>Ga0073936_10008982_pt1 | contig 12524 bp, 9 predicted proteins | sample AliMusrvi5mmetaG_FD_87041 | JGI IMG/M metagenome (GOLD analysis project Ga0073936, IMG submission 87041) | Freshwater lake bacterial and archeal communities from Alinen Mustajarvi, Finland, to study Microbial Dark Matter (Phase II) - Alinen... | ecosystem: Environmental > Aquatic > Freshwater >... | reverse complement strand
GTGGATGCGGGGGTGAGGGGGCTGTCTTTTGGTATAGATTCCTTGCATTTTATCTGAGCGTTATGTATTGATGCAGTAAATTCACTTGGACATGCCAACAACCACTCGCAAGGAGGGCTCATGGAATTTCAAGCTCGCCTCCAGGAACTTGCAGAGGAAATCCGCCAAGCAAAAGACCATGTACAAACCGAAGAAGCTACTAAGAACGCTTTCGTTCTCCCTTTTTTGCAAGCTTTTGGGTATGATGTATTCAACCCCACCGAAGTCGTGCCTGAATTTGTGGCTGACGTCGGCTTGAAGAAAGGAGAAAAAGTTGATTTTGCCATCTTCCGCGAAGGCCAGATGGTGATGCTTATTGAATGTAAACATTGCGGAAGTGCGCTGGACCCTGGAAAATGCAGCCAGCTTATGCGCTACTTCAACACAACTCCTAGCGCTCGCATCAGCATCCTTACCGACGGAGTGCGCTACCTGTTCTTTACAGATGCTGACAATACTCCAAACATCATGGACACACGACCGTTCATGGAGTTTGATATACTCAACCCTGATGAATCGCTTATCCCAGAGCTGAGGAAGCTAACAAAGTCAAAGTGGGACGTTGATGCTGCCATGTCTGCGGCTGCCGATTTAAAATACATGCGCGCCATTAAATCAGTCTTATCAAATGAACTCCAAAACCCATCCGATGAATTAGTACGGCTCTGTGCCAAGAGAGTGTACACAGGAAGCTTGACCGCCAAAGTCCTTGAAATTTTCACTACCCGCGTCAAGCGTGCATACCAGCAGCTCATCAACGAACAGATCAACGAGCGCCTTAAGTCAGCGATGGTTGAAACACCGCAGCCAACAGCCACTGAGACTCAACCACAAGCAGGTGATGCAGCGCTAGACGCAAGCGGCCCCAAGATCATTACGACTGAAGATGAGATCGAAGGCTACCACATTGTGAAGTCGATATTGCGTCGCACAGTTGATCCAAAACGCATCGTCATGCGCGACACCCAAAGCTATTGCAGTGTGCTTCTGGACGACATCAACCGCAAGCCTATCTGTCGAATGCATTTTAACGGGAAGCAAAAGTACTTGGGTCTGTTCAAAGCTGACAAGAGCGAGGAGCGTGTACCCATCGCTAGCGTTGACGATATTTACGGATTCGCAGACCGTCTGAAAGAAACGGTGGTAGCCTATGATTCTGCTGGAACTGGAACAAAAGCTTAAGACTACGAACCCATCCCCCCACAAAAAAGCCCCCGCACCATCACCGGCGCGGGGGCTTCATCGTTTCCTGTCGCTTCTGACTTACGCCAGCGCTTCCGCCGGGGTGATGGCCGGGATGGACAGGGCCTCGCCCACGGCCAGGCAGGTGAGCTGGCCCTTGTGGGTGTTCAGCCCCAGCGCCAGGGCCGGGTCCGCGCGCAGGGCGTCCAGCCCCTTGTCCGCCAGGCGCAGGGCATAGGGCAGGGTCTGGTTGACCAGGGCAAACGTGCTGGTGCGCGGCACAGCGCCGGGCATGTTGGCCACGCCATAGTGCACCACCCCATCCACCACGTAGGTCGGGTTGTCGTGCGTGGTGGCGTGGATGGTCTCCACGCAGCCGCCCTGGTCCACGGCCACGTCCACGATGACCGCGCCCTCGCGCATGGTGCCGATCATCTCGCGGGTCACCAGGTGCGGGGCCTTGGCCCCGGGCACCAGCACCGCGCCGATGACTAGGTCGGCCTCCCTCAAGGCCGCGCGAAGATTCGGCTCGCTGCTGGTCATGGTCACGATGCGCGAGCTGAAGATGTCGTCCAGGTACTGCATGCGGGCGTGGTTCACGTCGAACACGGTGACGCGCGCGCCCAGGCCCACGGCGATCTTGGCCGCATTGGTGCCGACAACGCCGCCGCCGATGATGGCCACGTTGGCAGGCGCAACGCCCGGAACGCCGCCCAGCAGCATGCCGCGCCCGCCCTGGGACTTTTCCAGCGCGTGCGCGCCCACCTGCGGGGCCATGCGGCCCGCCACTTCGCTCATGGGCAGCAAAAGCGGGAGGGAGCGGTCAGCCAGCTGCACGGTCTCATAGGCCACGCCCGTGGTGCCGGAGGCGAGAAGCGCCCTGGTCTGCGCGTCGTCCGCCGCCAGGTGCAGGTAGGTGAAGAGCAAAAGGTCGCTTCGCAGGAAGCGGTACTCCGCAGCCATGGGCTCCTTGACCTTGATGACCATCTGCGCGCCCCAGGCCTCGCTGGCCAAGGGCACGATCTTCGCGCCCGCAGCCATGTACTCGTCGTCGGCCAGGCCGCTGCCCACGCCCGCGCCCTGCTGCACCAGCACGGTGTGCCCGCGCCGGACCAACGTCTCCACCGCGCCGGGGGTCATGGACACGCGGTTCTCCAGCGTCTTGATCTCCTTGGGGATTCCGATGATCATGGCTCTACCTCGTTTTTTGTTGGGGTGTTTTCGGCAAACCAGGTGCGCGCGCCCCTGGGCAGGGGAATCCACTTGCGCCGCGCCTTCATGACCACAAAGGACTCGCTGGAGGCGATGCCGCCCACGCCGGACAGGTCGCGGTCCAGAAAATCGTACAGCCCGGAGACATCGTCGCTGAGCACGATCTCCACCAGGATATCAAAGCGCCCGGTGACCACGGCGGCCCAGTTCACGTCGGGCAGGGCGGCGATCTCGGTGAGCTTCTTGTCCAGCTGCATGTGGCTCATGAGCTTGATGCCCACCAGGGCCACGGTGAGCCCCTTGACCTGGAAAGGGTCCACCAGCCCGGCCACGCGCAGCAGGCCCTGGGCGATGAGGCTTTTCATGCGCGTGCGGATGGTGGGCGCGGTGACGCCCAGGCGCTCGGCCAATTCACCCGCGCTGGCCTGACCGTCCTCGGCCAGGGCGGCCATGATGCGCCGGTCCGCCACATCAACATTTTTTCTCATACGCGCATCCTTGTGCAATATTTTTTCCATTTCGAAAATATGCAAGCCGAAAATATTCCATTTGCGCAATTCCTGTCAAGTGGCCGGGGCCATTTTCTGCGCGCGGCCCGCAGCCCACGCCTTGTGGGAAGCTTTGGCTTGGTGTAGCATGCGCCAAACCTCTGGTCCAAAACGCCCTGTCCCCAGTCAGGAGGCTTGCCTTGGCGTCCGAAGTCCGTCTGCTCTCCGTGGCCGAGATCGCCCGCAAACTGGGCGTGCCCGAGTCCACCGTGCACTACTGGAAGAACCGCTTCGCCCAGCACCTGCCCAGCCAGGGCTCCGGCAGGCAGAAGCGCTTCCGGGTCGAGGCCGTGGAGGTGTTCCGGGTCATCGCCGAGATGTTCAGCCTGGGCCACAGCACCCAGGATGTCATGGAGACCCTGGGCAAGCGCTTTCCGCACACCGCCATGCTCGACGGCGACGACATGGACCCGGGTCCATTCAACGGCGGCGGCGCGCCCTTCAGCCGCCGCGATGGAGAACAGCCCCCAGCCCTGACCGACGCCGCCCTGCGCATGGCTGCGGCCATGGGCCAGGAAATGGGCCGCGAGCTGGGCCGGGAAATGGGCCGCAGCATCGCCCAGGGCCTGCGCAGGCTGGGCGGCCAGACCCAGGGGGCTGAGGGATCAGACGGTCAAAATGACGGACAAGACCAGCCCGCCCTGCCCGGCCTGGACAGCGAACAGCTGGAGGCCATCCGCGCCGTGGTGGACCAGAGCTGCTCCCGCCTGGACGCGCAAAGCGGCGAGGTGGCGCGCATGTCCGAGGAGAACCTGCTGCTCAAGTCCAAGCTCGCGATCCTGGAGACCGAGCTGGTGCGCCTGCGCAAGGACCGCCGCGAGATGGAGAAGTACCTCCTTGACAAGATAAAAAGCATGTCTACTTAAAGTTCCGACAGGGGACGCCACACCCCCTGTCACAGGCCCTTCTCCTCCATCTGCCCTGCCAAGGCCCCGCCGCAAGTGGGGCCTTGTGCGGTGGGGCGCCAACGGAGCGCCCGCCGGGACGTCAGCCTGACCGTCAGCCGGACCAGAACCGCCATGCCTGCGAGACCCAGGGCCAGAGCTGGAAAGCCTCCGGCGGGGCAGGCCGGAAAAGCCCTCGGCAGAGAACAAAACGTCGTCCGCAGGACGGCCCGGACACCAGACAAGACACCAGCGCAGACTACCGTTCTGCCAACCGACCCCCAGCAAGGAGACCGCAGATGACTGCACAAGCCACATACGAGTTCAAGGCCGAGATCAAACAGCTCCTCGACATCCTCGTGCACTCCCTCTACACTGAGCGCGAAATCTTCCTGCGCGAGCTCGTGTCCAACGCCTCCGACGCCCTGGACAAGCTGCGCATCACCGCTGCCGCGCCCAAATCCAGCGGAGCGGGCGAGGGCGAGACCGACGAGGCCAATGAAACCGACGACGCCCCGCTGGAGATCCGCATCGAGGCCGACAAGGACGCCAAGACCCTGACCATCGCCGACAACGGCATCGGCATGACCGAGGCCGAGCTGGTGGAGAACATCGGCACCATCGCCCATTCCGGCTCGGCCAGCTTCCTGCGGGCCCTCAAGGAATCCGGCGGCCCCAATGGACAGACGGCAGACGGCATCATCGGCCGCTTCGGCGTGGGCTTCTACTCCGTGTACATGGTGGCCCAAAGCGTGCGCATCACCACCCGCAGCCACCGCGAGGACGCCCAGCCCGTGGAGTGGATCTCCGACGGCCAGGGATCGTACACCATCCGCGAGCTCACCGGGACCGAGGCCCTGGCCGTGCCGCGCGGCACCAAGATCGAACTGACCCTGAAGGACGACCAGGCCGCAGAGTTCACCGAGCCCGACGACCTGCGCCAGGTCATCCGCAAGCACTCCAACTTCATCGGCTTCCCCATCCTGGTGGGCGGGGAGCGCGCCAACACCGTGCCCGCCCTGTGGCGCGAGCCCAAGTTCCAGATCACCAAGGACCAGTACAAGGAGTTCTACACCTTCCTGACCTACGACCACGACGAGCCGCTGGACACCCTGCACCTGTCCGTGGACGCGCCCGTGCAGTTCAACGCGCTCTGCTTCATCCCCAAGAAGAGCAAGGACTTCATGGGCTTCGACCGCGAGGATTGGGGTCTGGACCTCTACGTGCGCCGCGTGCTCATCCAGCGCCAGAACAAGGACCTGATCCCGCAGCACCTGATGTTCGTGCGCGGCGTGGTCGACACCGAAGACCTGCCGCTCAACATCAGCCGCGAGACGTTGCAGGACAACCTGCTCATCCGCAAGATCAACACCACCCTGGCCAAGCAGGTGCTGGCCCACCTGGCCAAAATGGCCGAGGACAAGGACCGCTACGCCGAATTCTGGCGCGAGCACTCCCGCGTGTTCAAGGCCGGGTACATGGACTTCGCCAACCGCGAGGCCTTTGCCGGGCTGTTGCGCTTCAACTCCAGCTCCAGCGCGGACGCGGGCGAGCTGGTGTCCTTTGACGACTACATCTCCCGCGCCAAGCCGGACCAGAAGAAGATCTACTTCGCCTACGGCCCCAGCCGCGAGGCGCTGAAGCTCAACCCGCACCTGGAGATCTTCCGCAAGAAGGGCGTGGAGGTGCTCTACCTCTTCGAGCCCATCGACGAGTTCGTCATGGACGCCCTGCGCGCGCACAAGGACTTCGCCCTGACCCCGGCCGAAATGGCCAAGCCCGAAGACCTGGCCAGCCTGCCCGACGTGGACGCCGCCAACGCGACCGACAACGCCGACCAGGCCGCGCCCGAAATGGACGCGCTCGACGCGCTCTTCGCCCGGTTCAAGACCGTGCTGGGCGACGCCGTGACCGAGGTGCGCGCCTCGGCCCGGCTCACCGGCAGCCCCTGCTGTCTGATGAACCCCGACGGCCACACAACATCCAGCATGGACAAGATCATGCGCTCCATGAGCCACGACAACTCCGTGCCCAAAAAGGTGCTGGAGCTGAACCCCAAGCACGAGCTCATCCGCAACCTGGCCGCGCTGAACCAGGCCGACCCGGCAGACCCCTTCGTGGAACAGGCCGCGCGCCAGCTCTTCGAGTCCGCCCTGCTGCTCGAAGGCTACCTCACCGACCCGCACGCGCTCGTGGGCCGCATCCAAGACCTGCTGGCCAAGTCCAGCGGCTGGTACGCCAAAGCCAAGTAAGAGAAGAGAATATGCTCCGCAGGCCGGGGGGACGTTGTCCCCCCGAACCCCCTGCATACGCCGAAAGGGCTGTTTCAGGCAGGAGCCTGAAACAGCCCTTTCGGCTTTGTCGGGTCAGGAGAGAACGGCTCTTGGCTTTTCGTCTCCGCTTCAAAAGGGGCCAACCGCGCGCGGAGTTCTGAGGGTCTTCCCTCGGAACTCCGCGCGCATTGCCAGGGCCAGCCAAGCCAACGCGCCAGCCAAGTCCACCCCCGGCCTAAGGCCCTATGGGGGGTCCGGGGGCCTCAGGCCCCAGGCCGCCAGAGGCATATTCTCTTCTCTTACGCCAAGGTTTCTCCGGCCTCGCGCATGAGTTTCGCTATCTCCAGCTTGTGCGGGCAGGCGGCCTCGGCGCGGCTGTAGTCTGCGGCGGCCAGGCGCTGGCGCACGGTCAACGGGCAGCTCGGCGAAGAGTTCGCGTCCCAGGCCGGGCTCGGCGTACTGGCGGTGGTACATGAGTCCGCGCATGACATCGCGCACGGGCAGGCCGCCGGTGGCGTTCTGGCAGATATCTGCGCAGCCTGCGCAGTAGCCGCCGGTTTCGGCGCAGGCCAGGGCGTACAGCGAGCCGGTTTCGGCGGCGCTCAGCGCGGTCTTGTCGCGCGCGGCGGCCACATTGGCGGCCAGGATGGCCAGGCTCGGCATCTGCGAGCAGACGCTGGCGATGTCCTTGTTTTCCCACACGGCCTTGAGCCGGGCCTGCTTTTCGGTGAAGCCGCGCTTCAGGAACTGGTCGGCGACTTTCAGTTCGGCCTCGCTGGGGCTGGTGGCCGGGCCCATGCCCTGGGTCTTCATGGCCACCAGGCCGATGCCCGCCTTGACGCAGGCGGCCAGGGCGGCCTGCATGGCGGGCTTGTGCATCACGTGGATGTTGTAAGTGAACATGAGGACGTCGAGGTTGGCTGCCGGGCCGCCCTCCTTGGCCGCAGCCAGCAGCAGGTCCTCCATGTTGGCGTGCGTGCTGAAGCCGAAGTGGCGCATCTTCCCGGCCTTTTTCATGTCTGCGGCCCAGGCGCGGATCATGGACGTCAGCGGGGACATGCTGTCGATGCCATGCACGAAGAAGGCGTCGACGTAGCTGGTGTTCAGCCGGGCCAGGGACTTCTCGAAGCGTTCCGGGAAGGTGTCCAGTCCTTCGCGCGGGGTCAGCTTGGTCACCAGGAAGATGTCCTTGCGCCGGGCCGGATTCTTGGCCAGGAAGCGGCCGTAGCCCTCCTCGGACTGGCCCCGGCCATAATACTCGGCGGTGTCCCAGTAGGTCACGCCCCAGTCCAGGGCCTTGTGCAGCAGGAGCTGGTTGTTGATGGTGTCGAACATGCCGCCGAGCGCCAGGGACGGCACCTGCACGCCGGTCTTGCCCAGGGTGCGCAGGGGCATGACGCCTGGGGTCTCGGCGGCAGCGGCCAGGGCCGGGGCCGCACCCCCGGCGACGGTGAGGGCGGCTGCGCCCAGGCCCAGGGTCTTGAGGAAATTCCTGCGGGACAGACCGGGGTGCGGATTCTCGTTGGACATGGCGCGCCTCCTTTGGCGTGGTGTTGTCAGACGTGTTGTCAGACCAGCATGCGCCCCGGGCCGGAGCGCGATTCGTTCTCATAACTGACGCGGACGCCGCGCAGGCCGGCGATGGGGCACTCGTGTTCGCAGACGCCGCAACCGATGCAGCGCGCGGCGTCGAGGTAGGGCTTTTGCAGGCGCACCAGGACCTCCACGACGCTGCCGGGGGCTGTGCGCCAGCCCTGCCCGGGCTGTGGCTCGGCGTCGAGGGTGAAGGTCTGGCCCTGCCCGGTCCAGGTGGCGGCGTTGATGCGCCGCAGGCCCGCCTCCGGGCTGTTCATGGGCACCAGGCCAGCCGGACGCAGAAAGTAGTCGCCGCTGCCCAGGTTCACCGTGGGCTTTGGCAGGCCGGTCAGGCCCAGCCTGGCGCCCTGCGCGCCGGTCAATTGGGCCTGGCCGAAGCGGATGGGCTCGAAGGTGGTGCGCGTGTGGATGGCCTTGGGCGAGACCGGGCACAGCTCCTGGCAGACCAGGCAGGGCCGCTCCATGGCCCAGGGCAGGCAGCGCGAGCGGTCGAAAAAGGCCGTGCCCAGGCGCACCGGGCCCTTGGCCGCGAACTTGCCCTGGCCCAGCTTTTCGTCGAGCGTCAGCGGGCGGATGGCCGCCGTGGGGCAGACGTTGCCGCAGGCGATGCACTGCACCTGGCAGCCGCTGCTGCCCAGGCGGTAGTTCAGCACCGGGGTCCACAGGCCCTCCAGCCCGGCCTCGCCGAGGGCTGGCTGGATGACGTTGGTGGGGCACACGCGCATGCACTGGCCGCAGCGGATGCAGCGGGAGAGGAAGCGGGCCTCGTCCAGCGCGCCGGGCGGGCGGATCAACAGCGGATTCTTGCCCGTTCCGCCGTCCTGGCCGGCCAGGCCGCCGATGGTCCACAAGGGCGCGGACAGCGCGCCAGCGGCGGCGGCGAAGAGAAAGCCCCGGCGCGAGGGCTCGGGCAGGTGCTCCTCCCCGCCAGCGGAAGGCCGCCCGGCAAAGGTCATGCGCCCCTGCGGGCAGGCGTCCAGGCAGTTCATGCACAACAGGCACTCGCTGGCCACGAGCACGCCCGAGGGCCTGCAGCCGCCCTCGCAATAGGTGTCGCACAAAGTGCAGTTGCCGCACTCGCCGTGGGCCGCGTCGCCCTTCTTGCCCACGCGCCAGGGTGCGAAGCGGTTCAGCAGGCCGAACAGCGCGCCCAGGGGGCAGACAAAGCGGCAGAAGAACCGGGGCCGCAGGAAGTTCAGGCCCAGGATGCCCGCAAACACGGCGAAGAGCAGCCAGGCCGAGGCGTAGTGCCGGGGCTTGAGGAACAGGGCCTGGAACCCGGCGTCGAGCACCGGGGCCAGCGTCATGTTCAGCGAGCGGAACAGAAGCGGCAGGGGGTCGAACAGGCCGGTCTGTAAACTGCCGAAGCAGGCCGCAGCCAGCAGAAAGGCCAGCAGGTAGTACTTGGCCGCCTGCCAGGGGCTGTGGCGGTTGTCGGCCAGACGGGCGCGCAGGGCAGCCCCGCGAGAGCCAGGGAGCTTTGACGTGACGCGCCGGGCCAGCCAGCCGAAAGTCTGATTGAGCGCGCCCAGCGGGCAGGCGAAGCCGCAGAACGCCCGGCCCAGAAAGGCCGTGAGCACGATCACCGGCACGGCCCAGACCAGCGGCGCGTACCAGGTGCGCGTGGCGAGCATCGTTCCCAGGGCGGTCAGCGGGTCGAGCTGGAGGATGAAGTTGACCTGCCAGCCGGACAGCCGCCAGAAGCTCGCGCCCAGGGTGGTCACGGCGCAGAGCCAGAGGGTGAGCGCCACGAAGAAGGCCTGGCTGATGCGCCGGGCTGCGACTATCCGCAGCAGAGGGCGCAGCCCTTTTGTGTTGTCGGCGCGCGGGCCAGCCTGATTCTCGGCGTTCATAGGCTAGGCCCCCAGGTCCAGGAACTGCGGGTTCAGGGTTGTGTAGTCCGCGCTGCCCGCCCCGGCGGTCTGGGCCAGGGTGATGTACGGGGCCTCGGTCACGGCGCGGCCCAGAAGCTCCATGCCGAAGCTGTCCGCCGCAACCGGGTCGGTGGACACGGCCAGCACGTTCATGGCCTTGAGATCGGAGAGCGAACCGCCCGTGGGGCCGTTGGTCAGCATCACGCTGACCCCGTCGAGCACGCACAGGGTGGGCCGCACCAACAGCGCCAGCTCGGCGATGATGCCGTTGATGTCCTGGTGGAACACGTTGCGCCGCCCGCCCAGCAGGCCGTAGAAGTTCTTCAGCGTCATGGAGGCCCCGGCGCGGTGGTGGTCCTTGACCGGGGAGAGCGCGATGAGCTTGGTGACCCCCTTGAAGGCCCCGGCCAGGGCGGGCCAGTCGCGGATCAGGCGGCCGCCGATATTACCGGATGGGGGAATGCTCACGGGCGCGAACAGGGCCTCGTTCGGCAGGATGACCCTGGCCCCGGATTTCGCTGCGGCCTCGGCAATGCCTGTGAGCGCGAAGCAGCTTTCCGGGCTGTGGATGGGGTTGTCCGTGAGCGCCACGGAGGCGGCCCCGGCGGACAGGCACAGCCCGGCCATGGCGGCCACGAGGTCCGGGTGCGTGGTGGCGCCCAAAAGCGGCGAGGTGGCGAAGGCCGCGTTGACCTTCAAGAGCACGCGGTCGCCGGGCTTGATGAACGCGCCCAAGCCTCCCAGGGCCGTCAGCGCGCGCTCCAGCATGGCCTTGCGGTCGGGCTGGGCGTTGCCGGAATCCACTCGGCTGCGGACCTCGCTGCGGACAATGGCCATGCGCCCGGGCTTGCCGCGCAGTTCGGCCATGGAGAAGTCGCCCAGGCCCTTGGCCGAGGTGGCCGCGTCGGAAGCTGGCGGCCCCTGCCGGTCGAGCAGCACGGCGGCCAGGCCCGCGCCCGCGAGCGCGATGGCCGAGGCCCCGGCGGCCCGGCGCAGAAAGTCCCGGCGGGAAAGCTCGTTCTGTTCCACGCCGTGCCCCGTGTCCTGCGCCGTATTCTGCGGCGTGCCCTGCCCATTATTCTGCGGCATGTTCGCATCCGGCCCGGTCATGGCGCAATCCCCTTGGCTTTGAGCGCGGCGTCGAAAGCAGCGGCCAGCTTGAGCGCCGCCTCCAGGGTCGGGGCCTCGTGCACCCCGGCCAGCCATTGCCCGCGCGTGAACAGCACCTCCACGCCGACGCCCTCCATGGCCAGCACCACGGCCCCGGCTGGCGCGCCCGGCGCGGCCTGGACCGCAAAGCCGTTGTCAATGAGGAAGCGCCGGTAGAGCGCCAGCTGGGCCTTGGCCTCGGCGGCGTTCTTGCGGCGCGAAAGCAGGGCTGCGGCTCCTGCGCGGCTGGAATCGTACTCCACGGTGTACACGCTGGTCAGCCCCTGGCAGCCGAAGGCGTCGGCCACGGCCAGGCGCAGGCTGTCGGCCTTGATCCCGGCCTGGGGGAAGAGGTCGGCGGGCTGGAGGCCTGTGGGCTGAAGGTCGGCGGCGCGGGGCTTTGCGCCGGGCTTGCCGCTGTCCGCAGTTTCGGCGACGGCGCTGCGTGCGGGCGCAAGCCCGGCCAGAATGGCCTTGGCCAGGGCCTCCAGGGCCGGGCGCTGGCCCGCGCGGTCGCCGATGACCTCCAGATAGTCCGCGCCGCTGGTCAGAAACAGGGCGTTCTCGGTCAGGTAGCCGTTTTGGGCCAGGGGGCTCTGGGTCGCGCCCGGCCTGCGCTGGCCGCTGAACACGGCAAAGGCCCCGTCGGCGGACTTCATGCGGTACAGGTAGACCTCGACCCTGCCAGGCGGACTTGTTTGGGCCTGGTAGCTGCGGCAGGCCATGGCCGCGAACCCGGCGGCCAGGTACATCTCGGCCTTGCCGTCGATCTTGTCCGAGAGGGTGGCCGGGGTGAAGGCTTCGGCCGGGGCCAGGGCTTTCACTCCCTGAACGGAATCCGGCAACAGCGCGGCCAGGCTGGCCTTGGCTCCGGGCGCGGCCGGGGCGGCGGCGGCGGCTGGCCCGGCGCTTTCCCCGGCGTTCGGTCCGGCTGCCATCTCGGACGTTGCCCCGGCTGCCGTCTCGGCTGTCGGCCCGGAAGTCGGCCTGGGCGCAGGGGCCCGCAGCGACACCAGCACCGCCGGGTTCAGCTGCGGCTGCCGCGCCAGCAGGTAGGCCCCGATGGCGCACAGCAGCGCCAGCACGGCCAGGGAGGCCAGGCGCTGCCCGCTGCTGTTCTTCACATGTCCAGCCATGGCTTGTGGTGTCCTTTGCGTCGTGCGCGGGGCTACTGGCCTGTGCGCACGCCCTTTTCAAGGTCGAAGACGGGCTTGAGGCGGCCCTCGGCGCGCAGCGCGTCCTCCAGATTCGTCGTCACCAGCTCGCCGTTCACGGACAGGAAGCGCAGCTGCGCCGTGGGGGTCAGCCCGACGGCGGCGGCCTTCTTCATGCCCGCCTCTGTCTTGCCGTAGTGGTCTTCCGCCTTGCGGCCATGGAACTGGCTGCGCCACTTGAGCCAGGCCTCGGGCGTGCTGCCCGGCGAGGTCACGAACACGGCGTGGGTCACTTGGCTCGTGCAGTCCTCCTCCAGGGTCAGGCTGAACTCGAACGGCGGCGCGTCCTTCAGGGCCGAGAGCCGCTCCACCCGCACCAGCTCGCCTTTTTCGATGAGCCAGGACGTGGGGCAGGAGCGGGTTTTCACGTAGGCCGCGATGGGGCCATAGACGCCTCTGGGCGCGTCCTCGTCGGCGGTGAACAGGGCCTCCAGCACCTTCTGCGGCGGAACATGGGGCACGAGGTCGCCCGCCTCGCGCAGTTCCTTCGCCTGGGGGCTGGGGGCATGGCCGTCCTTGGCCAGGGCGGGCGACCTTGTGCCCCATGTTCCGC
>Ga0073936_10008977_pt1 | contig 12528 bp, 9 predicted proteins | sample AliMusrvi5mmetaG_FD_87041 | JGI IMG/M metagenome (GOLD analysis project Ga0073936, IMG submission 87041) | Freshwater lake bacterial and archeal communities from Alinen Mustajarvi, Finland, to study Microbial Dark Matter (Phase II) - Alinen... | ecosystem: Environmental > Aquatic > Freshwater >... | reverse complement strand
TGTACGAAGGCGGCAACCAGTTGTTTGAGTTTTTCTTTGGCCCAAGAAATAGTTTTCCGCAGGAACCTCAGTACAGTGAAGCTGCAGGATCCGGAGTCATTATCAGCGAGGATGGCTATATTGTAACCAACAACCATGTCGTTGACGGGGCTGAAAACATTGATGTAATCCTCAATGACAACAGGAAATTTACAGGCAAAGTGATCGGACATGATTCCGGCACGGACATTGCACTCGTCAAAATTGACGCGAAAAATCTGACTGTATTGCCATGGGGCGATTCCGATGCGCTAAGACTGGGCGAATGGGTATTGGCAGTTGGCAATCCGTTCAACCTCACTTCGACGGTTACCGCGGGTATTGTAAGCGCCAAATCAAGAAGCATAAACCTCTCCGGAGACAAGATGGCCATGGAATCCTTTATCCAGACAGATGCCGCTGTCAATCCGGGTAACAGCGGCGGAGCTTTGGTAAATGTTCGCGGTGAACTCGTGGGAATCAATACTGCCATCGCCTCGAGGACAGGCTCCTATTCAGGTTATTCATTCGCAATACCTGTGTCAATCGTGCACAAAGTGGTGGAAGACCTGAGAAAATTCGGTGAAGTACAACGCGCCATGCTTGGAATAGAGATGAGAACGGTCGATGCTGACTATGCCAAAGAACATAACTTGAGCAAAGTCGAAGGTGTATTTATTGACAAGACCATCGAAGACGGTGCAGCAAAATCAGCTGGAATGAAAAAAGGCGATGTCATCATTGAGGTGAATGGAATAAAAATTCATTCAAGCAGTGAATTGCAGGAACAAATTGGAAAACACCGTCCCGGAGATCAGGTCAGCGTTGTGATTTTAAGAGATGGCACTGAAAAAACATTCAATGTAACTTTGCGTAACATGAAAGGCAATACGGCCATCGTGAAAGAGAGCTTCTCAGCACTTGGTGCAGAATTCGGGGAGATTTCCAACAAGGACAAAGAGCGGCTGAATATTGAAGATGGTGTCCAGGTACTCAAAATTACCAGTGGCAAAATGAAAAATGCAGGCGTTAGGGTTGGATTTATTATTACGGATGTGAACAAAATAGCGGTTGCGAATGTTGAGGATATCAAGCGGATTATCTCTCAAAGCAGCAGCAAAAAACCAATCCTGATGGAAGGTGTTTATCCGGATGGGAAATGGGCTTATTATGTTTTTGATTTAAACGAATAATTTGTATATTGTTGGCTAAGATTTAATATTGTTGGGAACAACTTTATTCGTATCTTTGCAGACTTTTAATCGCAGAGCATGAGACAACTTAAAATTACCAAGTCTATAACGAATCGCGAAAGCGCATCGCTTGACAAATATCTTCAGGAAATTGGAAAAGAAGAACTTATTTCAGTGGAAGAAGAAGTTGAGTTAGCGCAGCGGATCAAAAAAGGTGATCAGGCAGCACTTGAAAAATTGACAAGAGCCAACCTCAGGTTTGTGGTTTCTGTTGCCAAACAGTACCAAAACCAGGGATTGAGTCTTCCTGACCTGATCAATGAAGGTAATTTGGGTTTGATCAAAGCAGCTGAGAAATTTGACGAAACCAGGGGATTCAAGTTCATCTCCTATGCCGTTTGGTGGATTCGTCAGTCAATTTTGCAGGCTCTCGCTGAGCAGTCGCGTATCGTCCGTCTTCCATTGAACCAGGTAGGTTCGCTGAACAAAATCAACAAAGCCTACTCCAAGTTTGAACAGGAACATGAACGCAGGCCCTCTCCGGAAGAACTTGCCGACCAGCTTGAACTTCCCGCAGAGAAAGTTGCCGATACACTTCGCGTTTCCGGCCGCCACGTTTCCGTGGATGCCCCTTTCGTGGATGGTGAAGACAACAGCCTGCTGGATGTATTGATCAACAACGATTCTCCCAACGCAGACCGTGTCCTGATCGACGAATCACTTTCGCGTGAAATCGAACGTTCACTGGCTACGCTTACCGAAAGGGAAGCAGATATCATCCGCATGTTCTTTGGTATCGCCAGCACAGAGATGACACTGGAGGAGATTGGCGAACACTTCGGTTTAACCCGTGAAAGAGTCCGTCAGATCAAGGAAAAAGCGATTCGCAGGCTCAGGCATACCTCCCGCAGCAAACTGCTTAAAACGTATCTTGGATAAATAATTCAAATCATAAAAAAGCCCTGGTTCCAGAAGAATCAGGGCTTTTTTATGCCGCTTGGAAAAATAGGAAACCTGATTTCCAATCAAAAAAAAGGATGATTACTGAACTTTTTTTGTGTGAGACCGTAAATATAAATCAATTAGATTATTGCATCAATCAGGAATCCGGTTACCATGAATAAAGTTTTTATATCGTGTCTGCTCACATTATTCTTCTTGTCATCCAAAGCACAGGTGTTGCCTGACACCCTGATAGTGCAATACAATTCAGTTCATTCAGACTCAGAAAAAGGGCGAAAACTATCGGAATATTTATACTCCTTGAAAGGTGAATCGGATCAGCAGATCAGTAAAACGCTTGAAATCCTTGCCTGGTTCAAAAAGGGAAACGACGAGGTTGGAACCAACTATACAGAATTGAACCTCGCAAGAATACTCGAAAGGAGCAGCGATTATACGAATTCCCTGAAATATGCTTTTTCCGTGTTATCCAGGTTTGAAAAGAGAAATGATGACTACGGAACCATGCGCGCATTGAATAATATCGGCAATGCGATGGAAAACTCCCAAAACATCGAACAAGGGATCGAATACTACAAAAAAACATTGCCCCTTGCCCTGAAAATGGGCGATAAGACGCATTACGCGTACGGATTGAATAATATTGGAAACGCCTATGCCAAGATTCACAGGGCCGATTCGGCGCTTATCTACGCACAACAAGCTGTGAATATGTCCAGAGAAGCCAATGATCCTGAATTCATCACCTATGCGATCAGTTCACTGGGCGAAAGTTATATGGCCAAAGGCGAACAGGACATCGCCAGACCATTTTTACGAAGGGGACTCGAAAATGCAAAATCCTCTGCCGATAATTTTGCGATGAGTTATGCCTACAATGATTTTTCACAATCTTTCATGGCGACAGGAGAATACGACAGCGCAAGGGTATATGCAACGAAAGCCGTGCAATATTCCCTCGCGGGACATCACAGGGATCAGTCATTAAGGGCCTATGAATTTCTGCTCGGAAGTTTTGAGAAAACGAATAAACAGGATAGCATCAACAAATATTTCAGGTTGGCCATGACGACCAAGGATACCCTGTACAGCATCGAAAAAACAAGGAATATCCAAACAATGGGCTATCAGGAACAGATCCGTCAAATGGAAGTAGAGACAGAGAATGCCAAGGCCGCAGAAGAACGAAAAGATTATATTCAGTATGCTGCCATCGCAATCGGATTAATCTTGTTCCTGAGTATTTTCTTCCTCCTTAGCAAAAGTGTCATTGTGCATGAAAAATGGATCTCCTACATCGGGATTTTGGGCGTCCTTTTTGTGTTCGAGTTTATTGACCTGATCATCCATCCGTACGTGGTGATGCTTACTCACCATTCGCCGGTGTATATGCTGCTGATTCTTGTTGGTGTTGCTTCTCTCCTGATCCCGATACATCACAGGATTGAAAAATTCATCAGGGAAAAAGTAATAGAGAAAAACAGAAAAATCAGATTGCTGGCTGCAAAAAAGACCATTGAACGATTGGAAAGTATCGGTGAAAACATTTAGCAGCAAGGAATAATGGATACTTATATTCAGTACAAATCTGTACTTATGTAAAAAATTACATATAAATATATCCGAAACAGAAAAAATTCAGTAGTTTAGAAGCGCAAACCATAACTTCCCTTTACTGATGCATCCTATTTCCTCCAAGATTGAACCTGCAGTAAGTAAAAAAAACTTCGGATTTGATATTGGTTCAATATCAGTCAATACGGTGGTTCTGGATCCTGAGAACAAAGTTTTGGATAATCGCTATGATTTCTGTTTTGGAAGACCCTTCCATGTGCTAAAAGATATTTTGACCGATCTCGTTACTGCAATCGGAGTTGAAAACATTGGTTTGATTGCTTTTACCGGTACAGGTGGTAAACAGGCATCAGAAATGCTGGGTGGTTGTTTTGTCAACGAAATTATCAGTCAGTCGACTTCCGTCTCAAAGTTATATCCTGAAGCAAAGACAATCATTGAAATGGGAGGTGAAGACTCCAAACTGATCTTCATGGAACATAAGGTGGTCACCAACAAATCCCAGCTTTCCGATTTTGCCCTGAACACATTGTGTGCTGCCGGAACGGGTTCCTTCCTGGATCAGCAGGCAAAGAGAATTGGGGTTTCCATCGTCAATGAATTCGGAGAGCTATCCCTGAAATCAGAAAATCCACCGCGTATCGCCGGCAGATGCTCCGTATTCGCCAAAAGCGATATGATTCACCTGCAACAGGTTGCCACTCCTTTGCACGACATCGTGGCAGGCCTCTGTTTTGCCGTCGCCCGCAACTTTAAAAGTACACTTGGACGAGGTAAGAAGTTCAGTAAACCCATCCTTTTTCAGGGAGGTGTTGCAGCCAATGTCGGTATGATAAGAGCCTTTGAAGAAGTGCTGGAACTGGAAAAAGGGGAACTGATCATACCCAATTCCATGCCTCCATGGGCGCAATCGGCGCAGTATTTTACGCTCTTGAAAATCCCAAAACGACCCATATCTACAAAGGGATGGAGGCTCTGGATCAATTTCTTTCCGGTGATAAAACGGATAAAAAATACCTGACTCCGCTAAAAGAATCGGAGGCCGTTTACAATAGAAATGTTACGCCGATTCCGGAAGGAACTACCGGCAAATTTCCGGTATATCTTGGTATTGACGTGGGATCGCTTAGTACCAATGTGGTCCTGATTGACGATAAGAATAACGTGATTGCCAGACGCTACCTGCCTACAGCCAGCAAACCCCTGGATGCGATCCGGCGGGGACTGACTGAAATTTACGATGAAGTAGGCGAACGTGTCGTGGTCAGGGCCTCTGGGACTACGGGTTCAGGGCGCTATCTGACAGGCGACTTCATCGGGGCGGATACCATTCAGAATGAGATCACTGCCCAGGCCACTGCTGCCATCGCCTATGACCCAACTGTTGATACCATTTTTGAAATTGGCGGACAGGATTCAAAGTATATCCGGATTGAAAACGGAGTGGTAGTCGACTTCGAAATGAATAAAGTCTGCGCTGCAGGAACCGGTTCATTTCTGGAGGAGCAGGCTGAAAAGCTGGACATCAGTATCGTCAATGAATTTGGAAACCTGGCACTGAGTTCCTGTCAGCCCTGCAAACTGGGAGATCGTTGCACCGTCTTCATGGAATCTGACCTGAATTCTCACCAGCAGAAAGGTGAGACGAAGGAAAACCTGGTTGGTGGTCTGGCCTATTCGATTGTCTACAATTATATCCAGAAAGTCGTAGGAACAAAACCCATCGGCAATAAAATCTTTTTCCAGGGTGGGGTCACCAACAACAAGTCTGTGGTTGCCGCATTCGAGGAGGTATCTGGCAAAAAAATAATTATCCCGCCGCATTACGACGTCACCGGTGCCATCGGTGCAGCCATCCTGGCCCGCAATATGATGAAACCAGAAGCAACATCCAGATTCAAAGGATTTGGGGTTTCTAAATTGCCCTATTCGCTCAAAAAATTCACCTGCAAGCATTGTTCCAACAATTGTGAGGTGCAGATGGTCAAGATTGAAGGTGAAATGAAGGCGCTCTATTTCGGAGGACGTTGCGACAGGTGGGAGGTAGCCGACCGAAAGGGCAAAGGGAAGGACATTCCCAATCTGTTCGAAGAAAGGCTGAGATTACTTGTTGGTGACTACGTAGAAGAAGCATCGAGTGACAAAATCTCGATAGGTATTCCGCGTGCATTGATGCTTTATTACCAGCAATTTCCATTCTGGAGAACCTTCTTTCGGGAACTGGGATTTCGTTTAGTCGTTTCCGATCCAACAGATTCAAGGATCGTTACCAATTCCATAGAATCCATCGTGGCAGAAACATGTTTTCCAGTTGAACTGATGCACGGCCATATCAACAACTTGCTGGAAAAGAATGTGGATTTTGTCTTCACCCCATTCATTGTCAACGCAAAGGCAACTGCCAGCAATCCGACCAGTAACTGCAATTGCCCCTGGATTCAGTCGTATCCCTTCATGGTCAAGGGAGCCATGCACAACAACCCGCTCACTGAAAAGCTCCTGGTTCCAACACTCCATTTCCGGTTTTCCGAAAAAGTCATTCTGAAGGAACTCGCTGAATTCATGAAGGAGAAATTCGGTACTTCTGCATCGAGGGTTCAGAAGGCATTCAGGAAAGCGGATGAGACCCAGATCGCTTTTGAGCATGCGGTGAACCGCCGGGGAGCAGAGGTAATGGCCAACCTGCCCAAAGACAAAAAAGCAATGGTCATCATAGGAAGGCCCTACAATTCGGCGGATACCATGCTTAATCTTAACCTGGTTGAGAAATTGATTAACATGGATATTCTACCTATTCCACTTGATTACCTTCCACTTCATACCATCAACGTTTTTGAAGATTACCCCAGAATGTACTGGCCCAACGGACAAAAGATACTGGCTGCGTCCAAAATAGTAAGTCAGACAGAAAATTTATACGCGGTGTATCTGAGTAATTTCCGGTGCGGTCCGGATTCATTCCTGCACCATTTTGTCCGGGATGAACTGAAAGGCAAACCCTACCTGCTGCTTGAAGTGGATGAGCACAGTGCAGATGCCGGATTATTGACGCGTTGTGAAGCTTTTCTCGATAGTCTGGATGGTTACAGGAAAGTTCATTTAAAGACAGATACGATAGCTCCTTTCCGTATGATCCGCCATTTCAACGATGACAGAACCATCTATTTCCCTTATATGCGTGACGCTGCCTATGCAGTCTCGGCCGCAGTGAGGAGCTGTGGCATTAAATCCGAAGTGCTGCCCATGACGGATGAAAATGCCATTGAACTGGCAAGAAGACATACCTCGTCCCAGGAGTGCTTTCCTCTGACCTGCACGACAGGCAGCTTTCTTCAGAAGCTGATGGAACCTGGAATCGACCCAAAAAAGGTGGCATTCTTCATGCCGGATCACAACGGTCCGTGCCGATTTGGCCAGTACAACTTGTTGCAGCGAAAAATTTTCGACAGGCTAGGTTTTCAGGATGTTGAAATCATCTCTCCGGGAAACGACGATTCGTATGAAACCATGGCCGCAGGACATTCGACCAAGTTCAGGTTCACCGCCTGGAAAGGTATGATAGCTGTAGACCTGCTCAGGAAAATGCAGCAGGAACGCAGGCCATATGAAGCGCTGAAAGGTATGACAGATAAGATATACAGGCAATATCTGGGCGAGGTGATCCGGTCACTTGAAAACGGAGCAAAGGGTTTGAATGATGTTCTTCGCAGATCGGCTGAAGCTTTCAATATCATTCCAATTGTGATCGGGTACCGTAAACCCGTGATTCCAGTAATTGGTGAAGTTTTCATGCGAGACAACCCGTTCTGCAATGGTTATGTGGTCCAAAGGCTGGAGGAACTGGGGGCAGAAACCTTCATGGCGCCGATGGCGGAGTGGATCAGTTACTCTACTTACCGATACTGGCGCGACAGTATCTGGAAATCCGACTTCAAAGGACTGTTCAAATCCAAAATCCAGGAGTTTTCGCAGCATCTTTCTCAGAGTATGCTGAATAAAACAGTTAGAGGTGTGGCTGAACTGGATCGGGATTTGCATCTAAAAGAGATGCTTGAAGCGTGTGGCACCTATGTCCACAAGCATTATGATGGTGATCCTGCGCTTGCAATGGGAGCTGCCGTGAATCTGACGAAGACCAACATTTCCGGAATTGCCAATGTCCTTCCGTTCACCTGCATGCCCGGAACACTTATCACTTCGGTGTCACATCTATTCAGGAAGGATCACGACAATATCCCATGGGAAAACATAGCCTACGACGGACAGGATTCCATCAACATCGATACGCGCCTGCAGGCTTTCATGCATCAGGCACACCTGTACTGCCAGGAAAAAGGATATGATAAGGCACGGGTCTGGTAGTTTATCTTAAATGCAATTATATGGCTTACAATATTAAACTGGCTGACAGGATACGTGAAAGATTAGCAAACCTTCCGGTCATTGAGGAAAAGGAGATGATGGGCGGTCTGGCCTTCATGGTCAACGATAAAATGTGTGTTGGTGTAATCAAGGAGGATATGATGTGTCGGATTGAACCTGATTTACATGCAGAAGTCATTGAAAAACAGGGATGCAGAACCATGGATTTCACCAAACAGCATATGAAGGGCTGGATCATGGTCGATGAAACAGGTATAAGGAATGCAAAGGAACTTGACTTTTACATCAACCTTGCACTCGATTTTAATGCCAGGGCAAAAGCAACAAAGAAAAAGAAAAAGTGAGTAAATGGAACACTTGTCCTAAGAGTAAAGATATCTAACCACGAAGGACCCGAAGGCAAAACACAAAGGACACAAATTGGAAACATTCACCCTTTGTGTCCTTTGAGCATCCTTAGTGCCCTTTGTGGTTAAAAAGAATTACGTTCATTCTCACAAAGTCAGACAAGAGCTACTTTCCAAACAATTCCTCAATCACCCTTCTTCCGCTTTCCGACTTGAAATTCAATTCCACAAACCTGCGAATCCCTTCCGGTGAAATCTCCTCCTCCACCGCATTGACCAGGAAGTCGGCTTCCACCAGCAATTGAAAATCTATGCCGTCAATGGCCGAAAAAGTGTGATGCTTGCTGACGATAAAACAAACCCTGTCAATTACAACGGGGTCTACGGCAATATTCTCCAATATTTGCCTGGCTACCGGCGGACCTTCAATCTCCTGTTTTTGCCCATCGGAGTAGCCATGCTTCACTTCGGAAACATGGATGCCAATATCATGCAGGACGGCTGTCAATTCCAGGATAAACTGTTGCTCAGGTGTTAATCCTTCCAGCCTTCCAAGCAATTGGGCATATCCATACACTTTCAGGGAATGTTCAATTCTTTTCTGGTCACCCCTGTTCCTGTTCATCATTTCCAACAGGGCTAATGCTATCTGTTTATCCATTTTTTCGTTCTTTCAGCAGTTTTTGCAAGGCAAACATCTCATCCCGCAACCTCGCCGCTTCGATGAAATCGAGTTCCTTGGCAGCTTTCTCCATCTCTTTTTTGGTTTTCAGTATCGCTTTTTCAAGGGCATCTGGTGTCAGGTAAGCCAGTACCGGATCTGCAGCGTAGTCAATGGTCTCAGGCGGAACATAGGGCTTCCCTCCCAATCCCTTGGTCAGCCTATACTCCATGCCGATGATCTCACGGGTCGGTTTGACGATCTGCGTGGGTGTGATGTCGTTGGCCAGGTTGTAGGCATGCTGCTTGTTCCTGCGGTAATTCGAGGCATCAATGGTCCGCTGCATCGAATCCGTGACCTTGTCGGCATACATGATGACCCGTCCGTTCAGGTTACGGGCTGCACGTCCTGCCGTTTGCGTAAGCGATCGTTCCGATCGGAGGAATCCCTCCTTGTCGGCATCCAGAATCGCTACCAGCGATACTTCCGGCAGATCGAGTCCCTCCCGAAGAAGGTTGATCCCGACCAGCACATCAAAACTCCCTTTCCGCAATTCTTCCATGATCTCCACCCGCTCCATGGTATCCACATCTGAGTGGATATACCGGCATTTGATGTTGATTCGGTCAAAGTATTTGGAAAGCTCCTCAGCCATTCTTTTGGTCAGAGTGGTAACAAGTACCCGCTCATTCTTCTCAACACGGAGATGAATCTCATGGATCAGATCATCCACCTGGTTGTGCGCAGGCCTTATCTCGATAATCGGGTCAAGCAGGCCTGTAGGACGGATGATCTGCTCCACAATCACTCCCTCACTCTTCTGCAGTTCATAATCTGCAGGCGTAGCGCTCACAAAGATCATCTGCGTGGCAATCGCCTCAAATTCGTCAAATTTCAAGGGGCGGTTGTCGATGGCGGCCGGTAACCGGAAGCCGTAATCCACTAGCGTGGTTTTCCTGGAACGGTCACCACCATACATCGCCCGGATCTGCGGCATCGTCACATGACTCTCGTCGATGATCATCAGGAAATCGTCAGGGAAAAAATCGAGCAGACAGAATGGTCTCGATCCCGGAACCCTTCCGTCAAAATATCGGGAATAATTTTCGATACCCGGACAATAACCCAACTCCCGGATCATCTCCAGGTCGTAATTGACCCGGTCTTCAATGCGTTTGGCTTCGGCATGCTTGCCGATGCTCTTAAAGAAATCTATCTGTTTGACCAGGTCATCCTGGATCTGTCGAATCGCCGCCTTGGTTCGGTCTTTCGTGGTAACAAATATATTGGCTGGATAGATGGCATAATGGTCGTGCAGACTCAAAAAAGCGCCGTTTTCGGGATTGAAAGTGGATATTTCCTCGATCTCATCACCGAAGAACTGAATCCGCACCGCATCGTCCGCGTAAGCGGGAAAAATATCGACGGTATCGCCCTTCACCCGGAAGTTTCCCCGCTGAAAATCAAGATCGGTCCGGGAATACATCGCATCCACCAGCTTCCTCAACATCACATTCCTTCCCAACTGCTCACCTATTTTGATATGGGTGACGTTGGCATGGAAATCCTCCGGGTTACCAATACCATAAATACATGACACGGAAGAGACGACCACAATATCCCTCCGGCCGGAGAGAAGTGAAGAAGTCGCTGCAAGCCGCAGCTTTTCAATCTCCTTGTTGATGGCCAGGTCTTTTTCAATAAAAGTATCGGTAGTTGGCAAATAGGCTTCCGGCTGGTAATAATCGTAGTAGGAGACGAAGTATTGAACCGCATTCTCCGGGAAAAACTGCTTCATCTCGCCGTATAACTGGGCAGCCAGCGTCTTATTGTGGCTTAGTATCAGCGTTGGTTTCTGTACCTTTTCGATCACGTTGGCCATGGTGAAGGTCTTTCCCGAACCCGTCACGCCAAGCAGAGTCTGGTAAGGGTAACCGGACGAGATCCCCTCACTCAGTTGCGCAATGGCCTGAGGCTGGTCTCCCGTGGGAATGAAATCGGCCGTTATTTTAAAATCCATGTTGCAAAATGTTCCATTTAAAAAAGGATAAAGGATAAAGGAAAAAGGATAAAGTACGCTACCTTCAAAATAGTACGAAAATTGAAGGATTGAGTTTTTAATTTTGTGCAAATAATGTAATAAGCGTTCTTGACTTTTTCCTTTTTCCTTTAGCCTTTAGCCTTCCTTTTTCAGTAAAAAGGTGTTACATCGGTTGCCATCATCCCCGCTGCTTTTGCTGCCTGCAGGCCGAGTTTGCTGTCTTCGAACACCTGGCAATATTCTGGTGCAACGCCAATGAGTTCTGCAGCTTTCAAGAAAGTATCCGGATGAGGCTTGTGGTTTACAACATCCTCCGCAGTGACAACATGTTCAAAATGATCACGAACTCCGGCAAGTTCCAGGGTCTTAAGGGCATAGAACCTTGTTCCTCCGGTTCCACAAGCCATGGGAAGTTTTCCGGAATATTCCTTAATAATTTTAACTACCGGTAAAATTGGATCGGCCAGGTGAATATTGCTGAGGAAATTTAATTCCTTCCTGTCCGCAAATTCCTGAGGATCGAAATCTTTCTGGAATTTATCTTTCAGAATTGCACTGGTTTGGTAAGCTGGAATACCGCTCAATTTAAAATATACTTCAGCCGTGATTTCAAACCCGTATTCAGCAGCTGTCTGCTGGTAGGCTTTAAAATGAATTGGCATGGTATCTGAAATCGTACCATCGATATCAAATATCAATCCCCTGGCTCTTGGGTCTACTAATAACTCTCGATTTTTAATCATCGGATGCTCTTGTTTTCGGCAAAAATAGCGAATTACGACCTTGACTGGTATATGTGACCAAATAAACTTCAAATTAGGGGATAAATAACCATCCTTGATCAAGGATATTTTGCTAATTTGCGGATACAAATACAGGTCGTTTATATAAAATTTGCAACCATGCAGAATCACGAACTTTACCTGCCCATGCTGATTCCCATGTGGGGGATATTTATCGGCATTGCATTGATTATCATCGGTTACGCAGATAATAAATCTTACTTCACCTATGCCGGCTGGATGGTTTTGGTGATTAACGGACTGATCTCTCTTTATTTCAATCTGTTTGAAATAAGTCCGGGGCATTTTGCAGCGAACACCTCTTTTCAGGAAACCGCCGGATTTCTTAAAACGACGGGTTGGCTCAATACGACGGGCGCCTTTTTGGCTATGACGTCCCTTCTTTTTTTCCGATTCAAAAAAAAGAGATACATGCTTTTGGCTGTACTCACGATCCTGTTCTTTTCCGTCCTGTTTTTCCAGTATTATGGACTTATTCAGAAACCAAAGTAAGCATCACACGTAAAAATTGACAATGGACAATGGACAGTTGACAATTATGCAT
>Ga0073936_10008974_pt1 | contig 12533 bp, 1 predicted proteins | sample AliMusrvi5mmetaG_FD_87041 | JGI IMG/M metagenome (GOLD analysis project Ga0073936, IMG submission 87041) | Freshwater lake bacterial and archeal communities from Alinen Mustajarvi, Finland, to study Microbial Dark Matter (Phase II) - Alinen... | ecosystem: Environmental > Aquatic > Freshwater >... | reverse complement strand
GGCAATCTCTTCGTCCGCCTGCGGGTGGTGCCGGCACCACCCGCAGGCGGACGAAGAGATTGCCGGGGGCGGATGGCATGGTGAACATGACCGAAGTGTCGCTATCCGTGATATAACTATTGTAGCTCTTGGTGGCGGGATCCCAGTTGGCGAGGTCGGATGAGACTTCGACCACATAGGTTCCGAGGAACTGCGGGTTCTTCGGCCAGGTGACCGCACCCTTTACAAGGCCCGGTGTTGCTGTCGGCGACGAAGCGGTCGCGCCCATGAAGTATTTCACCCCATTGGGAACGCCGTCGCCGTTAGTGGACTGATCCGCTGCTTGGCCGGGAGCGTTGGTGGCGGCCCAGGCGGCATACGAGCTGACCAGCGCGATTTGCTTGCCGTTATACGCATAGTTGATGGCATACCCGGAAGGCACCGAAACCGAGGCGAATGCCGTGCCGGTCAGACTGGTGTAACTGCCGATTACATAAACCCTGTCGTCCAACGGGTTGACGATGTTGAAGCTGACACGGGCGTTGGTGATGTCCAGACCGGAGGCGTTGATGCGTCCCGCCGAACCGCCGCCGGCTCCATCAATGCTGATGGTGAACGGTTGTCCGGTTAGCATGGCATAACTGTCTTTGGCGGTGGTGTCGAATACCGCACCGGTAGCCACCGTCACGCTCACGCTCGAATCGATGGAACCTGCGGCACCAAGAGCCAGCGTACCGGCGCCGATGGTGGTCGGTCCGGTGTAGGTGTTGGCGGCGGTGAAGGTCACTTTCCCGGAGCCGGGGGCGATGGTCAGCGTCGAGTTATAGGTCGTGTTGTTGAGCACCGCGTCTTTCCACTGGGTGGATATCGAGCTTCCCCTGTTGATGTCCACCGACTTGCCGAAGTTGGCGATCACTCCGGAAACCGTTTGTCCGGTGGTGGTGTCGATGTGCAGCATGTTATTGGCCTGGGAGACCAGCGACGGGGTGATGTCGCCCTGCACGCCCGAGTCGTCCAGCAGATACATGTGATAGGTATCACTGGCGGCCGCGCGGCGGCTGGTGCCGTTTTTGAGCGTGCTGAGCGAGTCATTCGCCCAATTTCTGGTAAGGGTTGATGAATCCGGACTGTTGTAATCCGCCAGCATGCGCCCGTATTGGTCACGATATACTTCCGAGCGGGCCAGCGCGGTGCCGTTGGCCACTGCGGCGTAGAAGCCGACGGGTGCCTGGATCAGGTTGCGGTCGTTGTTGCCGGTGCCCAGGGCGGATCCCGTCTTGGTGTCGTCCCAGGTGATGCGGTTGCGCAGGAAGTCGCACCAATAGAATTCGACAAAGTTAGTGTCGGCTGCTTCGGCGGCGTTGGTCTTGAGGTATCCCGTCAGCCTGGTGCCATCGCTTTTGGTTGCCGACATGACAATGCCGTCGGCCATGCCCCAGGCCATGCTGCGCAACGACTCGTTGGCCATGCCTGCCTTGCCGGGTATTACCGGCATGGCCTGGACACTGGGCAGGATCGGCTGGAGGCCGGCGTAACCGGGATCGGTGGCGCGGGTCAGTTGGTTGCCGTTGATGCCGTAAAGCAGGGTGTTGTTCTCGCTCTGGCGCGCCAGCCACCAGGTGTCATCAGGTGCCGGATGGCTTGAGGCACCGGCGTCGTAATAGTTGGCGACGACGGTGCCCATCACCACGTGTTCATTGCCCGGGATGATATAGCGCGTTGCCACGTTGGCGGCGAGGTAACCGGCAACGGTGTGGTGGCCGTCGGTGATATATGCCTTGCCGTCCGGACCGATGATGATCGGCAGATTTTTGTCGGCCCAGAATCCCGCCAGATAGGTGCTCTTGCTGTTCTGCGCCGAGTAATCATAGGTGGTGACGCCGCCGGAGGTGGTGGGCGTGACCGCGTTCAACGCGAGTTGCGCGGAAAACAGCCCCTTGTAATCCACTTCGCGGTAGCCGAGGAAGCGCTGCGTGGCGCGGATGGGCGTGTTGGCCGGGTTGGTGTCGGAGTTGAGCCAAACCTTGGTTCCGGCAGCCAGGCCCGTTGCATACGGAACATAAGTGGAACTGCCGATTTGAATGTTGACCTGAGGTCCGGCCACGACCGCGAAGTCGCCGCTGTAGTTGACCACGGCCCACGCGGTGTGAGTGCTGGAATCATAGCCATAACTCCCGAGCGTGTCGGTGGCGGCGTTGAACGGACGGTTGCCGACAAATCTGCTTGTTCCGCCGGTATTGCCGTTCACCGCAGTGACCCAGGAGCCGTCGACGCGGGTGACGAGCATCGGGTTGATGGCGGTCGGGTCGCAGCTCAGCGACAGCGTGAAGGGGTCGGTAGTGGTCTGGCCGACAACTGCCATGCCGTTGAGGGTGAGTACGTCGCTCAGGGTCTGGCTGGTCTTGGGGCTCCAACCGGTAGTGATGTCCTTGGTCAGGGCGCGTCCGTCACTGGTCTTTTGGGTGCTGCTATTAGTGCCGCTGATGATGCCCATGGTGGTGCCGACATAGCCGGTCTCGCCGTAGCTGGTGCCCGCGGCGATGCTGTGGGTCATGGCATAGGACCTGCCGGGGGCCACGAACTTCTCGGTGCCGTTGAGACTGTAGCCGAAGGTCTCACCCAGGGTCCAGACCGGATTGGTCGCCACGTCGCCATTCGACAGCGGGGTGGTCCAGTAATACTTGCCGGTGATCCGCGGGCCATCGACGGTGAAGGTATAATAGGTGGTCTTGTTCAACTGCGCCGAGATCGGCATGTCACGGTTGGCACCGAGGAAAGTGCCACCGGGTGTGTAATACTTGTAGCTGTCGGATCCGGCGATGAGTTCCTGAACCATGGAGTAGCCGTCCGGGCTGGTGATCACGGAGCGATATTGATTGTGGTCGTGACCGGAGATGTCATAGTGGACGTTGTTAGCCTGCAGCGTGCTGATAAAGTTGTTCTGCTGGGTCGGGTTGGCGTCCTGAGCCGAGCCGGTTTGGAACGCGTTGTCCTTGTGGTTCTGGCCGACCAGGTTCTTGTGCTGAAACACGAACGCCTGAGTGTGGTCGGCAGCCGAGAGCTGGCCGCCCATCCAGGTGGTGGCCGAATCCATCGCGGCGGTGGAGTCCGCGGTGAGAATGTCCAGCAGCACCAGCTTGGTGCCATTATAGGTGACCGAGTAGTTGCTGGTGCCGGGCATCACCGCGACGGTGGCCAACGGCGACGAGGTCGGGAGATAGTTGGCATTGAAGAACGTCTGGCCCGCAGTAGTGTCCTCGTGGTTGCCACGCAAGCCGTAGAACGGAATGCCAGCGGCATTCAAAGCGGTGTTGGCGTCGAGGCGGGTCTGCAGCGAGGCCGTGCTGCCGTTGTCCCCCAGGTCGCCGACCTGGACGACGAACTTGACGCCCGCGTTGACGAACTGCTGGTTGACCGCCTTGATTTGGTTGACGGCGACGGTGTTGACGTTGTTGCCGGTGGAATCGGTGCCGCTCCACTGGGTGTCGGACATCACGCCGAAGGTCCATGGCGCGGCCGGCGCGGTGCCGGTGCCGGTCAAATTCAGATAGAACGGACTCGTGACCTGATCATTGCTGACAATCTGCAAGACCGCCTGCCGGGAACCGGGTGCGGATGGAGTGAACGTAATGACCAGTGAAGTGTGTCCGCCTACGGCGACAGACGATGCCGGAGTGTTGGTCACGGCGAAGTCGCTGCTGTTGGTGCCAGTGATGGTGGCGGTTACGCCGGTCAGGGCAGCGGTTCCCGTATTACCGATAGTCAGGCTGACAGGAGTAACCGACGCGGTGCCGACCAAGGCCCCACCGGCATCCAGCGTGCTGGTGCCGCTGACCAACGGCACGCCGGCGGTCTGCTCGATGGAGATAACGGCCACCACCGGTGCGATTTTCCGCACGGTAGCGTCCGCAGTGGCCGGCGGAGCCTCCACGGTTTTCAGGCTGTCGGTCGCCACCGAGTAGAACTGATAATATCCATTGCCGTTCGGATAGGTGAAGTTCGCGGTGTAGGGTGCCGTGGTGACAGCGAGGCCCGTATCTAACCAGGATCCCCAGGCGCTGTTGTCAACCGAGTAGCGGTAGAAGAACCGGACATTGGCGATGGTCACCGTATTGCTGGTGGCCGCGGTGGTGACGGTGAGGTTGGGCGCGTTGCTGCCGCTGTTGTATTCCTTGGCGTCGAACTTATAGCTCGGGGATGTGGCATCCGTTGAGTTTTCGGTGTCGGGTTTGATGACCAGGGAAACCAGGTTGTTGCCGCCGAATTTCGTTTGGGTGAAACCCGTGACATCCCAGGTGAGCCAGTTGTTTGCCGCGGAGGAACTCAGTGTTTGTGTTTGCAAGGCGGAACCGAAGGCCGGTTGATTGGTCCAAGTGATTCCGGTTTCCGTCCAGTCGTCGCTGGTGCCGCCGCAAAGCGCGGCGGGCATGCTGACCCCGGCGGCCCCGAAACAATAGGTGTTGAGCACGGCGCTGCTGATGGTGGCCCCAGCCGGGATGCTGGACAGATTGAACTTCATCCAGGCACGCTCGTTACCATAAGTGCCGCCGTTCGCGCTCTGCACATACATGCTAGTGGATGATCCGGAGTTGGTGGTCGGCTTGCCGGAAGTCACCTGGGAGTCCGCCGCAGGCGTGATCGTGTAAACGTTGAACGCATAACCCGGTGCCACGCTGGCGGTGGCCGTTAGAGCGACTGACGAACCGCTTTGCGGGGAAACCAGCGGGTTCACCGAGGAAACCGGCGGGAATCCGGTGGTGGTGGTCACGCTGTCGCTGCGGAACCGCATCCCGTAGCTTTCCATCGTCGGGACCCCGGTCACTCGCACCACATCGCCGACGTTGCCCGGCACCGCCTTGGCGGCATAACCGGTGGCGTCCGAGAGGGAAATCACCTTTCCGGCTTGGTCGCTCACCGTATTGGCACCGGTCTTGCGGGCATAGAATCCCACGTAGTGGTTCTTGTGCGTGTCATTCCAGAAATCATTGATGACGGACATCTCCTGCGGCTGGGCGAGCGTCGTATTGCTATGGCTCACAATGTTGAACTCCACGCCATCGGCATAGATGCCTTCCTGATCCACAAACTCGGGATTGCCCCCGTAGAAACTGCCTTTGCCCCAAACCTCGATGAGGTCGCCCGGCTTGAGCGCGCCCTGATGGAAGCCAAGGAAGCTCCGGTAAAGTTCCGCCTCGCACAGGCGGTTCGCCTGATTGATCGATCCATCGTCATTGACCAGATCGGTCGGCACCTGGGCGCTGCCGCGGCGGGCGAGCGTCTCGGGTGTGGCGTTGAGCAGACGGACATAAACGGTCTCATACACCGACTTGGTGTCGTTGTCGTCCACCATGGTCACCACCCCGCGGTAGCCGCCGGAGAATTCGGTGTTGAGGTGGTAGCGGTCGCCACCGATCTGATAGGCGCTGCCGGAAGTGGCGTGGGCCGTTTTCATGAAATCGACGATGCCTTCGCGGCAGAGCATGGTATTGGTCAGCGGTGCCTTGTCCGACCACGTCCAACCGGTGGGCGGATGGGCATACATGTAATTGTTGATGCAAACCGTGTAGGTCTGCGTGTCAACAATCGGCTGGCCGTTGATTGTCACGGAAGTCGGGATGCCGTCGTTGGCGGTCACCTCCATGGCGCTGGAGAAACCGGCGTCGCAGTTGGTCTTTTGCAGGAAATTCCTGATCTCCAGGCCGGTCATGTTGATGCGGTTGAAGGTATCGTCATTCCAGGGGAAGGTTTCGTAGATTTGCAGGTAGGTGACCGGACCGGCGGGAATATCGGCGCGGACGCCGCCACCGGTTTCGATCGCCAAATCGCACTGACCGAAGAGTTTGGCGCCTTCCCACTGCATGGCATCGCAGATCCATTGACCCGCCGTGTTGTTGCCGCTCCACGGATATTCGTCGGCCGACCACCATTTCATCTTGTTGTCGAGCAGCAAGTCGCTCGCGGTGTAGCCGATCACGTCATCCACATGCACGGCGTGGGCCGCGTCATACTGGGTCTTCAGGTTTGCCACATAAGTCACCACATCGGGATCCGGCGTGATATCGGCGTCGCGAATCACATGCTGGGTGGAGGAAATGTATTTGCCGGCGGGAGTCACCTGCAGTTCGCCGATATACTTCATATAACTGGCGGATTCGGTGAAGATCGTCTTGTAGTTGAGCATTTCAGGCTGCCAGACCGTGTCGGTCCAGGTGTGCCAGTGACCGGTCACGGCCACTTCCGGCAGCTTGACCGAGCCGTCATCCACCAGCAGGGCGGCCACCGCCGTGCCGTCGCGCGAGGTGTCCGTGGCAATGCTGGTGTGGCCAACATGGGCCGCCAGGATCACGATGTCGCAACCCTGGGTGTTGCGCAGTTCCTTCACATAGTCGGCGATATGGATGTTCGCGGTGTTGGTGCTCGTCCAGTCGCAGTTCACCACTTCGAGCGTGCTGGCCAGCGAGGCACCCACCTCGGCGGCCTGGGTGGTATAGCCGAGGATGCCCACCTTGGTGCCATTGACCGTGACGATCGTGTAGGCGTTGAAGTGAGGCGTCTTGGTGCCGATATTGCAGACATTCATCGAGATCACGGGCACCTTCTGGTTCGGATCGCCCGGATTGTTAAGTGTGTCGAGGTTGGCGATGTAGCTGGCGTCGCGCACGTCGTGATTGCCAACCACCACGGCGTCCATGCCGCGCCCGCGCCCGGCCTGGGCTTTCAGCTTGGCGGATAGCAAGGAGTAGAAGCCGGTCATGGAACCGTTGCCATTCATGTCGCCGATCGGGTTGCCTTCGGAAATGTCGCCCGCGTCGATCACCAGGGCGGACGGATTCGTTGCTGTTAGAGACAGCATCTCACCGGCGAGGTAGGCGGCGCCACCCACATCCTCGAACGCGCCGTCGGTATTGCCGTGCTTCGGGATGATCCACTTGTGCGGGGTCAACCGCGCGTGGGTGTCATTCACATGGAGAATCGTGACCGACCCTTGGATATTCAGCGAGATGGTCGCGGAACCGGTGCGCCCCTGTGCGTCGCTGATGGTGACCGGCAGGGATTTCGTGCCGCTGTTTCCGGCAACCACCACCTGATAGGAATACACACCGTCATCCGCCGTCACATCGCCATTCTGGCCGTCATCGTGGAAGGTGACGTTTGCTCCTCCACCGATCGCTGTTAAATCGGCACTCACCGTGACGCCGCTGCTGACCGGGTAGTTCCCCGGGGTCACGGTCACCGCAAGCAGGACGGTCCCACCGGACGACACTGCCGCAGGCGTGGCGGCACCTGCCGCTGTCGGATTGGTTGGATTCACCACATTGACTGCAATGGTGGCCGATCCGCTGCGGCCTTGCGCGTCATGAATAGTGACGGGGATGGACTTGCTTCCGGCGGATGTGTTGGATGCCACCGTGGTATCCAGGGTGAACGTGCCGCCCGTTGCATCGGCGAAATTCACGGCAGCGCCACCGCCGATGGACGTCAGATCTCCGCTGACGGTGATGCCCGTGCTTGTGGGATTGGCACCCGGGGTAACGTTGAAGGTCAAGGTGACATTGCTGCCGCTGACGACAGTAGACGGACTGCCGGAACCGCTGCCGGTGGGATCCGTGGGCAATGCGGTGACCGTCCACTGGGCGTAAAGCGTGGTGTTGGCCGTGATGGTGAAAGTGTCGCCCGGGTGATAAACCGTTCCGGTGTTATCAGCCGCCGCGTTCCAGTTAGTGAACGTGTAACCGGACTTGGCCATGCTGCCGGCCGCCAGCACGGTGACCATCGAGTTGTAATTGTGCGGGCTGTTGTCGGTCGGTGCCGCCGAACCACCATTGGCATCATAGGTCACGGTATAGGTGTTGATCGTCCATTGCGCGTAGAGCGTGGTGTTGGCCGAAATCGTGAAAGTGGAAGCTCCGGCATAACTTGTTCCGCCGCCGTTGGCGGCGGTGTTCCAACCGTTGAATGCGTAGCCGGTCCTGGCCAGGTTGCCGGTGTTGCCCAGCACGGTAACCGAGGTACCGGAATTGTAATTGGTGGAGTCGGTCGGGGCGGTGCCGGAGGTGGCGCCGTTGCCGTTGTAGGTCACGGTGTAGGTGGGAGTTGACGAGACCGGGGCGAAGGCAATCCCGCGGAAGGCATAATTTGCCGTCGCGGTTGCCAAGGTTATGGCTGAGCTGCTGGCTCCCGCGTCTGTGATCTTGAGAATGTTGTTCCCACTCGCGGCTGCCGCGTCTGTCACATAAACGACCGCAGGTGAGGCACTCCAGTCCACCACAAGGCCGCGTGCCTTTGTCGTATTCAGCTTGTATGTCATTGCCCATGTACTGCCGCTCTTATCAAATCGGTAAGTACCGGAACTGTCATCAGCCACATACGCAATAGTGCCAGCCGCATTGATATCGAATCCATAGGGGCTGGTAACGCTCGACGAAGTCAGAATCGCGGTAAAGGTCGCTGCGGACGTCGGAAGTGTTCCGGCAGCACCCAGTTGGTGAACCCCAACTGCCGGTTTGGACGCGGAAGAACTGGAGAAATACAGAGTATTGTTGACGATTCTGATGGCTCTCGCGTTGTAGCCCGCGTTGAGTGTGGTTAGTGAAGAACCGTCATAGTATACAAGACCAAAAGGCGCTGTACCGTCCGGACCACCCAGCCAGAAAGCCGTTCCGTTCACTGAGGCAACACTGCGAAGGTTATTTTTGTCATACATGGTCAGGCCGCGTGACGTATTAGGAGTGCCTGCTGCGGAGGTGAGCGTCCCGATGACACGCTTCTCGGAGGTGCCAACAATGCCGGCTTCGCTTGAAGTTCCGTTGTAGCCGGGAATACATAGGACCGTTCCGTCCGCTGAACGATTGATGAATCCGGCCGACGTTGCTGTACCGCTTTCCAAAAGATTATAGGGATTTGCCGTCGGCAGTGTGCCGACCTGCGGCATGTTGATGGTCTGCACGGGCGTCTGCCACGTGCCGGTCGGAGCAAACTCCTGAATCGCCACCGGTGTCGCGGCAGAACTCAAGGCACTGCCATTCCCTACAGTCTCGACCACGATAGTTCCCGCGGTGAACGGTACCGCATCGGCGGTCCCCGGATGGGCGGCCGTCAGCGCGGCGAGCAGCGCCAGGCCGCGTGCTGTTTTCTGTAACATGTTAGATATTTTCATGATGTGATGGTATGGCTTTCGAGTGATGTTAGTTAGAATGTCTGAAGCAATGTTTGTTGAGATACTTGGCTTGGGATCGGGTTCCGGCGGTGGGTTGTTTCCGCTGGCGACGCGTTTTGAATCTCATGCGAATCGCGATTTGCCCACCATCGCACGGTGACAGTTCGGTCACGAATGCGGAAGCGCTGCGGCATATGTGTTAGATCGGCTGAATTCATTCGCAGCAACAGCGTTCAACCCATCACATGACATATATCATCAAACCGTTAATGACGATTATTTACGCATTATGCCAAGATGTTTCCAGCCGTCGATCTTTTCCTTGTGACATAACCGTAACCTCGCGACATGGCGCGGATGATGCAAAACAGGAACGCTGATTTTCACTGCTTGAACCAATTTGGAACACGTCATGTCACCGTGGCCGTCCATCAAATGGAGTGCTTGTGAAGTTAGGGATCGATTGGAATTCAATCCGTAAAATCCGTGTAATTTGTGGTTCATCAGCTCTGAATTCAGAATCGAGCATCGGAGTTCATTTCGGTTATCGGGATGATCATCCGCATGTCATCCCCGCACCCGATCCGTGATGCCACCCATCTCACAGGATTCCGGCGGATGGAGCGGGCGGCAACCGCTGCCGTCAGGGTTGCAGGAGGACAGGCGTCCCGCCTGTCTTGACCGACGGGCTTCCAGCCTGTCGTTTTCATTGGCGGACAGGCGGGACGCGCTGTCTGCCCTCACAGGCTGGAAGCCTGTTCTTCTAACAAAAATCGCCAACCTGACAGTATTGGGTGTCCCGCCTGTCTGCCCTCACGGGCTGGAAGCCTGTTTTCCTCTCCGGAAGCGCCAAACTGACTGGGTCAAGTGGCTCAATTCGGCGAACTGGCTGGGTTTTCGACTGCCAGTGTGATCTCCCGGATTCGGCCAATTGTGACAGGAATGTCACAGTGGCGCACTTGTTGGGTAGCGGGGGGCTGGCGGATGTTGCGGGTGGCCCGTTTTTTGGCCGCCGCATGCTGGCTAACCGCTCATGTTCCACCATGGTGTCGCACTGGATCACAGTGCGTGCGGCATGCTGTGGGATGGGGCTGTGGCTGGCCATGCCGATCATGATGGCCAATGAAATCACCAGCTTCTATATCCGCGAATACCGGGTGGAAGGTGCCAGGCGCCTGAAAAACCTGGAGGTCGAGGAGGCGGTCTATCCGTTTCTTGGGCCGGGGCGGACACCCAACGACGTCGAGCAGGCGCGGGTGGCGCTGGAAAAAGTCTATCATGACAAGGGCTGGCAAACCGTGTCGGTGCTCGTGCCGCAGCAGGATCCGCGGCGCGGTGTGATCCGGCTGGAAGTCGTCGAGGGCAAGGTCGGCAGGTTACGGGTCAACGGCGCGCGCTTCTATCTGCCCAGCAAAATCAAAGGCGAGGTCCCGTCATTGGCGGAAGGCAATGTCCCTAACTTCAACCAGGTGAGCAAGGAAATCGTCGGAGTCAACCGGTTGGCGGACCGACGGGTGACCCCGGCCCCCCCGCATCCGGGAGCGGAACCTGGAACATTGGATTTCGATCTGAACGTGGAGGACAAACTGCCGCTGCACGGTTCGCTTGAGCTGAACAACCGGTACAGTTCCAACACCACGCCCTTGAGGCTCAATGCCTCGCTGAGTTATGCCAATCTTTTCCAACTGGGCCACACCCTCGGTCTGAGCACCCAACTCGCCCCTGAGAATACGGCCGATGCCCTGGTGTTCTCGGGCTATTACCTCGCCCGGGTTTCGGATACCTGGAGCCTGATGCTCCAAGGCACCAAACAGAACAGCGATATCTCCACCCTGGGCGGCGCGGCGGTCGCAGGACGCGGCGAAACCATCGGCCTGCGCGCGCTGCGCGACCTGCCGACAAGCACCGGGTTCTATCAGAGGCTGAGCCTCGGCATCGACTACAAGAATTACAAGGAGGACATCGTGATCGGCAAGAACACCATTTCCTCGCCGATCCAATACTATCCGCTCAGCGTGAATTACAGTGCCTCATGGTTGCGGGACCAGAGCTTCACCGAATGGAACGCCGCGCTCAATTTCCATCTGCGCGGCCTGGGCAGCAGTTCACAGGATTACGCCAACAAGCGTTACAACGCGGACGGCAGTTATGTCTATGTCCGCAGCGATCTGGCCCACACCCGCGATCTCAAGGACGGCTCGCAGATTTACGGGAAAATCCAAGGTCAGCTAGCCAGCCAACCGCTGATCAACAACGAGCAATTCGGCGGCGGCGGCCTCGACACGGTGCGCGGTTACCTCGAAGGCACCGCCCTCGGCGACAACGGGGTGTTCGGCACCGTCGAGTACCGCAGCCCTTCGCTGATCGGCAAACCCAACAAGACCGGCCCGCGCGAGGCGGAATGGCGGTTCCATGCGTTCGCCGACGGCGGAGTGGTGGGCATTTACGATCCGCTGCCGGATCAGCAGCAGCGCTTCTGTTTCGCCAGTGTCGGGGTCGGGACCCGCATCAAGGTGATGAACCATTTCAATGCCTCGGCCGATGTCGCCGTGCCGCTCATCGATCAAACCGACGCGCATGCCGGTGACGTTCGGGTCATCTTCCGCGGCTGGGCCGATTTCTGATTTTTTCATCTATCCGAATTCCATTCATGAAGCACAGTTCCATTATCACATTGCTCGGCGGTTTCGCTGTCACCATAGCCATGGTCGGCCGGTCACGCGCGGAAGACGCCTGGTGGAATCCCGCCTGGACCCAGCGCCAGAAAATCACCCTTGACACCGAGGCCGCCGCCCTGCCGGATCCGGCGGGCGACGCCACCGTCCTGGTGCGCCTGTTGGAAAAGAATTTCCAGTGGTCCGGCGCGCGCGATGACGGCAGTGACCTGCGCTTTGTGGCCGCCGACGGCAAGACCGTGCTGCCGCACCAGGTCGAGGGATACGACAATCTCATCAATGAGGGGTTCATCTGGGTCAAACTGCCCGACGTGAAATCCGCCGGCAAACAATCCTTCTATGTCTATTTCGGCAACAAGGAAACTTCCATGGCCGCGGCCCCCAAGCCGACCGAGGCCTTCGACAGCGACACCGCGCTGGTCTATCACTTTTCGGACCGCACCGCCACCCCGCTGGATGCCACCGGCAATGCCAACAACGCCCAAGGTGCCGGGGTCGTGGCCGGCAACGCGATCATCGGCAACGGCCTGAAGTTGTCAGGCACCGCGCCGATCAGCATCCCGAATTCCAAATCGCTGGAATGGAAACAGAACCAGCCGCTGACGCTGGCGCTGTGGATCAAAACCGCCGCCCTCCAGCCAGCCGCCATCATCGCCGCCAGGGCGAGTGACGGTTCCTCGTTCCGCCTGTTGTTAGACCAGGGCATTCCCACCGTGGAAATC
>Ga0073936_10008967_pt1 | contig 12535 bp, 9 predicted proteins | sample AliMusrvi5mmetaG_FD_87041 | JGI IMG/M metagenome (GOLD analysis project Ga0073936, IMG submission 87041) | Freshwater lake bacterial and archeal communities from Alinen Mustajarvi, Finland, to study Microbial Dark Matter (Phase II) - Alinen... | ecosystem: Environmental > Aquatic > Freshwater >... | reverse complement strand
GCTGTTGGTCTCTCTGATCGACGCCTTGCCTCAGGGTAATGGCGAGCACCGGGGAGAGGGTCGTCGGCACGTTACTGAGGGGATGGGCGATGATATCGGCGGATTCGAGCCGTGTGAGACGGCGCGCTTCGCGGTTGAACACGGTGATGATGCCGTCCGTTCCCGCCGCAATAACGCCGCCCGCCAGGCTGTCGACGAGGATGTCGTTGTAGATCTTGCCATCCTGCACCTGGGTGTAGAGCCGGGCGTTGTCCAGGGCCACGGCCAAGTGGTTGCAGAGCAACTGGAGCATTTGTTGTTCGAGACCACCGTAGATTCGCCCCGAGAGCCGGGGGCCGAGCAGAATGATTCCTTCCAGTCCTTCGCTGGAGCGCATGCCGACGGCGACGGCCGCCGCCAGGCGATCGGCAGTGTCGCAGGCCCGCAGGACGCGGTCGGACATGCGTACGCGGCGCGCGAGATCGGGGACAAGGGGTTCGCCCGTTTCAAGCAACACGTCCGGCAACTCGTCGCCGCGCGATAGTCTGGCGCTATTATCGGTTGAGACGTTCGGATAACGTTCGACAAACTCCTGTTTGTCCGCGAGGAGGATTGCCACGCGGTCCGTTCCGACGGCCCGTCTGATGAGAGTAGCGAACTCGGCGAGCAGTCGGTCCACGGTACTGATCGAGCGGAGGAGCTGGTTGGCTGATTGGACGACATCCGCTGTGTTCATCGGGGCCAGATGGACGAAGAGGCGGCCGGCAACGCGTTGCATGCGGCCGTGGGCGGGGGCCAGGGAAAACGCTACGACCAGCGTAGCCACGACTTCCGAGAGGATACTTGCGCGGCCCGCCGCGAGGAGCGACACCCGGTGTAGCGGCCACCATACGATGACGTACAACGCGATCAGATAGAGCGCCAACAAGACATAGGCCGTCAAGAGGCGGATGAGATAGGCGACGTTCAGGATACGGCTGGTTGCCATGCCGTAGGCGACGATGCCGTACAACGAGAGAATCGAGAGGGGGACTAATTGAACGGACTGTGAGGTGCGCGTCAAGGCAGGGAGCACGATGCCTAAGGCGGCGCCCAGAAACAGGCACACACTCGCCCCCAGCATGACGAACTGCAACTCGGTCCGCTGGACGCCTTCAGTCCTCCTCGCCGAACGCACGAAGCGGGCGATCAGCAGGCTCACGGAGCCCACCCAGAACAGGGCGTAGGCAGGGAAGGCGGGACCGTAAACGGGTTCGGGAACGGTGCCGCGGGCAGCGGTCGCACCCGGCATAGTGGCCCCGGCGACCATCCAGGACGTCTGCGAGAGCACCACCATCACCGCGGACAGCACCAACCAGACGATCGGCTCACGAACGATCGCGTGCCAGCGGGCCTTGGGCTGGACAATGGACACGCGCAGCCATTCGGCCGACAGCAGCACCATGGCCCCGGCGCTCATACAGCCTCTGATCCATAGGGCCGCGACGTCGGCCGACTTAGAGATGAAACCAAACGCGAGGCAGAGGAGCCACGCCTCGAGGGCGGCGCACAGTACGAGGAAGAATTGGTTGGAGCGACGTCGCGGATTGGCCGCGAGCACCACCACACCCAGCACCGCGCTGATCAGCGCGGCCACGATGTGCGCGACGAAGATCAGACTCATGACGGCTTGACTGTCTCCAGGATTAGCGTCGTATTGCCGCCCCCCACGCCGTGGCTGTTCACGAGCGCGCACGAGATCCGGACTCTGCGGGCCACGCGCGGCACATAGTCGAGATCGCACTCCGGGTCGGGGACGTCAAGATTTGCGGTGGGTGGAATCATGCCGTAACGGATGGCCAGGCAGCAGGCGATGACCTGAAGCGCTCCGGCGGCCGACAGGGGGTTCCCGATGACGCCCTTGATCGAACTGACCGGCACCGCATAGGCGCGCTTCCCGAACACCTTCTTGATCATGGCCGTTTCGACCCGATCCAATACGGGGTGTCCGGGTCCATGCGCGCTGATGTAGTCCACGTCCGAGGCCCGTTTTCCTGCATTGGCCATGGCTTCGGTCATCGTGTCGAAGAAGCCCGATCCCGGGACGGTCAGATCGGTATCGAGGCGTGTCGAATGACCCGTGATCTCCAGGTAGGGCTCTGCCCCACGGCCGCGCGCATGATCCAGATTCTCCAGGATGACCAAGCCGGCACCCTCGGAAATGACACCCGAATCGCGGTCAACGTCGAAAGGCCGGCTGGCCTTCTCCGGATCGGCGTTGCGCATGGAAAGGAGCCCCGCCTTGGCGAGCACGGCAAAGGCCAGCGGGGTCACGCACGCGTCCGTTCCCCCGCAAACCGCGACATCCACCTTGCCGGCTCGAATCATATCGGCCGCCACAGTGACGGCGTCCACGCCTGCCGCGCACGCCGAGGAAATCGTGAGCGCCCGGGTCACGAGGGGAACGTACTGTGAAACGAGCGTGGCCGCCTGGTGCGGGTTAGAAGCGTGCACCGTGTGCGTCGGAACCCGGTCCGGCCCCCGTTCGATCATTCGTTCCATCGCGTCTTCGATGACATCAAAGGCGCTGGTGCTGACTCCCAGAACCAGGGGCAGGGGAGCATTGGGCCGGACGTCCTGCTCCGTCAAAGCAGCATCCTCAAGCGCCATCAGCGTAGCTGCCAGCGCGAATTGGGTGTGCCGTGCCAGACGTCGCGAGTTGACTTCCGTGCCACCCAAATGAACTTTTGGGTTGAAATTCTTCACTTCGCCGGCAATACGAGACGAATGTTGACTGGCGTCGAACAGCGTAATATGGTCTATCGCACTTTTGCCAGCAAGTAAACTGTTCCAAAAATCGGCTTTGCCGATGCCGTTCGGGGCCACGATGCCCAGGCCGGTTATCACTACTCTGTTGCGCGTGGACATGTTATGCACCGTTCTGGAAATAGTCTCGTGGCCTCCGCCCGCATCCCTCGGTGTCCATACGTTGTACTTTGTTCGTCCTCAGGCAATCTGCCTAACGGGACGACGCGCGGAGCACACCCCATCGAGTCAGCCGGTACAATGTTGTACACAAATTGATCGGGGATACGTACAAAAAATACAGGTGCCTTGCATATTTCTGTAGACAGCGGGGAAGACCTGTTTGTTTGCGGCAGGAATAGTCGAACATCAGTATGGAGGATGAACAATAATGAACGGTCGAGGCATCGTAAAGGGCGGGTTGGTAAATTGGGTCTCGCGATTGGGTGAACGTTTGGTCATGGATAGGGTTTTTGACCGGGCGTATCTGGTTATGGGCGGCCACATATTTTTCCAGACACTGAGCGCAGCCGTTCAACTGGACCTCTTCACGCTTCTCGCTCGTCGACGCCGCATGACGTGCCACGACATAGCCGAGGCAATCAAGGTTGCCGATAAACCCATCCGCATTCTCTTACTGGGGTGCACGGCTTTGAAGTTGCTCCGAAAGCATGCGGATGGGACCTACTCGAACTCGTTCATGTCGAGCCGCTTGCTCAACGCAGACAATCCCCGCAATGTTCTTGCGGTCGTCAAGTGGCAGCATTTCATCAACTATCGTGCCATGTATCATTTTCACGACGCTATCCGCGCGAATGCCAACGTGGGGCTCGCGGAAATCTCCGGGACGGGAGCGACGCTCTACGAACATCTTTCGGCGCATCCGGACCTCGAACGCATCTTTCAGGATGCCATGCAGAGCATCTCGGTGCAGGCCAATGACTTGCTGGCGCGGTCAGTCGACTTCACTCAGTTTCGTAACCTGCTGGACGTAGGCGGTGGTAATGGGACCAATATCATGAATTTGGCACGCCATAATCCCCACCTCAAGGCGGGTGTTTTCGACTGGCCGAGCGTCTGCGCCATCGCCGAACGGCATATCGTCGAGAATGGCCTGGCAGATCGCCTGCGCGCCGTGCGCGGCAATTGCTTTGTCGACCCGTTCCCCCGCGACGTCGACTGCATTCTCTTTGCGCATTTCCTGACGATCTGGTCGGAGGAAAAGAATCGCATCTTGTTGAAGAAGGCGTATGAGGCGCTGCCACCTGGCGGTGCAGCCATAGTCTTCAACATGATGCAACGCGATGACGAAACGGGGCCGCTAAGCGCGGCTTGGGGTTCACCCTACTTCCTCACGCTCGCAACCGGGGAGGGCATGCTTTACACTTGGTCCGAATACCGAACCTGGATGCAGGAAGCGGGCTTCAAGACCGTCCTGACTACGGCTTTGGTCCGCGATCATGGGTTAGTCATCGGGATTAAGGGGTGACATTGTTGAACGCATGCGCATAAATGTTCGGTTCAACCCTGTGCAGATAAGCGCATGATGTATCATGAAGTAGATCGCATACAACATGTTGTGGTCATTTGGTTTGGCACTGGCCATGCTATTCGAACCTGCAACTTCACAAGGGAGGGGCTATGAAACGTACGACGTGCCGAGGGATGCGGGGAACGGGAATTGTGGTCATGGCGATGGTGGCGGGCGTGGTGAGTGCCCAGGGGCTACGAAATCCGCCGGAAGGTGCTGCTGCACTCGGCCATGTTGGCGGTGGCGTTGTACTGACCGAGGATGCCTCGGCCATTTCGCAAAATCCAGCCAATCTTACCGATCTCAAGCAGGCCGAGGTGATGCCGGCCATGACCGTCATCCGAACGAAGACCGACTTCACGGGTCCGGCTGGAACTGCATCGACGGACGATCCCTGGAAGATGCTGCCGAACGTGTTCGCGACGTACCCAATCGCGAACTCTTGCTACGTGATGGGCGTCGGGATTACCACGCCGTACGGTCAATCCATGGTGTGGAACCAGGATGGGGCCTTTCGCTACACCGCTCCGTATTCGGCCTCCTTGGCTGTTGTGAATGTCAATCCGACGCTGGCGGCGCGCTTGAACGACAAGGTGTCGGTCGGTGTGGGGGTGGATGCTTACTGGTCGCGTCTCGAAATGAAGCAGCGGTTTCCATGGTCGGCCATGACTCGTAACCCTCTGACGCCTGATGGCGCTATTGTCGCGAAAGGGGATGGCGAGGGGATCGGGGCCAATGCCGCAATCAACGTCAAGATCACCGCCAACCAGACCTTGGCGATCACGTACCGGACGCCCTTCAAAGTAGACTACAGCGGCGATCTTGACGTCAGCGATATGCCGGCCGGTGCCCGAGCGCTGGGGCTCTCGCCGTCGAGTGATTTTGACTCGTCGATCAACTTTCCGGCCGAGGCAGCGCTGGGGTATGGCATCAAACTGAGCCAGACCGTTCGCGTGGGCGCGGATGTCGAGTGGGTGCAGTCGTCGCGCTACAAGACCCTCGAACTCGATGGCGGCAACGACAACGCCTTACTGAATGCATCTGGCACTGCCAATCCCATGGCCCCCGTGAGCGTCCGTCAGAACTGGGACGACTCGTGGACGGCTGGTTTTGGTGTGGACTGGCTGGCCCTGCCCGACGTGACGCTACGCGCGGGCTACATCCACCTCTGGAATCCCATCCCCGATGAGACACTGGCACCGACGCTGCCGGACATCAGTCGCGATGTCGTCAGCGTCGGATTGGGCTACCATCATGCGCGGCATGAGTTCGATATCGCCTACGCTTACAGCATTATCCCCGATCGCACCGTCAGTAACGATCAGAATCCCGCTTACGACGGGACCTACGAGACAAGCTCGCATATCTTCAGCGCGTCGTACGCCTATTCGTTCTGACGCCATGGAGACCGCCAGCGATACGATGAACGGGACGGTTCTGGTCATTGACGATGACCGGGGCCCGCGAGAAAGTCTCCGCATCATGCTCAAGACGGAGTACCGCGTGCTATGCGCGGACTCCGTCGATGCCGGCGTGCATATGTTGCGCGAGCATAAACCGGACGTCGTGGTCATGGACATCCGCATGCCGGGACGGAACGGCATCGAGGGCCTGCGGGCGATTCGCGAGTTGGATCAGGAAGTCGCTGTGATCATGTTCACGGGGTTCGGCGCGCTGGAGACGGCACAGGAGGCGATTCGACTCGGCGCCAATGACTACATCAAGAAGCCGTTCGACACGTTCGAGATGCAGGGGCTTATCCGGCGCCATGCGCAACGGGTACAGTTCGAACGCCGCCGCCATCAGGCGGAAGGCGACCTGAGTTCGCTCAATGACCAGCTTCGGAGCGAACTGGCGCACAAGGAGCAACTTGCCGTGCTGGGCCAAAAGTCCGCCGAGCTCGTCCACGATTTGCGCAATCCGTTGGGGGCCGTGTTGGGCTACGTGGAACTGCTGGCGGCCGAGCTGCGCGGTTCGCGCGAGCGACTCGGCGACCGGTGGCAGGATGCCTCCGATTATCTGGCGGTTATTGAAAAGAGCGTGCTGCGGTGCAAAGACCTGTCGGACATGTGGCTGCAGACAAGCCGGGGTCGTCGGAATCCCGTCCCCGTGCGTGTGGCGGATATGATTCAGGATGTCATACGGGACGTCATGCACGTGGCGACGCCGCGCGGCGTCCGTGTTGAGACGCAGATTGAGGCCCCCGACACCAAGACCGAGGCAGACCGACTGCAGCTCTCGCGTGCCGTTCAGAATCTAATCGTCAACGCGGTTGAGGCCGTGGAACCCGGGCGGGGCTGGGTGCGCGTCTCCTGCCGGGAGTCGGATGCAAACACCATTGAAATTGGAGTCGAGGACAACGGGTGCGGGATGACTCCCGAACAAATACGGCACGCCATGGAGCCCTTCTACACGACCAAGAAAGGCACGGGCACCGGACTGGGACTGTTCATCGCGCGCCAGGTCCTTGGCGCTCACGATGGCACGATCCGGATCACGAGCGAGCCCGGCAAGGGAACCCGCATCGTCGTTAACTTGCCGTGCCGGACGACGTAAGGGGCTGGCTTAGCAACCGCGGTTGATTCGGCCGACCAGATCGCGAATCGCCGCGGTGTCTCCTGAGAAAAACGCCGCCAACGACTTATTACGGAACTCCGTCGCGTCCATGCCCGCGTTGACGCTCATCAGGTACGTCTCGTCGGAGATGGCTGTCGGGAGCCCCATCGCGGCAATCTGCCGGCCCAACTCGCCTGCCTTGGCCAGGACCTGCGGATACGTTCGACCGTCGATCATGACGGGTAGCGAATCCCAGAAGCGCGGCGGCAACTGAAGTTTCACTTTCCATGTCAGCACGTCGTTCAGGTAACGGGCCTTGTCGGGAAAATGGATCCCATAGCTTTCCGGCGATTCGAACCAGTCCGTCTGCGGCGCGATGATCGGCGCCTGCAACATGACCGAATTCAAGGGGGCCTCCCTAAGCAGTCGGATCGTGTCGGCCTCGGACTCGGCCGTCTCGCCCGGAGCCGGGAAGATGAGGCTGCCGACCGTGAAGATGCCGGCCTCGGAGGCCCGGCGCAGCGTCTCGGCCATCTCCTCCACCCGGATATGTTTCCGCATCGAATCGAGAATGCGCTGGCTGCCCGATTCGAGGCCGAAGAAGAGGGCCACGCAGCCGGACCGCCGTATCGCGAAAAAATCCGCCTCGTGGCTGTCGCGAATGTGCGCGAAGGACGCATAGCGCAGCTTGCGGTTCTGGCGCAGCACCTCACCGGCAAATCCGTTGAGCAGGGAGTAGGGCGTGCACGATCCGCCGAACCGAAACGAATGGAACCCGTAGCGCTCGCCCAACAGGTCGATTTCCCGCAGCAGTCGGGCAATACTTTTCACGCGCACCTGCCGGTTGCTCTTCAGCGGGTGGATGCAGAAGGAACACTCGTTACGGCATCCGCGGCTTTCATCAATGACGGCCAGCTTAACTTTTTCGTCACCCGCCATGGCGGGATAGACCGCGGGGTCGTAAATCGGCATGGGCAGTTGGTCGAGATCCTCGATCATCTGCCGGGGCGATTGACGTGTTTCGCCGTTCCGCACATGGATCAGGTTTGGAATATCGTCGTAGGCAGCCGGGTTGTTCCCGGACTCGGCCAGGCGGCGAATGGTCACTTCACCCTCGCCGTACACGAGCGCGTCGAAGAGGGGATATCGCTGCAGGATGCCCGTTGCAAAGACGTCCACGTGGGGGCCGCCGCCGAAGACGCGCACGCCGGGGCAGCGCTTCCGGATTGCCCGGGCCAGCCGGCCGGACCCTTCGAGCCCGTCACCGTTCCATAGCTTGAGCCCGACGGCCTGCACCTTGCGTCTTTGAACGTGTTCGACCACCTCGTCGGCGATCTCCGTCACGGCCCGGTCTTGAAGGCGCCGCCGTTCCTTTTCGCAACGCTTCAGGGTCTGCAACGCTCCGTAGCGGCTGAGGGTGCGAAAGGGTCCGCGTCCCGGGGCACGTAACGTTTCCCAGGATTTTGCCAACTGCTGACGCAGTTCGGGCGAGGTCATGCGCTCGACCGTGCTGGCGGCGCAGTAGTCGAGGATCTGGACGTCCGTGCCTTGCTCGTACAAGGCGCCGGCCAAATTGGCCATGCCGTTGTCGGGCATCAGGCTGTTCGGGGCAAACGGATAACCCGCGTAGTTCACCAAGAGCCACGTGTCGAGGGCATGTGCAGACATTCAGTCGCCTTTCCCCGGACGTCACGTCGCCGCCCAAGGCCGAGCCGACGATGCCGGATAAATGACGAACGATCATGGTCCACAGTTGGCGATTGTCAAGTGGAACCAATGGGGATTTGCTGCAGGACATGACTGCGCACAGGTAGATGCCGCAAGGGTGTAAGCCGAGGCCCGGCAAGCCCGACTGCGCGGCAGATGGGCTGGATTCCGGTCTTGGGCTCTGATAGTGTGCTTGATGACGCCGACCTTCGTCCGGGTTGGCGCAGGAGATTCCGATCATGAGCTTACGGTGGTGGATTGGGGTTGTTCTCTGCCTTGCAGGCGTGGCAGGGTCGCTGCGGGCCGCGGATGAACCCGTTACGGTACCGCGCCTTTCGGGTCCGATGGAGACAGGCTTGGTATGCGACCAGCCAGTATTCAGCTTTGGCGAGGTGCGGGCCGACTTGTCGGTTTCCAACACGTTCATCCTACGCAATGCCGGCACCGGCACGGTGACGATCGTGAACGTGCGACCGACCTGCGGCTGCACCACGACCGCGTTAACTACGAATGAACTGGCACCGGGCGCCGTGACCGCATTGCGGGCCTCGTTGTCGCTGGCGGGGCGCACCGGGTTTCAGAGCAAGACCATCTTCGTCGAAACGAACGACCGCCGGAAACCGCGCCTGAGATTGGAAATGACCGGGGTCGTTGCCCGTGACATCGAGGTGCAGCCCGAGGGCGTTCATTTCGGCACTCTCGGCCGCGACGGCGATGCGCAACGGGACGTCCTCCTCACCGCCCGCTCCAACGTGACGTTCGCCATCAAGAGCATCAACACGGGCGCGTCCCTGTTTGACGCCGAAGTGGAGGCGCGCCAGCCTGGCAAGCTGTACTGGATTCACATCAAGGCCAAGGGCCCGCGGCCGGCCGGCACGACCAGCGCGATCGTGCAGGTGGTCACGGATTGCCCGACGATGCCGACGATCACGATTCCGGTGACCGTCTTCGCCGCCGGGGACATTGTCGCCATTCCGACGCAGTTGCTGCTCGTGTCCTCGGCGACGAATGAATCGCGGCTCGCGAATCTGACGCTCTACGCGCCGTCCGGCAAGAAGTTTGCGGTCAAGTCGGTCGAGTCGGGTGCGCCCAGTGTCCAGGTCCACGTGGCCTCGACCGTCGCCGACCGGGTGCGAATCGAGGTCCAGACCAGCGGCGGCCTTGAGGATGCCGAGGGCAAATCCATACGGATTGTCACCGATCTGGATACCGCGCGCGAAGTGTTGGTGCCGTTGCGTGTGTTGCGCCCAACGACCGAGAACAAGGCCCCGTGACAGCGGAGGGTACGCGATGACCGAGGATGCCGTTCAGACCAACCTGCGTGTCATGGCGGCCCATGCGCGGGCCGTGGCCGACTCAAAGCGATCGGCCGCGCAGACGCAGATCGTTATTGCCGTGATTGGCCGCGATCGGCCGGGGATCATGGCGGGGATCACGGCGATTCTGGCCCAGCGGGGAGCCAATATCCTGGATGTGAGCCAGACCATCATGAGCGACCTGTTCACGATGATCATGCTGGTCGACATTAAGGGCGTCAGCGTGACTTTCGCGCAGATGAAGCAGGTTCTGGAGGACCACGGTCGCCAGGAGGGGCTGTCAATCATCGTTCAACACGAGGAAATTTTCCGGGCCATGCACCGGGTTTGAAGGACGAGACTCCCATGGCGATCGCGTCCGAAGAGATTGTCGAAACGCTGGGGATGATCCACGCGCAGAAGCTGGACATTCGTACGGTCACGTTGGGTATCGATTTGCACGCCTGTGCCGGACCGGATGTGGCGCAAGTGGCTTGCCGCGTTTACGATACGGTCATGCGGGTGGCGGAGCGGCTGGTGCCGGTGGCCGAGGAAACGGCGCAGGAATACGGCATCCCGATCGTGAACAAGAGGGTGGCAGTGACGCCGGTGGCGTGGTTTGCGGCTGCCTGCGAGACGCGCGATTATGTGCCGATCGCGCTGGCGCTTGACCGCGCGGCCCGGGACTTGGGGATCGATTTCATCGGCGGGTTTTCGGCGATCGTGCAGAAGGACATGACCCGCGCGGCCGAGTCCCTGATCCGGTGCATTCCGCGGGCGCTGGCCGAGACCAGCCGGTTGTGCGCGTCGGTGAACGTCGGTACGACGAAGGCCGGCTTGAATATGGACGCGATCGCGCTCATGGGCCAGATCATCAAGGAGGCTGCCGATCTGAGCGCGGATCGATCGGGCAGCGCCTGCGCGCGGCTGGTCGTGTTCTGTAACGCCGTCGACGATAATCCGTTCATGGCGGGTGCGTTTTGCGGCGCGGGGGAAGGTGACTGCGGGCTATCGGTTGGCATCTCCGGGCCGGGAACCGTGAGGGCGGCTGTTCAGGCGTTGGGCCGCGACCTGGACCTGCAAACCGTCGCCGAGGAAATCAAGCGCGTCGCGTTCAAGATCACCCGCGCCGGCGAACTCGTCGGGCGGCGTTGCGCCACCAAGCTCGGCGTACCGTTCAACATCGTGGACCTGTCGCTGGCCCCCACGCCGGCACCGGGCGATTCCGTGGGCGACATCCTCGAAGCCCTCGGACTTGACCGCGTCGGGGGCCCCGGCACGACCGCTGCGTTGGCGTTGCTGAATGATGCCGTGAAACGCGGCGGCGCGATGGCGACGAGCCATGCCGGCGGCTTGAGCGGCGCGTTCATCCCGGTGAGCGAGGATGCGACCATGGCGCGGAGGGCCGCCGAAGGCGCCTTGACGATTGAAAAACTTGAGGCCATGACGGCGGTTTGTTCCGTGGGACTGGACATGGTCATCGTCCCAGGCGATACGACGGCGGAAACCCTGAGCGGGATCATCGCCGACCAGGCCGCTATCGGAATGATCAACAAGAAGACCACGGCCGTACGTCTCATTCCCGCTCCCGGCCGGTGCGTTGGCGAGCACGTAGAATTCGGCGGACTGCTTGGCGGTGGCCCCGTAATGCCGGTGAGCCCGCATTCCTGCGCCGTTTTCGTGCGGCGCGGCGGGCGAATTCCGGCGCCGCTGCAGGGACTGAGCAATTGAGGAGCGGCAGACGAGGGGCCGACATGCCATGGACCCGGTGACGACATCCCGCCAGGACGGACCACCGGCACCAGCGCCCCGTCCCTCTTCCGAGGACTTGCTGGCCATGGCCGTGATTGTCAGCGTTACGTTGGCGGCCTATGGACCGATGGTGTATCAGGTCATTTGCCTCAGTACCCGGACGACCCAGGCGCTCAACGCCTTCGTATTGCTGGGGGCTGCCACCGTGGAGGCGTTCCTGTCGGTGCGCCGTGTCCATCCCTTCCGTCTGCAGATCACCCCACATGGCATCCTGCTGTTTTCCGCGTCGTGCGTGATCCTGGCTGTGGCCTCGTTTTCCGGGTTGTGGCCTCTGGCGGTGCTGGGTCTTTGCTTCAATATCGCCTCGCTATTGTCGTTCGGCTTTGGCCGCGACGGCGCGCGGTTCTTCCGGCCCGCGCTGATCGGGCTGGGTTGCGCCGTGGCGCTTTTGGTGTTCGTGCCGCGGTTCGACGTCTTATTACGTCTGATCGCCGCACGCGGGTCGGCTGTGGCGCTAAACTTCGCTGGCTTTCAGACGCAGGTGGTCGCCCAGCAGGATCCGTTTGCCATTGATTTGGTGGTGGAGCGGGGCGTGTCCGTGTTTAACGTGGCCGCGGAATGCAACGGGTTTGGCATCATCCTTTCGTCCGTCGTGTTGGCGGTGGTCGTCTCTTCACGGTGGGCCTACCCATGGGTGCTTCGGGTGGGCCTGGGCCTGGCTGCGGCGCTGGTCGGCCTGGTCTTCAACACGCTTCGTATTGTCGCCATCAGCCTCGCCAGCATGAACACGATGCTGGATTATTCGCTCATCCATGAGGGGCTCGGGACGCTGGTCTACCTCGTGGCGCTCGCGTCCGTCTGGAAGATGGTGCGACTGGCGAAGCGCGGGGGAGGGGCGGCCACGCCGCGAGGCGCCGCGGCTGTGTAGGGG
>Ga0073936_10008960_pt1 | contig 12543 bp, 6 predicted proteins | sample AliMusrvi5mmetaG_FD_87041 | JGI IMG/M metagenome (GOLD analysis project Ga0073936, IMG submission 87041) | Freshwater lake bacterial and archeal communities from Alinen Mustajarvi, Finland, to study Microbial Dark Matter (Phase II) - Alinen... | ecosystem: Environmental > Aquatic > Freshwater >... | reverse complement strand
TATAAAACTTTGGAAAAGTTGAACGAACCTTATTGCTTTAATATGACATAGTTTGCTGTACTTCCCGCTATATACCCAGTTGGCATTGTTCCAAAAGTACAGTATGCAGTGAAATTTGTGCCTGTTGGGCGGGTGTACATAATCGTATTCGCTCCACTATTTTGTTGTCCCTGAGAAAAGCTTACATTAACTGTAGTATTACCTGTATTTGTTGCATTGGTGGTAATACAGGGAATAGTTATACTTCCCGCAGCAGGAGAAGATAGTGTTACCATCCATTGAACAACATAATAGGTTGCACCTGAGGAAACCAATGAACTAGTTATATTGGCAGTTATTCCCAGGGTTGTGAAGGATATTTGTGCTCCGTATGCAGTACCTGCGCTATTTATTGCGTATGAACGAACATAGTAAGTCGTGTACGGAGATAAGCCGGTTAAATTCCCTGTATAAGTACCTGTCCCCGATCCATTGGCATAAATTGAGTTCGAAGTTGTTGGGTTTTGTGTGGTAGCCCAACAAATCCCCCTTGCTGTTACTGTACCGCAACCATCTGAAGTGACATTTCCACCCGAAGTGGCAGAGTTGCTTGTGATAGAATTTGCTGTCGTTGTGGTTGCAAGCGTAGGAACAGTAATGCTTTTGGTATAAGTAACCTGTGTTCCGTAACCTGTGCCAGACTGGTTCGTAGCATATGATCTCACATAGTACATTGTTCCAGGAACCAGTATCATAGTTCCCGATGTCCATGAACCTGTTGTTCCCCCATCTGAAGTTATACTGTTTGCCGTTGTTGGATTTGAAGTTATACCATAACAAACACCCCTTGCTGAAATTGTTCCACCTCCATCTGCGGTAACATTACCTCCCGAAGTAGCAGTAGTACAGGTAACTCCAGTAACAGCTGTGGTTGCTGCCAAAGTTGGAATAACTATGGCCGATGTTGTGAACGAGATTTGTCCTCCATACCCGGTACCTGCGCTGTTGATAGCGTAAGAACGAACGTAATAAGTTGTACCTGAAGCCAAACCTGTCAGATTCCCTGTATAAGTGCCAGTCCCAGATCCATTGGCAAATATTGAGTTCGAAGTTGTTGGGTTTGGTGTTGTGGCCCAACAAATCCCCCTCGTTGTTACAGTACCGCATCCATCAGAGGTGACATTTCCACCCGAAATGGCAGAATTGATTGTGATAGAACTTGCTGCCGTGGTGGTTGCAAGCGCAGGAACAGCAATGCTTTGGGTATAATTGACCTGAGGTCCATAACCTGTACCAATCGAGTTCGTAGCATATGATTTCACATAGTACATTGTTCCAGGAACTAATGTCATAGTCCCCGATGTCCATGAACCTGTTGTTCCGCCATCGGTAGTTTTACTGTTTGCGATAGTCGGATTTGGTATTGTTGCATAACAAACGCCCCTTGCTGAAATTGCACTACCTCCGTCAGAGCTTACATAACCACCTGAAGTAGCAGAAGTACAGGTAACTCCTGTAACAGCACTGGTTGATGTAAGCGTTGGTATAGCCAATGTTGTGAACGATATTTGCCCCCCATATCCGGTACCTGCACTGTTTGTTGCATACGAACAAACGTAATAAGTTGTTCCCGGAAGCAAGCCAGTTAAATTCCCTATATAAGTTCCTGTACCGGTTCCACAGGCAACTGTTGAGTTGGCAGTTGTTGGATTTGGTGTTGTAGCCCAACAAATTCCTCTTGTAGTTACAGTACCGCATCCATCAGAGGTAACATATCCACCCGAACTTGCAGAGTTGCTTGTAATAGAACTTGCTGACGTAGTAGTTGCAAGCGTAGGAAGGGTAATGCCTGGAGTATAAGTTATTTCAGCCCCATAACCTGTACCAGCTGAGTTCGTAGCATAAGAACGTACATGGTAAGTTGTACCGATCAACAGAGGACTTAACGTTGCTGTAAATGAACCTGAACCTGTTCCGCTAGTTGTTTTTGAATCAGTAATAGTAGGATTTGCTGATGTACTCCAACAAATACCTCTTTCTGTAATAGTTGCACCTCCGTCAGAGGTAATGTAACCTCCTGAGGTAGCCGAAGAGCAGGTAAGAAAGGATCCCAAAGTCGTTACATCTAAAGTTGGGATGACTATTATTGTAAGTACTGATCCAACATTAGATTCTGACCCATATCCGGGTCCAGCATTCGCATTAAATATAGCTCCGTAGGTTACCTCAAAACCATTTGAAAGAAGAATATCGCCACTGGTATTAAAGGTTATATCGGCACCACCCTGAATCACAACATCACCTGCTACTCCATTATTGGGAATAACATCATTCCCAGCGGTAATCGTTTGACAATTCAAAATTGCAACTGAGTTTATATTTGGCTTATTCTCAATGTAGACATTTGTAAGCAGATTTCTTGAAGGGATGTAATTGGCTTTTGTAATGGTTACATAATAAGGCTGTGGGATATCTGTGAATGTAAATGACGAAACATTCGGCTTAACCTGAAAATATCCATCATTCAAGGCGCTCATTACACATATTCTATCGGCTACAACACCCCCAGTATTTACGGCTAAACTTGTTCCACTCTCAGTAGCGGAACCGTTAAATAATGAAGGTGTAACTGTCCACATTGGCATTTCGGGGCAACCAATAATGTTGTGGGAAAGTACATCCTTGTAATACATGCCTTTCCCTATTTTAGAGGTGGCCTCCGCCATACCTATATGGTTGGTTAGTTGGATCTGAGTGAGAAAGTCCCTAAAAAAATACTCTTGAGCATTCGAACCTTCTCTTGTATTTCCCAGATAAGCTGGGCCACCAGTTAGCCTCATGCAAGTAAACGACTCCCCAAGGTTACGAGAACCACTGTATGTATCGTAATCATCAAATGGGATATTGGTACAACTTATCGAATAAATCGGAAACGGATTATTTGTATTTGTTAGATTATCGAACCCATTACCATTTTCGGGTGTAATGTTTACATCATCTAAATAATTGTCTGAAGTTGTTACCTGATATCTATAAGGAATATGAGCATCATGATTTTCCCACCCATTAACTCCATAAGTGGCTGTAGCGAACGAACAAGGAGAACCATGATTAAAGTTACTATAAAGTCCATAACCTGAATTTAGCAAACTTATTACATCAGCTCCTTTGGGATAAGTGGGCCAATTAGCATAATCAGAAGGTGATTCCTTTATGGTGTCCCTCGTTGTAAAAATAGAAGGTAAGAACATTGGGTTAGTAAATCCAATTCCATCAGCCTCTGTAAATAATGATTTTGTAAGATAAGAATAATTGCCATTTCCCGGATTTTGTTCATACTTCAATAATTTTTGTGTCCAATTTTTCACATCTGTTTCGCTGGTGCAAAGCAACCTGCCCACATAAATATCAATGTTAGATGTTGTTCTATCTCCTGAACCGTCAACCGCATTATTTTCACCAGTATAAATGTCCCCATCAAAGTTCCAATTGCCAGTCATCTCGGAAAAATATAAATCAGTTGGTACTTTTTCTTCATTAATCATACCGTCCAAGTCCCAGGTATTTTCGGCACCACAACCATAACGGATTGGCACTACTGAATAATCGCCGCCTAACAAAGCCCATTTTGTTTTCGGATTAGTGTTGGTAAATCCTGCCCTTAGATATTGCCGTATTTTACCTGCACTGTCATTCAGGTTTGAAATTATATCGCCTGTTGCGGCCGGATCATTCATAATTTCATCAATGCAAACAATGCCGGCATTATAGCCTTTGCGCTTTTTCCAAGTCAAAAATTCAGAAAAAGCAGGTTTTAATGCCCGTGATGTTATAATTACATACTCGTAAAAAGGTATTGTCCAAGAAGTGATCGTTGCCGATTTTAAATTTGAAGCCGTTTGTTCTACGGGTTCATCAACCGAAGGAACATCGCCAGGGTTTTGCACCAATGATTTAAGTAAAACAAGACTCTCAGTGTCATGAAATTTGGGAACAACCAATGTTGATTTTGAATCAGGATTTGAAGAGGTCACCAGGCTTATTTCAACATCAGAACTCAATCTTAGTTTTTTTTGTTTTGGCTGGTATTGCATGGGATAGACTTCTACTGTAACTATTTGCAAATTACCATCGATGAAGTCAGTACTCAAAATATTTGCCTGTTTATCAGGATAGAAAGAATCTGTGTTATACACTTTGGTATCCGGAACATCAAATAGGGTATCACTACCTGAAAAACTAGTAATTACAGGATGCTGAACCGGGGTTAAATCTGAAGTAAGCTGAATATCATCTTGTTTAATGCTTTTAAATTTTATGTCCGTTGCAACCTGTCCTTTGGTGATATAGAATTGATAGTAAAAAACCGGCAAATCTGGTTTGCCAACATCGTGCGAGGGGTATGATTGCTTAAACATTACGCTTTCATAAGCATTCCCGCCTTTTTTAAAAATGTTCCGCTCGATACCTGTTTTATTGTACGATAAGGTTTTACTTATTTGCCCCGATACCCGGTACGGAAATACAAATAAAATGGTCAGGATAAACCATCCTAATATAAACTTAAATGTTATCATGTTGATTTTTGTCTTAAAACGTTAATAACTCAGGAAAACAAAATAAGGCGTTTTATACTCATTATTTTTTTTCATCAATGATTATATCAAAATCAATTTTGGGCAAAAATTGATGCTTCTCCCATTTATACAAGTAATTGTCATCAACTAATTTTACAGAATCAGGAATGTACGAAAATGAATTAATTGTCATTTCTCTTGGTGCGATTAATGTATAAAATGCCTTATCCAATGGGGTCCCCCATGCTTGGGTCGTAGTTAAAATGTATGTGTTTTTGCCCGAAGTCTTTTGACTGTAAAAAATATTGATATCCAGGGTATCCTTTGGCGGAATGGTTAAACTAAAAGAAACAGCATCCATCATGAGTGAGTATGGAACTAGTTTACGCCGGTTTAAATCTATGATCTTAATGGAATCAATCGACTTTATTTTGACAGCAAATGGGAATATTATTTGTTTGGTTACCCTATCATTCGAATTATTGTAGAATGAATAAATCCCATTGATACTGAAAAAATTACTGTCAAGCTTAAAATCAATGTGCTCTTCAAAAAATGAAACCGGATTCTGTGCGATCACCGACACAGAGATGAGAATTAGATAACAAATTAATATTTTTCTCCTCATTACCTTGAAATTATAATCTTCGAAGAACTGTAATTTCGATTATTGGCATATAAATTAATAAAGTACACACCATTCTCAATGGTTGATGGCAAGCTTATTTTACCTTGATTTTCGGTAATAGAAAACCGGCAAATTTTTTGGCCATTCAAATTAACCATGTCAATGTAACAACTGGTAGAGTTAACTGGTATCCCGATTTCGTAATTTAAAGTTAACCCCTTTACAGGGTTCGGAAATATTTTAATGATTGATTCTGATCCTGTATTAATTTCGGTTATGCCATCGTTTAACTGTTCCAACAAATGAATATCAACTGAAATAACTGAATCGGGCTGCATCGAAACATCAATTGGTGAGATTTTAACAAAAAATCCTTCACTTTGGGAGGTATAAAAGAATAACTTATCTAAATAGTTCTTCTTTGAATATAATCTTGTTGAATAAAACCCATAAGCTTTTGGATAAATATAAATATCCGTTTCAGGATTGTCAAACCAGCCGCTTGTGACGGAGAGTAATTGATCGTTTTTATCATAAATACGTCCTTTGATTGTCCCACACATTCCAATTGTATCATTCATCGTTCCGATGGTAGGCGATTTATCAATACTATATAACCCTGTATATTGAAAGTATGGAGGAACTCCGGCTATTGATTGCCCTTTTTGGGGACTATTGATAGTGGAATTTATTAAATTACCATAAATAATCGTTTTGCCTGAAGTTTTGTATGCGCCTACAGTATAGACAATTTGAACAGAACCTTCTAGAGGGTTGATTGCGAGGGTTGATAACAAACTGTCGTTTCTTACTATTATTAATCCTGCTGAACTAGTAATTTTAAATTTTCTAATCTTTGAAATACCAGATGATGTTTTTATCCAGATACTATCGATAGGCAACCGATCTTGCTGGGCATCGGAATACAACAATTCAATGACCCATTTACCGTTATCGTCAAAATAGATTTCGGATATATTAATACTTGGACTCGGAAGAGGATTTGCCCTTAATGCCACAATGATAAAGAGAATATTCAAGGTCAATAAAATTTTTTTCATGACGTTTTTATTTAATTATCGATGTATGAGAGCATTATTTATTTCGTTAAAATCATCCGTTTAGTATCCACTTCCTTACCGTCAATGACAAGCGCATAGAGGTACATTCCCGGTTCAAAACTGTTGCCATTAATCGTAACCGATTGTTTACCTTTGCCGGTTACGAAGTATTGTTGTAATTGGGTACCGTTCATGTTGTAAATATACAATACTGAATTACCAGATGCTTCAGGAATAAAACAACCAATCCGAGTTTCCTTACTAAATGGGTTGGGGATATTCTGGTCTAACTGAGCTGTATTTTCAGCTAATTTATCAGTTATAGAAGTTGCAGTTGAAGCGCTTTTCAGGTTGTCGCTCTTCTTACAACAATCCTCAATCTGATTTCTCAACTCTTCATTTTGAATTTGTTGTTCTTTAATTGCTTCAATCAATAAAGGTATAATTTCTACATAAGCGATTCCTTTTACTCCTTTATCATCCGTATAAACAAGATCTGGAAATATTTTCTCAACCTCTTGGGCTAGTAATCCGATATGGTTAATCTTTTTTGTCGATTCGTCTTTCTTTATATTAAATGTAACGCCTTTTAATTTTCTAAGATTTTCCAATGGATTTTCAATTGCATTAATGTTGGATTTCAAAGTTGAATCGGAAAAGGTTATATTTGTTGCGCCCCAAATATCACCGTTGCCAAAGACTCTAAAATTTTGAGCATTATTGTACCGGACACTGAAAGCAATTGCATCAGTTCTATTAACTTCTGACTTAATTGCCTCGCCCCAGCCAGCGGTAAAAAAACCTTTACTGTAAATTGTATTATTATCTGTATCAGATATATTCAATCTTGCAGGATTATTAACTGTACCTCCACCTATAGCAACCATTCCAGTACTTAAAACTTTTAATTGTGAGAAGGTCAGCAGATTAGCTAAAACGAAAATGAATGTTATAATTACTTTTCTTGGTTTCATATTTTTGAATTTTACTATTAATGTATAAAGTTCACGTTTTGGAAGTATAACCTTAAATTGTTACGTGTTGGCAAGATAAGGCCGGCTCTTTTAAGGATAGTTATTTCAACATTATGGCCACATCGGGGAGCCAATGCGGTGCGGCCTGTAAAAGGAATTTATTGACGTTCATGTTTTAGGTTGTTTTTAACATTTATTTAAAAAAAGCAATATTGATTTCTGTTTCCTCAATATCAATGCGTAACCAATACCGATAATTGCCAATCCATCCCTTAAAATACGTTCTTCTTTATATCAAATTTTGGTAACTGTAACGATTAATCTGCTGTTCATGTATCTGTAAATATTGAATAGCAGAATTGTGAAAATTCCGACGTAAACAATAATCTTGTATTCTTTCCGATTTTTAAGTGTTTACATTATAACAATACAAATTCTAATGCCACGATTTTGGTTTTTATAAGTAGACAAGCATAAAAACTTTGCGTTAAATTATATGATTTAAAAAACGAAACACGTAGGCTTAAATTTCTTCATTTACTAACGGGAATAAGATATTTCAAATACATCTCTTTACTTATTGTAAAGAAACAGGTTCACATTATAATGAACCTGTTTCTTAATTTATATTACTGCTTTAATATGATATAGTTTGCTGTACTTCCCGCTATATACCCAGTTGGCATTGTTCCAAAAGTACAGTATGCCGTGAAGTTTGTGCCTGTTGGGCGGGTGTACATAATCGTATTCGCTCCACTACTTTGTTGTCCCTGAGAAAAGCTTACATTAACTGTAGTATTACCAGTATTTGTTGCATTGGTGGTAATACAGGGAATAGTCATACTTCCCGAAGCAGGTGAAGATAGTGTTACTAACCATTGAACTACATAATAAGTAGGTCCCGATGAAACCAATGAACTGGTTATATTGGCAGTTATTCCCAGGGTTGTGAAGGATATTTGTGCTCCGTATGCAGTACCTGCACTGTTTGTTGCATAAGAACGAACGTAATAAGTTGTACCTTGAGATAAGCCGGTTAAATTTCCTGTATAAGTACCTGTCCCCGATCCATTGGCATATATTGAGTTCGAAGTTGTTGGGTTTTGTGTTGTAGCCCAACAAATCCCTCTCGTTGTAACTGTCCCGCATCCATCAGAGGTGACATTTCCACCTGAACTGGCAGAGCTACTGGTGATAGAACTTGCTGTCGTTGTAGTTGCAAGCGTAGGAACAGTAATGCTTTTGGTATAAGTAACCTGTGTTCCGTAACCTGTGCCAGCCTGGTTCGTAGCATATGATCTCACATAGTACATTGTTCCAGCAACTACTGTCATAGTTCCCGAAGTCCACGAACCTGTTGTTCCCCCATCTGAAGTTATACTGTTTGCCGTTGTTGGATTTGAAGTTATACCATAACAAACACCCCTTGCTGAAATTGTTCCTCCTCCATCAGAGGTTACATTACCTCCCGAAGTAGCAGTAGTACAGGTAACTCCTGTAACAGCTGTAGTTGCTGCCAGAGTTGGAATAACTACGGCTGATGTTGTGAACGATGTTTGTACACCGTAGGCGGTTCCTGCGCTGTTGATAGCATAAGAACGAACGTAATAAGTTGTACCTGAAGTCAAGCCGGTCAAATTCCCTGTATAAGTACCTGTCCCCGTTCCATTGGCAAATATTGAGTTCGAAGTTGTTGGGCTTGAAGTTGTGGCCCAACAAATCCCTCTCGCTGTTACAGTACCACATCCATCAGAGGTGACATTTCCACCCGAAATTGCAGAGTTGCTTGTGATAGAACTTGCTGTCGTTGTAGTTGCAAGCGCAGGAACAGTAATGCTTTGGGTATAATTGACCTGAGGTCCGTAACCCGTACCAGCCGAGTTAGTAGCATAAGATCTCACATAGTACGTTGTTCCCGGAACTATTGTCATAGGCCCCGATGTCCATGAACCTGTTGTTCCGCCATCGGTAGTTTTACTGTTTGCGATAGTCGGATTTGGTATTGTTGCATAACAAACGCCCCTTACTGAAATTGCACTACCTCCATCAGAGCTTACATAACCACCCGAAGTAGCAGTAGTACAGGTAACTCCTGTAACAGCGGTGGTTGATGTCAGCGTAGGTATAGTAATTGTTGTGAAGGATGTTTGCCCTCCATATCCGGTACCTGTGTTGTTTGTTGCATACGAACAAACGTAATAAGTTGTTCCCGGAAGCAAGCCAGTTAAATTCCCTGTATAAGTTCCTGTACCGGTTCCACAGGCAACTGTTGAGTTGGCAGTTGTTGGATTTGGTGTTGTAGCCCAACAAATTCCTCTCGTAGTTACAGTACCGCATCCATCAGAGGTAACATATCCACCCGAACTTGCAGAGTTGCTTGTAATAGAACTTGCTGACGTAGTAGGAGCAAGCATTGGTACAGCAATGCTTTGGGTATAATTGACCTGAGGTCCGTAACCTGTACCAATTGAGTTCGTAGCATATGATTTCACATAGTACGTTGTTCCCGGAACCAGTATCATACTTCCCGATGTCCATGAACCTGTAGTTCCGCCATCAGTAGTTTTACCGTTTGCAATGGTCGGATTTTGTGTTGTTGCATAACAAACTCCCCTTGCTGAAATTGCACTACCTCCGTCAGAGCTTACATAACCACCTGAAGTAGCAGAAGTACAGGTAACGCCTGTAACAGCGCTGGTTGATGTAAGCGTTGGTATAGCTAATGTTGTGAACGATATTTGCCCCCCATATCCGGTACCTGCACTGTTTGTTGCATAAGAACAAACGTAATAAGTTGTTCCTGAAGACAAGCCAGTTAAATTTCCTGTAAAATAACCTGTACCTGTTCCACAGGCAACTATTGAGTTGGCAGTTGTTGGATTTGGCGTTGTAGCCCAACAAATTCCTCTTGCTATAACAGTACCGCATCCATCAGAGGTAACATTTCCACCAGAACTGGCAGAGTTGCTTGATATAGAACTTGCTGATACGGTGGTTGCAAGCGTAGGTATAGTAATGCCCGGGGTATAAGTAACCTGAACTCCATAACCTGTACCGGCAGAGTTCGTAGCATACGAACAAAAATAGTAAGTAGTGCCTGGATCCAGGATCATACTTCCTGATGTCCATGAGCCTATAGTTCCGGAATCAGTAGTTTTACTGTTTGCCGTTGTTGGGTTTGATGTTGTAGCATAGCAAACACCCCTTGCTGTAATTGTTTTACCTCCATCCGATGTAACATTACCTCCTGAATATGCTGTTGTACAACCAGTACCAGTAACAGTAGCGGTTGAAGCCAAGGTTGGCACTGCTAGTGCGATTACCCCGCTATTAAAGTTTAATATTCCACCCATTTCAACCGAGAATGTAGCATTACCCTCCAGATTAATTGATCCGCCACTAATTGTAAGATTGCCTCCATTCTTTACAATTACATCTCCACATTACGAATATGTATTCTGCCATGTTTCTGAAGAAGTAACCTGATGCTCAGGTATTACATATGGAGAAGAAATTGAAGTGCAATTTCCAAACTGATCCATTGGTCCAAGATTAGGATTTGAATCATCTCCATCTTCCAGTGCTGGAGAACATGCTGGACAAGATGATGGTTTGTCACCAATTCCCCAATTATAATATCCGTCCCCATCGAGATCAACACAACGAATATCATTACTGGTATAATTAAGACTTGTGATAGGTGGAATTATTGTACAAACTTGATTAGCATTGGAAAAAACAGAAGAAAGGTCGTCTATCACCATATATATGTATCCCTTATCGCCTATTGTTGTACCCCAGCTACTTTTAAATATCCAATAAGTTTTCCCAATCAAAGAATTTCCAGCATTTATTTTGATCCATCCTAATACAGTTTCGCTGCAATAATATAGACTATCTCCAATTGCGATCTTGTGGTATCCACAGAGAACCATAGCATGAAATAAATTTGGAACGTCGATCATTACAGTTAGTGGTGTTTTAATTACCATTTTTTTTAAACTGTCTTCAACAGTAACATTTGTTCTGGTATAATCACTAATCCCTAATCGTTCAGTTGGGCTGGAGCATTTTTCACTACAGTCATGTTGAAGAGCATCTAATGGAGTTGGAAAGCAACTTTCATTTACTACTCTATTATTTTTTATGTATTTAAGTCCATTTGTTACCCATCCGCCACCACAAGTATTTCCACCACCACTGCAACTTGTAACTTCTGCCTCAGAAAGGTCAAGGTCAACGTGCCAGTTATAATACAAATTTGCCATAACTTCTGTTTCCCCTACTGCAGCATAGGCCCAACAATTGCCACAAGGTTGCTTTTTTACAGGAGTTAACCATCCACTTCCGTTTACATCTCCATCATAATATGGGGAGCTCGACTGGTTTGCGCCATGTTTTTCCCTCCAGTCAAAATGGTCAATAAAACAAGAAGTTAAAGCACTTTTTAGTTTTGGCGAAGTCTTATGTTCGTTTAATTCAAAGATACCACCAGTGTAAAATTCAAGTCCCATCGAGTTGAATTTATCTCTACCAAATAGTTCTTTTTTCTTTTCATATGTCAGATTTGAGACTCCTGTCGTACCAGCTATCCATGATTTATTATTCTTTTTGAGGAATTTATTTAACTGAACAATTTTTTGATCATTCGTTAATTGTTTTTTAGTTTTTTGGTCAACCTCAATCATTCGTTTATCTTTATTTAATGTTTCCCCCAGTTCTAATGAATTGATGCTTAAAGAGGCATCTATTATTTGAATCTTTAGATAATTGGGATTAACATGGTCTAGAAACTCGGTTTCTTCAGCTTCATCAATTATAGATAAAGGAATATTTTCATTGATTTTGTAATATGTCTCATATACAAGCCATTCAGATAAATTGGAATCAACCAGAATAACTCTTATCAAACTATTTTCGTTATAAAGTTGAACTTTTGCGTTTAGCTTAAGGCTTCCAATTACTTCATTATTAAAAGCATAAAGCAAAGTATCTGCTTTGATAGTCTGATTTATTTTGATACTTTGTGCATTTAATAAGTTTGCAAATAATTGAATTATTCCTAATAATATTAGAATATTAAGTTTCATAATTTGGCTTTAATATTTTATAAACTTCTGACATTTTGATAGTTCACCGGTCGATGAAACAAAATACAAACCCTACTGATAACTGGAGATATTGAGAATTTCTTCCGATTCACGGGTCTCAAACGCATCTACCATCGCCCCGGCACTATTGAAAACAGATATTTTTCTCTGTTTCTTGTCTGGAAATTGCAAAATCACATGTTGATTAGAAAAATCCTTAATTATCTTAAATTG
>Ga0073936_10008957_pt1 | contig 12544 bp, 13 predicted proteins | sample AliMusrvi5mmetaG_FD_87041 | JGI IMG/M metagenome (GOLD analysis project Ga0073936, IMG submission 87041) | Freshwater lake bacterial and archeal communities from Alinen Mustajarvi, Finland, to study Microbial Dark Matter (Phase II) - Alinen... | ecosystem: Environmental > Aquatic > Freshwater >... | reverse complement strand
GTATACAGAGCCGTGAAGTCGACCGATGCCATCGATTCGAGAGGTGCGCTGGTGGTCAGCCCCTGCTGGAAGATGGGATTTACCGCGCTTGACGCCGTCTCGATGGTGGCGGCGGCCGTCCACGCCTTATCGGTGAAAACAACCTGCCCCTTTGTTGCGAGATTCTGGTCATGGAAATGGAATTGGGGCTTCGAGTAAACCCGTCCGTCGAACCTCTCGCCCGGAACGATCCATAGTTTCGCCGCCTCTGTGTCGTACCAGAGCGCATAACGCGCCCAGCTGACGTGCCGGAGCCCACGCAGGGTGACCGAGCGGCTGATGCCGTTGGCGGTTCCGACCGAGGTGACGTTGAAATAGACATCGCCGCTTGTCTGAGGCTGACTGTCGATGGCCGCCACATAACTTCCGTCACCAATAGACCCGGACAGCGTTCCGGATGTGTTGTTACCGCCGGCCACACGGGACGCGCTGCGCTCGATCCCCGCCGTGGCGATGTAAAAAGCCTTCTCGACGTTGAGCTGTGAGTATGACTCCCGCATCCGCGATCCGACACTCAGCACAACGGATGAGGCGGCCAGCGTGCCTAACATAGCCAGGCACATCACCACGATGAGTGTCGCTCCGTTGCGGCTGCCGAACGCAGTTTGTGTTCTTTTCATTCGATCGCCCCTTTCACGATTGTTAATTGCGCCAATAGATCACCGTTCCAATTTCGCGGCGAGCAGTCAGAGCCCCGTCCACCGTGTCGACGCGCAGTGTGACCACGACAGAATTCGCATTGACGATAGCTAAAGCGTATGAGAGATTTTTTCCCGCAATCTGCGAACCCGGATTGAAAACCAGATTGCTGGATATCGTGGAATAGGCGAAGCTGTTGCTTTGAGGAGCCGACCCGCCAGTTGGGTATGACAGCGTCCATCCGGTGCTGTTGCTTGTGAACGCGACGTCTGACGCGGAGCGGATGCCCAGCCTGTCTCCCATTCCGTAAACCATGCGGCTCATCGCGATATTCACGTCGCGGTCCGCCTGCATACGCAGTTCGATCCCATGCCAACTCTTGAACATGTTGATGAACACGCCCAGTGAAATGGCCATTACGATCACAGTGATCGAGGCGGCGATCATCAACTCCGGCATCGTGAAACCACCGCTGGCCAAGCGGCGAAGCTGTTTTGGGCGGCTCATTTGTGCAGGCTCCGGCTGATGGACGTCGCCAGGGAAACCGACTGGGTCATCCCCAATGGCTCAACCCATCTGACGACCACCGTGACGTCTTTTGTCATACCATCGCTGGCTTCGGTCACAACATAACTGCCTTTGTTGCCAGGGAGTTGGACTGTTCCGGCGGTAAGATTAGTTGAAGAGTAGCTGACGGTACATAACGACTCCAAAACCTGACGGGCATAGTGCAGGGATGCTAGCCGATTTTCCGTTAGCGACGAAGTCCTGCGCCCATACGACATCGTGCTTAGCACCGCGAGGCCAACCACCAGCATGATCGCTGAGCCAATGACAACTTCAGCTACCGTAAAGCCGGCCCGACGATTTCCCAAAACGATGTCCGCTTCACCGGTGGGCATTAAACCCGTCCTTTCCCTTCCAGAGGAAAAACGATCAAGAGTGCAAAATTTTAACCGCTTGTGCCGCCAAAAAAGGTTCATAAGATCACACGCCATCCGTCGCTTGAAACCGCTAAAGGCAACAGTGCCAAACAATTAAACCTCTAATTTGAAATGAACGAGAAAAGAGGAGCGAAATCGCGAAACAAACATAACCGCCACACGGGTGAAACTAGTATAGGCACGTGAGTCGGAGTTCTTTCTTTGCAACTACCTTCTGTCGATACGCCATTCATAGGATGCCCCAGAGTTTTCGTGTCATCAAACACGTGTTTAACATTTTGCCTCTAATCAGCCCTGTCCGTGAAAAATGCTTTGTCTGTCAGAAAAACTCGATGTCGCAAATAAAAATTGCGTATCGTGTAGCTAAACCAGGTCTGTTTTAGAGCAATACTGATGCCAAAAGAGCTGTCAGCTTGTTTGATATATCATCCTGGCGGGCAGTTGCCAGCGATTTCCAACCCCTGTTCACAACACACAACTCCCACGCCTGAGACGTCCCGCAAACCTCGTCCCTATCGCCTGCGAATCAGCGGATTTCACCTAAAATGGCAAACGAAACGCCAGTGCAACGATTAGCACAATGTGTGCCTACATACGGCTCATATGACAACACCGATACTCTTGAAAAACAACACTCTCAAGACTCATCTAAACGAGCGACAGGAGCCGTTCAAACCAACCCTTTCATTTGGCATATCAGACAAAATTGGACGGCGAGTAATCTTTCAATTTATTTAATATATTGCATATCCATTTTACGATCTCATTTCGAATAGAAATATCCCTTGTAATTATCACTTTTGATAATATATTGTGTCAAACATGACAATTACTAGCCACACTTGCCAATGCCAATTGTAGCGGATACGGCAACTTGTCGTGACTTAGGCTTTCAGGCTGCGCACACAACAACACCTCACGGCCCTGTGATTTAGCTAGCCAGTGCCGAGGGCTAAGCGCCCTTTCAGGCCCCTGTTTCGACTGGACGTCCAAAATACTTGCGTTGAAAGTACAGTGAAACGTTCACTAACCCAATCAACGTCGGCACTTCCACTAAAGGCCCGATCACCGCTGCGAAGGCAGCCCCATGGTTGATGCCGAACACGCCCACAGCAACGGCAATTGCCAGTTCAAAATTATTGCTCGCCGCCGTGAAGGAAAGGGTCGCCGATTTAGCATAGTCCGCCCCCGCCTTTGCGCTCATCCAGAAGCTTATCAGGAACATCCCCACAAAGTAGATCAGAAGTGGCACGGAGATCAAAACTACGTCGCCGGGCTTGGCCATGATCTTATGGCCCTGCATGGAGAACATCACCATGATCGTGAAGAGCAGGGCGATCAGTGTCATCGGCGAGATCCGCGGGATGAACCGCGTGTGATACCAAACCTTGCCCATCGCCTTGACCAGAACTAGGCGAGAAAGCATCCCCGCGATGAAAGGAATCCCGAGATAAATGAAGACGCTCTGCGCAATCTGCCCGATCGTCACATTCACCACCACCCCGGTCAACCCGAGCAGCGGCGGCAGCTTCGTAACGAACAGCCACGCATAGACGCTGTAGAAGAAGACCTGAAAGACCGAGTTGAGCGCCACGAGCCCCGCGCAGTACTCCGCGTCCCCCTTCGCCAGATCGTTCCATACGATTACCATGGCGATGCAGCGGGCCAGGCCGATCATGATGAGGCCGATCATGAACTCCGGCTGCCCGCGCAGGAAAAGGACGGCCAGCGCCGTCATCAAGATGGGCCCCACTACCCAGTTTTGCAGCAAACTCAGTCCGAGAACCCTGTAGTCTCGGAAAGCGTCGCCCAATTCCTCGTATTTCACCTTCGCAAGAGGCGGATACATCATTAGGATCAACCCGACTGCGATCGGTATACTCGTCTGCGTCCCTTCTGGTCGCAACGATCCGATCCAATTCCCGAAGCCTGGCGCAACGTACCCCAGCAGTACGCCGAGTCCCATCGCCAGAAAAATCCACAGTGTCAGGAACCGGTCCAGGAACGAAAGCCGTTTAATAATCCCGTCACTCATGAATTCGCAGCCTCCTTCAGTATTCTAAAAACCTAAAACACGGCCACTCATATCCTTCACGGGAACAGCCAGGCACTGCTCTCACTCACTTGACCACTTCCCTCTTAAGCCTATCGCCGGCGGCTTGCATGCCGCCGAGGTTTTCCACGTGTGCATAGTTCATAGAAACGAGCTTTTTTCGAGCCTTTTCCGCCCGGCCACCGCTTCGGCAATAGGGATAGATTGGCGTATTTTTGTCAGTAACCCGAGCTTCGATCATGCCGCCATGGTGTTGTGCGGCATCAGTAGCGCGCCGTCAAGGTGCCCGTCGGCATATTCCTCTGGCGAACGTGTGTCGGTTAGGATTGGTGTCGTTGTCAATTGTGCCTCACCGTTCGCGACAGAATTATCGCAGGCAATCGAGACGGGGTTTGCAACGGGGACACTGCGGTCCTTGTCACAGGAACAAACCCATAGGCATGTGACAAGAAAGGCCAGAACGTGGTGTAGATGGCTCATATTATTTCCAAGTTTTCAGGCAACTTCTCCACGAACGCCCGAATCTCATCCCGCACGCGCCGGTAACACTTCAGTTTCTCTTCCTCGCCCTCGACCATCTTCGCCAGAGCGGGCGGATCGTCGAACCCGACATGCACAACCTTGGCCAAGCCCGGGAAAAACGGGCAGTTCTCATTGGCGTGACCGCATACCGTCACCACATAGTCGAACGGCACTCCGAACAGTGTGTCCACGTTTTTCGAGGTATGCCCGGAGATGTCAACGCCTGCTTCGGCCATCACCTTCACCGCATTGGGGTTCAGCCCATGCGTCTCAATACCCGCCGAATACGCCTCAATTGTGTCGCCCTTGAGTGCACGCGCCCACCCCTCTGCCATCTGGCTCCGACATGAGTTGCCCGTGCACAGGAAAAGTAATTTCACTTTCAGTCTGACTCCTGAATTCGGTCTTTTTGAACACTCAGAGTTTCACCAGGATATAGAAGCCGACCCCCACTAGCATGCCTTGCCAAGCCGTGTACGGACCTTTTCCACTCTCCTGAATTTAACCGACATCCGCCTGCGATAACGCTCAGCACTGGCAGCGTACAGGAAGCGCTCACGACCGCACTCTGGCATCCGAGCGCACAGACGAGCAGGACCGCCGCAACGCCGAAACCCGCATGATCAGACGCCACCGCTGCGTCCTTCAACAGTGAGCAGAACCATTCCATACTTACTTGCACCCCGAAGGGCCGCACCCTCCTAGGCCGCAACTCGATGGGCTTGACGCGCCGGCGAATGCCTTCAGCAGCGCGTCCTTCGTGACGTCATTGTCAGCCACGACGCTCATTCCCTTACCTTTTGCCATGGCGAGAACCGCAGGCGCTCCGATCTGCTGCACGATGGCCTTGTAATCCTCAGCGTCTTCGCTAAGAATGTATTTGCCTATTTTCGTGCCCTGTTCCGAAATGGTTGCTGAGGCTGCCGACACTACCTTCTGAATCTCTCCTGTCCGCGCAGAATCGTCCGAGGGAATCACCAGAAAAACCGCTTCAGTATTGGTGGCCACCACGTTCAGTTCATTCATGCCTTTCAGAGGGGATTCCCAGCCCGCGCGGTCTGTCTTCTTCGCGGAAGCGGGTGCGCGTGCCGAAATGACCTGCAACGCGAAGCCCGGCGTCTTAGGACCGGCTTCTTCTGCGCCCGACATACGGTCCGCCATGATCGCACACGCGGCCAATAGCACCACACTGCCGCTCAGCCAGTGACGCCACTTGCGCATGCCCGACGACCCGCAATTACAGTTGCAGTCCGATTCGCACGCTCCAGCTTCGATTCGCACTTCATCGCTCTGGCCCATTGCTTTTCCCTCGCGTGTTTTGATTGAGCACATAATCCCGCCATGTCCGGTTTCCAATCTGCAGTTCATACCCATGTCCCCGGTTCACGCAAATCATCCATTGTGGGACGCCGGGCGCCCTTTCGCCCAAAGCAGCAGAGTCGAGCTGACGACAACCGTCACACAACCCGCCTCCTGGAAGATAACCGCTATAATAGGTGTCATCAACCCCACTATGCTCAGGGTGAGGCCGATAATGTTGTAAATCATGGAAAAGAAGATGTTCATTTTGATGCGTCGCAACACGCTCGCCGACATCCACATGAACTCCGCAACGCCTGTAAGGTCGTCGTTCATCAGCGTGACATCCGATGCCTCGATCGCCACATCCGTGCCTGCCGCACCCATAGCGATGCCCACATCGGCCAATGCCAGTGCGGGCGCGTCATTGACGCCGTCGCCGACCATTCCTACGATCAGTCCCTCAGACTGGCACTTTTTGACGAACGCCTGTTTCTGTTCGGGAAGCAGTTCCGATAAAAAATTGTCGATGCCGATCGCGCGGGCCACAGCCGCAGCCACCTGCGGATTATCGCCCGTCAGCATCGTGATCCGTTTGACGCCCATCTCCCTGAGGGCGCGGATGGCGCGGGGCATTTCCGGCCGGACCTCATCGGCAATCGCCAGCAGTCCGATCAAAACGTCATTCCGGGCAACCAGAACCGGCGTGCGGCCCAGTTCCGACTGCTGCGAGAGGGCCTGTTCGATTTGAGGCGTTAGGGTCAAGCTGGAGCCCTTTAGAAACGACGGCTTGCCCACCTGTATTCGGTCACCCTTCCAGGTCGCCTTCACCCCCATACCTGCGGAACTGGTGAATTGATCGGGCTCTTCCAGGGACAGTCCCTTTTCACGGCCCGCCGCCAGAACGGCGCGGGCCAACGGATGCTCGGAGTATTTCTCGGCAACGCAGGCCAGGCGCAGAACCTCGTCAGGGGATTGACTGTTGAAGCACACGATCTCCATCACCTTCGGCCTCCCGAACGTGAACGTCCCTGTCTTGTCGACCAGCAGATGGTCGATCTTGTGCCCCAGTTCCAGAAACGCTCCACCTTTGACCAGAATCGCCCGCCGTGCCAGATTCGACACGCCTGCCGTCACAGCCGTCGGCGTGGCGATGGCGAAGGCGCAGGGACAGGCCACCAGAAGCACCGAGACCGCCGCCTTGAAGTCACCGGTAACAAAGTAGGCCAGCACGGCCAGCACGATAACCGTAGGCAGGAACCACGTCGTGAACCGGTCCGCCAGATTCTGGATGGGGGCACGCGTGTTCTGGGCATCCTGCACCAGATGGACGATCCGCGCCAGAGTGGTGCCCTCGCCCACCTTTTCCACCATGATCTCCAGCCGGCCCGACTCGTTGAGCGTCCCGCTGAACACGGCGCTACCCTCCACCTTCTCCACGGGCATGGACTCTCCGGTGATGGGCGCCTGGTTCACGCTGCTCGTCCCGGCAACCACCACGCCATCCACAGGGATCCGTTCGCCGGGGCGCACGACCACCCTGTCTCCGACCCGAAGCTCTGCCACCGCCACGGTGACTTCCTCGCCATTGCGTCGTACCGTCGCGTCCTGCGGTGCGAGGTTGAGCAGATCGCTGATACTCCGGCGCGTCTTCTCCAGCGTGTAGCTCTCCAGCGCCCCAACCACCGACATGATGAGGATGATGACAGCCGCCGGCCGGAACTCTCCGATTGCGATGGTCGCGGCAAGCGCCACGGTCACGAACACATTGACCGTGATCCGGCCGCAAAAGACATCCTTGAAACCCGCAATAAACCGCGGTGTCCCGCCCAGAAAGACAGCCACCAACGCCAAGGCCGCGTTCAGGTACACGGAGCCGATGCGCCAGTGGGCGAGCGCCCAACTCATTAGAATCAGGGCAAGAATCAGCGCAGGGGCCAGGCCGAGCACCAGCATCTCATGGCATTTTTCGTCACGATCACTTTCAGCGTCGGACATCAGCATCCTCCATTCGGCCCCGTTGAGACAAACCCCAACAGACAAATAAACTCCTCTCTGACAGCTACCGGCTGGACTATTTCTTCTTTCCACGTCCCGCAACTGTTCCGCCGTTCTTCTTTGTTTCGTCAGCAGCGTGGCAACCGCAACCCGGGCCGCAGCCGTCATTACTTTTGGCGATAGACTCCTTTAATACCGACCAAAAACTTTTCTTTTGACCGTTCCCCTTACCCATCTCTTTTTGACCGTTCATCGCCGACTCCTCACATGTTTGTTCGGTTAACACAGTTGACTCACTGCCATCCCAATCGCCTATCGGTCTAATCCGCTAAGCACCTTTTCCGCTGGCGCTCACTCAAGCTTTCGGGGGGACATGCCAGAGCCGCTTCAAGCTTCTTTGCATCCTTCGCGACCGAGTCATCGCCCCCCAGCACCTCACCGAGCCATTTCAGCACCGGCTTTACAGTCTTGAGCGCCGCCCCCTGCGGCAGCCGGTAGTAGGCCCAGCGTCCGTCCTTGCGCGAGTCTAGGAGCCCCGCGCCGCTCAGGATGGACAAATGCTTAGATACCGTCGAAGGCGCCAGGCCTAGCACAGCAATGACCTGACACACGCACAGTTCGCCCGTTCGCAGCAGCATCAGAATGCGTAACCGCTGGATGTCTGACAGCGCCTTGGTGATCCTTAACGTCGACCGCATCGCTTCACTGTTCATACCAATCGATCCTCTCGAGTGCTACCATTTCAAGCGAACAGCAGCAAGATCTGCCGCTTTTAAACGCTCATATCATTTCGTTATATGGCGAAATTTAGCATTAATGGCTCAACCTGTCAACCGTCCGAGTTTCCGTGCTTGCGGCCACCCTGTATCTGCCGGTACAATACGACTATGAGTTAACCTCTGGAGACCCGATGAAAACACCTGCTGAAACAGCCTCAGAAAAGTTCCTCTCCGGCTTCAACTGTGCCCAGTCGGTCCTGTGGACGTTCGCGCAACGGTTCAACTTTGACTCGGACTCTGCCTTGAAAATGGCCTGCGGGTTTGGCGCAGGCATGGGACGCCGGCAGGAGGTCTGCGGCGCGGTCACCGGCGGCATCATGGCGCTCGGACTTAAATACGGCCGGGGTGAGAGCCAGGATCGCATGGCCACTGAAGAGACCTACGCCAAGACGCAAGAACTGCTACGGCGCTTTGAGGCTGCACACGGCACCTGTAACTGCCGCCAGCTTCTCGGCGGCTGTGACTTGACAACAGACGCAGGCCGTAACGAGTTCAAATCAGGCGGCCTGCAGAGACAGATATGCGATCCCTGTGTGCGGACCGTCGCAGCCATTCTCGAAGACCTGTAGTTCCGAGGACGCTCACGACGTGTGAGGCCACACCTTGCTGCGGAAATGCCGTTTTGCCCATTCAGGGCTGCAGCTATATGCCAATGATGACTGACCCTTCCCTGGTCTCCCGGACCGACATCAGCCAATAATCCCTCGGAGACGTCCGACCAATTCTTCCATTGCACCTTGAAAGTCCCGTCCGTAAGCATTGAGCCACTGGCAGGTGCGAAGAAAATAATTGAGTTGTCCGGTTGGAGCGATATCGCTCAATCGAACCGGCAGGATGGCCAACTTACGTTCGAGCGCTAAATCAAGTTCTCGGGGGATGTGGACCGAAAGATTGGCTGCATTGGAGAGAACAACAATGACAGCTTGCACTTCTGAAATGCCACGTTGAATCGCTTCGGTGTAGGGCAGACTGCCGCAGTCAATATCACGCGGGGCGATCCAGCAAACCATCCCGCACTCCTCCAGGTTGCGACATACGGCGGCAGCGTATGGGTAGTCGCTGGAGGCGTAGCTGATGAATATGTCCGGACGGAAGCGAACTGCCCCTCGCGTTGCACGCTCGTTGGGATTCCGGCACATGTCGGAGGAAAAAAGAAAAGACACTTCCCTCTCGTCGAAAACGCTGGCCGCCAATACGGGAAGTTCCGGACCGACGTCGTCACAGCGTGCTGGATGGCAGCCAGTCGTCAGCAAATCTGTGAAGTCTCCCATCTCAACGGGTGCCAGTGGAAAGCCAATTTTTCCAGTTGTCTGATCGAAGTGCGTGCAGATTTTCTCTCGCCAAGTTACAAGCTCGTCCTCTTTCGGTGTTGCGAGATACTCGCTGGTTAAGAACCCCCTCTGCCTCATTCGAGTCGCTAGCATCCGCTGCATGGCACGGACTGGCTCGCTGAATGGTTTCTCGATATCTAGCCAAGCCAGGTACTTGAGTACGCGGCGCTCGGTCTCCCTGTCCGGCAAGTAAGGCCGAAGGTGGATTTGATAGAAAGTCGAAACCGCACCGCAATGGCTTTCAAACATCGGATGGAGCCGAAAATCGCAGGCAAGCGCCTTGTCGCCGTGGTGATAACCTTGATGATTGACTCGGATTTGCGGTGAAGGCATGCCCGCCGTTAACGTGTCGAACTCATCCGCGTCAGCGGGAACAACGACCCCAGAAGGGGCATCGTCGCGCAACAGGGAGCGGCAGAAGTTCCGCAGGTCGGTCTCACCAGATGCGTCGGTGTTCACGAGTAACAGAAGATTGCAGCCGCTAGATTCGGCTGCAATCCGCACCGCGAAATCGAACTGCGTTTGTTCGAGCAGAGCGCTTATCCAGGTGCGGGTCAACAGGGCACTCGTTACCTTCGGCCACTTAAAAGCTGCGGTCAGAAGGTGTTTTTCCTGATAGGCAAAGCGAGCAAGATACATGGGTAGAGATTATCCAACGCGCCGGAACTTCGACAACATCTTCTTAAAACCGCCCGTAACCGCACCTGTTTCCGGCTGTTGTCGACCAGCGACACCTTGTCGCTCTTCGCGCTGGATACGGAAATCAATTTCTTGGTCGATGTGGTGCTCTGCAACTTTGATTCTCACAACTTTCGCCACCGCGGCATGGACTCGCTCCAGAAGACAGTTGGCATCGGTTATGTCGTACTCGGTTGGAACCTGCCACCCGGCTGTGATCGTATGGATTGCGCAAAGCTCAAACGTATTCTTGTCATATCCAACTCCCGCGACTTTCTCGACCCATGTTCCGCCGTTGACATGCGCATCCCAGCCGACAAACAGATCCTCACCGTAACTGTAAATGTGGATAAAGGCGATCGCTCTTTGGAAGCGTGCCACAAGCTGGACTCTTTCTTCTTTGCCATCTATTCCCCAATACCAAATGCGCTCATTGCTGATCGTAAAGCCGCTATCCGTAACTGAAGAGAGCTGTTTCTCCACGGCGGCGGCAACCGCCCCCCGCTCTTGCCCCAAGCCCCACACAAGTGTTTGCCACGAGTCGAGACGGATTAGATTGCGAGGTTCTTGGCTGGGTTTACCCGAACTTATGACATGCCGACGGCGCTTCTTGCCGAAATAGTTCACAATAAAACCGCTCAAAATTAGGATTATTCCGACACCGAAGCTCAACGTCACAAACCCGACAACAAAGAGAATCCACGTCACAATGGACACGGGGTCATGCCCGATTCTTGCGGGCTTGTTGAGTGGCCGCCAGAGTTGAATAGGCAAGACTCGGCATCTGCGAAAATTGAATGCGCAAGACTTTCTCTCGCAGAGGAGATAGCTCAGCACATCTTTCGCATCTGAAGAGCTAAAGGAGATGATCGACAGCCACGTACGACGCTGTTTGCTATCGCTGATCGTGAGATCGATTTCAATCGGAAAACGGTGAAACTCACGCGGCCGAATCGTAACTTCCGCACTGGAGCGAAGTGTCATGGCTGAGTCTTGCGGATGACGGAGCCAACACTCAACCCGAACCCATGGAGGCGAGGTGAAGGGCGGAGACTTGAGAAGCAGGAGTTCTACGTGAAGCTCGGCCGCAGCGTTTTCGAACAGGTTGTATATCTGATCGCGAACACCTTCGGCCTGCGAGAGCCCGTTCGTCTGGTTGCGCACGATTAGAGGCGTATAGTCTTTCGTGTCTCCTTTTTCTGTGCCCGCATCACGATTCGGATACGAATTAGCTGCTGCACAAGTTCCAGATGAGAATAAGTTCGGAAGGCTTGCTTCCTGAACAGGTCCGGATGCCATGGTGATTTCCGCGTTGCACGAGGGACATTCGACGATTTGACCAACAAGCGAATCGTTGCCCTTAAGCGCCCGCTTACACTGTGGACACGTGAACGTGAAATCTGACATCGCAGTTCTCCTTTTTGATTACCAACGCTGCCTCTTTCGGCTCAAGACTCCGCACAAACACCACTGAAAAAACACATACATCAAATCAGTTTTCAAGATAGTGCGGATTTATGAGCAATAAGTCAAGCTGGTTTGAAAGAGGTTTGCAACGCTCGATCGCGGCCAACGTTATAGCCCTTCGACTTCGGGTTAACAGTCCCAGCGACACCCAACCGGTGTTCATGGCAAAATGTTCAGTGAGCCGTGTAGATCAGATAAAACCCGCCCAGCAGAACGAGTATGCCGCAAACCTTTTTCAGGATCAGGGAGCCTTTAGACTGCTCGTTCCAGTTCAGGTATCGCTGCACCGCCTCGCTGAACGTTCCCGCAAACACGATCACCCCGCAATGGCCCACGCCGTAGAGCACCAGCAACAGGATGCCGTAGGCCAGATTCGTAGAGGCCAGACGGAAGGTCACGCCCAGCATCGGCGCCATGTAGGCAAAGGTGCACGGCCCGAGCGCGACCCCGAAGACCAGCCCGAGCACGAACGCCGCCAGCATGCCCTTGCTCTTGATTCCGGGCTGCGCCGCGTTCGGCAGGGGCAGCTTGATTACTTCCAGCAGATACAGGCCGACCACGAAGAAAATCGTGGCCACCGCGTAATTGCCCCAGCGCCCGACGTCCCCCATCATCCGGCCCGCCGCAGCCGTGATGGCTCCAATCACCCCGATGGTGATGAGGATACCCAGCGCGAAGAGCAGCGAGATGGTGAACGCCCGCCGCGTGGTCATCCGGCCTTGCTTGTCGATGAACCCCACGATCAGGGGGATGCTCGCCAGATGGCAGGGGCTGAGCACGATGCTCAGGATGCCC
>Ga0073936_10008953_pt1 | contig 12548 bp, 8 predicted proteins | sample AliMusrvi5mmetaG_FD_87041 | JGI IMG/M metagenome (GOLD analysis project Ga0073936, IMG submission 87041) | Freshwater lake bacterial and archeal communities from Alinen Mustajarvi, Finland, to study Microbial Dark Matter (Phase II) - Alinen... | ecosystem: Environmental > Aquatic > Freshwater >... | reverse complement strand
GGGGAGAAAGCGGGAGTCGGGGGATTGGGAGGAGCCGTTGCGGGTGCCGCCTTGCGACGGGCGCGTGGCTGCGGGGTGGGATCAGGCTTCGAGTTGGTCTAACAGATCGTCGGCCACCTCGAAGTTGGTGAAGACGTTGAGGGTGTCGGGGTAGTCGTCCAGCAGGTCATGGAGCCTGATGATCTGGCGGGCGACGGCCAGGTCGCTGACGACGCTGGGGACTTGCGGGACGGACACGAGTTTTTCCGAGGCGGGTTGGAATCCGGCCTGGCGCAGGGCGTTGGCGACGGTGCCCAGTTCGTTGGGCGCGGTGAGGATGAGGTGCTCGTCCGAATCGGATTGGACATCGTCGGCACCGGCCTCGATGGCGGCTTCGATGATGTGGTCGTCGGGCAGGTCGGTGGCGGGGATGCGGATTTCGCCCTTGCGGTCGAACTGGTAGGAGACGCTGCCGAGGGTGGCGATGCTGCCGCCGTTTTTGGAGAAAATCGAGCGCAAGTCTGCGGCGGCGCGGTTGAGGTTGTCGGTGGCCATTTCGATGATGAAGGCGATGCCGGCGGGGCCGTAGCCTTCGTAGGTGATTTCCTGGATGGCGTCGCCGCCGAGTTCGCCGGTGCCTTTTTTGATGGCGCGTTCGATGTTTTCGCGGGGCGTGGAGACGGCTTTGGCGGCATCGATGGCGCTGCGCAGGCGCGCGTTGGTGGCCGGATCGCCGCCGCCGGCGCGGGCGGCGAGGGCGATTTCATGGGCGCACTTGCTAAAGACGCGGCCTTTGATGGCATCGACTCTGGCCTTGATGTGTTTGACCTTTGACCACTTGTTGTGACCGGACATGGGTATTATTTGCAGATTGGGAACTGAAGGGATTGCGGAAACCGGCAAACGGGATCGGAGATCAACGCGCCGGGATGACGTATGAGAGAAAGGCGGCTGGGGGAGTGCCGAAGTGGCGGAACAGGTGGGTGCGGACCCTGCGGGTGGCTCGGCAATATGATGCGAACCGTCGCTGCGTTGTTCCAACGGGCGGGACTCTGCCGCATCTTGCGCCACTTGGCAAACGAATTTTTTCAAGGAAATTTCCGCGGGGCGCAGCGGCGGCGGCAATTGCGGGTTGCGCGGCGGCGGTGATGGTGGCATACTGGCGGCGTGAAACGATTTGTGCTTGGGATTTCGGGGGGTCTGGTTGTGCTGTGTTTGCCGCTCGCAGCGGCGGAGGCGAGCAGCACGGTCAAGCTGGTGCAAAAGGCCGCGCCGGAAGCGGCCAAGACCAAAGAGTCAGCGAAAAAGGTGGACAAAGGCGAGGTGCCCGAGGATCTGCTGGACGACCCGCATCGGCTCGAGGAGTTGGCGGTCAACGAATTCACCGCGCCATCGATAGCCAAGTTGTTTGACACGCTGCAATTCCTGATGCCCATCCCGATGGCCGATGTCGAGCGCAAGATGCCGGCGCGGATGCCCTTGGATCGCGCGGATCTGGCGATCGAGCTGGGATTTCTCATCGCCGATGGGTTTTTGGTGGTGCAGTCCGGACAGATGGAAAAAGTCGAGGGGCTGGCCAAGGATCTGACGCGCTACGGCAAGGCGCTGGGTGCCGGCGAGCGGGTCAACCGACACTCCGCGAGTTTGCTAGACAGTGCGAAGAAGGGCAACGTCGAGCAATTGAAGACCGAACTGCGGGCGACCCAAAAGGACGTGGAGATTGAGTTGGTGACCTTGAAGGATGCGGACCTGGCGCATTTGATTTCGTTGGGCGGATGGATCCGCGCGCTGGAAGTGGCCTCGGCGGCGGTGGACAAGCAGTTTTCGGCGGAGCGGGCGCGCAAGATCATGCGTGAGGACATTGCCGATTACTATACCGAGTCGGTGGCGGGATTGGAGCCGCGCATTTCCGAGCGTGCGAATTATCTGGCGATGCGGGACATCCTCGCGGGTTTGCGCGTTGAGATGGTGCTGGAGGATGGCAAGGAGCCAACCAAGGCACAGATTGTCGATATTCGCAAACAAGCGGGTTATCTGGTGAAGTTCGCACTGCAGCGCCAACAATGAACCCATCAGATGCGGCTAACGTCACCGAAAGTGGTCCGGGCATCTTGCCCGGAATCCAAGTCAGCGGGCAGGATGCCCGCGCCATGATGCCACTTGAAACCGGCCATGCAGCGGTCTTGGGCTTGGGCATCATCGGTTCGCGGGTTGCCGCGCGCCTGGAGGAATGCGGCTGGCAGGTGAGCTGTTGGAATCGCACGCCCAAAGGCCTGGCCGGTGAAGCGCCGACGCCGGAAGCGGCGGTGGCCGGGGCGGATATCATCTCGATCTATCTGAAGGATGCGCCGGCCTTGCGCGCGGTGATGGAACGGTTGGCACCGGTATTGCGCGAGGGTCAGATCGTGTTGAATCACTCGACGGTGGATTTGCACACCACGCATTGGTTGAATCAGTTATGTGTGGGGCGCGGCTGTCGGTTTCTCGATGCTCCGTTCACCGGCAGCAAGCTGGCCGCGGCCGGCGGGCAGTTGGTGTATTACACCGGCGGCGACGAGAATTTGGTTAGAAAAGTGGAGGCGTATTTGCGCCTCTCCGGCAGGGAATTGTTAGCTTGCGGCGCGGTGGGTGCTGCCACGGTGGTCAAGCTGGCCACCAATCTGATATCCGCATGCACGGTGCAGGCGTTGGCCGAGGCGCTGGCGATTGCCACGCGGCACGGGGTGGCCGCGGAGCAATTCATTCACGCGGTGGCGGAAAACTTCTGTGGTTCGCCGCTGGCGAAATTCAAGTTGCCGACGATGGCTGCGGGTGAGTTCGAGGCGCATTTCTCGATGGATAACATGCGCAAGGACAGTGTCTATGCGCTGGATCTCGCGGCGCAGGCCGGAGTGGAATCCCCGGCCATCGCCGCGGTGTCGCAACGCATGACGGACTTGTGTGCCGACGGGCTTGGCGAGTTGGATTTCTCCGCGCTGGCCAAACCGTATCTTGCCGCAACACAGGCATAGGACGCAACTAACATCTATCACGCCCCCGACGGATAGCCCGTGAGGCCGCCGCAGCCGCGGGCCACCGGCAGCGGATGGACCGGCGTGGCCGGCGAAATTTCCGCTAGGATGCGCACCAGCAGCCCATGTCGGCCGGCGGCAACAAGCCAACCCCACCCGCCGTTGGGGTTGACCTCGAGGAAGTGATAGGTGCCCGGCACCTGCTCTCAGCAGGCAATCAATAACCGAACGCTGCGTGAGAGCGGCCGCCGAGCCCAATGGCGGGCGCTTACGGGACGACCGCCGGTCGGCCGCACGTCTTGGTCGAACCGGGTGGCATCGGGGAGGTCACTTTGGCCGCATCGAGAAACCGTTTCCTGCGATCACTTCGGCGGTGTATCCGCCTTGTCCGGGACGTAGATGACTTCGCCGGATTTCAGGCGGTAGGCGGTGCCGAGGCGTTGGCCATCGCCGCCTGCGGTCTTGTCGCTGGGGCGGTAGTGTTTCAATTCCCTGCCTTGGTCGGTGACGGTTTCCATGCCAGGTTCGCCTTGGGTCTTGGAGAGCGAGGCGACCTGTTTTTTGGCCAGGTTTCCATAGCTGACGATGGCCAGCAGCAGGGCCACTGAGAAGGCGATCCAGACATCGAACAGGTTCAAAAGTCCGGCACCCGGGTCTTCGTCGGTCGCGTGATCCCACTTTCGGTGTTTCCGTTTCATGGTGGGGCGGAAGGCGTGCTGAGGATGTGTTCGAGATCGCTCATGTCGCGGTCATACCAGTTCCGGCGGACGGTGTTCATGGTATAGGCTGCGCAACCGATGAGCACGCCGATGACCGTGGCGGTGAATGCGACGACCAGATTCCCCGACAACATCTTCATGTCGCCGGAGGCCAGGCCGGTGAGCGCGGGACCGAGCGGGATTAGCGTGCCCATCAGTCCTAACATTGGTGCGATTCGGGTGATCCACGTGAGTTTGGAAAGCCCGGCGGCGACTGAGTTTTCCAGATCTTCCAGAGCCTTTTCCCGTTCCCCGGGATGTGCGGCGTCAAGGGCGATGAATCTGGCGGGCAGGCCGTGCGGACAGTCGCTGAGGTGACGCATGGCCTGTCCGCGATCCTGACGCGCCTGGCGCAAGCAACGACGGACCGCGGTACGGCGGAGGCCCTCGCGAAGCATGCCGCCGATGAGTAGCACAACCCACGCGGCCATTCCCAGCAGCATGACCAGGGTCGGGACGAGCAGCGTGCCGGAGATTTGATAGAGGTAGTTTTGGAGTGTCTGCATCAAGGTGTACCGGATTTGAAAATGAAGCCAACAACAAGCAAGGCGGCCAACAGGAGCAAGCCTGCGAATTTCCAGCGCGTTTCGGCGGGGGCGGGCTCGGCCGCATGCGGCTTGGCTGGCGCTGGGGTTTCCTCGAGCTTGTGGCCGACGACCTTGTCCTTGCCGCCGGATGCCGCGGCGTCGGCGGCCTTCTCGCGCAGGGACTTCGCGAGGTCAGCACCTTTGGCACCGCCGGCCGAGACGAGCGAGGTTGAGGCATAGTCGAGGAGCTTGGTGTTTCCGCCGCTCACCAGTCCGTCGGACTCGCCGTGGGCGGCCACGGATTCGGCATAGACCCGCGCGAGTTCGGCGACCTGTTCGGCGCTGGCGCTCCAGAGTCCCTTGCGCGAGGATTCCAGCAGGGTGGCGGCGATTTCCTGGAGGGCATGCGGGGAGACTTTTTCGAAAAACTCCTTCATGTCGAGCTTCTCACGGTCCTTGATATAGGTTTCGTAAATGTCATTCCATGTTCCCTGGCTGACACTCTCCGGGCGCGTGACGGACCAGCCGAAGGTGTTTTTCACCAGTTCGGCGATGTGGCCTGCTCCAGCATATCCATTTTCCTTCATGCCCTGGATCCATTTGCGGTTGAGCAGTTCCGAGCGGAAGTTCGTGGCGAGGACCTCCTCAAAATCCCGGATGCGGGCACCGGAGGGGTCCCTGACATCGGCGATGTAGGCGGCGGGTGACTTGCCGGTGACTCTCTTCACCGCCATGCTCAGTCCGCCGAGGTATTCGTAAGCATGGTGGTTGGAGAGTTGGCTGGTCATGTTGGATGTCCAGACGCGGAGGATGGTATCGGTTCCCTTCAGCGCCTCCTCATAGAGTCCGCCGACCTGGCGGCCCCAGGTGTCCCCGGTATAGACGAAGCTCATGTTATCCATATAAACGCTGCTGACATCATCCTTGTTATCCCATACTCCCGAGCGCGGGATGAGATAGAGAATGTTCGTGCCGCTGAGATTTCCGGGCTTGGTGCCGAAGATGCGCGCGAGCGAGTACTTGTCAGCGTCGCCTGGCGCGAATCCTTTGATGGCGAGACGGGCTTTCAACTCCGCGGTGTGGTCCCGGACCGGGTTCACCGGATCGTTCGCGGCGGCGGCGAGGCGCACCGCCTTGTCCAACAGCTTCACACGCGAGGGGAAATTCTCCTTGTACATGCCGCCCATGGCGATGAAAACATCGACACGCGGGCGCCCGAGTTCCGCAGCAGGTATCAACTCGACGTCGATGGCAAGGTTGTTGGAATTCCATACCGGCCTGACGCCGAGCAAGCAGAGGATCTGACCCTCCATGACGCCGAAATCCCTCATCGTGTCCATCCCGTTGAGATCCATCCCGACTTTCTCCGGCACTCGCTTTTTCAACAACTCGTCGACGAGCTGGCGGGCCACCTCCCAAGCGGGACGCGTTGGGATTTCCTCGGGATTGAGCGAATAGAGATCACGCCCGGTGGGCAGGGTTCCCGGGTTGCGGATGGGATCGGGACCGGGACCCGCTTCGAGGTAGCGGCCGTCCAGCGCGCGTAGCAGACCCTGGATTTCGGTGCCGGAATCCATCAGGTGGCCAAGCATGCTCTTGCCGAAATCGAGGTTCTTCCTCAGTTCCGGCGTGATGTTGACAGTCGGGTCCGGCGTGCCATCGAGCCAGCATTTGAGAAACGAGGCGGCGCGGTCGCGGAGTTGCTGGACGGTGGGGCCTCTTTCGGAGGGCTTGGAACCCTCAGCCGCGGCGAAACGCTGGAGGAATCCGCTTCCAAGTATGGAAACCAGATAGGGCATCCGGTCCTGCTCGACCGGCGGTTCCCCAAGAACATGCAGGCGGACAGGAGTTTGGGACTCATATAACTCATGAAGATGTTCATCCAGCTTGCGGATGCCGTCGTCCGTGAACGGCTTTCCGGATTGCGACGGATCCGCGATGTCGTCGAGGTGGTTTGCCTTTGCCATGCGGGTGACGTTCTTACGGAACTCCTCTTTGAGCAATCCATCCTCCAGGGTGCCGAACTTATGGATGTCCTCATGGAGGTTTTTGAACGCGTCGCCCAGGCCGGCGCCCACAGCGGGCGGCGGCAGATGGTCGCTCAGTTCGGCATAGGAGCGGCGGCGGGCCAAGGTGGACTCACCGAGGTTGTCGGTGATCCACAGATCGATGACGGGCATCCTGCCGACGCAGATGTCACCCCAGCTATCGGCGGAGAGTCCGGTTTCCTTACCGGGCAGGAGTTCCAGCGAGCCGTGGGTGCCCCAGTGGACGATTGCGTCCGCCTTGTATTGGCTGTCGAGCCACCAATAGAATGCGAGGTAGTTATGCGGAGGCGGCACGTCGCGCGAGTGCAGCAACTTGGTGTCCTGAGTCTCGCCGCGCTCGGGTTGCGGCATGAGGATGACATTGCCGAGATGGATGCGCGGCAGCACGATCTGCGGTTCGCCATTGCGCGTGACGACCATCAGTTTGCCGGGCGGCGGACCGTGATTGTCGATGACGGCCTGGCGGAGTTCCGGGGTGAGCTTTTGCTCGAACCAGAGCTTGTATGTGGACAGCGGGATGAGCACCGGATCGCCGGTGTCCGCTTCCGTTTCGAGAGCGCCCTGCGCCCAAGGTCCGAGGTTTCGTCCGCCGCTGCGGATACGGGAAATGAGCTTGTCAGAAGTCGCGGGCAGGTCGCTAACCGTGTAACCGGCCTTTTGCATTGCCGGCAGGAACCGGACCAGGCTTTCCGGCCCGTCGAGGAAAGCGCCGGTGGGACTGCCGCGCATGAAGTCGTCCTGACCGAGGCCCTTGTTATAGTATATGAGCGCGATTTTCTTGTCGGCATTCGCCTTGCGATGAAGGTCCGCCCATTGGGCGGCGCGGACGGCGAATTTCTCGATGCGGTCGGGGATCGGCTCATGCATGCGGAAGCCCTGAATATCCGCTCGGAGACCGCCGACGACGATGGGTTCGATGGTGCCCCAGGACTCCTGCAGCGACATGAACAGACCGATGTCTCGGTGCGACATTCCCTGCGGATCGGCACGCCATTCGGCGATGGTCGAGGCGAGCATCGAGATCGGCCGGAGATAGGGCACGTCGAGTTTCTTGAGGAAGTCGTTGCCATCCCAGGTCGAGCCGTGACGGTCTTCTATCAGCACATCCGGCTTGGCGGAAACGATCAGTTCGCCGACCTTTTCGCCGCGGTCGCCGAAGATCACCACGGGATTGAGTCCGGCCTTTTCCATGGCGTGGATCTCCGCGTCCACCACTTTCAGATCGCGGGTGATCCAAAACGATTGCTGGATGACGAGCACCGCCGTGGCAGCCCCTTCCTGCCAGCGGTTTTTTGATATTTTGAACGCCCGGTAGTCTGCGAAGTTATCGAAGGAATCGTCGTGGGCGGGATCGTAGAAGCCGGTTTCCGGAATGATCACAGCAGGCTCGATGATCTGTGAGCCGCCGAGGTATTTGTTTTGCAGGTAGGCGAGCATCCGCCGGATGTTGAGAGGTCCGTTAGGGCGCCAGTAGGCACCGACCGCCGGGTCCTGTTTGAGCAACCCGGCTTTTTCCAGATCGATGTGGCTGCCGCGGGTATCGAGCGGGAGAACCACTTGCTTAGGGTTGATGGCTGCGGCCTGTTTCAGCAGGGCTGTGAGCTTGGGCGAGGCGGTGGCGTCGATGTTGAGAACCATCACCAGCGAGAATGCGGCGGCCGCATCTTGATTCAGTTTGATGAATTCCGGTGTGCGGTAAAAGGACGCTTCAAGCCCTGCTGCGCGGGACGCTTCCGCCAGTTGTGGCATCGAGCGGTCCCATACATCCAGAAACAAAATCCGCGGATCGGCGGCATGGGCAGACCAAGCCCACATCCACAGCAGGAGAAAATACGCGCAACGTCTGGTCATTGGTTCGTTAGAATGTGAGCTTGGCACCCACCACCACACCGAAACCAGGTGCGACGAGCTGTTGTTGTGAGTAAGCCTCGCGGTAGGATGTATTGAAGAGATTATTGATATCGAGGGTGAGATCGAGCCTGCTGTCCGCCTGTGCCCAAATCCGGACGCCACCCCGCAGATGAGTGACCGCGAAACCTGGAATCTCAAAGTTGGAAAGCGGTGGATTGGTGGCTGATGGCGAACCATACCCGGGGTCGGTCGAGAATCCTGCGTCGAGTTCGTCAGCAGGAGCATGACGAGTGAGCCGCCCAGCCATGACTTCGACGATTTCCGCCCACCAGCGGCCGGCAGGTGCCTCATAGCGGAGTCCTAGCGTGCCGTGAAGCGGCGGGATGAAGCGCAGTGGCACGTCCGCCGAAGTATCCTGGCCATAGGTATAGGTGGCGTTGCCAAAGAGGCTCCAGCCCTCGCCGAGATCGTAGGAGGAGTCCGCTTCGACCCCGTAAATATAACCGTTGCCGTCGTTGGCCTTGTGCGTGGCAATGAACTCCCCTTGTCCGGGAATAGTCACCGTACCCGAGTTGACGCTGACGACCGTGTCCTCCAATTGAGAGAAGAAACCGACGAGTGAGGCACTGAACGGTTTTGCATGCAAGCGTGGCCCGAACTCAAAGTTGATGCTTTTTTCGGGATTGAGGTTCGGGCTGGGAACCGAGGCGGTTTTCGAGGAAAACACCGGTGTGCCGGCACTCAGCAGGTCCGAAAAGGTTGGTGCGCGGAACGCCGAGCCGATGTTAAGGGCGAGGTCCCAGTCTTTGTTGAAGGAATAGACCGCCCCGGCGTTCCAAGTGAATGACTGCCATGACTTGTCGAGTTCAAGCGAGGTGATGTCATATCCGGCATTTGGAATGACGTCATTTGCAACCGGATTGGAGTTGATATGAGTGTTTTCAAACCGCCCTCCTAGTGATAGCAGCAGGGGCTCGATCGGACGGTAAAAGAGGGTTGCGAACGTATCGAACACATCGTACGTGCCGTCCGGCGTGTTGCCGGCTGGATCCGTCCACGCCACCGACCCGTTGGATTTGGCGGTGGTCGTGAGGCCGAGGTCCGACGCGAGGTTCTCGGCCCGGTAGTCGGTGCCGTAAACCAGCTTCACCTTGCCGCGTTCCACCATGTTTTGCACGCCGAAGCCGGCGACGTTCTGGTCGGTATCCGTGCGGGTGACGGCGAAGGAATTGGTGCTTTCCACGGTTTTGTCACGCAGCGAATCATATTGCTGATAATACGTGTAAGCCTTGAGTTCGTCACTCCAAGCGCCCAGATGGGTCAGGGTATAGTCAAGTTTGACGATGCCACGTTCTTCCAACGGACTGAAGATCCGTGGCACGCCGCTGGGGTTGAGTTTGGATTGGACATAGCTTTCCACATCCTCGCGGCGGTTGAAAATCCACGACAAGTGCACGACCTGGTTGTCCACCGGACGCCATTGGATGTCGGCATAAGCACCGTGGGTCTGGAAACCGGTGTTTTCCTGGGTTCCCACCCCGGGGCCGCTATAGTCACCCACATTCTGCCAGGTGACGCCAGCGGCGCATGCCACCTTGTCGTTGCTGGCGTGGTAGTCTAACATTTCAGTCGTTTCGCCGCCATTGGTGCCGTAGCGGCTGGTGATGGAACCGCCGGACTTCGGGTCGTCCGAGAACGCGGCGCGCTTGGGCAGCAGGTTGATCACCCCGCCCATCGCATCGCTGCCGTACTGCACCGCGCCGGACCCGCGCACCACCTCGATGCGGTCGAGGGCGCCGAGCGGGAATTGATTGAAAAATCCGTTAGGTCCGCTGAACAGAGCGCCGTTGTTGATGCGCACGCCGTCCCACAGGTAGAGCACGCGGTTGCCCATCTGGCCGCGGATGATCGGAGTGCCCTGGGAGGCGACGTTGACACCCCAGATGCCGGTTTCCTCCGAGAGCGCTTGCACCGGGGTGCTAATCTGGTGCCTCTCGATGGTTTGTTGATCGACAATCGTCACTGATTGCGGAATGCGGCGGACATCCTCAAGAATCCGGGCTGCCGTCTCGGTGACGAAAAGCGGATCCAGTCGGGTCGCTGGGGATTTTTCAGGGCTTGCCGATGCTGTTGGGGTCGTGCCATCCACCGGGGTGGTGGCGGTTTGCTCAGCGGGCAGGTCGGCGGCGAAAGCCAAGACGGTGGACAGAACCAACCCCCGCTGGAGTGCAAGATGATGGGTTTGGGACATCTGGAGTGCTTGATTCGCATTCGACATTCTCAAGGGATGTTCGTTTGTGAGTCGCATGAATGGTGTTCGGCCGCGATCCTGGTAAGCGCCATTTTCCGCCGCAAGCTGCAATCATGGACAAATCGTGTCCATTTCGGCAACCGCGTGGTCAAGCGCTGTTCGTCGCGGCAAGGTTCAGAGTGTCATCGCCCCCTCCCAAACGAAGCTGTTCTAACATCAATGTGGCCATTAACGGTCCAAGCGCGCAAACCGACAAGGTTCCCGGGTTTCTTGCGCCTGCCGTGAGTGCGCTGTCATTTTTCTTCGCCACAAAACGGGCAAGAGGGGAGTTCCTTGGCGACGGGGTTGGCCGGTTCGGGGGGGGGTGCCGTAGAGTTGTGCCGGAAGGGTGCCATAGAGGCGGCAGGCGAGGACGAGGGCGGTGACCAGGGCCAGTCCGCGGCGCAGGCGGGCCATCGCCAGCGGGGAGAGCTTTTGGCGGATACGGTGGAATTGGTGATGGGCGAGCCATAACAACGGCACCGTGCCGAGGCCGAAGGCCAGCCCAAACTCCGCGCCCTTGGCCGCGGAACCGGCTAACAACGCGACACCGAAGGCGGCATAGAGCGGCCCGCAGGGCAGGAACGGCGTAAGCAAGCCCATCGTCGCGGCAGCGCCATAAGCGGAAAACCTGGTGGCTTTGAAGCGGGCGCGGGTGGTGAGGCGGTTGAGGATGGCAGGACGAGGAATCCTCTTGTCCCAACCGAAGGCCATGACCAGAAGCACGGCCACCAGCACCCATGGCAGCAGCACGGCCGGGGAATCGAAGAACCATTTGAGCGGCTGCTGGCCGAGCGCGCCGCACACGGCGCCGATGATGCCATAAGACAGCAGGCGCGCCCCGTGATAAAGCGTGGCCGTGCCGAGCCGCTCGCCCTCGGATCTTGCCAGGTTGCCCAGACCGCAGGCAATCGGCCCGCACATGCCGACGCAATGCAGGCTGGTGAGCAGGCCGAATCCGAGTGCGGCTACCGTGGTGATTGGTAGCGAGGATGGTTCGATCATGGGATGATGGTGGATGGGTTGGCGGCCAAGGCTGTATTCTCATTGGGGAGGGGGCCGAAGTCAAAGCCGTTTGGCCGAGAAATTGCCGATCCGAACCATCGCTTCAAAGCCCCTGCTTGTTGACGCCCGTCACCTTGTCGCCGTTGACGAGGTCGATGACAGCGCTTGCAAATCGGGTCCTTGGGTGGGGATATTCGATGTTGGGATCAGGTCAAGCTGCTTATGGATTCATTGAAGCTTCTCGTCGGGCGAGGGTTTCGTCCGGACGAACAGCGAGACGAATCCCGCCAGCACCAGCAAGACGCCGAAGACACAGACGATGGCAGCGCCGGATGGCAGGTCCTTGTAGAACGAAACCATCAGCCCGGTGACGCCGCCGATGAGTGAGAGCACCACGCCGATGGCCAGGCGCACGCCGAAGCGCCGCGCGACGAGGATGCCGCAAACGGCCGGAACGATCAGATAGGTGAACACCAGCAGCACGCCGACGATTTGCACGAAGCTGGTGACCACCAGGCCGAAGGTGGCGTAAAACAGGAAATCCCATAACTTCACGCGCATGCCGCTGGCCACCGCTTGCGCCGGCGCGAAAGACAGCAGCATGAAGCGCTTGCGCAGAAACCAGTGAATCACGCCCACGCCGACAAACAACCCAAGCGTGCGGAAAATCTCCTCCTTGGTGACCAGCAGGATGTTGCCGATCAACATGTTCTTGATCTGCTCGTCTCCTTCCGTCGATTGGCTTAGCAAAATCACCGAGGCGGCGGCGGCCACGACGTAGGCGATGCCGATGATCGCCTCTTGCGGCACCTCGCCGTTGCGTTTGCCGGTGAAGGCAAACAAGGCGGCGGCCAGCAGGGTGAATCCGAGAGAGATCCAGAACGTCAGCGGACTGTCCAAATCCATGTGTTTCATCACGGCGAAGCACACGCCCAGGGAGGCCATCTGCGCCATCGCGATATCAATGAAAATGATCCCGCGGCGGACGACATGCATCCCGAGATAGACCAACAGGCCGGGCAACAACACGCAGGCCATGATCGGCCACATCATCACGTCCCACATAGGATTAGTTCTTG
>Ga0073936_10008948_pt1 | contig 12549 bp, 6 predicted proteins | sample AliMusrvi5mmetaG_FD_87041 | JGI IMG/M metagenome (GOLD analysis project Ga0073936, IMG submission 87041) | Freshwater lake bacterial and archeal communities from Alinen Mustajarvi, Finland, to study Microbial Dark Matter (Phase II) - Alinen... | ecosystem: Environmental > Aquatic > Freshwater >... | reverse complement strand
GCAGCGCGTCCACATCCTTGTCCTCAAGCACGTCTATGTCGAGAAACCCTGCAGCCACAATCCGCGCGAGGGAGAGATCCTCGTCGAAGTTGCAAAGAAATATAACCGGCTTGTGCAAATGGGAAGCCAGCGCCGCTCGATCGCCAACGTTCAGCAGATGGTGAAGGAAATGCACGAAGGACTGATCGGAAACGTGTTTCTTGCCCACTGCTTCTATTCGCGGCGGCGCCAGCCGATCGGCTTCGGCAAGAAGATCGCGCCGCCGGCGGAGTTGGATTGGGATCTGTGGCAGGGGCCTGCGCCGAGGACGGACTATCGCGACAATCTGCATCCCTATAACTGGCACTGGTTCTGGCGCTGGGGCACCGGCGAGGCGCTCAACAACGGTGTGCACTTGCTCGACGTGGCGCGCTGGGCCATGAACGTGACTTTTCCGACCAAGGCCAGTTCGTTCGGTGGCCGCTGGCACGATGTGGGACTTGACGACTGGGAAGCTCCAGATACGCAGGAGATCCAACTCGAATTCGGCCCCAGCCGAGGCATCTCGTGGTTTGGTCGCTCCTGCAGCACCTTCGGAACTCCCGGGTATAAGGCCAACGGGATCATTTTCTTCGGCAGCAAGGGCATGATCGACTACGACGGCAGCGGCACCTACACCGTCTACGATCTCGACAACAAGCCGATCAAAAAAGTCGGCGGGGACACTGTCAAGAAGGCCAATCTGGCCAACAGCGCCGATCCAGGCCTCAACGACACCCATGCGCGGAACTTCATCGAGTCGATCCGCGGCAATGCGAAACTCAACGCACCGATCAACGAGGGATATTGCAGCACGTTGCTGGCCCAATTGGGCAATATCGCGCAGCGCACGGGGCGCAGTCTGAAGACCGATCCTGCCACGGGGCACATCCTCGATGATCCGGAGGCGTCCAAACTATGGACGCGGGAATACGAGCCCGGTTGGGAGCCCACGGTCTGAAGTGTGAAGAGAAGTGACCGGATGAAGCGTTGTTTCAGGTCGATGTGAAGGCTTCGGCGAGCAGGGGCGTTTCCTCGCGGAGCGGGGAACGCGCCCTGCCACTGAAAAAGCCGCAACGTGTCTTTCGCGTTCGAAATACCCCATGAATACAGCCATCGTAAGAATCAGTGTAGCTGCGTTGCCTCTCGCCTTCCATGTCGTCCGCGCCGTCGAGTTTCAGGCGCCGGCGTCCCCATACGAGCAGCGTGTAGCGACCGTCACCCAGACGCCCGGCTGCGTCGCCTTCTGGGACTTCGTGAAGCGCGAGCAGGGGAGGCATCGTTTCGTGGCGCACGTCCCTCGGGGCTCGACGAATGACTTTGCGCTCGACGCTGCCAACTATGTGAAGGACTACTGGGGCGAAGGACGTGAAGCCACCTATGCCGATTTTCCGCTGCTGGGCCGCGGGCCGTTCGGAGAGGCGATCCGCATCCGCAAGGAGACAAATGCCACGTTCAGGCCGTTCCTGTTTGTGCCGCGCGCCCGCCTGCATGATTCGGCAATCGACATCAAGGGCGCGGGCAAGTCAGTCACCGTCGTCGTTTGGGCGATACGCGAAAGCGGCAACCATGCGCTGGCCGGAATCTGGCATGAGGGCACGGATCTGAAGGAGACATCCACCTCTGGCATCCAGAAGGCGGTGCGCGGTCAGCGCCAATACGCGCTTTTCGCAGGTCTGAACAGGGACGGCTCAGCCTGTGGTCATGTGTCGGAAAATGGCGCGGGCTCCTTCCTTAACCGCTATGCCCTGCATAAGTGCAATTCGGCCGACGTGTCGCCCGCGGTTCCCGCTGATTCGCCTGCAGGGGTGCTCGATACGTCGTGGCAATGTTTCGCTATGACCGTTGATAGCGAGCGCCACGAAATCACCGGCTGGCTCAATGGCAAATCAGGCGACCGGTGGCTCGAGAACCCGAAGAGCGACAAGCTGATCTCGTCCGCTTATAACGCCTGGTTGCAAAGCGACTTGCGCCGCGCGCCCGGTACGCAGCCCGGCGAGGACTTGAACTTTCCCGAAGATCAGCTCTATAACCCGCCCGAGGACAAGCCGGTCTCCGTGAGCGTGCTCGGCGAGACCTCCGATGAGCGCGTCGAGTTGCAGGAGTTCCGCTACACCCGTGTGAAGGTCACAAAGCGTAAGGCCGCCGACGGCATCTGGGCTGTCACCACCCGTGACCTCGTCGCCTTACGCCTGAACCCTTGGTGGTATCCGCACGGCATCTACTCGCCCGCCAACGACGGCAGCGGAGGACCGTTCACCATCGGCCGCGTGATTCACAGCGGGCGGGGCGTGGGTTTCACTGGCTGGATCGGCGGTGTGGCGGTGTTCAATCGGGCGCTGAGCGCGGAGGAAATTGGGGCGCTTTCAGCCATAGGAAAGGCTGCGCCTATCGCCGCGCCGCTTCACTAGCCCACTAACCTGACTTCAAGGCGAGATTCCCATGGGCCATACACTGCACCTTGTTGACGCTTTCACCGATAAACCTTTCACCGGCAACCCTGCCGCCGTGTGCGTGCTCGATGCGCCGGCGGCTGAGACATGGATGAGACGGGTCGCTCGGGAGATGAATCTCTCGGAGACCGCGTTCCTGCAGTGCATTGAAGGCGGTTGGTCGCTGCGTTGGTTCACGCCTATGGTGGAGGTGGAGCTGTGCGGGCATGCCACGCTGGCAAGTGCGTTCACGCTTTGGCAGACAAATGTGCTGCGTTCGGATGAGGCCGCACACTTTCATACGCTAAGCGGCTGGCTGACGTGTCGGCGCGAGAGGGGATGGATCGGGATGGACTTTCCTGCGAAAGCCTGTGAGCCAAGCGCACCGCCGGACGGTCTCGCCGAAGCGCTGGGATGTGAGCTTCGCTCCTGCGGTCTCAACAGCATGGATTACCTCGTTGAAGTTGCGGACGAGAAAACCCTCCGCGCGCTGAACCCTGACTTTATGGCACTTGCCAAACTGCCGGTGCGCGGTATCATGGTAACTTGCCGCAGCGAATCTTCGGAATTCGATTTCATTTCGCGTTTCTTTGCGCCTGCCGCTGGAGTGAACGAAGATCCCGTGACCGGCTCAGCCCATTGTGCGCTTGGCCCGTACTGGCAGGCGAAGCTGGGCAAGGCCGATTTCATTGCGCACCAAGCCAGCGCCCGCGGCGGCATTGTGAAGGTGAGCGTGCGCGGCGAACGTGTGCTGCTGCGTGGTCAAGCGGTGATGATGAGCAGGGTGGAATTTTTGCATTAAAGGTGGGAGGGGGGCTGTACAACGTTGTCGCCGTCGGAAGTGATGTCGGACAGAGAAGGAAATGCGAAGGAAATCAAACCGTGAACACAACAAAAGCCATGATCTCGATGTGGTGCGCTTTCATTGCCATGGGGCAGGCCTTTGCGGACAACGTGCCGACATTGGATTTGATTCAGGCCCACGGCCCCAAGCTCTTCGCCGGAGGAAAGGAAATACGGCTGCGCGGCAGCAATCTGGGCAACTGGTTGTTGCAGGAAGATTTCATGTTCGGGCTGGCTGGCACGCACAGCCAGATGCGCGGGGCGATGGCAACCGTCTTGGGGAAAAAGGCTGCAGCCGCGTTCTGGGATGAGTACGAAAAGGTCTATTTCACTGCGGCAGATGCGCGGTTCCTGGCGCAGCAGGGGTATAATTTTCTGCGGGTTCCTCTCAACCAGAACCGCTTTGAGGATCCCAACGATCCCGGTCAATACGACCAGGCCGCGCTGCGGCAGGTCGACGCGGTGGTCCGCCTCTGCAAGGAGAACGGCATTTATGTGCTAGTCGATCTGCACGCGGTGCCGGGCGGACAGTCGCGTGAGATTTACGCGGACTCGCTTTGGGCCACTCCGGAGTTCTGGCGCTACGCGGACTTCCGCAAACGCTCCACCGACTTCTGGGTGATGCTGGCCAAGCGCTACAAGGATGAGAAAGCCGTCGCCGGTTACGATCTGATCAACGAGCCGAACACCGAAGGCCGCACGGATCTGCTCACAGCGTGGCACCGCGAAACGATCCGCCAGATCCGCACGGTCGACCCGGTTCATCTCATCTGGCTTTCCGGCGATAATTACGGCAAAGGCTTCATTGGACTCCCAGAGGATCTGTTCGCCGATGAGCAGGTCGTCTTTCAATTTCACATTTATCCGTCGTTCACTTATCCGCTATGGAAAATGAAGGAGTACCCGCAAACTGTGGATGGCATCCGCTACGACAAGGCTTGGCTGCGCGAGCGGCTACGAGAGCAGATCGCGTTCGGAAAGCGCAGGCCGGTGCTGCTTGGCGAATTCGGGTTCAGTTTCAACAAGGGCAACATCCCGCTGCTTCAAGCGATGATCAAAGATCTTCTCGCCGTGTGCGATGAGGAGGGCTGGTCTTGGGCGCAGTGGAGTTACAAAGATGTGGGGGTGATGGGGCTGTTGTCGCCCACGCCGGAAACGCCGTGGAAAAGATTTCTCGCCTCGGCCGAAGTCCAAGCCGACCTTGGGCGGGCGAATGAGCTGTTCGCCGTGCGCGGAGTGTCGGCTCCGAGCACGGGTAGGCTGGCCGCGTCCATCGGAAGCATCGCCACCAACCTGGACACGCAAGTCGGCAAGCATATCAATCTCAGCGCGAGGAGAATCTGTGACGACGCATTGAGCCAGGCCATTCTCTATCACCTGAAAGACAAAGACGAGGCCACTTTCCGCGATCTGGCTCGGTCATTCGCTTTCGAGAACTGTCGGACCAACCCGCCGCTGGCGGAGAATTTTCTGCGTAAGCGAGCAGAGAATTGATCGTCTTCCCGATTATAGACTGAGTCAGAAGTAAGGAGTTTAATACAAATGAAAGTTCTCTTCAGAAGTGTCATCACCGCAATGGTGTCGCTAACATCCGTTCAAGCGGCGGTCGTGCCGCTTCAGGATAAAGTTCCCTGCGCGGTTTCCGACAAACAGGATTTCCAGGTTCCGGACCGCGTGCAACTGAGCGGCTGGCTTGGCACGCGTATTGCCGCCAATGCGACCAACCGTCTCGAAAAGATCGACACCGACCGCCTGCTGGAAGGCTATCGCAAGCGCCCCGGCCGCCAGTCGTGGGACGGCGAGCACATCGGCAAGTGGCTGCACGCCGCGACCCTCGCGTGGGTCAACACCGGCGACGCTACCCTACGCGCGAAGCTCGACACCACCGCTGTCGAACTCGCCAAATGCCAGCTCGACGACGGCTATCTCGGAACCTACCTCGACGCGAAGCGCTGGACCTCGTGGGACATCTGGGCGCACAAATACAATCTCATCGGTCTCGTCACCTACATGCGCTACACCGCCAATCTTGCGCCGCTGCCGACCTGCCAACGCATGGCCGACCTGCTCTGTACAACCTTCGGCGATGAACCCGGCCGTCGCGACATCATTCCCTGCGGCGAACATATGGGCATGGCGCCGACCAGCGTGCTGGAGCCGATGGTACTGCTCTACCGACTGACCGGCGAGCCGCGCTATCTCGCTTTCTGCAACTACATCCTCCGCGCGTGGGAACAGCCGAACGGGCCACACATTGTTTCGCGCTTGTTGGAGCTCAAGCGAGTGGACAAGGTCGGCAATGCGAAAGCTTACGAGATGCTCTCCTGCCTCAACGGCGCGCTTGAACTCTATCGCACGACGGGCGACCGCAGGCTGCTCGACGCCTGCCTTAACGCATGGCAGGACATCGTGGACCACCGTCTCTACCTGACCGGCGCCTCCAGTTACAAAGAGCATTTCCACGACGATTTCGATCTGCCGAACATCAGCAATGTCGGCGAGACTTGCGTCACCGTCACCTGGCTCCAGTTCAATGCACAGCTCCTGCGGCTGACCGGCGAGGCGCGTTTCGCCGAACAGCTTGAACGCGTTTCGCTCAACCAACTGCTCGGCGCGCAGCGGCCTGACGGTTCGGCTTGGGGCTACTACGTGCAGATGGAGGGCAAGAAGCCCTACAGCGCCACGCTCGACGGACACTGCTGCCTCTCCAGCGGTCCGCGCGGCGTTGCCTTGCTGCCGACTTTTGCGGTTTCGACCGATGCCGATGGCGCAGTCATCAATCTCTTCGATGCCGGCATTGCTCATCTCACGCTGCGTGACGGCACGCCTGTGACGGTGAGAATCGAAACGCAATATCCCGCCGACGGGCTCATCCACATGGCGGTCGATTCTGCTGCGCCTAAGGCTTTCGCAGTCAAACTCCGCATCCCCGCTTGGGCGGCAGGGTCCGAGGTCAAGACCAGCATCCCCCATGTTGGCGACGCCTTGCCTGGTTCGGACGGCTACACAACCTTGCGTGGCACATGGGCGCCCGGTAGCTCGGTCGAGCTAAGGCTGAAGCTTGCGCCACGCCTCGTTGTCGGCGATCACCTGAACCAGGGCAAGGTCGCGCTCTGCTGCGGCCCGCTTGTGCTTGCGGCCGACGAAGCGCTGCTCGCTGCCGATGGCCAAAGTCTCAACACCATCGCGATCGCCAAGCCCGACCTCGCCGCGCTCGCCGTCACGCCGGAGCCCGCCCCCGCCGAGTTCAAAACGTGGCCCGGAGCGCAGGTCTTCCGCGTCAACGCCGTTACGCGCCGCGGCGGCAAGCCTGCCTCCGTTCGCCTGGTCGGTTTCGCCGACGCGGGCGCAACCGGTGCGCGCTACAAGGTTTGGCTGCCGCTCGCCGGTGCTCCCTGCGACAACAGCTTGCTCGACGGCACCGAAAGCCGTTCAAGAGCCGGCAACATGAATGGCTCAATCAACGACGACGATCTGCAGGGCGGCGTTGTTACCTTCGATGGCAAAAGCGCTCCGGAAGACTGGTTTGCCGTCACGCTCGAAGCTCCGGCAACCATCCGCCGCGTTGTCTTTGTTCAAGGCAAGACCTTCCATGACGGTGGCTGGTTCGTCGGTCGGCCCAAGGTGCAGATTCAGCGCGAAAAGAACGGCGCATGGGAAACGGTGGGTGAATTCGCCGACTATCCCTCCACCTCTGCGACGGACGGGAAGAAGCTCAACGCAGGACAGGCCTTCACGCTATGTCTGTCGGAGCCGGTCAAAGCCGTCGCTGTACGTATCACGGGGGTGCCGGCGTGCGGCGACAGCCCGAAGCAGGCATTCTCATCGTGCGCCGAAGTACAAGCGTTTGAGAAGTGATCGTCCAACAGAAAATGACAGGGCACGCGCGCAATCTAACCTGCCTCGTGCGCCGCTTGTTGGCTGTGAAAGGTGACTATGGCGAAGAAGACCTTGTGGCTTTTTGTTGTCGCTGGTGCCCTTAGTTCAGCGCCGGTTTCCAGCATGGCTGTCGGAACACCGCCCATTGTCCCTTCCGCCATCCCGGCTTCCGATTTCTTTTCCTACCAGCTGTCGTGGCATGCAGGAGACAGGGACGTCAACGGGAGGGCAATGTGCGGAACCGAACTCATGTGCATCACGCCCTACAAAGGGAAGCTCTATGCCTCCACCTCTTTGTGGACAGAGAGCGACCCTTCGATTCCCAAAGCATGTCAGATGCTGGTGCTGGATTCGCCGGATGCCCAATGGAAGCTGTTTCACCAGTTCACGACGCATAACCTGAGGCTAACTTGCCTGCAAAAAGTGACAGTCACGACGGATGGTTCAGGGAATAAAATCGAGCCCGTGGAACTGCTGCTTGCCGCGCCGGATCAAATTCGGGCCGGGGTTGTAGAGGTTTACAGCCTCGACGATGCTGCGAATGGTTTGGTGCCGATGACGCTTGGAACGACCAGTGACAAGTATTCCGATGTCAGGGCCATAGGATCGCATCATGATTCGGTCACCGGTATTGACGATGTGTTCGCCGGCAGCACGGCCTTGGGCATTTACAGGGGTGTCTATGATGCTAAGGCGACCGGACGTATAGCCTGGCAGGCGTCAGAGTATTCCGTGAACGCTGGCGTTTATTCCCCCGCCGGCGAGAGGGTGATGGGCTTCGCCAACTGCAATGGAGCGCTCTATGCTGCCACCTCAAAACGGATTCTCAAGCGGACAGACGGTGCCGTCCCCTCTTGGACTGCAGTCAAAGGCTATCCCGATGAAATAGCCGCTTCAGGTGTTCGCGGCCTGACCGCTGTGCCAAATCCATCGGGCGGCGGGCAGGTGTTGTTGTATAACTGCAGAGGCAACGACAAACAGACCTGTGTGCGCCGTCTGGATCCATCCAACGGGTATGTCGAAACGGTCGAGCTGAATATCAATGCCGACATGGGCGGGCGTGTGGGCACCAAGATTCCATATGCGCTCTCCGCTTACAACGACTTCCTGAATTACACGATGCCAGATACGGGAGAAAATGTGTGGATGTTCGGGCTCGAAATGGCGTATACGCCGCAGGCGGTCCAGCAGCACCCGGAATGGCGTGTTGCCAAGGTTGAGGGTAAGCACCTGAGCGGCCAGTCCGGCAGGGATATGTATTATGCAGCCGAAGGGCGCTATTATGTCAGACATGTTAAAGCAGGTGTCGTTAACTATGAGCTGATGGAGGTCGCCGACCCCGCCTTGCCTGTGCTGGTCTCGGTGCGAACCATTGCCGTGTCGCCTTTTCCTCCCGACCGGGGGCGTGTACTGTACTTCGGAGGTTACGATTCCAATTATCAGCCTTCGCACAATTCAGCGTGGCTATACAAGGCCGTGCGGAAGGACAAGTAGGACAGAACGAGGATGAGGATGTTCGGGCGACAAAAAGCCAAATACGTCAGCGGCCCCAAACAAGAGTACAGGGGCTTGCTGGTGGTCGATCATGTCTTCCCGTTTTCACTTTCTGCCGGTGCCATGGCCGTGGCATTGATTGCGCGTGCGGCATTCTCGCAGGCGCCGTCAGAAGTCCGTTGTCACCCGCGAGGCTCTGTTTGACCGCGTCTATGGCGGTTGGGCTGGCATGCTGATCGGCGGCATCGAGGGGCTGCCGGAGAAGGTTAGAGGACCGGAAAACAAACGGTGATCACCGCGGTTACGAAAGAGGATAAGGCCTGTTCCGACAAAACACGGAGACTCCGGCATTCCACGCTCGTCTGATACCTGTTATCATTCGAGCATACGCAAGAAGTTTCGTGGAGGCGCAACGAAAGCAAGAACGTCTAATGAGTACTGCGACCGCTAGTCGTCCGGATGTGAAACGGGGTTTTCTCGTGGGTGTGCTGGCCTGCGTTGTATCACCGTTTGCCTTGCAGGCTGCGACCACTCTTCTTTGCGTTGCCACGAACGGGAATGATGCTTGGTCCGGCGCTCTAGCGCAACCTAACTGCCAACGCACGGATGGGCCGCTTGCTTCGCTGGAAGGCGCACGCAATGCCATTCGCAAGCTCCGCAGTCAGCCGGAGTTTCAAGGACCGGTGAGCGTCGAGGTGGGCGACGGGATCTATGCGTTGGCTGCGCCGTTATTGCTCGGACTTGCTGACAGCAACGGGCCGACAAACCCTGTCATTTATCGGGCTGCGTCCGGTGCGCATCCGATTTTCAGCGGCGGCAGGCGCCTTCACGGTTGGACGCGCGGCACGAACGGACTGTGGACGGCGTTTGTTCCCGGCGTTGCGAGCGGCACGGAATACTTCGAGCAAGTGTTCATCGATGGCCGGCGCGCCCGTCGTGCGCAATCACCGAACAGCGGCTACTATTTCACCTCTGCCACGGTTCCGGCGCAGAGCAATCTCGCTTTTGTTGCTGCGTCGGCAGATGTGACCCCGCTGTGCGCTCTGAGCGGCCGGGAGTTGAGCGATGCGACGGTCGTCGTGTACCACAGCTGGGAGACCTCTCGGCATCGGCTGGCCTCTCTGGATTCTGGAGATGTGCTGACTTTCACCAACCGCGCGCCGTGGGCCTTCAGCGCCGGACAGCGCTATCAGATCGAGAACATTGCCGCCGCGCTGGACGAGCCGGGCGAGTGGTTTCTGTCGCGCGATGGCACACTGAGTTACTGGCCTCTGCCGGGAGAGGACATGAATACGGCGGAGGTCTATGCGCCATACACCGAAAGCTTCATCGAAATCACAGGGGATTCTGCCAACGGCCAGTTCGTCCAGTATCTCACTTTTCAGGGGCTGAGTTTTCAGCACGGGCATTATGTGCTGCCGGCACAGGGGCACGCATCGAACCAGGCGGAGTCTGACCTGCTGGCGGTCATCACCCTCAATGGTGCGCGCAATGTGTCTTTCGTCGATTGCGAGGTCGCCCACATCGGCCGCCATGCGATCCGGATCCAGCGCGGCTGCCGCGATTGCCAGGTCTCCCACTGTTATCTGCATGACCTCGGAGCTGGCGGTATTTATATCGGCGAAACGACTCAGCGGGCGGCCACTAATGACCGCACCAGTTTCGTCACAGCGGACAACAACATCATCCGCGCCGGCGGACGGATTCACGCGGGTGCCATCGGTGTGTGGATCGGCCACAGTGCCGACAACAGTGTCACCCACAACGAAATCTCGGACTTCTTCTACACCGGCGTCTCTGTCGGGTGGACATGGGGTTACGGCACCGCACTGGCCGTCCGGAACCACGTCGAAGGGAACCACATTCACCATCTGGGATGGAGCGTGCTGAGCGATATGGGCGCGGTCTATACACTCGGTGTTTCGCCCGGCACAACAGTGAATCAGAACTATGCGCACCATATCTCCAGCTATTCCTACGGCGGCTGGGGGCTCTACAACGACGAGGGCAGCAGCGGCATTCTGTTGGCCAGCAACCTTGTTCATGACGCCAAAACGGGCGGATACCACCAGCACTACGGCGAAACGAACACCGTGCGAAATAACATCTTTGCGCACGGAAGCACGGCGGAACTCCAGCGCTCACGGGCGGAGACCAACCATGTCTCGTTCGTCTTCGAAAACAACATCGTGTATTGGGCCAGTGGCACCTTGCTTTATTCGCAGTGGTCAGACACCGCGTTTTTCCTCATGCGCAGCAACCTCTACTGGCAGGTCAGCAGCACCAATATCAGTTTCGCTGGAAATTCATTGGCCCAGTGGCAGGCCCTTGGGCAAGACCTCGGCTCGCGGATCACCGACCCTTTATTTGTGGATGGCCCGAACCGGGATTTCCGCCTGGCCGGTACCAGTGTCGTAGCAACTGTCGGCTTTCGGCCCTTCGACCTGACCGCCGCTGGCGTATATGGTGACGCCTCGTGGCGGGCGAAAGCCAGCATGCCGAGTGAGCCGGATTCGCTGCCCCTGCCGGTGTCATTTGCTCCCTTTGATTATAGCGAGGACTTCGAGGAACTTGGCCTCGGCGCGCCACCTCCAAATGCGACGGTTTCCGGCGTGGTCGGCGGCGCCAGTGTGGGAGTGGTGTCCAATGTGCCCTCTTTCGCCACACGGTGTCTGGCTGTGACCGATGCCCCGGGGCTGGCCTACACCTTCTATCCGTTTTTCAATTACACCCTTTCCGATCTGACGGGCAGTTTGAATTACACTTTCAATATTCGGCTGGCCGCCGATACGAAGATGTATCATGAGTGGCGCGACTATCCGGGAGGCAGCTACATTGCCGGGCCGTCGCTGTGGTTTGACCGTTGCCAACTCAAGGTGGGCGGGACAACGCTCGCGAACGTCCCTTCCAACCAGTGGTTGCGCGTGGAAGTCTGGTGCAATACCACGAATTATGCGGGCCAGGGCTGGAAACTGGGCCTGACACTTCCAGGACAGAACACGCAATGGTTTGCCAACCTGCACACGGGCGGCACCAATTGGGCTAGGCTGAATTGGATGGGGTGGGTGAGTGAGGCGACCAACACAACCACATTCTGGCTGGACAACTTCAGCATGACGAACCCTCCCGCGTACCTCCAAGAGCCGACGCCTCCCGCTCCGGTCATTTCCGGCCTTGCCGATCGCACCATCGCCGAGGAAACCTCGACAGGCCCCATCCCCTTCACGGTGTCGGATGCAGAGACCCCTGCCAACTTGCTGGCGCTGAGCGTGAACTGCGCTAACACCCGTCTCTTGCCGGAGAACGCGATCATCTTGGGTGGCAGCGGCACAAACCGCACACTCACGCTCACACCCGCGTCAGGTGAGACCGGAGTCGCGACGGTGCAGGTCACTGCCGACAGCGGCCAGTTTCACTCGACTGAATCTTTTCAGCTGACGGTCACGCCGGTCGGCTGCGCTGCGCTGCGTTCCGTCGAAATAACAAGCCCAAAAACCGATTCCACAAACGCCGCATCTGTTCTGGTGGCGGCGGCGGCTGACGATCCCGGCGGCGCACTGTCTGAAATCGATTTCTTCGCGGATGGCGAGGCTTTGGCCCGGTCCAGCAGCGCACCCTTTGCACTGACTTGGGCCGGTCTCACGCACGGGCCTCACACGCTCGTGGCCGTAGCGCGCGATACGTGGGGGCGCAGCGTGACCTCCGCTCCGGCGGTCTTTACCAACTTCGTTCAGCCGTTGCCTGCCACGCTGATTCCCAGAAGCGCGACATGGCGTTATTCCGACCGCACCAACGACCTTGGCACCGCTTGGCGCAGCGACCCGTTCAACGACGCGGGCTGGAGCAGCGGCGCTGCGATGCTGGGCTTCGGCGACGCCAACGG
>Ga0073936_10008939_pt1 | contig 12556 bp, 13 predicted proteins | sample AliMusrvi5mmetaG_FD_87041 | JGI IMG/M metagenome (GOLD analysis project Ga0073936, IMG submission 87041) | Freshwater lake bacterial and archeal communities from Alinen Mustajarvi, Finland, to study Microbial Dark Matter (Phase II) - Alinen... | ecosystem: Environmental > Aquatic > Freshwater >... | reverse complement strand
GCGCCATTGCCAAGATGCGCCAGGATCACACGGCCTTTGGATGCCGGTTCGCCTGCGACTCGCGCCAACTCTTCCATCAGATAGGCATAAGACAAGCCATGAAACCCATAGCGCTGAATGCCAACCGCGTCAAAGCGGCGCGGGATCGGCAAAAGCCGCGCGACGCGGGGCATGCTGCTATGGAAGGCGGTGTCGAAACAGGTGACTTGAGGAAGATGAGGGAAGCGCTGGCGGAAGGCCTCGATCAGGCCGATCTCTTGCGGGAGGTGGTCAGGATCGTACGGACAGATGCGATAGAGCTCGTCTAGCAACCTATCTGTGACGAGCGTAGGCTCCGTATGGTGCATGCCGTGAACAACACGGTGCCCAACGGCGCGTACGGAATCCGGCGGAACATGCTCCACTAACCAATCGACCAATTTGTAGGCCGCCGAGAGGTGATCGGCGTTTTCGATGTTACTGCGGCCGTGCCGGTGCCGGTCCATATCATGAAAACTGAGGGTGGCGCCCGGTTGACCGATGCGTTCGATGCTTCCATCAAACCACCGCTCCAACCGGGCGCCAGTGCGGAACAACGCGAATTTGATGCTGGACGATCCGCCGTTGATTGTCAGGACGGAGGGGTCAGCTTTTTCGCTTGCCATTCGAGACCCGTACTATGCCACTTCATCTACAGCATCGCAGATCATGGCTTCGGTTGTAAGCATGAGCGATGCGATGGAGGCGGCATTTTGCAGTGCCGAGCGAGTCACCTTGGTAGGATCGATCACGCCGGCCTTGACCAGGTCTTCGTAGGTTTCGGTAGCCGCGTTGAAACCGAAGTTCGGATCTTTGTGATCCCTCAGTTGCTCGGCAACCACCGAGCCATCGGTATCGCAGTTGACGACGATCTGGCGGACCGGCTCTTCGCAGGCGCGGCGCACGATATCGACGCCGAACTGCTCATCGCCTTCGAGCTTGAGCGACCGAAGCGCGTGCGCGGCACGCAACAGTGCAACACCGCCGCCTGGCACAATGCCTTCTTCGATAGCTGCGCGGGTTGCATGCAGCGCATCTTCCACGCGCGCCTTCTTCTCTTTCATCTCGGTCTCAGTCGCCGCACCGACCTTGATGATCGCAACGCCGCCCGCGAGTTTGGCCAGGCGTTCCTGCAGCTTCTCGCGATCGTAATCCGACGTTGTTTCCTCGATCTGCGAACGCAACTGCTTGATGCGTCCTTCGATGTTCTTCTGATCGCCGCCGCCATCAATGATGGTTGTGTTGTCCTTGTCCACCGTGACGCGTTTGGCGCGGCCGAGGTCTTCCAGTTGGACGCTTTCCAGCTTGATGCCCGTCTCTTCCATGATCGGCTTGCCGCCTGTCAGGATGGAGATATCTTCGAGCATCGCCTTGCGGCGGTCGCCGAAGCCTGGGGCCTTCACGGCGCAGGTGTTGAGCGAACCGCGTAACCGGTTGACCACCAGCGTCGCGAGCGCCTCGCCTTCCACGTCCTCGGAAATGATCAGCAGCGGCTTCCCGGCGCGGGCGATCTGTTCCAGCACCGGCAGCAGATCCTTCATGTTGCCGATCTTCTTTTCGTGGATAAGAATATACGGATCTTCCAGCACGCATTCCATGCGGTCTGCATCGGTGACGAAGTACGGTGAGAGATAGCCGCGATCGAACTGCATACCCTCCACAGTGGCGAGTTCGGTTGTCATGGTCTTCGATTCTTCCACCGTGATCACGCCGTCTTTGCCGACCTTCTTCATGGCTTCGGCGATGACGTCACCGATGGTGGAATCGCTATTGGCGGAGATGCGCCCGACCTGCGCGATCATGTCGCCGGAGACAGGCTTGGAAAGCTTCTTCAACTCTTCCACCGCGACTTCCACCGCTTTGTCGATGCCGCGCTTCACTGCCATCGGACCCGCGCCGGCCGTTACTGCCTTCACGCCTTCGCGGAAGATCGCCTGTGCGAGGATGGTGGCCGTGGTGGTGCCATCGCCTGCGACGTCTGAAGTCTTCGACGCCACTTCGCGCACCATCTGCGCCCCCATGTTTTCCAAGGGGTCTTGCAGTTCGACTTCTTTGGCGACAGTAACGCCGTCTTTGGTAACAAGCGGGCCGCCGAACTTTTTCTCAAGGACCACATTGCGGCCCTTGGGGCCGAGGGTAACCTTTACTGCATCGGCGAGTTTGTTGACACCGCGCAGGATCGCCTGACGGGACTCATCGCTATAAACAATCTGTTTTGCCATTTGTGGATTCCTTTATTTGCTGACGATGCCGAGCACGTCATCTTCGCGCATGATCAGGTACTCGATGCCGTCCAGCGTGGTCTCGCTGCCGGAGTATTTGGCAAAGAGGATTCGATCGCCGGGTTTGACGTCGAGCGGGATCAGCGTCCCGTCATCGTTTCTCTTGCCATGTCCGGCGGCGATCACTTCGCCTTCCTGGGGCTTTTCTTTAGCGGAATCAGGGATGATGATGCCGCTGATGGTGGTTTCTTTTTCCTCGATCCGCTTCACCACAATGCGGTCGTACAGGGGTCGAATGTTCATAGTTTTAAAGCCTTGTTAAGCGCCAGCCATTCCATTGGGTGGCTGCGGATCTTTCCGTTGCGCTCTTTGATGTCCGCCCAGTTGGTATCTGTCTTCAAGCACACGAAGACCCCAGCGGTACCCTGGTTGGACCCGGAAGCGAGCACAACCTCGTCACCTTCCTTGAATACCGGGAACGCTGGTTTGGTGTTCTGCATATCGTTACCTTCTCTGCCCGGCCGCCATACCGGAACCTGATAGATGTGCACAAGCAGCACCAGTCCAGTCCGTGTTGCAATCAATCACTTTCCAATGGGACGGATCGGGTCAATGCCTCAAGGCAATGACCCTATATGGTCGAGTGACCAAATAGGGTCATTGTTCGAAAGAGGATCAGACACCGGCAGCGACAGCGGCTTCCGGGTGATTGAAGGAGTGCACTGAGATTGCCGTGGCATGCGAATGATGCATGATCGCCTTGGCGCTTTCCACTTCCTGCCAGGTACCGTGAGCCAACACGAGGAACTTGTCTGACTTGATTGCCGTCTCGTATTCCACCACGCTGTCTTTCGGAATGCCGATGCTATAGAGACCTGCACCGATGGTGGTCAGTCCTCCGACGACCACGGCGCCTTCGAGCGCCCCGATGACCCAAGCCACCATCGGACCAGCCACCAGGATCGGCCCCAGACCGGGGATGGCAAAGAATGCAGAGCCGAACAACAGCCCCCAAAAGCCGCCCCAGAATGCGCCGGACGATCCCCAGCGCATCATGCGGTCTCCGGCATTGTAGTATCCGACGACCTGCTCCTCCGTGTGATAGTCCTTCGCGACAATCGACAACTTCCTCATGTCGAATCCGGACTTCTGCAGCTCTTTCAGAGCACCTTCCGCTTGCGAATGCGTTTCATAGATTGCGACGACTGCATTTTTATCGGACATTTCGCTCCCCTATTGCCTTGTTGCGATCGGAACGCCGATCTCGGTGCCGATCACATCGCCTGAGATGACGAGCTCAACCCGGCGATTCTGCTGCCGGCCTTCTGCTGTGTCATTGGTGGCCACAGGCTGCGTTTTGCCGAAGCCCTTCGTTGTAACGGCGGCTTCTGCCATTCCCTGATGCGTAAGGTACTCGCGAACGGCTCCGCCACGCTGTTCAGACAGAGTCTGGTTATAGTCGTCGCCGCCGACGCTATCGGTGTGGCCTTCAACTTCGAGTTTCATGCCGGGATGTCCGGAGACGATGCCCGCCACCTTGGCAAGCTTCTCGCGAGCCAGCGGCCTCAAGGAGAATTTGCCCGTGTCGAATAAGACATCGGACATATTCACGATCAAGCCGCGAGCCGTATCGCGAGTCTCAAGAATGGCGTTGAACTGCTTGAGCAGGATTACCCGCAACGCCATCTTCTCCTGTTCGGATTGCGCCTTGTCTTTGGCGGCGCTATCGAGGTTCGCCTGGTTCGCCATCCTCTGTGCTTCGTTCTCTTTCTTAAGTCGATCTGCTTCCGCGCCGGATGCAACCATGCGTGCGTCGTTTTCGAGTTTCAGCCGGTCGGCTTCTGTCTTGGCGGCCAACGCGTTTGCATCGTTCGCCATTCTGAGGCGGTCGGCCTCCGCTACAGTCGCAGCCATGCGAGAATCGTTTTCCTTCTTCAGGCGATCTGCATCCGCGGTTGCGGCGGCCATGCGCGCATCGTTATCGCGCTTCACGCGATCTGTTTCCGCCATTGAAGCAGCGGTCTGCGCATCGCGTTCATTGGCAAGGCGGGCCGCGTCTGCCTGGGATCTAACCCGCGCAGCTTCTGCTTCGCGGCTGATCCGGCCTGTCTCCGAGATTGCCGCGGCCTGTCCGCTTTCGGCGCGGTTTGCACGGTCAACTGTCTGTTGCTTATCGGCGGCAATGGCATCGCCCTCCTGACGCTTCACTGCAATGATGCGGGAGTCTTCAGCCATCTGGACGGCCGCGCGTGCGGTCATCGTGACAGGTTTCCGGCCGGCGTTGCGCTTCTGATACGCTTCAGCCTGAGAAAGGTTCTCCGTCGCTTTTTGGAAGGTTTCAGCGGCGAACTTGTCCGCGCCCATGGAGCGGGCGATCGAAACCGCATTGCGCGCTTCATACAATTCCAACGGTACTTTCTTATCGGGTTTCAAAGCCAGCGGATTCGAAAGGCGTTGATACTGGCCGCGTTTCAAGAGCTCGAATTTCGCGTCCATCTCTTCGACCTTACCCACGGTATCTGCGCGAACCATGTTCTCCATCACGATCAAATCGCTTGGACGGGTCACGGAGAAGTATGGCTCCGCGGTAACAATCAAGCCGAACACCTGAAGGTCCGTGGTCACATTCAACTTGCTCTTGGTTCCATTGAAGAGCACTTCTCCGAGGTTGGATGTGCGCCCTTCGGGTGTGACGGCCCACAAGACATAAGTTAGATACTCTGCGCCGTTCTTTGCCGGCGACTCCAATCCCTGAAACTCAGCATCGATTTCGATCCGGCCCTGCTTGCTCTCTACTTTCGCTTCTCCACGAGAGGAGGGGAGCAGTTCCGTACCCTTGAAATCGACCTTTGTCGAGCCACTGCGATGCTGGTAGCTCACGGCCTTCATTGTTCTTGCGGTTACGCTGATACGGTAGACGGGCAACTCCCCGGCTGCCATCCGTGCCGTATTGTCGTTTTGACTCTGCGCGGTCTGAGTCGAGAGGACGCCGCATGCAAGAGCGCATGCGGCGGTAAACATAGTCTTATTCATAATTGTCACTTACTTGTTTTCGCGAGCTGAATACTTATTGAGCAGCCCCATGAGCCGCATCGCTGATTTCGGGGTGCGGATGCTGCCGGAGACAATCTGCTTGTTCTCCAGCTTCTTGCCGTAAAGGTCGGCGTTGTCGTCGAGATCCTGGCGAAGCGTGGCGCCCGTTAATGCGAGACCGGCGAACAGGCCCTGCGAACGTGACCAGGAGAGGATTTCAGCATGCATCTGGGCATCGGTCTGTGCCGTCGCGGTGCGTCCAACCGGGCCGGCAGCTACGGAACCTTCGCCGCCGAGCGTGAACTTGCTGGAGAGCAGTTTTTCCGCGCCGCGCGCATTCATCACAAGCATGATCAAATCAGTTTCGGAGCCGCCGATCTGAAAGCCGACGCTGCCGCCTTCAATGCGGATCGTGCCAGGAGCCGACCAGCCCGGTCCCCTCTGATTACGGCATGACAAGTAACCCTTGCCGTACTTTCCGCCGACAAGAAATGCGGCGCTCTTCATTCCAGGCACAATGACGATGCAATGTGCATTTCCCAGCATGTCTTCCGGGATTCCCTTATCGGGCGTAGCCATCACTTCGGTAAAGACCGAAGCGGCTTCGTCCAAGCGCTTGGCGGATTCATTGCCCTTATCTTTGGCCAACAAGGGCACGATCGCGAGCGTAGCAAACAAAATCAGTTTCATATTTGACCTCTTTAGTCGGCCGGGGCCCCAACAGGGCTGTAGGCGACATGGGTCATGTCGCACGCGCAAAGCCAATTGTCTATTTGTTGAATCGATTCGCTAGTAATGGAGCCGGAGACAGTGAGCGCTGCGGTGCGATGACCATCGGCGGTCGAATGACGCGGAGAGGTCATGAGGGCCTGAACAGCTACCGCTGAACGTCTTGCGCTGCCGGCAACAGTGCCACATCCCATTCGCCGCCTAATGCCTCGATCAGCACAACGCTTGCAACCATGCGCCGCGTAAGGATCTCCACCGCCGCCCGTTGGTTCTGTAACGCTGCGGTCTGCGCCGTGATGACCTGCAAGTAGTTCGCGAGGCCGCCGCGATACTGGTCGGTGGAAATCTGGAGCGATTGCTGCGCGGCATGGACTGCCCGGTCTTCAATCACGCCCTCTTCGGCGAGGATTCGCAACTGCGCCAGGCTGTCCTCCACTTGTTGGAAGCCAGTCAATACGGTTTGGCGATAGTTGGCCACGGTCGCGTCATAGGCCGCCTGCGACATTCGAATCTGCGCGCGATGCCTGCCCGCATCGAATATAGTACCGGCTAATTGCGGTCCCACAGACCAGAACCTGCTCGGCCAGGTGAGCAGGTCTGCAATCGCCGAGGCCTGCGAACCGGCGCTGGCGCCAAGCGTCAGTGCAGGAAACAACGCGGCTTTTGCGATTCCGATCTGTTCGTTCGCGGCCGCAACCTGGCGTTCAGCTGCAGCAATGTCGGGTCTGCGCTCCAGCATCCCGGATGGGACTCCGGCCAGGAACGGAGGCGGCGGAGCCTGGACCGTGCCTTCTGCAATCGCTAGTTCCGACGGCGGCTTGCCTGTCAGCACGGCGATCGCATGTTCGAATTGTGCGCGTTGTATTCCAAGATCAGCAAGCTGCGCACGAGCGCTCTCCATCTGGGTCTGCGCCAGCGCTACATCGCCCATGGAGGCCACGCCTCCGTCGTAACGATTCTTGGTCAGTTCTACATTCCGTTCGTAGGATTGTACCGTCGCGCCGAATAATCTCAGCGATGCGTCCAAACCCTGCAGTTGAAAGTAGTCCGTTGCGAGCGCCGCCTGGTAGACCAGTTGCACATTCGCGAGTTGTGCGGCTGATGCCTGGGCCAGCGCCGAGTTTGCCGCGATGCCCCGGCGGATGCTTCCCCAAACATCGATCTGATAGGAGAACGAGACAGGTATCGTATACAGTGTTTGTGATCTGGAATTGACGAGGGAAGGAGAAGAGGTAAGGCCTGGGAACAGTCCCGCCCGCGCGACGCTGACGGCAGCCTTTGCCTCACGAAACAGGGCTTCCGCTGCCAGAACATTCTGGTTGGAAATGACAACCTGCTCTTCCAGTGCGTTCAGGCGCGCGTCGTGATAAATGGTCCACCACTTGCCCCGGACCGCTCCGTCGTTCGGCTGCGCCTGCTTCCATCCCAACGGCGGCTCTTCCTTGAATGCAGGGGGCGTGGGCGCAGCCGGGCGCTGGTAGTTCGGACCGAGCATGCACGAACTCAAGCACAACACGATTGCCAACGCGCCGGTTGCAGTCAAGCGATTACTCATAACGAAGTGCCTCGATCGGATCCATGTATGCTGCCTTGCGCGCCGGATAGTAACCAAAGAACACGCCAACCAAAGCAGAGAAGAAGAACGCCAGCACGATCGACAATACGCTGACCTCCGTCGACCACTTGGCAAAGTAAGAGATCAGGACTGACGCCGTCAGCCCAACGGCAATGCCAATGATTCCCCCCAATATCGACAGCGTCACCGCCTCCACCAGAAACTGCGAGAGGATGTCGCGCGTCTTCGCGCCAACGGCCTGCCGGAGGCCGATCTCTCGGGTCCTTTCCGTAACGGAGACGAGCATGATGTTCATGATGCCGATGCCGCCCACTACCAAAGACACCGATGCGATTGCACCAAGCAGGATCGACATTACCTGCGCGGAAGTCTCCTGCGCGGCGAATACTTCGGTCAGATTCCGAACGCTGAAGTCGTCTTCCTGGCCTGGCAAAATGCGGTGCCGTTCCCGCAGCAAACCAGTCATCTCTTCCAGCGCCTGATTCATCGCTTCGGGACTGGTGGCTTGCACCATGAGCGTGCTTACCGCTTTAGCGTTCGCCTTGTTAGCGCCCAGCACTTTTTGCTTGGCGGTGCTGATGGGCAGGATGATGACGTCGTCCTGATCCTGGCCGGAGGGCGACTGGCCCTTCGGCGTAAGCACTCCTGCAACGGTGAAGGGCACGTTCTTGATAATGATCACTTGCCCCGTAGGGTCGTTATCGCCGAAAAGGTTGACGGCTACTGTTTGGCCGAGCACCGCGGTTTTGGCAGCGGAATCCACGTCCTGGGTTGTGAAGAACTCGCCGGAGAGCATGGTGTAATCGCGGATCACCATGTACTCCGGCGTCACACCCTGCGCGCTGGTTGCCCAGTTATTGCTCCCGTAGACCACTTGCACCCCGCCCCGCACTGCCGGTGATACCGCCGCCACCGATGGACACTCTGCGGCGATTGCCTTCGCGTCGTCCTCAGTCAACGTCACCACTGCGCCGGAGCCCAGGCGCACTCCGTTCGTGCTGATGCTGCCCGGCAGCACCATGATCAAATTGCTACCGATGCTTTGAATCTGATCCTGAATCCTCGCTGTAGCGCCAGCCCCGACTCCCACCATTGCGATCACCGCGGCCACGCCGATGATGATCCCTAACATGGTGAGTGCCGAACGCGTACGGTTCACCCTCAATGCACGAAGTGCGATGCGGATACTTGCATTCAGCTTGTTCATAGCTTGACAGCCTCCTCTGGCTTTTCGGCGGGGAGGTCCGCCAGATCCCGTTTTGCATCGCGCGGCTTTTCGATACGTTCATCCTTATGCAGAACGCCGTCTTTGAAATGAATGATGCGATTCGCATAGCTGGCAATATCGGGATCGTGCGTCACCATCACCATCGTGATTCCATCGTCGTGATTCAACCGCTGAAAGATGGCCATGATCTCAACGCTGATTCTCGAATCCAACGCTCCGGTGGGCTCGTCGGCAAGAATGATCTTCGGATTATTCACCAAAGACCGCGCAATGGCCACCCGCTGCTGCTGGCCGCCGGAAAGTTGGCTTGGCTGATGCTGTTCCCGTCCTGCAAGGCCGACTGCGAGCAGGGCCTTCATGGCGCGGTCATGGCGCTCGGCATCCGGAGTGTCGGTATACATGAGCGGCAACTCCACATTCTCCTCCGCACTGGTGCGGGCCAACAGATTGAACTGCTGAAAGACGAACCCGATTTTCTTGTTCCGGATCTCAGCCAGTTGATCGCGATCCAGGTTACCGACGCTGATTCCATCCAGTTTGTAAGTTCCCGCGGTTGGCTTATCGAGGCACCCGACGATGTTCATCAACGTCGATTTGCCCGATCCCGATGGGCCCATGATGGAGACGAAATCCCCGCGCTCAATATCGAACGAGATACCTTTCAATACGTGGACAGGCACTTCGCCGAGCTTGTAGTCTTTCACCAGATCCTTGATTTCGATGACCGCTGCCATGCCGCTCCCTTAGAACCCCGGTCCTCTGCCGCCCTTGCTGCCACTCTGTGCGCCGGGGCTGCCGCTCGCAGCCGCGGGCGTTCCTTTGGCTAAAGCCGCAGTGATCACGTTGTCGCCATCCTTCAATGTGCCTGTTAGGACCTCGGTGTAGGTGCCGTCGGTTTCTCCCGTGACAATGACGATGCGCTGTGCATTGCCATCCACATCCTGCACCCAAACGGCCTGCTCCGGTTTGACGCCCCTGCGTCCACCTTTCGTGCCGGCAGCCGGCGCGGCGGTTTCCGTCGCTGGATGAAACCGCAGGGCCGAATTGGGAATCTTCAATACGTTCGTCCGCTGGTTGACCAGGATCTTCACATTGGCGGTCATGCCTGGAAACAGATTCAAGTCCTCATTGGAAACACCGATTACGGCGTCGTAGGTGATGACGTTCAACACGTTGATTGGCGCCTTGCGGATCGACGTGACCGCTCCTTTGAAGGTGCGTCCTGGATACGCGTCCACGCTGAATGAAGCTTGCTGATCCACGCGCACGCGCCCGACATCGGCCTCCGATACATTCGTGTCCACCTGCATCTTTGTCAGGTCCTGCGCAATCAGGAACAGTGTTGGAGCAGAAAGGCTTGCGGCCACGGTCTGGCCGACGTCTACATTGCGCGACACCACCACGCCATCCACTGGAGCCTTGATGCTGGTGCGGTCGAGATCAATCTGCGTTGACTGCAGCGCCGCTGTGAACTGCTTCACCTGGGCCAAGTTGGCGGACAACTGCGAATTGGCCACTTTCAACTGCGCCTGCGCGACTTTCACACTGTCCTCCACCGCCTGCTGCTGCGCGGCCAGTGCGTCCTGATCGGCAATGGCGGACTGGTGTGTGGTCTGAGCCGTCTCCAGATCTTCCCTTGTGGTTGCCCCCTGCTTCACCATGATCACGCGCCGGTCGACCTTCACTTTTGCGTCTTTTGTGATCGCCTGCGCTTTCACGACATTCGCCTTGGCGGCAACCAAAGACGAGTTGGAGGCCTGAATACCCGCGATCGCCTGCTGCACCACGGCCTGAGCGTTCGCGACACCTGCACGCGCGGCGTCGACGTTGGCCTGGGCCTGATCGACTTTCGCTTGAAACGGCGCCGGGTCCAGTCTCGCGATCAACTGTCCCTTCGTTACCTTGGTATTGAAATCGGCATACAACGAAAGTATGATGCCCGATACCTGCGATCCCACCTGCACCGTCACCACAGCGTTCGGATTGCCCGTCGCCGATATGAATGTATCGACATCGCCGTGTGCCGCCGTCACCGTACGGTACTGGACGCTGGATTGACTTCGCAGGTAATACCAGGACCCCAACCCTACCACTGCGCATGTGGCCGCCGCGGCTAGCAGCATTGATGTTCTTGTCATAGAAGCCTCTCAATCAGCACGTTCCACGCCAATGGAAAGTGCGCCGGGCCCGGCCCGGCGCAGGGCGTGTCTAGTTGATCGCAATCAGATCTACAACGTTGGTGACGCCTGGTGCGGCCCACGCGGCGTGCTCGGCCTCTTCCCGCGCAGACCACGACCGGACGTGACCGCTGAGCGTCACTTTACCATCTGTGGTCTCAACTTTGATGTGGTCGGCGTCTGTTTCGGCGTTCCGTTTCAAAGCACTTTCAATCTGCATCTTTACGTCAATAGCATTGATTTTTGGTACGACGGTGATCTCATTCGTCACCCATTTCACGCCTTTCAACGGCCGTACAGCCTTCTCTGCTTCCTCTTTCTGAAACTGCCACTCGGTGGTTCCCTGGAGCGTTACCCAGCCATTGGTGACCTGCACCTTTACAGTATTTGGAACCGAGAAGTTCCAATCCAGATGCATCATTGCCGTGCGCGCCATGTCTTCATCGGTCCGGATCTCTGAGTTCGGCAACTCAACTTTGATCTCGCTGGCGAGAGCTTTGGTGTTCGTCACGCGCATGGCCGCGCGCTCTGCGGCCCATTTGCCGTAGTAACTGTCGACGTGTCCATCCAGTTCGACAACGCCACTCCTGACAGAGACGCCGATCTGTTCGGATTGCACGCTCGGATCATAACGAAGTTCCTGTTCTACGTCTGTCTGCAATTGCTTATCGTTTTGCATGATTGTGTTATTCCCTTTTTCCGGTTAGTACATTGCCTTCGCAGCACGCGGATGGCCGGTGGCACGAAGGTCTACGCATGGCCATTGCCGTGCAAGGTTGTTGACCATGATGGAATACGTTGGATCGCTGAAAGAGCAGACACTGGAGAACACATCCTTCCGGCACGTCATCTTTACAGGTGTGCACTCGCAACTCGTGTTGATGTGCCTGAAGCCTGGCGAAGAGATCGGCGACGAGGTGCACGGAGGAGTTGACCAGTTCTTCCGCATCGAGCAAGGCGAAGCGGCCTTTGTCTTCGAAGAGATGAAACAACAGACCGTCCACGATGGCGGCGCGGTAGTTGTGCCGGCGGGCACCTATCACAACGTGATCAATTCATCCAAGACCTTGCCGTTGAAGTTGTATACGATCTACTCGCCTCCCAATCATCCGGCAGGGACCGTTCACAAGACCAGGCAGGATGCGGATGCGGCCGCGGAGCAGGACATCCGCGCGGACCTTCCAGGTGCACGGGTTGTCACGCTATAGAAAGTCACGGAGAAATCAGATGATCCACATTTTTCGAGCAACTAGCGCAGGTGCATTCCTGCTGCTCTTCGGCGCCATCGACCCGTCCTACGCCGATCAGGAACCGCGGAAGGAAAGACAGGAGGGGCAGCAACGCGCGGAACCGCAGCAACGGCAGCAGGCTCCTCAACAGCAGCAACAGCAACAAAGGCAACCACCTGCTCAACAGCAGCAGCGGGCGCAGCCGCAGCCAGCACCGCAGCAACAACAACAGCGGTCCCAGCCACAGCAGGCACAGCGTCCGCAACAGCAACAGCAACAGCAAAAGGAACAACAGAGGCCTCCATCGCAGCAGGGCCAACGCGCGCAACAACCACAACAAAATG
>Ga0073936_10008934_pt1 | contig 12560 bp, 7 predicted proteins | sample AliMusrvi5mmetaG_FD_87041 | JGI IMG/M metagenome (GOLD analysis project Ga0073936, IMG submission 87041) | Freshwater lake bacterial and archeal communities from Alinen Mustajarvi, Finland, to study Microbial Dark Matter (Phase II) - Alinen... | ecosystem: Environmental > Aquatic > Freshwater >... | reverse complement strand
TCTTGATACAGTTAAAAATAAAATAAATGAATTCAAAACAATATTATTGCTTGGCATACACGGATTAATACCAATTGGATTGGTTGTATTAACCGGAGATCTTGGTTCAGCTTTGGTTTTTGCCTCTATTTTTATCGGCATGTTATTTATTTCCGGGTTGTATCTAAGATATTTTGCCGGCGGAATTGCATTATGTCTTGTTGCATTGCCGATGCTTTGGATTAAATTTTTCTCAGAATTTCAAAAGCAGCGGTTTCTTGCTGTTTACTATCCAAAAGCATTGTCAACAATTATTTACAAAGCAGTAATATATCAGCAGCAGCAAAGCGTTAATGCAATAGGTTCGGGACAATTGCTTGGCAAGGGATTATTCAAGGGCCCGTTTACTCAGAATGGTCTTATACCCGTTTCTGAAAGTGATATGATTTTTGCTGTTATCGGTGAGGAACTCGGTTTTATCGGTTGCGTTCTATTATTACTTCTCTTGGCAATGATCATTTTAAAAATTGTCAGGGTCGGCCGTAAATCAAAAGATAATATCGGAAGTTTGATTTGTTACGGAACCGCTATTATGATTGGCACGCAGTCCATTATTAACATAGGTATGTGCTTAAAGTTAATACCATGCATTGGCATTACCCTTCCGTTTTTCAGTGCCGGCGGTTCGTCAAATCTATGTGTTTATATCGGTATCGGGATAATCATGAGTATCTATCGCGCCAATCAAGATATTAGCCCCATTAATTTCAGACTAAGTCATATAAGAACACCATTCTCTGAAACATAAAGAATTAATAATTTCAGTTCTAAAATCCCCGGTGCTTCTTAACACCGGGGATTAATGTTATTATTTTTATTTAGAATAAATTCAATTAATTTTCTCGAGTTTTGCAAAATTTGCCATAAGTTTTTTTGTGCCTGTTTTTTCGAATGCAATTTCAAGCAAAGTATCATTTCCGATATTTTGGACTGAAAGAACAACGCCCGTACCAAAAGTTTTGTGCAGTACCGTATCGCCAATATTGTAATTTTCTGCCTTTGTCACTTTTGTGCTTTCTTTTGACAAACCCCTGGTAGATAAAGGACTTCTATTGTTTCCCTGCTCCGCATATGCAACTTGTTGAATAAATATTGAGGAAGAGGTGCATTTATTTTCTATTAATTCCTGCGGCATTTCATCTATAAATCTTGAAGGTCTGTTGTGAGAAGTGGAACCAAAAAGAAGACGAGTGCGCGTGTTTGTGAGATAAAGCCTTTTTTTTGCTCTTGTAATGCCGACATAAGCAAGGCGGCGTTCTTCTTCCATATCGCTTTGGGAATATGTTGATTGTATGCCCGGGAAAACGCCCTCTTCCAGCCCGACAAGGAACACGGAAGAGAATTCTAAACCCTTCGCTGAGTGAATTGTCATCAAAACGACAGCATCAGTGCCGGCGTTATAGTTGTCGATGTCAGTCATCAAAGCAACCTCTTCAAGAAAGCTGTTTAAATCCGGATTTTCATTTTCTTCGCAGAACCTCATTAAGTTTGTAGAAAGCTCATTTAAGTTTGCCAAACGATCGGCATAAGTTTCTGTATCAAAGACCAGAGAATCTTTATATCCGGAATTCAACATTGCAAGCTCAAAAAGTTCTTTTAATGGCAATGTTTCAGACGAAATAATCAGTTTCTCAATCATTTCAGAAAATTCTAAAAGCTTTGATGACGCTCTGGATAATTTTTGATATTGATTTGCTGTTTTAATAACCTCAAATAGGCTGAGACCTAGACCGTCAGCTATTTCCGTGGCGGAATTTATTGTTGAATCCCCTATTCCCCTTTTTGGTTCATTAATAATCCTGCGAAGCCGGACATTGTCAGTCGGGTTGTTTATTACAGTTAGGTAAGCAATCGCGTCTCTGATTTCTTTGCGTTCATAAAAACGGTGACCGCCTATAATTCTATATGGTACACCTTTTCGGATAAATGCTTTTTCAATTGAATTTGACTGCGCATTCATTCTGTATAATATTGAATGATCGCCCCAGGAACCACCGGAAGCTACATTGTTCATTATTACATCTGCAATATATCTGCCTTCATCCTGCTCATCGTAAGCGGTATAAAGCGAAATTTTTTCGCCTTCGCCGTTATCTGTCCAAAGGTTTTTACCCTTACGCTGGTTATTATTTGAGATAACCGCATTTGCTGTGTCTAATATAGTTTGTGTTGAACGGTAATTTCGTTCAAGCCGGATTATTTTTGTGTTTTTATACTGTTTCTCAAAGTTGAGAATATTTTCAATGGTTGCACCGCGAAAGCGATAAATACTTTGATCATCATCGCCAACTACGCAAATGTTTTTATTCTTTGCGGCAAGCAGGGTTGTTAAACAGTATTGCGCATGATTTGTGTCCTGATATTCATCAATCATTATGTATTTGAATTTATTTTGATAATATTTCAGAATATCTTCGTTTTCATCTAAAAGTTTAACAGTATTTACAATAATATCATCAAAATCCATAGCGTCAGCCAATTTTAATTGCTTCTGGTAAGAACTGTATGCCGCACCGATTTTTCGCAGTCTGATGTCGCTGCCTGCATTCTCAAGATATTCTTTCGGTGAAATCATCATATCTTTTGCTCTGCTGATTTCAGATAAAATCAATTTATGAGAAAGCATCTTGTCTTCAATACCCAATAGCCGCTGGCACTCTTTCATGGCTCGTTTTGAGTCATCGCTGTCATAAATCGTAAAGTGGCTGGTAAAACCTAATAAATTTGCATCCCTTCTAAGTATGCGTGCACAGCATGAATGAAATGTGCTCGCCCAAATATCATTTGCCTGATCGCCCAGCATCAAAGTCAGCCGTTCCTTCAGCTCGTTGGCCGCTTTGTTTGTAAAAGTGATGGCAAGAATTTGCCATGGCTTTGCCGCCTCGACTATTAACAAATCGTTCAGTTCGCTTATATCGGTTGTATCGCCTGCAAGATATGACTTCATAAGTGTAATATCTTCTATGGTTGGCGGCTTTTCAATGTAATCGGAATTGAAAGCCCTCCCGTATTTTATTAAGTTTGCGATTCGATTGACAATAACAGTTGTTTTTCCGCTGCCGGCACCGGCTAGCACTAAAAGCGGTCCTTCCATAGAAAAGACCGCCTCAAGTTGCATTTCATTCATTTTTTCGAAATCTTTTTCAATTACCTGTTTTCGAAGTGAAATAAATTCATCATTTATCATTATATTGAAATCTCATGAGCCATTTTATATAAATTTATATCAATTGTCTTTTCCATTTTTAATGCGTCATAAATGTCGAAATCCACTATTTCATCCTTTTGCATTGCGACAACCCTATTTCCTCTGCCGTCCATTAATAGCTGAACAGCTCTGTAACCCATTTGGCTTGCAACGACCCTGTCTCTGACTGTAGGCGAACCGCCGCGCTGGACATGGCCAAGAATTACGGCACGCGTTTCAACTTCTGTTTCATTTTCAATTTTTATGGCAAGTTCCTCAACTCCGCCGATTCCTTCCGCAACTATTATAATAAAATGCCTCTTTCCGGTTTTCTGTGTGCGGCGCATTCTCTCAATAATATCACGCTCAATATCATAGGGAAACTCTGGGACAAGAATTGTTGTCGCGCCGACTGCGATACCCGAATTGAGAGCAAGATATCCCGCCGAGCGGCCCATTACTTCAACAACACTGCAACGGTCATGCGATTCGGAAGTGTCTCTAACCCTGTCTACCATTTCCATAATCGTATTCATACTTGTATCATAGCCAATCGTGTAATCACAGCATGCGATATCATTATCGATTGTACCGGGGACGCCTATACATGGAATACCTCTTAAAGATAAATCGCGCGCTCCTCTGAAAGAACCGTCGCCGCCAATTACAACAATGCCTTCAATACCGTTCTCATGACAAACATCAATAGCTTTTTGCATACCTTCTTCGGTTTTAAATTCTTTGCTTCTTGCTGTGTAAAGCATAGTGCCGCCCCTGTGTATAATATCCGAAACGCTTCTGAGAGACATCAACTCCATATCACCATTTATTAAGCCGGAGTAACCGCGCTTAATACCGTAAACATTCATTTCATGTTCGCAGCCGGTGCGAACTACCGCACGGATTGCCGCATTCATGCCCGGAGCGTCTCCTCCGCTTGTTAAAACACCGATTGTTTTCAAAATATACTCCTCCTGAACCGAATTTTTGATTTTACATTAGAGATATGATACACCGTAAATACCCCAAAGTCAAACAAGATTTAAACAATATTTTTTGAAAAATAAATGCAAATTATTGACGTATTACTACATTCTCCCTGCCAAGAATTCTGTTCAGTTCGCTGATCATAATATCATTCATATCAATCCATTTTGTTCTTGGCTGAAGCCGATATTCCTTCTTATCGATGAAATAAAAATATAACGGTGTGTTTCCCTCAAAGACATCCAAAATCTTTTGTGTTTCCAATTGTTCTTCACAGCCGGAATATGGAATACGTAGGAACAGACCGTTTCGCTTAATACCGGCTTTTTTTTCATTTTGTCTTAATTCGTATATTTCATTGGTTTCGTTTGAGTGGTTACCGTTTTTTGCATTTTGAGCGGTTTCTATTACACTTAACTGCTCCTTCGTCGGGCATACATCTATTAGCTCGCATACAATTTTAGCATCCTCATCTTCACGCAGACTCAGTCTTCCGAAAATCTGAACGATTCTTCCAACTTGCAGCAAAAGCGCATAATCACTATATATCTTCGGAAATACAATGACCTCAATTGAGCCGTACAAATCCTCAACATTTAAAAAGGCCATTGTGTTGTTGCTTTTCGATATCTTTTTCTTGACAGAAGTTATTATACCAAGAAATTTAATTTTACAGTTATCGGAATATTTAGAATTCGGGTCGGTTGACGCTTCGATAAGGTCAACTGTTCGAACCGAATTAATCTTTTTTGCAAAATCGTCATATTCTGCCATAGGATGCCCTGAAAAGTACAGGCCTGTGATTTCTTTTTCGTACACGAGTAATTCCGAATGAGGCATTTCGGGAATATATGGAATATCCGGGTCCGCCGGCTCAGTAATCTCCGCCATATCAAAAAAGCCAAGCTGACCGTCAACATTTCTTCGTTTGTTCGATTCCAAATCATTCATAACATTGGGCAGTGCCTGAAGCATTTGCCTGCGGTTTGCGTCAAGGCCGTCAAGCGCGCCGCATTTGATTAAGCTTTCAACAGCGCGGCGGTTAAATTCCTTTCCAAACATTCGTTTGCAAAAAGAATAAAATGATGTAAAACGACCATGTGTTTCACGCTCCGATATAATTTCGCGTATAAAACCCTTCCCCAAATTTTTTATTGCAAGCAAACCGAAACGGATATTTCCATTTGTGACTGTAAATGTCTCCAGACTTTCTGTTACGCTGGGAGGCAATACTTTAATATTTATTCGATTGCATTCGGCTATATAGACGGCTACCTTTGCGGAGCTGTCCAACACACTGCTCAAAAGCGCTGCCATATATTCACATGGATAACTGTATTTCAACCAGGCAGTTTGATACGAAACCAGCGCATAAGCGGCTGCATGTGATTTGTTGAAAGCATATGACGCAAATGAAGACATTTCATCATAAATTTTATTGGCAGCCTGTTCGCTGACTCCCCTTTTTAATGCGCCTTCGCATTCTACGGAACCATCTTCATTTGTAAGTCCGAAAATAAAATTTTTGCGTTCTTTTTCCATTACATCGTGCTTTTTCTTTGACATTGCTTTACGAACAATGTCTGCGCGTCCATAAGAATAACCTGCTAGCTCGCGGAATATTTCCATAACCTGTTCCTGATAAACAATACAGCCGTTTGTAACATCCAATATATTTTTCAATGCAGGTGTTTTATATGAAATATTTTCAGGATGATGTCTGTTCTCTATAAAAGTCGGTATTGAATCCATAGGACCAGGCCGATATAACGAAATAACCGCTATTAAATCCTCAATGCTGACTGGGCCGAGCCCCATAAGCACAGTTCTCATGCCTGCTGATTCAAATTGAAAAACGCCTTCAGTCAAACCCTGAGAAAGCATTTCAAAAACTTTTTCTTCAGAAATTGATATTTTTTCAATGTCAAAATCCGGCGTATGTTTTCTAATCATTTTCTGTGCGCTGTCAATAACAGTAAGTGTGCGAAGCCCCAAAAAATCAACCTTAAGAAGCCCAAGCTCTTCGATTGTAGTCATTGAGAATTGTGTTACAATTGCCTCGTCATTTCTGGCAAGCGGTACATAGGTTGAAACAGGTTCTCTCGTTATGACAACGCCGGCTGCGTGAGTAGACGCATGCCTCGGCATACCCTCGACTTTTCTGGCTGTGTCAATTAAATCTTTAATTTCATTGTTGCTGTTGTATTGAATTTTTAACTCCTCGGACTTTAGCAGTGCTTTATCAATTGTTATTAACAATTCATTTGGTATCTGCTTTGCAACAAGGTCAACTGTATTATAAGGAATACCCAATGCTCTGCCAACATCTCTTATTGCCGCTTTTGCCGCCATCGTGCCAAAGGTTATTATCTGCGCGACATGATCACTGCCGTATTTTTCAATAACATATTCAATAACTTCGGGACGGCGTTCATAACAGAAGTCAATATCAAAATCCGGCATGCTTATGCGTTCGGGGTTGAGAAATCGTTCAAACAGCAAGTTATATTTCATCGGATCTATGCCCGTTATACCGATAGCGTAGGCGGCAATACTGCCTGCTCCGGAACCGCGGCCCGGACCTACAGGAATACCCTTCTGAACTGCATAATGAATAAAATCATGGACAATTAAATAATAATCGACATAACCCATTCGGTTGATAACATCAAGTTCATAATTAAGCCGGTCAATATATTCATCAGGCGGATTATCTCCGTAACGCTGAAAAAGCCCTTTCTGGCAGAGTTCGCTGAACCATTCAAAATGGTCGCGGTTATCCGGAACCTCAAAATGAGGAAGTTTTGTGTTGCCAAATTCAAAATCAACATTGCAGCGTTCAGCAATTTGCGCGGTATTTTCAATAGCCTGGGGACATTCCGGGAATAAAAGAAGCATTTCATCTTCGTTTTTCAAATAGAACTCTTCAGTTGCAAATTCAAAACCGGTGCTTTCGCCTAAAATATGATTTGTTTGTATACAAATTAACACCTGTTGAATTCTTGCGTCTTCTTTGTTTATATAATGTGTATCATTGGTCGCAACCAAAGGGATACCTGTTTCCTCCGAGAGCCGGAGCAGCATAGGATTAATTTGAAGCTGTTCGCTTAACCCGTGGTTTTGAAGCTCAATGAAGTAATTCCCCTGACCAAACAAAGAATTATACCAAACAGCAATACGCTTTGCCTCGTCGTAATCGCCTTGCAGTAAAGCCCTTGGCACTTCCCCGGCTAAACAGGCAGAAAGGGCAATAATTCCTTCGTGGTATTTTTCTAAAAGTTCATGGTCAATTCTTGGTTTTGTATAAAATCCGGTACACCAAGCTTCGGAAACCATAGCAATAAGATTTTGGTAGCCGATATTGTTTTCACACAGCAATATAAGATGACAGCGTTCATTGTCAAAAGAATGAACCTTATCGTGCCTTGAGCGGGCTGCTACATAGACCTCGCAGCCGATTATCGGCTTTATTCCTTTTGCTTTTGCCGCTTTATAAAAGTCAATAATTCCATACATTGCTCCATGGTCGGTAATTGCAATTGCGCTCTGCCCAAGCTCGGCGGTTCTGTCTATTAATTGCTTAATACGACAGGCTCCGTCAAGCAAGCTGTATTCCGTATGTACATGAAGGTGTGAAAAAGACATATTATTTCTCCAACTCTTCTGCTATTTCAACAATTCTTTTTAATCTGTGATTTACCCCTGAACGGGATATCGGTGGTGTTAAAAGTTCACCGAGATCTTTTAGGCTTACCTCAGGATTATCACGCCTTAAAACTGCAACATCCCGCAGAGCGATCGGCAGGTGTCCAAGTCCGATTTTTGAATCAATAAGAGCGATTGCGTTAATGTGCTGAATTGATGCCTCAACAGTTCTAGAAAGATTGGCAACTTCAAAATTTACCTTTCGGTTAATTTTGTTTATCATATTTTTTTGCATTTTAATTCCCATAAGTTCAAGGGAAGCGTTTGTAGCACCCATTAGAGTTAATATATCTTCTATACTTTCGCTGTCTTTAAAATAAACAATATGATTTCCATTTCTGATGATATGTTTTGGATTTAATTTAACTTCATTTAATATTTTAATTAAATCAAGACTTAATTTAATATGCGGAACTACAAATTCCAAATGGTAGTTTCTTTCCGGAGAAGTTACAGTCCCGCAGGAAAAAAAAGCACCTCTGATAAAAGCGCCAAAGCAACAATCATCGGATAGATTTGCTCTGTTCATCCTCAGAGCAAGTTCATTTGGTGAATGCCCAAAATGTTCGATTACTTGTAACCGCTCTGCTGCCGTTCTTATTTTAACAGTGTTTTTTTTATGAATACCTGTTTCCACGTGAGGTATTACGCCTGTCAAAGTCCTCAAATTCTCAGAATACAGCATTACCGAAGGTAAATGTTCAGACGTAAAAGTGATCGAACGATGGGAAAAAGACCTGCCAAAAAGCACAAGCCCATAGGCCTGCGCTTGTAAGCAGCATTGCGACATCATTTGACTTGAGGCAAGTTCATCTTTTACCTCTGAAGAAAAAGACACGGTGTCACCCTTTTCCCTATTTCTTAATATCTCTGTGGTTTATACTTAACAGCAATCCGTCCTTACAAAGATGTTCCCTGATAAGTTCTGCGAAAACTACCGAGCGATGGCGGCCTCCGGTGCATCCAACTGAAATAACGAGTTGACTTTTGCCCTCAGTACGATAAAGCGGAATAAGAAAATCAATCAAATCATACAGTTTTTGTATCAGAATTTTCGCTTGTTCCCATTTCATAACAAAATTGCGAACAGGCATTTCAAGTCCGGTATGTTCCTTAAGCTCGTCGATATAAAATGGATTTGGCAAACAGCGGACATCGAATACCAAATCGGAATCACTCGGAATTCCATATTTGAAACCAAAGGAAATGCAGTGTATACTCATCGCATTCGTCGGGTTGTCAATGAACATTGCAGATATTCTTTCCTTGCACTCGGTTGCGGTTAGGTTTGAAGTGTCAATGATGTAATCGGCAATTTGACGGGCCGGCTGCAAAATAATCCTTTCCGCTTCAATTGCATCAATTAATGACCCGTTATATTCATCAATAAGCGGGTGTTTTCTGCGGGTTTCCTTATAGCGTCGCAGAAGAACTTCATTGCTTGAGTCAAAAAATAACATTTTAAAAGGACAATTCATTGCCTTTATATCATCAAGCGCATTGAACAAATCCTTGAAAGAACCTCCGACTCTGATATCCGTAACAATTGCGACACGATCGCGGAGTTCTTTTGAATTAATAATAAGCTGAACGAAGGTCGGAATCAGCTTTGGGGGCATATTATCAGCACAAAAGAAGCCAATGTCTTCCAAAGCATCAACAGCCCTGGATTTTCCGGCACCGGAAAGCCCGGTTATTATAACGAGTTCCATCCCTTCACCCCATTATTTAATTTTATAACGGTTAAATACACTTTATTTCAGTTTCAAGCATAATGCCCTTTTCATGAAAAATCGTTTCTTGAATAAAGTCAATTAGTTTTAACACATCATTTGAAGTTGCATTTCCCTTGTTAACAATAAAACCTGCATGTTTTTCGCTTACCTCTGCATCTCCTATGCGTTTTCCTTTTAATCCGCATTCTTCAATAAGCAACCCGGCATAATTATCTTTTGGCCTCTTAAAAACGCTTCCTGCGCTTGGATATTCGAGCGGCTGCTTGTTTTTGCGGCTGCTCATGATTTCATTCATTTTTTGTTTAATTTTGTTCTTTTCACCTAAGTTCAGCTGAATACTTAAACTTGTAATAATATATTTATTATTTAAATAAATACTGCCGCGATATTCAAGCCCAAGGAAATCTTTTTTGACCGTTTCAAAGACTAATTCATTATTCAAATGTATGCAATTAATCAACACATCCTTAATTTCTCCGCCGTAAGCGCCGGCATTCATACATACTGCTCCGCCGGCGCTACCGGGTATACCATATGCAAATTCGAGGCCGGAAAGCTCATTTTCCATAGCAAAAGTACATAAATTTAATAGACTGATGCCTGCGTCGCATTCAATAATACCGTTGCCATTATTTTCACAACCGTTCATATCGGATGTGCAGAAAACCACACCTTTTATCCCGTTATCCGAAACAAGTATGTTGCTGCCTCTGCCAATGATAAAAACATCAAGCCCGGACAAACAACATGCTTTCAGTAAATGCTGAAAATTTAGACATGAATTCGGTTTTATTAGCAAATCAGCCGGTCCGCCAATCCTAAAACTTGTAAATTCACTCATAGGAACCGCTTTTAATGCAGTACAATTAAATTCATTTGCGATTTTATATATTTCATCAACAGCAGTCATGTTATCTCCAATTACAGCAACCGGGATTTATTGATCTTACAGTTCAATTGTTAATAATCTAAAAGTGCGGCGCCAATAATTCCGGCATCATTCCCGAGAACTGCGGCACAGATTTCTGTTTGTTTGGAGGCATAAATGCTGTAACGTTCTCTTTCTACATGCTTTCTAATTGGTTCCAACAGGTTTTCTCCCTCATGGCCAATCCCGCCGCCGACACAAATAATTTCAGGCTGCAAGGCATTAATAATATTGATAATGCCCGCAGAAACGAAATATATATATTGAGCAACAACATCCTTCGCGGTTTCATCACCTTGACGCATTGCATCAAAAGCAGTTCTTCCGGAGACTTCATCTATATTATCATTTACCAGCTGCCACATTAAACTATCCTGGTTATGACGCATAGCATCTTTGGTTTGAGAGATCAAAGCGGTTGCGGAAGCATATCTTTCCCAGCAGCCTCTACGCCCGCAGTTGCACTGTTCTCCGTCAACAGAAATGACCATATGTCCCATTTCACCTGCTGCAAAATTTACTCCGCTTAATATTTTATTGTCAATTATAATTCCGCTCCCAACTCCTGTGCCAAGAGTAATTGCAACAAAACTGGATACCCCTTTGCCGACGCCGGCAACAGCCTCGCCCAAAGCGGCGCAGTTAGCATCATTATCCAAATAAACAGGTTTCCCTATCCTGCCTTCAAGCATTTCTTTCGCAGGAACATTATTAAAGTCAAGATTGTTTGCAAACTCAATATGGCCAGACGTTTTATTAACCGAACCGGGTGTGCCTACGCCGATAGAGCTTACTTGATCCATGCTTACTCCCGCATCCGCAACAGCAAGATTTACCGCCTTTGCAATATCATCAAAAATCTCGTCTGCGGGTCTGGGCGTATTGGTTTTCATTTTCCCTCTGCCGATAATTTTCAAGTTATCATCTACAACTCCTACCGCGATATTAGTTCCGCCCAAATCCACGCCAATCCTATACATTTTATTACCTCCGAATAATATATTATTATTAATTTATACTTAAAAAGTGTGCCAAACCTCAAGTTCCTTTTCTTCAGGAACAATTTCATCTGTCATGCCAAGATTGTGTAATAGTTCACGTGCGGCATTATATCCCATTTTCTTTTGCCGGTTATTCATGGCAGCTGCTTCAACAATAATTGAAAGGTTGCGTCCGGGTTTTACCGGAACAACAACAACGGGAACTTTAATACCAAGAATATCGGTATATTCATTATCCAGACCCATCCGGTCATATACCTTTTCATTGTCCCAAGGCTCAAGCTGCACAACCATATCTATTTTTTCAGTCATTTTAACCGCACCCATGCCGAATATTCTGCGTGCATTGATTACGCCAACGCCTCTGAGTTCAATAAAATGGCGGATATTATCGGGCGCGGACCCGACCAGTGTGCGTGCCGAAACTCTTCGTATTTCGACAGCGTCATCGGCAATTAACCTATGCCCTCTTTTTATTAATTCAAGCGCTGTCTCGCTTTTACCAACACCGCTGTCTCCCAAAATAAGAACACCTTCGCCGCTGACTTCAACCAAAACGCCATGGCGCGTTATGCGCTGAGCAAGTTCCACACTTAAATACGCAATAATCGCCGACATACAACTGGAAGTTGTGTCAGAAGTTCGCAGAATAGGTACTTCATATTTTTTTGCCAGTTCCACAATAAAATCCGAGCATTCAAGGTTTCTTGTTATAATTACAGCTGATGGCTGATTAACAAACAGCCTCGTTAAACTTATTTGGCTTTGCTCCTCACCAATACTGATAAGGTATTCAATTTCTGCTAATCCGAGAAACTGAACTCTGGCAGGATCAAAATAATCGTTATAACCGGTAAATATCAATCCCGGCCGGTTGACATCCTGAGAAGTTATATAGATTTCACTTGTATCCCTTGGCGTAAAAATAACTTCAAACGAATGGTCACTGATAATTTTTGCCAGAGAAACAGAATACT
>Ga0073936_10008931_pt1 | contig 12565 bp, 6 predicted proteins | sample AliMusrvi5mmetaG_FD_87041 | JGI IMG/M metagenome (GOLD analysis project Ga0073936, IMG submission 87041) | Freshwater lake bacterial and archeal communities from Alinen Mustajarvi, Finland, to study Microbial Dark Matter (Phase II) - Alinen... | ecosystem: Environmental > Aquatic > Freshwater >... | reverse complement strand
GTTATTGCCCAGTTAATTACGTTCGAAGTTCCACCCCATCCCCTTACTGACATTGGCACCCCATAAGGGTTTTCCTTTTCGCTCTCAACAATGTATTCTTTGTACTTGAGAATATAGTCCCGGAGTTTAACTTTGTAGGTTGTATCCATGTATGGCAGGGCCATCAATGCAGGATTAATGGCGCCTCTTCCTCCAAAGCCGCCGAAAAATCCTGAATTTTTGCTATTTCCTGTAATCATTTGATCAAGCATCGGCCAGATTTGTTCCTGAAACCTGTCGGCGTATATCTTATCTTTTGTTGTAATATATAATTGAAGGACGGTATTTACATCGGACCATTTGCCTATCATCTTCATAAACGGATCTTCCTCTTTTTTGGGATTTTTTGTTGCTTCATCAGCTTCTTTCAATAATTTTTTCGCACAAGCCAAACTTTTATCAGCAAGCTCGTTGTTGAAACCTCTGAGTGCACGGCTGGCTTCAGCCAAAGTGGCGGCAGTTTGATAATCCAGGAATGTCATCCGGTTGGTAAAAGCCCAGCGATCATCCAAAGTGCCACTTGACCTGCCATCTGTTTCGTATGGTTTAAGATTTGGATTGTAGGGAAGATTATCGGTTTCATTAATTGCATCGCCGAGGTGATGGTATTGATGTAAATTGGGAACAACGATGCCTCTTACCGGATGACCAATATTTTCGCATTGCGCCACAAGATTTAGGGTGCCATGTTCAATCTGTTGCAGCATATCCGGTTTTCCATCAGGACGGTGAATGTCAACATAACGGGTTTTTTGATCGATGTAGGTTTCATCCCTGTCAACTTTGAAGTTTTCCCACGATTCAACAAAACTCGAAATGACGCTGTTGTGTGAGCCGGTTTGAATGTCGAAATCGCCTGCATCGAACCAGCCTCCAACAGCCATTCCCGGAATCCGTTCCAATGATTTGTATTTTGTATCCGTTGTTGGTCCCTGAACATATCCGTCAAAATGTTGATGGTTTATCGGTGCCTGAAGGCAATCATCCAGAAATGGAGCACCATGCCAGACGCGATACGCCTCGTTTACTTCCATGTGATCCATTTGAACAGGGAACCAAACATCCATGGTTGGATGCCATATATTGTCGTAAACATCCGGCCCGATCACAAACGTATTTGTCTTTTGTTTTCCATACTGGATGAGGTAGACACCGGGTTCTGTTACTGAACTGAAATCAAACTTTGCGTAATTATAACGAAGGTATTTTCCCCACATTTTTACATCACCTTTCAATTTCTCAACGAACTTACCTTCGGAAGAAACCTGTATAATTGTTGCCGATGCCAAAGGTGTATCATTCTTATCCAACTCGATAACTGCCACCTTCTCCTGACCGGGTGTATATCCTACCTGTGAGAATCCAATCATTGGTTCGCGTTTCCAGTTTGAGATAGCATTCGGCTCGACGTACCAGGTCAATACCTTGCCGGTTCTATCTGCCGGAAGCAAGCTACGGACGACAAACCAACCATTTTGAGCCAGGTTACGACCATCAAAAAGCATCAGATCAGCGTCAAATGACTGGACTTTTACCATTTGTTCAGGATCTTCAGGTGCTAAAATGATTGTTTTGCCTGAAACAATGGGAAATGGCACAATAAATTCACCTTTACCCCGGTCGTCAAAAGTAGTATGTCCGGCAAATTGAGGTATCTTTTTATTGATGGGTTCAATTTTTGTGTTGCTGGCCGGATATCTTGGGAAAATACCCGGATTACCATCTATCAAATAGGTTTTTTCGAAGTAGGCTGATGGTAAAAATTCAAGGTTAAACCCCGCTTTACCTTCAAGTTCTTTCGGAAGTGGATGGTCCAAATAGATATTAATCTCCACCCCGTTATCTTTGGGAGTAACACTTATTCTGGAATTAAAATTGTAGTTTTTGTAGGTCAGTTCAACACTGATCGTTTGGCTTGGCTGATCCACTTTGCGATCAACAACCGTAGGTATCAAATCCCATTGTTCAGGAGTATTTTGCAGTCTGACGGCTCCTCCCGTTGATGTTCTGATACCATGATGAATGATCTCTATCCCGGCCGTTTTCTCATCGAAGAACATGCCATTGTATTGATCGCTAAAGACCATAATATTAACACCTTGCTTCTCGAAATATTCCAGATCATTGATTTTTAGAGCTTGGCCAAGTGCATGATTTGTATGTAAAAAGATACTGATAAGTGCTACAAATAGACCGAATGAAAACTGTATATATTTAGGATTGAACAGGCCAGATTTCATCGGTTTATTTATTGTTGGTTTATTCATTTTATGGTTTAATTTATTTCTTAATTCACTTTGCTAATCTGATCACTGATATGGAAATAATCGAAATCGGCAAACCCACCGGGAGATTTGGATGCATAGTAGAATAATCCGAAACGATAACCCATGAAATGTTCCATCAGGGTATATTCCATTTTAAGCGGTCCTCCAATTATGGTCCAAGTTTTACCATCGAGGCTATAAAAAAAATAGGCCACATCTGTTTTATCCTTGAAATTGCATTCAATTTTCAGGTAAACCTTGTTTTGCGATAGGGGTACACTTTCTAATTCCGTCGGTTTGTCGGTTTTGTTACTCACCATGAACACATATTTTTGGCCGCCTACAATTTTAACCCCCACCTGTCCAAACTTTCGTTGGAAGGCGGTTAATCCGGCAAAATCCCCCTCTTTCAATCCAGAAGTCTCAAGAAGTGTTGTGCCTGAACATTGAGGACCAAAAGTACGCTGGGTCAGGGTGTTTCTTGATTTTACAAACAAGGAGTCAACCCGACCGGTTTTCAGTCGCAAATACCCTTTGCGTTCAGTAACTGACCAAAGATTATTATCAGGATTGTGGTTCCATTGCCAAACCAATGGTAATAAAGGATCGCCTTTTTTACGTGTAAACTCATCATTATTGACAATACCCGGGATTAAGCCTTTGCTTGCAGGCAAATCAAGTGTTTCCGGAGCCTTTGCATCAACACCAATGACAGGCCAACCATTTTCCCATTTCATTGGAACGAGAAAAGGAATTCGTCCTACCGAGCCATGATCCTGAAATAGATAGGCAAACCACCGGCCATCGGGCGTGTCAATCATTCCTCCTTGTGCCACTCCCTGATCCTGAAAAGCAAGCCTGCCTTCATAAGGCCCCAAAATCTTATCGGCCCTGTGGAGAACCACGGTGCGCATTCCGCCACGCGGCCAAGTAATGTTGAAAAGGAAATATTTACCATTCACTTTGAAAAGCTGAGAACCTTCAGCACTAAGCATGATCTTATCACCGGCAGGTGCACTGGCATTTTCGATTAGTACCTTTTCTGTTCCTTCTTTGACTCCTGAAAGATCTTCATTCAATTCAAAAATACTGAGTTTCCCAACTCCATAAATCATATAACACGGTCATCATCGTCGAAAAAGAGGGTATGGTCATGAAACGAAGGCTTGAATGAATGCTCAACCCATGGACCTTTTTCAATATCCTTTGTCGAATAGATATAGGTTTTTCCGGTAGTCTGGGCAAATGTTGAAACATAAAAGGTTCCGTTGTGATAGCGAAGGCAACTCGCCCACGAACCTTTGCCATAGGTACTTTTACCATTGGTGAGATTCATCGCGTCCACGTTTGCCAAGGTATCATACGCATAATTGATGATCTTCCAGTTGACAAGATCCTTGGATTTCATGATCGGAACACCCGGACTCATGTGCATAGTAGTGCTGCTCATGTAGTACGTGTTACCCACACGAATCATTGACATGTCGGGCACATCGGCATATATGATCGGATTGTGGGCAGAATTTACCTGCCCAAAGATGATGTTACAGCATAAAATTAATCCTGCGATAAAACCAAAACAAATTTTATTCATGCAATGTGTATTTAATTTTTTATCCTTTTTCTGATCAATGCAATTGAGTTAGTTCTGATTCCTGATCAAACGCAGATGATAAACCGCTCCGGCAGTACTCCCTGGTAGTGACTGAAATTTCACGCGGACATGGGTTTTCCCTTTAACCATGGAATCTGGCAGGAGGTAAACCACCTCTTTGAACATCGACTGGTTCCATTTATTGGTATTGTCCTCAGTGACTAATTTTTCATCATCGATTGATATATCAAACTTCCGGTTTCCCCATTCGGCACCCCAGTATCGCACCATCAAACGCAGGTCGGTCTCTGACTTTGTTGCAAGTTCATAGCTGAAATAGCCTCCATCGTGTGCGTCGCGATAAAATTCATTTAAATTGTTGCCCTTATTTGATTTTTCCAGTAACATGGAATGGTCGGTTTCGGGCTGTTGCTCACCGGTGGCTACCTGGTCGATGGTACGTTTTTCAAGGGCAAGCTTCTCCTTTTCGATGTTTGCCAACGAATCGGTATACGCCTTGTAGCCAGAGTTTGACAGGGCCAGCCAGTACATCATATACCTGGCATCATGGATTTTATAAAAAGGTTCCAGCGTAAGTTCAGCCTGGTTAGCCATTTTCACGTTGAGCTTGTAGTTAAATGGATTGTCCTTTACCGGAACCAACTTTTCAGCAATAGTTTCTATATTGTTGTCAATCAAGATGGGAGCTTTGTCAACGGGTAAATATTCTCCACTGGCATTTTGTCCCCAACGGCTATCATCGGCAATCAGACCTTTTAAATCTTCGGTTCCGGTTTTGGCTCCCAGTAAAACCGGGCCATGCAGGATAGCGATGTATTCAGGAACATTGGGTAAATGTTCTATCGTATTGTGCATCGGTAACAAGATTTGAACCACATCACCTTTTTCCCATTTCCGGTCGATGCAAACGTAGGAAGAAGGAAGTGCAGAGCAAGCAATACCTTTACCATTCACAGTCATTTTCAAAGTTCCTTTGCTTACCCATACCGGATAGCGGATCATTAATTTAAAATTGGAAGCACCCTCTGACACAGTTAGTTTTGTTTGCTCTTCATCGGGAAAACTGGTTTCTTGCTTGAGCTTTATACCCTTTTCTTTCCAGTTGAGTTCGGATGCAATAAAAAGATTCAAGAACAAAGAATCTTTTGAATGGGTGTAAATAAACTGGTTGTATTTACTATGGTTTTCCATTCCCGTACCCACGCAGCACCACATGGCTTCGTTCAGGGCAGAATAAACCCGGTAATGGCGTGGACGTGCCGGAGTAAAATAAACATATCCGCCATGTTCGGGATGCTGAGAGGAAAGTATGTGGTTAAATAGGGTACGTTCATAATAATCAGCATATTTTGCCGATGGATGAACCCGGAACAAGTCTTCCGTCAATTTGAGCATGTTGTATGAGTTGCATGATTCAGGCCCATCGTTGACATTAATAAAATCGATGCACGATTCTTTGGCCGGGAAATGCTCCCTTCTGCTGTTTCCACCGAATGCCAGTGAACGGTTGGTTGTAACCGTTTCCCAGAAGAAACTTCCGGCTTTATCATATTTTGCATCATGACTGAGCTCAGAAATTCTTTCAAACCCAATAAATTTGGGGATTTGGGTATTGGCATGTTTGTTGTCGAGATTATCAATTCCCTGCGACAATGGTTCGAGAAACATTTTATGTGAATAGCGTTTTGCGCCTGTCAGGTATTTTTCATTTCCAGTCATTTGGTAAGCATCGGCCAGCACCTCGTCCATTCCGCCATGTTCGTTTCCGAGCATTTCTTCCATTTGAGCATCGGTCAAGCCTGAAGTAATCGCAATTGCCCAATCGCAAAAATGAAGGAAAATGCTCCCAGCGTCAGTATTGCCAGTATATAACCAGGTATCTCTAAGGCCTGCAAACATCTTATGGATATTGTAATAGGGTGCCCAATATTTCCAGATTGCTCCAACTTCTCCGGCTTTGATCTTTGGCCACAAACCTACACTGTTGGGAATACCGCCTACATACCCGACGCCCCAATCAGGATATCTCAAGGAATTGGCATCCTGACAAGTTTTCAATTCAGAAATCATGTAATCCATGCGTTTTTTGCATTCGGCATTTCCGGTTGCAGCATAATTCATGGCCATCGCCGACAGGTAATGTCCACCTATATGTCCATCGAGGCCTTCCCAGTTGGGATAGCATTTTGCCTTCTCGGGCAATCCGGCTTCTTTGCGGTAAGGAGCCAGCAGACGGTCAACATCGTATTTCAGGAGAACCTGAATATTCAGGTCACGGGCATGTTTGAAGGGTCCATCGAGCAGTTTTACATCTCCTAATGGGAATTCGTTGGGATAAATTCTGTCTTGTGCAATTGCCACTCCTGAAATCTGGGTAAAGCAGGTATATAAAATCAAAAACAGAAGCTTTCTATTCATTTTTTCAGTTTTTTCATTGTCCCCCGACACTCAATTTTCTCAAAAAATCGATATAAGATTCCTTTTTTTACTTGACAAAACGGAATGATTTGATTTCTATAGCACCTTCTTTACCTGTCGGGAATTTTACAAACACATCGTGATGACCCGAAACTCCTTTGACAGCTTTAGAGAAAGCCTTCCAATTATCTTCGCCTCCCGTTGAACTCACCGGTAGGATGGCGATCAGTTTTCCGGTTTTTAAATCATCCAGCCAGATTTCAATTTTCCCTTTAGAGCTTGAAGAAGCCAATATTTCAATGGCTGATGGAGCTATTTCCCCCAATTCAACTCCTGAAATCATGAACCATCCCCCTTTGAATGAAGTATTGGTTACCACTTTCCCGGATTCTTTTTGAATTGTTTTTATACCGAAATTGTTGCTGTAACCTGCTGCAACTAAGGGTGAGAAACCATCTTTACAGACAAAGAAATCGAAATCGGCAGGTTTTCCTTCTGCAAATAAACCGATGCTTGTGCCTACCCACGAGTTGTAATTGGGTTGCACTTTATCCAGATTAACAGCACTGATTGCGTCGCCGATTGACTTCCAATTAGTTCCATCTCCACTGCACCATGCACTTAAGTTGTGCCAGTTTCGTTCAATTTTAAGGTAAAGGGTATTTCCAAATTCGTTGGCAATGCTGTAGGTTTCCTTATCCAGATCAAAAATGATTTTCTTTCCGTTATCGAAACCAGAATATAATCGAACGATAACCTGTTGATTTCCATTGGTGAGGTATATCCCAGCTTTATCTGCAGCATCGGTGGCATCCAGATCAACTTTGGTAAATGCACTATAATAATGGTCTGTTTCTTTCTGCACAAGATGAGTCCGTTCGATTTCAGGAGTTAGTCTTACCCAGCCCTTTCTTGCCGAAAGAGAGTAACTGGTGGCTGCCTTTTTGGTCAGAAAATGCCAGTTATTGCTTAAAACAACCGCATCAAAATCGTCACTCTGGACGCTTCTCCATTGGAGACCCGATTGCGGCAAGTTCGGTTTGATCAAAGGTTGTGTCGTTGGAGCAACTCCCCACGGACGATCGCCTTCCCAGATCACCTGATAAAGTGAAGTCTGACGACCGGTACCCGACCAGTCATCCCCAGGGTATTTCTCATAGCTTTGGGCGATAGTCCACCAGGTTCCGTCAGTCAGTTGAAAGGGTGCCGACATATGGTTTGGACGACGGAATCCAATATTTGGATCGCTGATTGGTTTAAAGAATTCTCCCAGCCGTTCCCATTTTGTCGAATCACCTGTCAGCTCCTTTCCCTTCAGAACATACTGTCCTCCAGATACATCTCCTGCTGGAAAATAGTAATAAATCCCATGGCGTTTGCACATGACTGGCCCTTCAGCCCAACTGTATTGCAATTTTGCATTGATCCAGTCGAGGTTCATCACAGTCCCAGTTAGTTGTCCGTCTTTCCCCAATTCCTGAATACGGTTAACCTTTTGCATATTTTTAATAACCATGTATGGCCTGCCATCATCGTCAACAAATATGGAGTTATCATATCCTAACGGACCAGTAGCCGGATTGGTTTTTACCTCAACAGGGTCAGTCCAAGGACCTTTTGGAGAATCAGCCTTGCAAAACCATTGTCCGCCTGACGAGAAATAAATCCAGTAAGAACCATAAAAATAAGTGATGGCTCCCTGCCAGATTCCTGCTGAAGGATGATCGGAGACCCAGCCTGCTTTTGAAGGAGGCAACACTCTTCCGATCACTTCCCAGTGCACCAGATCTTTTGAATGATAAATCGGCATATATGGTGTAAAATGAAAAGTTGAACCACAATGGTAAAAATCATCGCCAACCTTCAGTAAAGTTGGGTCCGGATGATCACCCGGTAAAACTGGATTGGTATAGGTTTTAACTTCCTGGTAAAATGACTGATCAGATTGATCCTGAGCCTGAACTATACATGGTTTCAAAACAGTCAAAGTGATCAACCCTAAGGCAGTATAAAAATATTTTCGCATTCTTTTAACTTTTCTATTTGTAATATTCTCTGAAAGAGGCTATTGGTTGTTATGGCTTGGTAATTTTATTTCCCAATAAGGAAAGCATCTTTTCGGCGTATCTTTTTCCCAATTCCCTGTATCCGGCAGCGCTGAAATGCAGATTGTCGGGGCCATCGGCACAACCGGCAGAAGAAATGACATACGAATTTGGAAGGGTTTGAGGTAATGTAGCGATGATACTGTTCATCCCCGCACAAACTCCATGTTGGTCGGCATTCACTGTTTCGCCGGCAAGCAATGGCACATTTTTAGGATCAAGGTTCAAATCTTTCATCAGGTTGTCGTACACGCCTTTTACTTTTCGTGTCCAAAGTGTGTCATTCGAATTTGACTCGCCCTGGTGAAGAAGAATGCCTTTGATTACACCGTCTTTCTGTGCCAGTTTAGCCATTTCAACCAGACGGCCGTAAGGATTTCCGTCATATTCCTTAATCATTCCCTTCATCCAGCCCGGAGCGGTTTCAATGTAAGCCGGGTAATTGACTTTGTCGAAAAGTTCAATTTTACAACCACCAATAGCCACCACTACCACCCCAATTTTTACTTTCTCCGGAAGATTGGCAACCATTGTTCTTCCGAAATAGTCAGTCGGACCCAGATTGGTTTTGCAACGGCACAAGGGTGGTACCGCCGGATACCAGGTACCCATTTTGCGACCCAGATTATCACAGGTTACCGCTTCCATTACCTGAAAGCGAGGATTAACAGTCGAATCCTGAAGCTCGGCCCGTGCAGCACCCTCCATATTGGATTGTCCGATACAGAGGTAAATTTGGAAATTAGGATCCTGCGAAAACGCACTATTATTTGTAAAAAGTAATCCTGCTATTAGGATTAAAACCAGATTTATTTTCATTTTTCTCCTTTTGATTGCAATCATTATTTTGCCCAGGCTTCTCCTTCCGGGGTCCTTCTCCATTCGAAATATTCATCCAATACTTTAAGGGATTCGGCGCTTGGCACAGGTCCTACATGAGGTGTAGGTCCAAGGTACATCACTTCAGGATTTTTGTCGCTGAAAACAGGCCATGCTGGAACTCCTTGTCCGTTTGGATTGCCCTGTTTGGCAAAGTTGGTCCAATAAGTTCCCATCGCTTCCGAGATTTCCAGATCAGATTTGGTGGTTTGCGGATTCGAAGCATCGATATTCATAAAAACATAGCCAACTTCCTGTCCATGCGGTGAGCCAAATCCATAACGCGGTGAATCTTTTGGATAATCAGGGTGCTGATCAAAGTAGTACAGGTAAACTTTTGATTTTCCGGTTTGAGACTGAAGCCTTGCCCAACTCCAGGTATGCCAGCCAAAGGCTGCATCCCGAGCCAAATCGCGGGCAGTTTTCGGAACCGAATTTTCTGCAGCGGGATAAGCTTTGATCAGGTCATCAGCAAATTTTCCGTATCTGGCTTTCACTCCGGAGTAGTATTCTTCCGGAGTTTTTTCTCTTGAAAAGCTTGCTCCTTCGTCAGAGTTGTAACCAATAAGCACTGGTACATCATTATACTTTCCTGCTTCATAAAGTCTGTGCTGATCATCAGGAATCACAAATCCATCGGTAATTGGCCATCCACCACCCATTCCCATACCCATGGGAAGTTTGTCGGGTTCCATTTTGCGCAATTCGGCAACCGACGAAACACCGACTTTTTGAGCGTAAGCTATACCTTCAGCTTCGGCCTGTTTCAGCGTTTTCATGTTTTCACCGGGAAATGTTTTGGCACGTGTGGGTCCGAATGAACCACCGCTTTCAGAGATGGCACCCTGGAACAATCCTTTGGCCAGAGGCGATGCACACAACATGCTGACTGATATTCCACCGGCAGATTCACCGAAAATGGTCACCTTTTTTGGGTCGCCTCCGAATGCTGCAATATTCTTTTGTATCCACTGAAGAGCCGCAATCTGATCGAGGATTCCGTAATTTCCTGAAACTTGATTCGGGTTCTCGGCGCTCAGTTCAGGATGTGCCAAAAATCCAAGCTGTCCGACACGGTAGGCAATGCTGACCAAAACGACTCCCTTTTTTGCCAACTTCTCACCGTTGTAACCGGGTTCAGCTGTGGAGCCAAAACTAAATCCACCTCCGTAAATCCAAACAAGCACTGGGATTTTATCTTTAGCCGATTTCGACGGAGTCCAAATATTCAGGTAAAGGCAGTCTTCACTCTTTCCTGGCGGAGGATTTCCTCCCTGAAAAGCGGCCGGTGCAAATTTGGTTGCTTGTTTAACACCTTCCCATTTTGCAGCAGGCTGAGGAGCCTTCCAGCGAAGATTGCCAACCGGAGGCGCGGCAAAAGGAATGCCTTTATATACTGTCAACCCGTTTTCAAGGGTTCCCTGTACCATTCCTTGCTGAACTTTAACCGGTGAGGGTTGCTGCGCAAAACTTTGTCCACCGACAAACCAGGCAAACACTGCAACTAAAATTGTTATCTTTCTCATAGCTAGTTTATTTAAATAATCGTGGTGCAAACTCGTTAAGGTCCCTGCGCCAGGTCAGCCATTCATGAGCCGTATTTGGAGATTCGTAAAAGGCGTATTTAATCCCTTGCTTTTCCAGCATTTTTCGAAAAGCCCCTACGGAACCCGGGAAAGGATTGGGCTCTTTCGTACCGAGTCCAAGCCAGAAAACCTTTATTTGTTTGTTGAGTGCTGCACCATCATTAAACTTTCCATTTAAAAAGGTTGTAGGGTCTACATCCTCTGAACTTGGGTAATTCGATGTACCACTAAAACCGCCATAAGAAGCAAATTTGTCGAGGTTGTTCATGATGATCCGCATGGTTTGATTGGCACCCATTGAAAGACCAGCAATAGCACGATGCTCACGGTCGGCAATGGTGCGAAACCTTGCATCTACCATCGGAATGATTTCATTGATCATCACTTCCTCAAATGCTGATGCCGGACGAGCAACAGGTTCACCACTTTGCGGCTTGTAAGCATAGCCATTGTCCATGACAATAATCATTGGGACTGCCTTTTTAGCTGCAATCAGGTTATCAAGGATCAGGTTCGCTTTTCCCTGGGCTGCCCATCCGGTTTCATCTTCAAAACTTCCATGTTGAAGATACAGCACCGGATAATGGGCTTTGGCATCGTTTTCATATCCGGCCGGTATGTAGACAAAACAACGTCTGAACGAATTGGTAATTTTCGAGAAATAGATGTTCTCGCATACCAGTCCATGAGGCACATCATTCAAGGCATAAAACTCCTCATCCACTGCCGGAATTTCGATCCCACTTCCCCATCTGCCCGCTCCATAGAAGTATTTTGTTCCCGGATCAGATACAGAAGCTCCATCAATGTTTAGCTGATAGTAATGAAACCCTTCATCCTGAGATGCAGACTCGCCGGTCCAAACTCCTTTATCGTCTTTGACAAGATCATATTTAACGCCGCCAATATCGAGTTGAACTTTTTTGGCTTCAGGAGCAGAAATGCTGGTACGCACGCGACGCGTTGAATTCACCTGAGGAAATTGCTTTCCTGGTTGATTGACTGATGATGGTTTGAAGTCTTCTATTGCTCCAACTGGTTTTGACTGGGCATTGCAGATTTCATGTGAAAGCAATGCTATGAATGCAATCAGTAAGATTCGTCTATTCATTGTATTCTCAATTAATCTTTAAAAAGAAGGGGAGCAAATTCATTCAGGCTACGTCTCCAACTTTGCCATTCGTGTGCTGTTTGCGGAGAGACATAAAAATGGGTATTGATTCCTGCACCTTTTAATTTGTCCTGGTTCTCTTTTGGATTGCCACCAAAACCAGCTCTGGGGTTCTCGAGTTCGCGACTTCCGTAGCTTACAAAAACAAGTTTGTTTTTTTCTTTAAAAGCGGGAGCATTTGTCAGGTCTTCCATAGTGATGCTGCCACCGCTGAAAATTCCGACATGCGAGAATACTTCAGGATGAGCCAGCGTAATCACGCGGGTTTGCATTCCTCCCATGGATAGTCCGGCCATGGCACGATGCTGTTGATCGGCTAAAGTGCGGAAATTGGCATCAATCATCGGAATGATATCTTCGAGCAAGGTCTTCATAAAACCATCTGCCCAACCTTTGGGTGGCCAGGTGCCGGCGCTACGATCGGCAGGGCGCGGACCCGTCATGGCCCAGGTGCCGTTGTCCATAACAATAATAAAGGATTTGGC
>Ga0073936_10008929_pt1 | contig 12568 bp, 7 predicted proteins | sample AliMusrvi5mmetaG_FD_87041 | JGI IMG/M metagenome (GOLD analysis project Ga0073936, IMG submission 87041) | Freshwater lake bacterial and archeal communities from Alinen Mustajarvi, Finland, to study Microbial Dark Matter (Phase II) - Alinen... | ecosystem: Environmental > Aquatic > Freshwater >... | reverse complement strand
TCCAGCGCGATGTCGTGATGCGTGTGAACTACGGTTTCGCAACTGGTGGAGCATACGACAGCGAGATCACCGTACGGCCGAGAACCCAGCAAATCCTAGAATCGCCGCCAACCGAATTGTGCTCCAAGTCCGGATTGGTCGTTCCAAAGCCGTGCCTTGACCGGTGTGCGGCGACCCGTGCAGCGGTTCTTCGCCATCTTCTTGCGGTTTCTGATGTCAGCAGGCGAAAGGCTCTGCCAGAATCCATGGTCATTTGCTCGTTCAGCGGCAAACGGGCCATTCAAGACGAAATGGGGGTATTCGGCACGGCGCGTTGCGCGACGTGATAGACCCATTTTGGGGTCGATGCGGCAGCTTGCACCCAGATCCAGCCAAAGGAAATCCAGCGGGTTTTCGTTTCTTGGGTCGATTAGCAGGGCGTCGCCTTTTGGCGGACGTGCGGGAATCCATCCTTGCGGCTTTCGTTTGGGAGGCGATATATCGACCTCGCTGCCGTCGGTGGCCAGAAAAATGGCAAATCGGTTGCTCTTGGGGCCATTGCAAGGGCCGCATGCATAGGTGTAGTTTTCCCACACAAAGACCCGCTCCGGATAAAGGTCCTTTGGATAGATATGCTCCACTTCATCGGCAACGGAATCCTCACAATACGCGCAGCGAATCAGCTCCCCGTGCATTTGTGTTAGCGCGCTGCGTACGACCTGGAACGCGGGGTTGCTCCTCGTGTTCTTAAGCTTGAACTGCCTTTTCGCCTCCGTCACCTGCCCGGGGAACGTTGGCATTCCGTCCACGATAGCCTGCCACGCCTGCAGATCGGTGACGGCACCCTGTGTTAGGCCGATGTTCTGTAACCGCAACATGGCTAGAAGGAAGGCAGAATGTGTGCGGAGTAGGTTTTTTTGAGTTCAATCTGCCTTGCCTTTTCGCTTTCGGTCAGACCCTTCATCGATTCCTTTTGGTTCAACTGGGCGAGTTCCTGCAACATTTTCTTGGCGGTGTCCGGGCGATCGACGTCTCTTCCAAACAGCTCGGTTCCATAGGCGTCCAAGACGTCTCCGTTGATCAAGCGCTCGCGGGTTAGTCCGTTGACAAATCCGGCTTCGGACTGCTCGCTGCCGGGCGTCGGCAGGCGGAAAATCGTGCCCTTCTCCGCTGCCTGGCAGATCAGAGGGCTGTGGGTTGTGACGATAAACTGTAGCTCGGGGAAATGCCCGGTCAGCCAGAAACCGATTTTGCGCTGCCAGGTTGGGTGAAGATGGGCGTCGATTTCATCGATCAGCACCACCCCGGGCGCCTTGACGGTGACCGTGCCATCATCCTGCGTTTGGAAAATGTCCGCGGTGCCATAGCACGCGGTCATCTGCCGAATCAGTTCGAAAGTCATGCTCAGAACAGACCGGAAGCCGTCGCTGAGGCGGGTGACATCGATTTGCATGCCTTCAGGATTCAGGAAGATCACTGCTTTGGAGCTGACTTCTTCAAAGCGGACATTGTGTGGGAGAAACCCCGATTGGTTGATGAATTCCCGGATATTCTTCAGGAGTTGTCCCGACTTCTGGTCGCCGTCGAGTTCTTCGAAGCGCAATTGGCTGAGCCATTCGAGTGATTCGGTAAGCGCGATGTTCTCACCGAAAACCGAAAGGTGACGGCCGAGAATCGAGTGGGTGTAGAATACCGATTTTTTTTCCGCGTCTCCGCCGGTGAAGCGGCGGAACGGCCCATAGGACGCGGAGAACCATCCGGGCTTCTTGCTCCAGACATGGCGCGCGGGATCAAACTTTGGTTTGCTGGCAACCAAAGTCGTTTCACCGTTCGCCTGTTTCTTGAAGTAGAAACCGCAGGAGAGGTAAAAATTGGAAACTGTACGTCCCTTCTTTTCCCATTTGTCCCATGTCTGTGAATCGTCAAAGGACAGTTTGATGAAGGAGGCTTTCGAGTCACGCTGCTTTCGGGGCCAGGTTTCCCAAGATTCCCGCAAACCGAGCACTTCTCGCGGGCCGCACAGCGCCAGAGCGATGCATCGCAGAAACGACGACTTGCCCGCTCCATTGTCGCCGATGATCACATGCCATCCCTTGAGGTTTCGCGAGGGAAGATCCCATTGTAGAGATTCGAAGCAACGGACGTTGCTGATGCTGACCGATTGAATGTGCATGGTGCCTGGAAAAAACTAGGTGTTGGAGCGGGCGGGTGGAAGGATATTTTTGCGGATCGGTCAGGTCGCAGGCGTCTTCCGCCCATGGTCAGAGAATGTGTGGAGTCTGAAAGCGCTCTCCATTCGCACTTCATGGGCATGCGAGTCTGGAGACTCGCGGTCCGACCAGATCGCCCCTCCTTGACTTTTTTCCCGCACCCCGCGCGCCCGGGGTCGGGCGGTCTCGCTAGTTGCCCGCCACCTCCAGCGTCACCGGTCCTAACAAACCCGATGCCGAGTCGCCGCGGTAGTTGGTGGGAATCGTCAGATAGTGGTTGGCGAGCGTGTTGTATACCAACACCTCGATCCGGTTGTCGCCGGCTTTGACATGTGGGGAAATGTTCACCCGCCATGGCGGCGCGACCCGGATCCCCGCCGGTTTGCCATTCACCCGCACTTCGGCGGTGGCGACCACCTTGCCGAGATCCAGCGTGATCCCACCGCGCGCCTGTTCGGTTGTTAGGACCACGGTCCTGCGATACCACGCCCCGCCGGAATAACATTCCAGCGCGCCCGTCTTCGACCAATCGCCCGCCAACATCCGCCCCGCCGCACAGTCGAGCGCGACCGGCCCGGTCAACGCGGCGCCACCGTAGTTGCCGCGTTCCTGCTCGATGCGCATCGCCACCTTGGACAGGCCCGGCACCGGCGCGGCCAACTGGAAGCGGCTGTTAGATGATGGTTTGCCCGGTACTTCCCTGCCATCGACCCACACGCGGGCTTTGCCGCGGGCTGGCACGGTCATCGCCCGCAATCCGGGCGGTGCGGTGAAGCGATACCAACCGGCCGGGCGCGCGACTTGCGGCCGCACATCGAATGGCAGCACCGAGGGATCCGCGAACCATTTCATCGCCAGCGGCGCGGGCTGAGCGGCAGTGCGTTCAAAGGATTCGCGTCCGGGCTTGGCGCTGACTACGAAATACCCGCGCCCGGGTTTGTCGTAACGCAACAGCAGCGGATTCGCCCCGCGCCTGACCGCAAGTTCGTCATTGCCGGTCCGTTGGTGGTTCAGCCAGATGGCGGCGGGGGCGTTGCCGCCGGCGAGCGCGTGCGCCTTGCCATCGGCTACTGCATTCACAGTACTCCAGAGGTAGTAGCGGGTGCCGGCGGCTTCCGGGCCATAGACATTTTCGTTGTGTCCGCCGTTGCGGGCACCGAGGCAGAGGAATTCGTCGGTGACATTTTCCTTGAGTCCGTGATATCCCTGATGGCCGGGATCACCTTCCACACCCCACCGCCACGAGAAATTGTATGGCTGCCAACGATACGTCTTGCCGCCGGTTTCCACCGGCACCGACGGATCCACCGCATCCAACGCCGCGAGCTTGGCATCCAGATCGGCGTCCGCCGGCAACGGTCCGAGTTTCCAGAACTGCGGACCGAACGATTGGGTCACCCGCGGCCACTTTGAATCATCGAACTCCGGCGCCTGCCAACCGGGATCGGCCGCAGCTTCGTCGGCATAGCGGAAAAACCGCGCCTCGGCACCAATCATGGATTTGCTTGGCGGCCAGCGGAAATCTCCGAAGCGGTTGTCCATCGTCGGCTGCAGCTCGAATTCCCACTCGCCGTCCATCGGAACCTTGGTTGCCACCGCGGATTTGATAGGTCCGGCGTTCACGAGCGGCTCGCCGGGACTGAAGACAATGAGCTGGGCCTCGGTGGCGGTGAGCGGCAACCGCAAACGCGTGCCCCCGGCGTTCTGGGCGAGCACCGGCAGGTCTCTGGTCGCGCCCGTCCAGGGATCCCATAACTCGACCTTGCCGGTGGCACGGAACCAACACTCGGTGTTCGCCGGAGCGTGATATACCATGAACACATCGCGGGCACCTATCCGCCGGTGCATGATGTCAGGTGATATGTTGCCAGTATCGCCGTGATTCATCACCGCGAAATCACGCACGAACGCCTTGCTCACCACCGCCGGCACATCCTCCGGTTTGTCAACGCGGGTTGTGAGTTGCGCCACCAGCGCGTTGAGTTCAGCGTCCTCACGGCCGGCGCGATCGCTGGCTTCCGGCAGCGCGCCTAACAAAACAACCAACCCGCCGCCGCGCTGGAATTCCACCGCCTTTTGCACCGTGCTCCACCGCACCGCCCGCATCGCCGGGAGCACCAACACCCGATAGCGCTCGCCGCTCACCCGCAGTTCCTTGTCCGCCACTTTCGCCCGGGCCAACGACTCGAAATCCATGAAATCGAAATCGATGCCCTGGGCGTAGAGTTTTTCACCGGTGTCGAACGCGGCGTTCACCGATTCCTGGCCGCCGAGGCCTGCCTCCATGGGTGCCACCGGATACATCACCGCCACATCACAGCGGTGGTCGCCCTGGCACAACAGATAACTCAGCCGCTGCACGGCGGCCATGAAGTGTTCCATGTGCGCCCAGTAGGGCATGCGGAAATGATTGCATGGCGGTGCCCATTCCCAAAACCCGCCATGTGTCGAGTAATAAAGCCCGTGCAAGGTCAGCAGATTGTATCCATGCGCGAAGTTGGCGAACGTCGCATCCGTCAATTGTTCGGTGTTGGTGCCCCAGCCGCTGCTATGATAACCCTCGATCCACGCCCGCGGCCGCTGATAGAGATGGGCGATGGAACTGGCGACCTTGCCTTTGACGAGGTCACGCGCCAATCCGGGCTCGTCGCTGCCGGGTCCCTGGTTCCAGCGTTGCGTGCGGAAATAGTCGCCGAACTCCGTCACGTCCTTGCCCCGCCCGCCATGATCGCAGCCGAAAATCATGCCCCGTTGCTGGTGCCAGTCGAAGCAGGGTTTGAAAAACCCTTCTTCTGTTAGGGAGACCATTACGTCGCGGTAATCCAGCCGGACCTTGGGCGTGCGCGGACCGATATCCTGGAACAACGCCGCCAGTTCCGGCAGCAGGTCGTAGCCCATGCGTTTTTTGAACTCCGCCGCGAACCGCGTGGTCCACAGATTGCCGCCGACCCCGAAGTTCAATTCATCGGAAAAAAAGAAGTTGAGTCCCTTGCCGCACTCGCCCGGGTTGTGGTCCTCGAACTGGCCGAAAAACTTCTTTGCATACGCCGGCCCGGACGACGGATTCAGCGGATCGATGGATGGCAGCGCCTTTTGCGCCACCACTGCGACAATCCGGTGTTTCGGCCCCGGTGCCCGCCATTTCAGCACCCCGTTGACAATGCGGTCCCGCAAGTCCACCACCGATCCAGCCACGATTTTGTCGTGATCCAACAACCATGCGCTCGCCGCAACGGTCTCCGCCGGCAATTGCCACTCCACCTCGCCCGCGTTCACGTCGCGAACCTGCGGTTGCAGTGTTGATCCTGTTAGATCCGGGTGTTCCCTGAGGATGTCATCGGCCACCCAACCTTGGCCGAAACCCAGCGTGTAGTCGCTGAGGCTGACGGCCATGTGGTGTTTTTTCGCCTCCTGGATGAACCAACCGGTGAGTTTCCACCATTCATCCGAAAACAACGGGGGCTCGCTCGGAAACGTCAATCCCCAACTGTGGCCGCCGCGGTCGCTGTGCGCATAGTTGATTTGCAGGCCCATCACGCCTTTCACCTTGTCGAGTTGTTCGATCTGCCAGCCGAGCCGCTCCTTGGTCAGCGGATCGCCCAACCACCAGTAAAACGCCACCTCGCCGTATCCCGGCGGCGGTTGACGGAATCCCGGCAGCGCGTCGAGATCCGCACCTCTGCTAGGGAAACCGATGGCACCCGCTGGCGGTGGCGCGACCGTGGCCGGATCGCTCAATGCAAGATCACCTGCCCGGGCTGCCGCCAGGGCTAACAAAACGACACTCGCAGTGAAAACGCTCTGGTTCATCCTCGGCTTGGCGGTTGGCATCATGGATGGATTGTTCCAAACCGGGAGCGTGATGTCCATCCAATAACCCACCCGTGCCCGTTCCGATATTCCGGCTTGTCAAGGTTCCGGCAGGCCACAAACTGCCCCCGCGAATTGCCAGCTCCTAACAACCTTATCCACAGACGTGGACCGTGTGATATGCGGTGCCACTTCTTAAGCAAAGCCCAATCCATGAAAATATCCGGCATCCACCACATCGCGCTGATTTGTTCCGACTACGAGGCTTCCAAACATTTTTATACCATGATCCTGGGATTCGGGGTCATCGCCGAATCCTTCCGGAATGATCGGAACTCGCACAAATTGGATCTGTCAGTCCCCGGTGGCGGACAAATCGAATTGTTTTCCATTCCCGGATCGCCGATGCGCCCGAGCTACCCGGAAGCCTGCGGCTTGCGCCATCTGGCGTTGAGGGTATCGGATCTGGACGGCAGCGTGAACCAACTGACCGCTCGTGGAATCCCGGTGGAGGAAATCCGGATCGATCCGAACACCAACAAACGTTTCACCTTTTTCCCCGACCCCGACGGCTTGCCGATTGAACTTTATGAGGATGGCTTTTCATGAAAACCACGGAATCTCCGCGATCCCCTCTGCAACCTCCGCGCCTCCGCGTTTCGTTAGTCTCACCGATTCACTTGCAATCGCATGAACCGCCGGGTCTGTCCGGCAAGCGGCACCGTGTCGCGCACCGTGATCTTCCAATAACTCCCTTCATCCAATTGGCCCAATACCGTGGTCCTTCAAAGTTGCAATGATTGGGTTGACAGATTCGGATGTGGGCTGGAATGCGAAACTGAGCCACAGAGGAATCATAGAGAAAGTGCTTGGGCGAGTTGCTGCGGCTGAGGCCGTTGCTCAGGCGTTGAGCCTCCGCAGCGTCTCCCGTGCTGCATTCGCGAAATTCAGGAAGTCCGCCGGGAGCCGCGCATCCGCCGCGACTCTTTGCCAAAACACCGCCGCCCAATCCATGGCTTCCCGCCATTGGGTTTGTGCGGCAGGTACGGGCGGTGCGGGTGAGAAGGTCCGATTGACGATTTCCCCCTGCAAGCCTGGTGCCCACAGCATCGGCAGCATGTCGTAGGCGGGAGTCACCTGAAATGGCAGCGTATCCTCCAGCCAGAAGGAGAGATTGCCGAAGTGCATGTCGGTATTGCCGATGAGTTCGCCGAACGCATGCAAGCGCCGGATCATGGCGACGGCCTCGGCATCGACCAGTCCTTCCTGTTGGAGTTCCAGCGCAGCCGTCGGCCAGTTGCGCCGTGCTCCGCTGCCAACCGCGGCGGCATGTAGCGATTCCAGCGAAACCACGCCCCGCCTGCCGCCCGCGCCCACCCGGTCGAAGCGCTGAACTTCCAAAAACCTCCGGCCTGCCGCATCGATGACGCACGCACCAGGCGTCGCCAGTCCGATTTCCGCCAGCACCTCGTGCGCGTGGAACTCGCACAGCAATAGATCCGCCCAGCGTTGACCGGCGGCCTGATCCATGGGCGGAGAGAACTTCACGAGCACCGGATGGAAATTTCCAGGACCGTTCCGCACGCTCGTCAGGAACTTGGGTTGTTCGCCACCGGCGGAGGTGCCAGGCAGCGCACTCGCGGCAAGCCGGGCCATTTCGGGATAGCGGGTTGCGCGCTCGGGCGCGTCGATCCAATCCGCTGACTCGGGAAAAACCGAGCGCGCGAGTGCCCGGCGCAAGCAATCGTCCCCCACCACATGCGAGCCGGGCAAATCCTCGCTTGCGGCCTGCAAATAGACCAGGGTGTCATCGTCACCCCACCGTCTTGGATCTTCGGGGACCGGGAGCGAGCGGGAAATCTGCATGGCGATGGCCCGGCCGAGAAATCCTTGTGGCCGGGCATCACTGAGAAAAAAGGGAAACCTTTCCCAAAGTCCCTCCCGGTTGGCAAATCGATCCACCCATGCGGGTGGCGTTCCCGCCCACAGAATGCGCCAGTGCCGTTCATGAAGCGCCTCCAGCTCGGCCCAGAGCCGTGCTTGACCCGACTCGTCCACGGCATAGATCGGCCACCGGTTCCCCGCATTCCTGACCTGCCGCCTGAGGGCGTAGCGGGTGCTGCGGGTCGCCCCCATCGTCACCAACTCATCGCCGAAGTCCGCCAGCGCTCGCACGATGGTCGTTCGATTCACCCGCAAAACCGCCGCGAGTTCCGTCGCCGAGACCGGCCCGCGCGCTCGAATGAGTGGAGCTAGGTTTTCACGGGTGATCTGTGTGGGGCGAGCCATTGCGAGGGTATTATGCATCGTAATCTGAACGAATCAACAATTTTTTAATGGTTTGGCGTGAGCGTGTTACAATCTTGACAGGTTTGTTCTGAATATTGAGCGCATCATAATTTGAGCATGGAATGCATTTCCGCCCGTCTTGGTTGGAATAACCGGGGGTCGGTAAAATAAAAAAACTGGGTGCCGACACAACTTTTGCAAGCACTTGCTGCTCGGCTAGCTTCCGGAACGGGCTATCCATTTCGGCGAACTCATCGGCGCGGACCTCCTCCGGGACCGCTGGGGGTTGCTCTCGGGGTTGACTTGCGGGTTGAGGGAAGGCAACTTGTCCCGTCGGGCGCGGTTGGCGCCGGTTGGCGCGGCGAGCGATTCGCGGCGTGAGACCGGCGGAGAATCCGGCGAAACCACTTGAATGATTTGAATTCTCCCCGACGTTTTTTTGACGCATGAAAATTTTTCTGGCAATGATTCTCGCGGGTTTGACCGTGGTGGTCCGGTTGGTTGCGGCGGCACCGGAATCGGCACCGGCTCCCATGGCCGAGGCCGGGGACATCGACTCGTTGATCCGGCAATTGTCCGACGAGAGTTTCCACATTCGCGAGAAAGCCACCCGGGAAATCTGGGAGCTGGGTGAGTCGGCGCTGCCGGCCTTGCGTGAGGCGGGTGCCTCGACCGATCCCGAGCAGGTTTACCGTGCCCGCGCATTGATTCGCAAAATCCAGTTGCACATCACCCCGGACACGGATCCCGCGGTCACCGCCCTGATTGAGCGCTTCGCCAAAGCCACGACCACCGAAAAAGCGACCCTGTTTACAAAACTCAGGGCCAAGCACGCGTGGCGGCAGATGCTCAAACTGTATGCCGGGGAAACGAGGGCCGAGGTCCGCGAAAAACTGCAATCCTCCATCAATGGTGTCGCCGTCAAGGCAGCCCGCGAAAGCCTCTTCAAGGGCGATGCCAAGGAAGCCCGCGAGTTTCTGGAAATGGCGCCTGCGGATGCCGAGAGCTTGCTGGCGCTGGCGGAATTCCACCGCACCCATGGCACACTCGGTGCCGAGCTGGAGCATGCGCGTTCGATCAAAAGCCGGAAGTCGGATGCCTGGCAAAGCGCGTTGCAGCGGGCAGCCGGCAACCCCGAAGCCGCCAGGGATGCCGCCATCGCAGCCGGCGAACCGCGGATCGCGGCGGCCATGGCGGCGCTTGCGGGAGATCCCCTGCCATGGCTGAAATCGGTCCCCAATGAGCGCGGCGATATGGAAGCCGATCCGGTTGCCGCCGGTTACGCCGCCGCTGCCGTCAGACGCTGGCAGGGACAATTGGTCCGCCCGACGGATCTGGAACCGCTGATCCGCCCGCTTTCCGCCCGCAATTCCGCCGAGCGTCTGGGTGCCATGAATGCGTTGTTCCTTCTCGGTGAAACCAACACCGCTGAGGCGGCGTTCGCAAAAATCGCGCCGCTTCCCGCATTCCACCATTTCGAGGCGCTCGAACGCATCCCGGATGCCCTCAAAACCCTCGGCCTCGACCCGGAACAGCCGAATTACAAATCATGGGTCGAAAAACACCTGAAAAAAATGCCCGCCGATGACATCGAGGACCAACACGAACCATCCGACCAACTCGGGCAACTCGTCGCGCTAGCCAATTTCCTCGAACGCAGGGGCCTGGACGACGAGGCAGCCGCCGCATTTTCCGAACCCCTGGCCGCCCTCGCGGAAAAAAACTCCAACCGTTTCATCGATTTGTTAGCCAAGTTTTTCGGAACCCGCGAAACCCTCAGCGGGGCACCCCGGTTGGCCCGGCGGATCGCCCTTGCCTGGGCGGGCGATGACGAAAAGCGTTGGGATGACATCGTGGCGGCCGCCTTCGGCGATGACGACCAGGCGCGGGCATGGTGGGAACGACTCGCCGACCTCGATCCCACAGCCAGCCGCACCGCCCGCTATGACGCCATGCTCGCCCTGTTCGGACTGGGTCCGGACCCGGCCAAACTGCGCGAAAAATGGCTCGGTTTGGCCTGGAAAGCCGTGGCTGCGGCTCCCGCCGGACAGCGTGACCCGCTGGTGACCCAGATTTCCTCGCTCGCGCTGGAAACCGGCGACGTAACCAACAGCCTCAAGGCATGGGACCAATTGCCCGAAGAATCCCGCAAGGAGGTGTTCTGGGGCGAACACATCCTGCACCTCTCCGCCGCCGATCGCTGGGACGATGCCGCCAAAATTTTCCTCAAACAGATCGATCTCGCCAAGGACTCCAAACAGGAACCCAACCCGCAACTTCACGCTTATGCCGCAGCCGCCCTCCGCCAGGCCGGCCGCGCCGACGAGGCCATCGCCCATGACCAGTGGGCCGATCAGTTGGCACTCGGCAGTGCCACCGTCGCCATCCAAATCGCCAACGGTTATGCCTTCGGCTGCGATTACCAGCGGGCCGCCGTGTGGTGGGCCAGAGCCGCCCGCGAGGCCGATCCGGACTCGGTCACGTTCGCCCTTGCCCTCAGGCTGCACCTCGATGTGCTTGTGGAGCAGGGAAAATGGAAGGAAACCGCCGCCGCCTCCGAAATGCTGGCCCGGATCTATGTTTCCAACGAATTCCGTGGTGCCAGCCCGCTGCCGCTCATGCATGACCGTCTCCAGGCCGACATGGCGCGCGCTCTCGCCAACCTCGAAACCGACCGCGAGGGATCGCTCGCCCTCCTCGAAAAATGCCACCAGGCGTTCGTCAGTGATGGCACCCTGGCCGACTTCTTTTTCCCGGCCCTGCGCAAGGCCGGTCTGATCAAGGAACATGACGCGTGGTTCGACCAGACATGGAACCTCATGGAAAAGGTCATCGCCATTTACCCGCAGTCCGACAATACCCGCAACACCGCCGCCTGGTTTGCCGCCCGCGCCACCCGCAATCTCGACTCAGCCGAAAAACACCTGTTCACCGCCCTCGCCGCCAACCCGAACCAATCGGCTTACCTCGACACCATGGCCGAACTCAACTTCGCCAAGGGCAACCGCGACAAGGCCCTCGAATGGTCGAAACTCGCCGTCAATTTCCTGCCCAATGACCCGCAACTGCGCCGCCAGCAGGAACGCTTCCGCTCCGACCCGTTTCCCAAATGACCCGGGCGGACCTGTCCAATACAGTTCGGTTAAGCCCGAAAACCGAAGTTAAAACCTTCGATCTGCTGTTGATAACCACGGATTACGCGGATTAAACGGATTTTTTGAATAGGATTTTCCCATCAAATAAATCCCCAAGTTAGTCAGAAGGTTAAGAGATTCGCGGAACTTTTTCCAGGTGCAAGGAATTCTCACCCCAGAACCTCCGCGCCGAAATACGGCACCAGCGCCTCCGGGATGCGGATGGATCGGTCGGGTTGCTGGCATTGCTCTAACAGCGCAACATAGAGCCGCGGCAGGGCGGTGCCGGAGCCGTTGAGGGTGTGGGGAAAGCGGTTTTTGCCATCGCTGTCCTTGAAGCGGAGTTTCATGCGGCGCGCCTGATAGTCGGTGAAGCACGAGCAGCTTGAGACTTCGAGGAATTTCCCGTGGCCGGGTGCCCAGACTTCGATGTCATACGTTTTGGCCGACGAGAAACCGATGTCGCCGGTGCACAGTTCGATGGTCCGGTAGTGGAGGCCGAGTTTTTGCAGGATGGATTCCGCGTGGGCGGTGAGATCCTCGAGCACCTCGAAGCCGGTGTCCGGGTGGACGATTTGCACGAGTTCCACCTTGTCGAACTGGTGCATGCGGATGATGCCCTTGTGATCGCGGCCGGCGGATCCCGCCTCGCGGCGGAAACACGGCGTGTAGGTGACCATTCTCACCGGCAGGTCGGCTTCGGCCAGTATCGTGTCCCGATAGAGATTGGTGACCGGCACCTCGGCGGTGGGGGCCAGAAACAGGCTGTTCACCCCGCTCTCGCCGGGATCGGTGCCGTACATGTCGTCCTCGAATTTCGGGAGTTGGCCGGTGCCTTCCATGCACTCGCGCCGGACAAGGTGGGGCACGTTGACCTCCTCGTAGCCGTTGGCCGCCTGCGTGTCTAACAGGAAATTGATCAACGCGCGTTCCAGCCGGGCACCCATGCCGCGATAGACCACAAACCCTGAGCCGGCGACGCGGATGCCGCCGTCCCAATCGATCAAGCCGTGACGCCGCGCGAGTTCCACGTGGTCGAGCGGTTCGGCGATGTCCGGTTTGCTTCCCCACTCGCGGACCGAGTGGAAACTCGGCAAGGTATTGTTCGGGGAAAAGATCACCAAAACCGATCTTAAAGGTAAGGTG
>Ga0073936_10008927_pt1 | contig 12571 bp, 12 predicted proteins | sample AliMusrvi5mmetaG_FD_87041 | JGI IMG/M metagenome (GOLD analysis project Ga0073936, IMG submission 87041) | Freshwater lake bacterial and archeal communities from Alinen Mustajarvi, Finland, to study Microbial Dark Matter (Phase II) - Alinen... | ecosystem: Environmental > Aquatic > Freshwater >... | reverse complement strand
TTGGATCAGGTGGGGTGGCCTGTGGTTGCTGCCAGAGGGAGGGGAGGGGGGGGGGGGGGGGCGCCTGTCTCTGTATTGCCACAGGCGCTAGTGAGCAGCGCGCGAGCCCTGAGGGTGAGGAGTGCGGGGGTTAAGCGTGTGATGTTATTCATGTTATGTTTCCTTCGGATAAAGATGAAAGCTTAAGCGTGGAGCGTTACGATTTTTATGGATTCCCCTTCAAACTGTTTTGTGCCTGCAGGGAGCCGCCTTTTTCGATGATGCCTGTGGCATGCGCCAGATTAGCCAGCGCCGTGAAGACATCCTGGCGGGCCACGATTTGCTGGCGCCGGACCTGGGCGAGTTGGGATTCGGCATTCAGGACATCGAGGATGCTCTTGACGCCAGCCTTATAGCTTTCCAAGGCCATTTGCCAGGCGGCCGTGGCGCTGTTGAGAGCGGAGAGGCTGAAGGCATACATGCGCAGGGAGGTTTCGTAATTATGGAATCGCGCCCAGATTTCGGCGCTGGCTCCCAGTTCAGCCTGCTTGAGTTGGGCGCGGGTGGCCTCGGCCTGTGCTTCCGCCGTGCGAATGGTACTCAGGGTTTGGAAGCCGTCAAAGATATTCCATTTGACGCTGATGCCGCCAATGTAGCTCCATTCATCCGCCGCCGAGGCGCGGTTGCTCAGGCCGTAGAGTTCGTAGTAGTTGCGGTTGATCGAACCATTGAGATACAGCGAAGGCCAGCGTGAGGCGGTAGCCACCTTGATGGCGGCTTCCCGGGCGGACAGGGAGGCCCGCAATGCGGCGAGGTCGGGACGGCGGGCCAGCGCCGCGTCGGTAAAGCGTCGCATTTCGACTTCGGAAAGAGAGGCGGGCAGGTTGGTTGAAGGGGTCGCGATCTGGAGCAGGGTATCGGCGGGGAGGTTGACGGCTTGCGCCAGACTGCCCCAGGTGATTTTCAGCAGCCCCTGGGCGCTGGCGAGGGTGAAGAGCGCCTGATCATAAAGGGTCTGGGCCTGAAGCACTTCCAGGTCCACGCCGACTCCGGCCTTGCGGCGTTCCGTCGCCGCTTCCAGAATGACCTTTGTGTCGGCGGCATTGGTCGCTGCTGATTCCACGCCGGCCTGCGCGGTGATTACCTGATAGTAGGCCAGTTCCGCCGAGAGCAGGGTGTCCTGAATGGCTTGGTTGAAAGCGAAGTTACTGGCATATACGGTTTGAAGCGCCTGTTCAATGGCGGCACTGCGCCCGCCGCCGAAGTTGACCACAAGGTAACTCAATTGCAGGCCGGGGCCGTAGTACAGATTGTTCTGGTCATAGCTTTCAGGGTGATCGGAAGTGGTGGTTCGTGTCATTCCCGCATTGGCCGTGATACTGGGCATGAAATAGCCCTGAGCGTAACGCACCTGCTCCGAGGCGGCGCGGGCTTCGTGCCAGGCTTTGCTGGTTGCGGCATTATTATGGAGGGCGAGATCCGCGATATCGGATAGTGTCAGAGGTTTGGAAAGATCGGCAGGGGTTGCGGCGCGAACGGCCTCCCAGACTTTGTCCTGTTTTTGGGCATCGGACGGGGTGGACCACAACGCGGTTTGAGACGCGGGAGGGGGCGCTTGGACGCAACCGGTTATCAAGGCCGCCAGCAAGGTGGCGGCGAGAAGCTGTAAGGTAGGGCTTTTCATGATTTTGAACCTGATGTTTTTGAATTAGAGGCTTTTACAATCGTGTCTACAACATTACGGACATAGTCGTCAGGCGAGGCGGGCTTGTAATCAAACAAGGTCTCGCACCAGGCATAGTGCGAAAGGGCCCCGAGAAAGGCCTGGGCTTGAATTTCGGGAGATTTCATCGCCATGCGTCCGGCTTTGATTTCCAATTTGAAATACTTGCACAGCGCTTCCATCTTTTCAATGGGCGGCGGGCGTTGCCCGGGATGATGATGCTTGGGGATGGTGATTCCGCTGGAGGTGATCATCATGAGGCGTGGCAGAATCAGGCGGAGGTGGCTGAGGAGCTGGGCGCCCGCGGTTTCCAGAGTGGCGCGAATATCCTGTTTTCCGGCCGCCCCGAGCAGGCAATCCTCCCAGGATTGTTCATTCCCCTCCACGTCCATGGCGGCGAGGAAAAGGTTACATTTGCTTTTGTAATGCTTGAACAGGGTGCCTTCCGATACCCCTGCCGCCTTGGCAATGAGAGCGGTGCTGGCCTTGTAGCCATGGGTCATGAAGACCTTGCGGGCCGCTTCAAGAATGACATCAGGTTGTATGGATACTGGTCTCGCCATTTGAAAATACCACCTCTTTAAAAAGTAAGCACTCACTCATTAATGGATTCTGCAGGTAATGTCAAAAAGAATTAATTATCTGCTGGAATCGGTTCTGGCACGAAATTTCCCTCAAAGACGCTAAACATTCTTTGTGCTGAAAATCAGCCCAAACAGGCAAAAGGAATGCCCAGGATCTGTTCGGTATAGAGCCGCGGTCGTTCATCGTTATTGATTACGATACCAAACGCGCATTTAAAATCGGCAACGAAATGGGTGAGGGTTTGCAACTCCTGTGCTCGTATGGTTTGAGAATGTTTGATTTCAACGGGAATTAAGCCGAAGTCCCCTTCCAGGACGAGATCAACTTCCCCACCCGCAGCCGTCCGGTAGTGGGAGGCTTCGAAGGCGATGCCCCGTCCGTTCAAGCCACGCAGGAGTTCTTCGATGACCATTCCTTCCCAGGATCTTCCCATGGCGGGATGACTCAGAAGTGCATCAAGATCAGGGATTCGCAGGAGATGATGGAGCAGGCCGGTGTCGCGAAGATAACCTTTGGGATGTTTGACGGCGCGCTTGAGGGGGTTTCCTGCATGAGCGGGGAGACGGCGCCAGACAAATGTGCCGTGGGCGATTTCCACGTAATCCCTGGCCGTCGGTTGCGAGACGGCCAGCGTCCGGGCCACATCGGAGTAGTTCATAATCGTGCCTGACAGGTTTCCGAGCATATGCAGAAATTGGCGGAAGCGATCGTGGTCAAGCCCGGGGAACAGCCGGGCAACATCCCTATGCAGGTACGTTTGCACGTAGTTCTCGCACCAAGTCTTGCGGAAACGAGGACTGGTCTTCAACCAGGGTTCCGGGTAGCCGCCCTGCATCCAGTACTGATGGATTTCTGTAAGGGTTGAGCAGGGGCTCAGCGCATTTACCAGATCAATGACAGATACTTTTCCCGATTGGAGAGCATCGAAGAACACGGAATCGAAGGTCTGGCGCGTTTCGGCGAAGGAGAAGGGGGCCATTTCCACGATGGCAATGCGTCCGGCCAGCGATTCCGAGACTGACTTCAAAAGTTCAGGCGAACTCGATCCCGTAATAACAAAGCGACCGGTTTCCGTGCGGTGATCATCTATCGCCACACGTAGAGCCGCAAAAAGCGCAGGCAAAAGCTGGGACTCGTCGATGGCAATGTGCCGAGGATTCAATCGTAGGAAAAGGTCCGGGTCGCGGGAAACAACCTCAAAATCGTTCTGTCGCTCCAGATCGAACCGATGCCAACTGGCCCCCAAGGTTCCCAGCAAGGTGGTTTTTCCGCATTGACGGGGACCCAGAATGACCACACAGGGAAATTCGGCGAGATATCCTTCAATTAGGGCTTCGTAGAGTCGTTTCATGGCATGTAAAATAAAACATGATGTTTCAAAATGCAATGCATAAATTTAGCAAACACGCAGCCATGCTTATGCCTTTGAGATTCTGGCTTCTATCTTCCTCCCCCCGCTGTCATACTCCGTTCATGTCAGCCGAACAAAAAATTGAAATGTATACGGATGGGGCCTGTTCACCGAACCCGGGCCGGGGCGGGTATGGGGTGATTATTGTTCAAAACGAACGGCGGCAGGAGCTATCCGGCGGCTTTAGCAAAACGACCAACAACCGGATGGAGATTCTGGCGGCCATTGAAGGCTTGAAAAAGGTGATGACGGAGCAGACATCGGGGCTCGATATCACCGTTTTCAGCGATTCCCGTTATTTGGTGGACATGTTTAATGGCGGACATGCCAAACGATGGCGCTCAAAGGGCTGGATGAGGGGCCCGAAAGACCGGGCGAAAAACGAAGATTTATGGGGACGTATCCTGGATCTTGCGGCACAGCATGACGTCAGATTCGTGTGGGTAAAAAGTCATAATGAACATCCAGAGAATGAACGGTGCGACCAGTTGGCGGTCGAAGCGCGACAGCAGGATACCCTTCCGGTTGATGAGGGGTATGAAAGAGAGTATTCAGGAGTCAGGATCCAGGATTCAGAAGAACAGCAGTTGACCTTGTTATGATCTCCTCCCTGAATATCCCTATCCTGAATTCTGAATCCTGTCTCCTGACTCCTGTCCTGATCCTCGCTCCCATCCGTGGAGTCACCGATGTTGTCTATCGGGATGCTTTTGCCCGTTGTTTTGGTGGCTTTGATGGCGCGGTAGCTCCGTTTTTGCAACTACGTCAGGGGCATTCTCTGCGGCCTGCGGAATTGGGTCAGGTGGCGCCGGAGAATAATCGCGCGCTGCGAACCTTTCCGCAGGTGTTGACGCATCACCCGCCGACCTTCGCCGCGGCATTGCGTGAGTTAAGGGCGGCTGGTCATGAAGAGGTGAATTGGAACCTGGGCTGTCCTTATCCGACGGTCGCGGGGCGCGGGCGTGGGGCGGGGTTGCTGCCGGATGCGAAACGGATTGAGTCTATTCTGGATGAAGTGACGAGGGATGCACCGGTCCAGCTTTCCGTGAAGATGCGGTTGGGATATCACGATCCCGATGAGTTTAAGGCGGTGATCGAGGTGCTCAATCGTTATCCCCTGAAGGAAGTGGTCCTGCATGCGCGTACGGCGGATCAGATGTATGACGGCGCGGTGGATGTTGCCCGGGCCCAACAGGCGTTGGAGCTGTGTCGGCATCCGTTTATCTATAATGGGAACGTCACGACGTTGGCGGGATTGAGTGTGATCGGTCAGCAACTTCCCGGGGTTGCGGCGTGGATGGTGGGCCGCGGCGCGCTGAGAAATCCTTTTTTACCCGCGCAGCTAAAAGGCGAATCCCTGCCGCCGCCAGAGGTCCGCCGCGAACGGCTCCTTAAGTTTCACAACCATTTATTTGAAGGCTACGGCCAGTGGCTAAGTGGGGACCAGCACCGGATGGACAAGATGCTGGCGCAGTGGGAATATCTGGCGCATGTGTTTGCGGATCCCCAGTCAGTTTTTTCTCGCCTTCGACATGGTCATTCCCGAAATACAAGACGACTATAGAGTGGGTTTTTAGACAGGATTTGAAACTGGAGTTATGATGGAATTCCATGATGACATAAAACAGAGGATTAACAGATGATGAAGAGCAATTCCTTCTTCACAATGTGAATCAGTGCCAGTTTATTTCGGTCCATGATCGTGTCTCCTTACCGCATTTTCGAAAGCAGGCGACGGGCTAAAAGGAAATCAAGGCGGGCAAGAACAAAGTGGGAGAGGCGCTCGAGTAGTTTTTCCCAGTAACCCCGGGCTTGCCCCCAGGTTGTGGGATTGATGTTCTGGCAATGGGGTAGATAATCGCGGAAAATTTCATGCGCTTCCTGGGCCAGGTGCCCGTCGTTGATCCTGACGAGTAATTCGTAATTGATATTCAGGCTCCGGGTATCCAGGTTTGCGGAACCGACATAGACAACATTATCTGCAATGATCAGTTTCGTGTGCAGGATTTGCGCATGGTATTCATGAATGTTCACCCCTGCTTTGAGGAGGCTGCGGTAGAGGGCGCGTCCGGCATAGCGGGCCATGGCGACATCCGTTTTGCCGGCGGTAATGATCTTTACGTCCCGCCCCTGGCGCGCAGCCCGGATCAGGATTTTGCGAATCCGACGGGTAGGCAGGAAGTAGGCGGAGATGATCCGGATGCAATGGGCGTGCTGGAGATCCCGCAGTAACGTGATTTTGATGTTGCTGTCAATTCCCCCGGGGCCGCTGGCCAGAAGTGAGGGAATGGGTTTTTGATTATTGCGGGTCAGAAAACGAGGGCGTCGTAAACGCAGGCGGGGGAGTCGCCGATGCCGGAATTGGGCGACGCTGAACATCCGATCAAATGAATCGGACAGTTCGCGCACGACGGGCCCGCTCAGGCTCAGACCCAGATCCCGCCAACCGTGAGTGATCCCGTCCCCGGTCTCGGTGGCGGAAATGTTAAAACCGCTGACGAAGGCGATTTTGTTATCGCAGACGAGAAGTTTCCGGTGATCTCGGAAGGCAATGCGGCTGAGGGCGAGAGGATTGAAGAAGGCCATTTCGCCACCGGCGGTGATCACGGCATCCCAATAGTTGGAGGGCAGATCCATGGAGCCGAAGGCATCCAGTAACACCCGGACTTTTACGCCCCGTCGCCGGGCCGTCAGGAGCGCATCATGAATATCGTCTCCCGGATAGCCGGAATCAAAGATGTAGGTTTCCAGCCGGACGCACTCTCTGGCTTTTCCAATTTCCGTCAGGAGTGCACGATAGAAGGCATTGCCCGTCTGATACCACTGGTGGGGGAAATTCATGTCGCAAGCATCTGACTGAGGGTCAGCAGGAAATCCCGGTTATCAGCGCTGAGATATCGCATTTGTCCGCCCATGCGGTTGAAGGTTTTGCAGTAGCGCAGATAGTAGGCGGGATTGTCCTTGGGAGGTTCTCCGTTTTTCTGCCAGTCCCAGGTGGATTCAGCAAGATCAACCACGACAATGAAGTGCTGATTAATCGGCTGGCCCGACTGCAAGGCCAGATTTTGGGACATGGACAACGCCTTCTCGAAGATCATGGGGGACATAACCGCGGATCCGACGGAGAGATAAACCCCGCCTTGTAATTGGCTGATGGACTGGGTGAAGGCCATGAAATCCCGCAGGGCCGAACGCCCGATGGCCGCCCCGTGATTCATGGGGTGGTTGTAGATGATGTCGTGTCCGATCATGGGATGGCCGGTAAAGGGGGATTTTCAGGCGATAGGCGGCGGCTTGGGCGCTGTAGGCTTTGAAAGGGTGGGCTATTGCCGTGTATCCCGGCTTTAATTTGAATTTCCGAATGGCCCCCAGCAAATCTGCCGCCGCCGCCATCCGGTCTTCGCTCACATCTGATCCCCGAATTTCCTGGAGCAGGGTTTCTTCTGAGGGAATGGTCAATCCTTCTTGTTCGATCAGCTTGCCGACCGACTCGCCATAGCCCAGCCCTTCATATGTCCCGATAATGATGGCGAGGTTGATGTAGAAGCCGGTCTCCTGCCAGATGCCGAACTCCCCGCGGGCCACGTTGGCCTGGACGTCCTCACTGCTCTGGCCAAGGTAGGCGAATTCCCAGTCGTGGATGATGCCGGCGCCATTGGTTGCCAGGTGAGTAATCCAACCTTGTTCCATCAGCCTGATGAGAACGGGGGCCAATCCATTCTTAATGGTGTGGGCGCCGAAAGCCATGATGACCGGTTTACCGGCCTGACGGGCCGTCTGGATTCTCACCACCGTTTCCTGCATGTGTTTTTGGGCGGGTGCGTTCAGCGGGGCCGGAACCTGGTCCGGTTCAACATGATCCTTTTCAATGGCCAGTTTGTTGGGCCGCTGTGCCAGTGACTTGATGATCAGTTTGCTGCGATCAAATTGCGGATAAGGCATCGAGAAAGTCTCCTGAGCTGGATCTATGCAAGCGTGTTTAAGATGGCTTTGATTGAGACTTGGGCTCCGCAAATGACGGTGTCGGAGGCGCCGTAATAGAGGGTGACGGTGTCGCTATCGACAAGTTGACCGTTGGTGAAGACGACGTTGCCGAAGAATCCTGTTTTCTCATACTCCGCGATCGGTTCCATGATAGGCGCCTTGCCTCGTGCGATGACACGGGAGGGATCCTTGAGATCCAGCAGCATGGCGCCCAGGCAATAGCGTGACGCTTTGTCGGCCCCGTGATAAATCACCAGCCAGCCCCGGTCGGTTTTGATGGGGGCAGCTCCACCGCCGATCCGTTCGCTGTCCCACATGCCGGGGCGGGTATGGGCAATGCAGCGATGTTTACCCCAATGTTCAAGATCGGGTGACTCCGCCAGCCAGATATAGTTGCCGCCCAGTCCCAAACTGCTGGGGCGGTGCAGGGTATAATACGTGCCGCCAATGGGTTCTTCGAAAAGCGCACAATCTTTATTGTGTGGGGGGATTATCATGCCGTGGTGGGTGAAAGTACGCCAGTCCGTGGTGCTTCGCAACCCAACGCCGACCCCGTGCGGGGAAACCTGGGTGTAGGTCAGGTAATAGGTCTTGCCGATTTGGGCCACACGACAGTCTTCAATACCGTACGACTCATAGTCTCCGTGACCGAAAATGGGGGGATAAGATTGGTCTTCGGTGAAGTGGATACCGTCGGTGCTTGAGACCAGGCGGAGATGTGAGAGGGTGGTTAGGTAAGATTGCCCATCATAGGAGATTACCCGAGGATCATCCCGGTTGAGTTTTGGGTCGGCATTGTCGAATTCCAGAAGTTTTATTTTTCCGGTCCCGTCAAAAATCGGGAACGAAGTTTTGCCGGGCTTCTGCACAGGACGTTCCGCCACGCGCAGGAGAAGCCAGGTCCGGTTGTTAAAGCGGAACACGCCGGGATTCAAAAGGCAGGTGATTTCAAAGCGTGCATCACTGGGAGGGAGGTCGGATGGACGCAAGAGGGGATTCTGGGTGAACCGTTGAACGATGTCGGCCATGGAAAATGCTCCTAGTGAATGATGTGATATCGAATGTTTTTTGAAAATATGAAAAGCAAAAGACGATCACAAGTTATTTATCGTTGCCCGGGGTGCATCCATGGCATCCATAATTTGAATATCGATAAACAACTTGTGGCAGGTAATTTCAGCGGGTAAAGTGCGGAGCCTTTAGGGCATGAAAGTGGGAGCGTATGAACAGAATTAATATTGGCATCGTCGGGTTATCGTTCGGGAAATACATTATTGAGAATGAACTTCTGGCCGGGGGCGGCGTGCCGTATTTCAAGCTGGCCGGGGTCTGCGCACTTGAGCGGGAGCAATGTGCGGCCGCAGCGGCCAAATATGGCGTGAAAGCGTACTATGATTTGGATTCATTAATTTCGGATCCTGAGATTCCGGTGATTGGCCTGTTTACCGGTCCGGTAGGCCGGGCGGCCTTGATCCAGCGGATTATCGAGGCGGGTAAGGACGTAATGACGACCAAGCCGTTTGAGCTGGATGCCGACGCGGCCCTGGCGGTTTTGCAACGCGCGAAAGAACTGAAACGGGTGGTCCACCTGAACTCCCCGTCTGCGGTGGTGTCGGATGATCTCCGTCAGATTGAGAGCTGGCTGGCCGAATATCCTTTGGGCCGGCCCATTGCCGCCCACTTTCAAACATGGGTGAGCTATCGGGAAAAAGCGGATGGATCCTGGTATGACAATCCGGACCAATGCCCGGTGGCGCCGTTGTTCCGGTTGGGAATCTATGCCCTGAATGACATCGTCTGTTATTTCGGTGAGCCCGAGAGTGTCCAGGTCACCCAGTCCCGGATCTTCACCGGGCGGCCAACCGCAGACAGTGGCGTCTTGACCATCCGGTTCAAAAGTGGGGCAATCGCGACCATCTTTGCCTCATTCTGTGTCGGCGGGGATATCCCTTACGGGGATGCGCTGACGATGAATTTTGAAAATGGAACGATTTATCGGGGAGTAGGGCCAAGAACCAATCATCAGGAGTGCATGCTGAAACTGATTACCGGCGGTTCCCCATCCCCCGTGGTCCGGGAGGTAGCCATTCCTGCCGGAAACCGGAGCGGGAGTTATCAATGGGCTGTCTTTCATCGTGCGATCCATGGCGAGATCCCGGAGACCGTCGTCGAACCCAGCCATGTGGCGGCGGCCATTCGCATCATCCGGGCCATGTCGCTTGCACAGTACAGTGGGCGCACCGAGCAGGTGTGAAAGGGTTGGGTTCTTCTTGTCCCGGTACTGCCATTATGAAAGCATTACCCCGTGAAATCTTTAATAAGCCCCCGTTTGACCCGTCTGCGTAAGACGGTCATGGATCAAAGCGGTTCCTGGAATCCGGACACCAGTCCCGTTCTCGCCGACATGGCTCTCGGGCGGGCGGCGAGGCTGGGCCAGTCCCGGGTGCAACGCCGGGCGGCCTTTCTGGTAGAGCTGGTGAATATTGCGCCAGTTCGAGTGGGGCCCGACTGGCGTCTGGCGGGAGAACACCTTCGCCCACTGCAACCCAGGGCACTGGGTGATCTTGCTCCGGTTGAGATCTCGGCGATAAAGAGACAATTTGGCCTGGACGATGAGGCTTTTGAAAGATTAAAGCGGACCGTCAAGGACTGGCATGGAGCGGGAGACATTTCCCCCTATGGAGTTCATACTGTCGAGGTGGGTGAGGTATCAGCAGATTCGTCCCGGGGCCGTGGGGTCTGGTCTACGCGTGACCATGAAAGCAAGGTTTACTGGAGTGGCGGTTGGGTTGAAAACCACAGCATCCGTGATTTCGCCAAGGTCCTCCGTATTGGATTTGCCGGGATCCGCTCCGAAGTGGAGACGTGTTTGTCGGACTCCGAACTGACTGATTCCGATTATCCTCAAAAGGAGAATTTCTGGCGCGCCGCATTGTCTATATGTGAGGCCGGGATTCGGTTAGGACAGCGGTATGCCGAGGAGGCACGCCGATTGGCGGCAACCGCTCAGGACGAAGACCGGGTGCGCCTCTTGGCCATCGCGGAGAGTTGCGAACGCGTCCCTGCCCGGGGTGCCCGGACCTTTGCTGAAGCGGTGCAAAGCTTGTGGTTCAGCCATATCCTGACCTGTGGTGAAGACGGTATCAACGCCAACTCCATCGGGCGCCTCGATCAGATTCTTTATCCCTATTATGCGGCCGATCTGGCCGCCGGGCGTCTTACCCGTGATGCCGCCCGCGAATGGATGGAAGAATTGGCCTGCAAACTGTATCTGGATTACGATGTCCAGGCGATTACGTTGGGCGGAGTGGATCAGGCCGGCCGTTGCGCGGTGAATGACCTTAGTTATCTGGTTTTGGAAGCGACCCGGAACGTGGATTTCATCCGCGATGTGTCGATTCGCATTAATCGTGAGACACCGGAGAAATTCCTATCCCTGGCGGCGGATTTGATTATCGCCGGCGGCGGCATTCCATTCCTGTTCAATGATGAGTGTTTTCTGCCGGCGCTCACCGGGCACGGCATTCCCCTCTCGGATGCATGGGATTACGCGCCCATTGGTTGTATTGAATTGACCATTCCCGGCAAGGCCAATCCGCACGCCGTATCCGGCTGGTTCAATGCGTCCAAATGCCTGGAGCTGGCATTGTTCGACGGTCGCGATCCGCGAACGGGAGAACAGTTTGGTCCTACCACCGGCACGTTGGCGTCATTCACTGATTTTGAAGCGTTGTGGCGCGCTTACACGATTCAGGTCGAATTCCTCGCCCGCCGCATGGTTTACCACTGCAATCGTGGCGAGTTGATGCAACGGGAACGCGGGCCGCTGCCCTGCTGGAGTTTGCTTACCGATGCCTGTATTGAGCGCGGACGCGATATCACCAACGGCGGCGCGCTTTACAATTTTCATTCGATCTGTCTCCTGGGCACCGCCAACACGGCGGATTCCCTGATAGCAGTAAAGAAATTAATATTTGAGGAAAAGCGGGTTTCTGCGGATGCACTTCTGAGCGCACTGCGGAACAATTTCGAGGGCCACGAGGAGTTACGCCAGCAATTACTCAAGCAGGCGCCTAAATATGGTAATGACATTCCTGAGGTTGATGACTTGGCCTCTCGGGTCGACAACCATTTCATCGATCTGATGGATACGATGCGTAGTCCTCTGGGAGGCCGTTATCATGTCCACCTCTTTTCATTCCTCTGCAATATCCATTTCGGAAAGTCGTTGGGTGCCACGCCGGACGGACGTCTGGCAGGTGAGCCCATCGCCTATTCCCTCTCCGCCCAGCAGGGCCGGGATGAACAGGGTGTCACGGCCATGCTCAACACGTTGGCCTGTTTGCCGCATTGCCGGGCCGCCGGTGCTTCGGCAGCCATCATCGAGCTCGATCCCAAGTTGGTGGAGGGTGAGACCGGCCGCCAACGTCTGGTGGCATTGATTCGCGCGGCTGTCACCATGGGGGTGGGTCAGTTGCAATGGAATGTGGTTACGACGGAACGCCTGCGCCAAGCCCAGCAGGATCCGGAACGTTATGGGAACATCCCCGTCCGGGTTGCCGGGTTTTCACAAACGTTCAAACTTGTGGAACCCGAGTTGCAGGAACACATCATTGCCCGGACCAAGCATTGCCGGTGAGGAATAGGGTGCCGCTCCGCCAACGTCTCATCATTCGCCACCGGCGGCATCAGGGGGATGATAGACACTTGTGAAATTAACAACCTCCCACTTCTGTATGTCATATCGGTCCGGGGGAACCGTCTTTCCTGAGTTCCGAAATGGGACACCCAATCAATGCACCAGATTGTAAACCTGTTGCTGTTCATCATCCATTTGTAGGGGAATCTGGTGTAATCGTGGGTCTGAGGGCAGTCTAAAACTGATTTCG
>Ga0073936_10008926_pt1 | contig 12571 bp, 14 predicted proteins | sample AliMusrvi5mmetaG_FD_87041 | JGI IMG/M metagenome (GOLD analysis project Ga0073936, IMG submission 87041) | Freshwater lake bacterial and archeal communities from Alinen Mustajarvi, Finland, to study Microbial Dark Matter (Phase II) - Alinen... | ecosystem: Environmental > Aquatic > Freshwater >... | reverse complement strand
GACCAAGACCGAACTGCTCGCCAACATCGCCGCCGCCACCGAACTGCCCAAGCAGCAAGTGGCCGCCGTGCTGGAGGCCCTCGGCATCGAGATCCAAAAGAGCCTCAGCAACAAGGGAGCCGGAGCAATCACGATTCCCGGCCTGCTGAAGATCGAGAAGAAGAAGGTCCCTGCCCGTAAGGCCGAGAAGGGCGTGCCGAATCCGTTCAAGCCCGGCGAACTGATGGACCGCCCGGCCAAGCCCGCCTACAACAAGGTCAAGGTACGGGCGTTGAAGAATCTCAAGGATATGGCGAAATAACCGATCAGCCGAGAGAATGCTCCACCGCCAGCAATGGGGTGGGGCGTTCTCGCTTGAATTCCACGGCTTGATCGCTCGTATTCTGGCCAAGGCAGTACGGACATAGTCGGGAGCTTGAAAACGAGAATGTAGTTATGCTTGAGAGTATTCCACGTCAACCATCGCTACCGACGCAGCCTAGTCCCGAGGCACGACCACCGCTGGGCCTTCCAAGGGGCAGCGTCCGGGCCCTGCTGACGCTCTTGATCGTGGGGTCGTCATCGTGCAGTTGGCCCGAGGGCATGAAGTCGAACTGCTCTGGACGGAGACTCTGATGATCGCCCTGGCCCATTACTTCACTTCCAGGCGATTCATCCGGCTCTCGCCCGATGTCATCCGCCGATTGACCGAAGAGGGCCATATCGAGGCGGAACCACGCCCGCTTTACTTGCCGCAATACAGCATCCGCCTGATCCTTGTTGTGGCCTTCATTGGACTGGCCGTGTACCTTTACCGGCAGGATCGGCTGTTCCAGTCCCAGGCGGTATCCATTCTGGGCGTCGTATTCGCCTATCTTCTCGGGATTGTGGCTCGACTTCGGAGTGTGCGAGGCTGGGAGGATTTCAAGGCGATTGCCGTTCTTCTGGTATTGTTAGCAACCGCAATACCCTCCCTTTTGGATCGAAGTGATTTGGTGCCGCACCAGTTGCGAGACGTCACGCTGGGGCTGGTGCTTTTCTACTTCGGGTCAAGGTGAAGCAGGGGTGTGATTTTACACACCAACGCATCCTGTATAATAGCACCATGACCAAACGAAACATTATCCGCCGCATCGCCCACGAACTGGGCCTTACCGTGATAGAAACCCAGCCGATCGTTCAAAAGACGCTCGACGCGATCATCAACGTCCTTATCGAGGAAGGCCGCATCGAGTTAAGGAACTTCGGCGTCTTCGAGGTAAAGAAGCGGATGGCTAGGCAAGCCCGCAATCCAAAGACCGGCGAGAAAGTGATGGTCGGCGAGACGGCAACGGTGAAGTTTAAGCCGGGGCGGGTGGTCGAGGAGCGACTGGCGATGGAGAGTGGTGGTGGGGCTGTGCGGGCCGAAAAGATGTCCGTGGGCGAGTGACTGCAATATCCCGCACGATTTGGAATAATCCCTATGGCAAAAACCTCCTTGCCCTTATCTCGGGTGTACCGCCTGATTGAGCCGGGGCCAGTGGTGCTGGTTTCGACCATGAGCGGTAGCAAGGCGAATATCATGGCCATGTCGTGGCACATGATGGTCGAATTTGAGTCGCCAATCCTGGCTTGTGTTCTCAGCAACCGCGACTACACGTTCGACATCATACGCAAGACCAAAGAATGCGTCATCAATATCCCAACCGCGGAGCTAGCCAAAAAGTCGTGGCTTGCGGGAACACTTCCGGACGCAAAGTGGACAAGTTCCAGAAGTTCGGGCTTACGCCTTCTGCCGCTGCCTATGTGCAGGCACCGCTTATCGACGAGTGCTACGCCAATCTTGAATGCAAGGTGATCGACACAACCCTGGTGAACAAATACGGCATCTTCATCCTGGAAGTGGTCAAAGCATGGATCGACCGCTCACAAAAACAGCCAAAGACGATTCACCATCAGGGCAAAGGTGTGTTTGCGGTGGATGGCGAGATCATCAAGCTGCCCTAAATAGCAGATGCCGCGGTCTTGGCCGGCGTGGGCGTGCTGAAAATTCATCATAAGAACAAAAAGTCGGCCGAGCCTGATGAAGAGCTTCAAGAAAAGAGCGAAGGCCCGAGATTATGGCCGATACGGTTTCGCAGACTTGCCTTATGCAACAGCCGGCCACTCGTCTTTCAGGATAATCTCATGGGCGGCAACTGCCGCTACGATATAGTGGTTCGATTTGACGCTGGAATTTAGCCGTTGGACGAATAAGCAGAGGATTGAAAGCAATCACAGCCTTGAATCCAATCTGCATTGGCTTGCGAACAATCTTCCATGAGACAAACCACTGGGCGTCCCCAAGACGTGCCGATCACCCCGCTTATGGAGAATTCAATGAAGACCACTCGTTTCACTGCGTTTGCAGCCCTCACGCTGCTCACCCTCTCGATCAGTCCTGCCCCAGTTAATGCCGGGTGCCCACTCGCAGCACTCGGCGGCCACTGCTCCTCGACCGAGGCCAAGTCGAAGAACATCGTCGAAACGGCTTCGGCCGCAGGCACATTCAAGACCTTGCTGGCTGCCGCACAAGCAGCCGGCCTTGCCGGTACGTTGCAAGGTGAAGGCCCCTTCACCCTGTTCGCCCCCACTGACGAAGCCTTTTCCAAGCTGCCGAAGGGCACGGTTGAGAGCCTGCTGAAGCCCGAAAACAAGGACAAGCTGGCCGCGATCCTAAAATATCACGTTGTGGCTGGCAACGTGAAGCTGGCGAAGGCCCTCGAAATTGGTCAGGGCAAGACCGTGCTTGGGCCAAGTCTTGGTATCAAGTTCGCGGATGGCCGCGTGAAGATCGGCACCGCCAACTTGGTGACCGCCGACATCGCCGCCTCCAACGGCACGATCCACGTCATCGACAGCGTGTTGCTGCCACCTGCACCGCCTGCGGAAATGTCCGGTCCCACGAAGGTCCGCAAGCTGGTTGAGCTGGCGATCGAACGCGGTGTGCCGCTGTTCAACGCTGGCCAAACTGAGGCGTGCAAGGCGGTTTATGAGGTCACTGCCGAGGCACTGGTGAACATGCCAGCTTCGATGTTGACCACGAGTGATCGCGAGAAGCTGACCGGGGCGTTGGCCGCAATCAAGGATCAGACTTCTGCAAGAGAGCAGGCCTGGACTTTGCGGCATGCCCTGGACGCGGTACGCGATACTCTGGATGTCGCGGCTGACGACTGAGGAGGTTGTTCCAGCCAGATTTCTTATAAGACCACGCTTTGCCGCGTGGTCTTTTCGTTGCCTCCAGGCTAGGGATTGATGGATTCGCAGGCCACATAATAGTAGCCCTCGGGCGTGAACTGCTTGGCGGCGATATGAGCCAGCTCGGCCAGGGCTTCCTCTGGCCAGTCGTCCGTCTTGATCCACGCCACGTCGGTATTGTGATGCGGCCCCGGCAATGCACAAGGGCTCAGATCGTACTTGCCGGCGATTTCGTCAATTTTCTGGTATAGCGTGTTCATCTCGTTCCTCCTTTCCCCTTGTTGATCACCAATCCCAGGGGCTCAGGCTTGTGATTACATGTTCGTGGGATCTGTTTCCTGCTGCCTGATCTTCTCTGCCTGGGCAGGATTCTGATGACCGTGAAAGTGGTGCAGGAAGTGATCCATCGCCGGGTCTTCGATGCCCCACTCTTGAAGAAGATGGAGTCGCCGCGAGACGCTGATGGCGTACAACCTGCGAATCTGCTCGGGAGAGAAGATCGGAAATGATGCGATAGACGCCTCAACGTCGTTCTCGATGGAGAACTCGATCAGTCGCTCCAGGTCGTTGTGCGTTGCAATCATGGTGATTCTCCTGAGCGTTGGAGCCGGGTAATGTACTTGAGCGGCTAGACGACGAGCCTGTCCGCCATCTCCATCCTGCTTGCCGCCGGCGAACTGTCAGAGTCCATACCAAGGGTAGCCGGGGTACATGGTACGGTTGTCGTAGTCATCCGGCGGCTGTTCCTTTTCTTCTCTGGCTTTATTGTCCTCATCGTTTTCCTGGAGCCACTTCCAGGCCGCATCGACTTCCGAACGGTCGAAGAACATCACCCTGGCCTTGGTAAAGGGCTTGCACAAGCTGGCCATCCACTTTTCCCACTTGCGGTCGCCGACCATAGCGATCCGTTCGAAGTCGGAGTAATGCTCCAGACTGAACTTGATATCGTCCCAGGCGGCATGTAAATCCCAGCCGTAAAAGTCTTCTAACTGAATGAACAGCCGCACCTTTCCCACAACGGTCAAGATGCCTTCCATCATCGGCACGAACCGCTTGTAGTCGTCGTCGTGCAGTGTGCCGGACAATTTCAGACCGACTACCTCCGGCGAGCCTGTCTCAAGAGTCTCGATCATGATCGTGTGCCTCCTATAGAAGAGATTGCCCACTACAGTTCTACGCAAAACGAGCGGTTCTGCGGATAACCTAAACGGTGCATCCAGTTGGAATGCTGGCGGATGCGTTCGAGAAGCCAAGAAAGAGCGAAGGCCCGCGGTTGCCAGTGCTTCGCACTTGGTTCAGGCCAATTCACAGTAACGACCTTGAACCTGCACCGCCCGACGGGCCTTCTAGTGCAATCTTTGCAGGCCAGGGCAGCAGGGCAATGCGTCCAGTAGGGCATACGAAGATGCCTCATTAGATTTATGCCGCGTCGAAGTTGCGGCGGATTGTCCCGCCGGCTTGGACTGCTATTATTCTATTGGTTCGCTGTGCATGGGCATCTGTCGCCTGTGCGATCTCGATTGAAATCCTCTATTCGACTAGGAGAGCGATCATGCCAGCTACGACGTTGAAGGACTATCTGGACGGCCAATGTGTGAAGTACGTCACCATCCCGCATTTGCCTGAGTTTACGGCACAAGAAATCGCGGCCTCTGCCCACATTCATGGGAAGGACTTCGCCAAAACGGTCATGGTCAAGGCCGATGGCAAGCTGGCGATGGCCGTCATTCCGGCGTCGCACAGGGTAAACCTCGAACAGCTTTGCACCGTGACCGGGGCTAAGGAGCTCAATTTGGCCAGCGAACAGGAGTTCAAAGACAAATTCCCCGACTGCGAAATAGGGGCGATGCCGCCATTCGGCAATCTCTACAACATGGAAGTCTGCGTGTCGGAAACCCTCTCGCACGACAAAGAAATCGCTTTCAATGCGGGCTCGCACACCGAGTTGATCCAGTTGCCGTACCAAGACTTTGAGCGACTGGTGCGTCCCAAGGTGGCAAGAATTTCGCTGAAGGAATAACGTCAGGATGGGCGACTGCATTGAACCACGATAGACCCGCTTAGCGGGAAGACGCACTTGGGCTCAGGCTATTGCTTTTTGCACAAAGCAGCAGAGAATTGAATAAGAGCCCGGTTTCGATGGATTCCTGCGGAAGGTCGGCTAAAAAGCGTAACAATCCGGACTTACATTCGCGACTTTCAGCGTTCAGCATTCTTATTCATTTTGGGAGATTTCTCATGAACGAGCAGCCAAAATTGTCGGACGCAGAATGGGCCTTGGTGATCGAACTCCTCCAGCGGGAGCAGCACGATCTACCGACGGAAATTCATCATACCCGCGTAGCCAGCTACCGTGACGAACTCCGCCATCGGTATGAAATGGTAAGAAACTTGCTGGGGCGGTTACACCCGCCGAAGACCGCGTGAGTGCTGTTGGTCGGGTAATTATCAAGGCCGGAGTGCTTGAAACGCCCTGTCCCTGCCGAGCTTGTTTACAAGCTGACGACCGGGCTTCGCTAAGTGACATTGTACCCAATAGTGGGATCGTTTCCTCGGCTGGGGTTCTGGGCTGGCATTGGTGGCCGTTAAGGCTCTGCAGGCTTACCAGGCCAATCGGCAGCCGTAAGCCAGCAAGATCGCACCGCCGGCCATGGGGATGCTGAATAGCAGTGCCACGCGGAGCCATAGCCGCCAGCCACCCAAGATGGCGGCAAGCACAGCCTTTGAGACCATGTTCGCCATGACAGCTATCACGATCATTCGCCACCCGTCGGCGGCAACGGTGGGATCGACCACCGTAAGGCGAGCGGTCGACAAGGTAATGGCGTCCATTTCCGTCAGGCCCGAAAGTCCTGCGACGGCATAGAGCCCCTGGCTGCCTAGAAATGACTTGGCCGCTGCCAACGCAAATAGGACGACCGCATACATGACGCCGAACACGATCGCTGCCGTCAGTTCCGATGGGTTGCCCTGGGACGGCATTATCGTTGGCTGGGCACGACTTCGCAGCCAGAGTATCAAGCCAGGCACGAGCGTCAACGCCAGCATGACCAAAACCGGTGGGCCGAGCGTGACCAGGAATGATCGCGACACGATAGCCACCGCAACCAGGACGCGAAGACATGAGACCGTCGACGCGATCATAATCACGATCGAGGCTGTGCCCGCATACGACGAATCTTTACGCACCATGCGGGCATAGCTCACCGTGGTAGCGGTGCTAGAAATGGCTCCACCCAAGATGCCGCCGACCAAAGTGCCGGCCCGCTCTCCAAAGAACTTGTACATGATGTACCCGCCCAGGCTCATTCCTACGATCAGCACGACCATGAGCCAGATTTCAAACGGATTGAGCACGTTCAGATGACCGTAGGGCGGATCGGGCCAAATCGCCAGGTTATACTGCGGAAGAACGGGCAGGATGATGCACGTGATCAGCACGAACTGCATGATTGCCCGGAGATCTGCATCGCCGAGACGCGTTGCAACGCTGTGCAGTTCGGGCTTGAACTGCAAGAGCACAGCGACTGCCCCGCCGACAGCCAAGGCTACGGAAATCGGGCCGGTTACCAACATAGCCCCGACACCGTACATCAGGAGCATGCTGACATCGGTTGTGGTTCCAGTGCCGGTTTCAGTCTGAGGAGGCTTTTGGTGCTTGCGAAAGGAGGTCGAGGCGTGTGCGAAGACGAGGGCAGCGATTGCCAGCAAACCCGCTGCGACGATCCAGCCGCCAAACTCCTTGGCCAGGACAGCCGCGACCGAGCCGAAGAGAGTGATCAGGGGGAAGGTTCGCATGCCGGCGATTCCCGCTGCGGCATGTTCCCGCTGTAGCCCAACGAGCAAGCCGAGCAACAGTGCGAGCCCAAATGATTGAAACACTGGATCCATGATACACCCCAAGTAAATTTTAGCACACCAATTACGGCTGATAACCGGAGACGGCGGGGAGGACGAGGGCGTGGGCAGACACCCGCTGTCGGTTTTTCGCATGGTTGTCATTATCTCGGCCCGGCGGTAAAGTTACCGACTGAGCAGACTCCCTTAGCCAGATTTCCTTACTACCACTTTTACCACTAATCGCCCCGATTACCACTACTAACTGCGACAAAATGAGATTCTTTGAGACGGATTGCCACAGACTGAAATCGCGGTAGAATTACACCGAAACCATTATTGCCCAACGGGTTTGTGAGTTTTTCGGCGACGGGCTCGAACATTCCTACGGAACCGAAGGTTACAGGTTCGAGTCCTGTCTGGTGTACTTTAGGGCGTAAGGACTTACGACGATTTTCAGTGGACCCAAAGAAAGAAACTTTGGACCCGAAACCGAGCAAAAGCCGTGAAAATCCCCAAGTACCGCCGCCGCGTTGGCCGTGACTATGCCTTTGTCGAATGCGGTGGAAAACGGCATCCTTGCCGGGGAAATACGGATCGGCGGGAAGCCGGGATGCCTACGCCAATGTGGTCCGAGATGTCATTTGTGACGGGCCGCTGCCCCCGGCTTCCGGGCTGACGGTTGAAGAGCTTGGGTTAGCCTATCTCGACTACGCCAGGGCCATTGCGATGCCAAGGAATACTCTGCCTTCAAGGCCGTGGTGGACCCGCTTCAGAAGTTGCCGGGTCCACGCTTGTAAGAGGCTGTCCGAGAAGTTAACCCTTTTGCAACCAACGGGGTGGCACGTCGGCGTTAGTCGCTCATACAGGCCAGCATCACCATAAGGGAGCGGCGCAAACCACTGCGGCCTCTATTTCCCCTGATTAGGGGGATTTCGGAATTCGGCCTTGTTCGTTCAGCCGATTATGCCATAATTGTTTTTTTCTTCGACTACCTCCGACAAAATGGATTTAGGAGCCGTCGTGCCCACCACGGTACTGCAACAGTTCACGTTTCTGGCCGATAAGGCCGAAGCCTATCTCAAAGATCAGTCCGCGCGGAGTCCTATTCGGATTCAGATTGGGTCGGCCACGTGCGAGCAGGCGGCCGGCGCCGATGAGGTGTTTGACGAATTTCGTAAACACGTCGCTGCGTCGGGACGCAGCGACATCCTCTTGCATCGCACCGGCTGCACCGGCCGCTGTAGCCGCGAGCCGATTGTCGGCGTGTTTATTCCCGGCCAGATGCCGATCAAGTACGAACGGGTCGATCGCGACCTGGTTCACGATATCTTCACCTCCCACGTGATGGGCGGCAAGCCGGTGCTGAAGCGAGTACTCGATGGACCGCTCGAGCAGATTGCCAAGTACGAAATCCTGACCTGCGGCAGCGAACGCTGCTGCTGGAAGGGGAAGCCTGCGTTTGAAACGTCCATCCGCGAGAAACTCGCCGCTGCCGGCATTCCCGAGAACGACGTGCGGGTGACGGTCGGCAGTTGCTTCGGCGCTTGCAACGCTGGCGACGAGCAGAACCGCTCGCACATGCTCGTCCGGCCCGACAAAATCCTCTATCGCATCGAGAACGAGTCCGATCTGGAGGAAGTGGTCCGCAAGCACTTTCTCGGCGGTCACTCCGTCGATCGCCTAGCGGTGCATGGCAAGACGATCGGCCGGAAATTCTTTGAACTTTACGGAGATGTGGCCTTCTTCAATCGTCAGAGCCGAGTGGCTCTGCGGCACAACGGCGTGCTCGATCCGGAGAGCATGGAAGAGTATTTCCATTACCGCGGCTTTCAGGCCCTGATTCAGGTGCTCGAGAAGGGCGATCCGAAGTGGGTCGTCGACGAGGTCACCCGCTCAAAGCTCCGCGGCCGAGGCGGCGGCGGTTTTGCCACGGGCGCGAAATGGGCCATGGCTGCCAAGGCTGAAGAGAAGATTCGCTACATTATATGCAATGCCGACGAAGGCGATCCCGGCGCGTTCATGGACCGCAGCATGTTGGAGTCCGACCCGCTGAACGTCGTTGAAGGGATGATTATTGGCGGCTATGCGATCGGCGCGGAGAAGGGGTTTTTCTATGTCCGTGCCGAATATCCGATGGCCATCCGCCGCATCCAGCACGCCATCGAACAGTGTCACGCCTGGGGCCTGCTGGGGAAGAACATCCTCGGTTCGGGCTTTAATTTCGACCTGGAAATCCGCCTCGGCGCCGGGGCCTTTGTCTGCGGCGAAGAGACGGCGTTGATCCACTCGATTGAAGGCGAGCGTGGTCAGCCGCGAATCCGCCCACCCTATCCCACCGAGAGCGGCCTGTGGGGGAAACCGACCGTAATCAACAACGTCGAGACCTTCGCCAACGTGCCCGCCGTGATCAACTACGGGGCGGACTGGTTCAGCCGCATCGGCACCGAGAAGAGCGGCGGCACCAAGGTCTTCGCCCTGGCCGGCAAGATCCGCCACACCGGCCTGGTGGAAGTGCCGATGGGCACCACGCTTCGCGAGGTCGTTTACGACATCGGCGGCGGCGTGGCCGGCGACAAGGAGCTTAAATCGATCCAGACCGGCGGCCCGGCCGGCGGCTGCATTCCGGCCAAATGGCTCGACATCCCCATCGACTTTGACACTCTGGCCAAGGCCGGTTCGATCATGGGTAGCGGCGGCATGATCATCCTCGACGAGGATGACTGCATGGTTGACATTGCCAAGTTTTACGTGACCTTCTCGCAGGACGAGTCGTGCGGCAAGTGTACCCCCTGCCGCGAAGGGAGCGTCCGCATGTTGGAAATCCTTGAAAAGATCACCTCCGGCCTCGGTACGCTGGACGACCTGGCAAAACTGAAACGGCTGGGGCTTTTGATGAAGAAAACATCGCTCTGCGGGCTGGGCCGCGCGGCGCCCAATCCGGTGCTTAGCACGCTGGAGCATTTCCACGACGAGTATCTGGCCCACGTGGTCGATAAGAAATGTCCCGCACACCGCTGCACGCAGTTGATCCATTACGAGATCGACGACGAGAAGTGCGTCGGCTGCACGCTCTGCGGGCGGAACTGTCCCGCCGAGTGCATCCGCGGCGCGAGGAAACAGCCGCACGTGATCGACCAACCCAAGTGCATCAAGTGCGGGCGATGTTTCGAGGTCTGCCGGTTTGACGCAGTGAAGAAGCTATGAGTGAGCAGGGTGGTGTCTTCACCCTACTTTGTGGCGAGCCGATTGGATATAATCAAGGATAATGTTGATGCCCGAACTCAGTCGTTTCTTCGGAATTGTGATTGCCATGTACTACGATGACCATCCGCCGCCCCATTTCCATGCGGTGTATGGTTCGGAGAAGGTGGAGTTCTGCATTGACCCACCAGGCATTCTCAAGGGACATCTTTCCCCGCGTGCATTGGCACTCGTGACTGAGTGGGCCGCCTTGCACCAGCCGGAGTTGCTCCAAGCGTGGGGTCAACGCTCAGCAGTGCAAAGACTGACGAAGATCGAACCTTTACGGTAAGGAGAATGAGCATGATGCAATTGTGCGAGACGGTCACCGGCGTACGGGTTATTGGTTCGTACCGCCTTGAGTTGACGTTTGCAGATGGTGTTCGGGGCGAGGTTGATCTGTCGGAACGAATCGTCGGGCGAGGCGGCATATTCAAGCCGCTCGAAGATCCGGCTTTCTTTCGGCAGGTGCGCGTCAACGACGAGTTAGGGACGATCGTCTGGCCGAATGATGTGGATTTTTGTCCCGATCTTCTTTATCGCTGGGCGACTGGCGAGTCGGTTCTGCGCCCGGAGGCGGAGAATGTCATTTCTTAATCGAGTGAGACAGGATAAGTATTCGCATGAGTCCGCGAGAGGAACTCCTTCAGCGTATCGGCAATATCAACGACTTCGATCGGCCTCGGCCCCTCGTTACCCTAGAAGAGTTCTTTGAAGGGAACGACGATTGGGGTTCCATCGGTTGCAATCTGCCGGATCAGCCGAGCCCGACAGAGTTCTATCGATTGTTTGCGTCGATCAGAAAGCGCCCCGATGTCGCGGATGTGCGAGTTCAGGTGCAGGAGATGGAAGATCCAGAAGGCTGGCCCTCAACGGACACGATTTGGATCATCACTCGCGCCACCCCAAGCGAAATCCGCGAATGGCTGGGCGAACGAATCGCGCCTGACGATCTGGTTGTGGGGTTTCCGAAACCTCTTAGTCAACCGGGCCTTGTGGGATATGAGGTAGAGGCCTACGAGGTTCCCGAAGGAATGAAGGCATATGGTGTATGGTGGGACTAAATCACGAACTACGTAGGACCAACTGGTAACGATATGCGCAAGAAAAAAATCAACCTCACGATCGACAGCACGCCCATGACGGTCGACGAAGGAACGACGATCATGGAGGCCTGCGAGCAGTTGGGAATCAATATTCCGCGGCTCTGCTACCATCCGGACCTGAGCCTGCAAGGCTCGTGCCGCGTCTGCGTGGTGGAGGTCAAGGGGATGGGCTTCTACATGACCTCCTGTAGCCAGAAGGTGTGGGAGGGCATGGAGGTGCAGACCAACTCCCCCGACATCCGCCAGGCCCGCCGCGACATCGTCGAACTGCTGCTGGACAACCACCCCAAGGACTGCCAAACCTGCGACCGCGACGGCAATTGCGAGCTGCAGAATCTGGCCTATTCGCTGGGCGTGCGAGCACGGCACTTTGAGGGTCGCCGCAAGGAAATGCCGATCGACCTTTCGAGCCACTCGGTGGTGCGCGACGCCCAGAAGTGCGTGCTCTGCGGCCGCTGCGTCCGCGTCTGTGGTGAGATTCAGGGCGTCCACAACCTGAGCCAGCAGGGCCGCGGCTTTGAAACGGTCGTCTCTCCGGCCCACGGGGCAACCATGGACGAATCGGTCTGCATCCAATGCGGACAGTGCATCAACGTCTGCCCTACGGCGGCCTTCCTGGAGAAGCGGAGCGCAGGCGGCGTGTGGGACGCCATCGCCGATTCGGAAATGCACGTCGTCGTGCAGACGGCCCCCTCGATCCGCGCGGCCATCGGCGAGGGTTTTGGGCTGCCCGCCGGTACGCCTTGCACCGGGAAGATGGTCACCGCCTTGCGGCGACTTGGCTTCGATGCCGTTTTCGACACCGACTTCGCCGCCGACCTGACGATCATCGAGGAAGCTCACGAGTTTCTCACCCGGCTCAAGGAAGGCCCGCTGCCGATGATCACCTCCTGCTCGCCGGGCTGGGTAAGCTTCATGGAGCGGTTCTATCCCGAGCTGATCCATCATGCTTCGACCTGCCGCTCGCCGATGGGCATGATGTCGGCCCTGATCAAGACCTATTACGCGAAGAAGAAAGGCATCGACCCGAAGAAGATCTACGTCGTGGCAGTGATGCCGTGCGTGGCCAAGAAGTACGAGGCCCACCGGCCCGAGCATTTCATCGAGCTCCCTACGCCCCTGGACGGCGCGGCGCCGGAAGCGGGGCCGCGGGTGATGGCCCAGCTCACCGACGCGGTGCTGACCACCCG
>Ga0073936_10008922_pt1 | contig 12574 bp, 9 predicted proteins | sample AliMusrvi5mmetaG_FD_87041 | JGI IMG/M metagenome (GOLD analysis project Ga0073936, IMG submission 87041) | Freshwater lake bacterial and archeal communities from Alinen Mustajarvi, Finland, to study Microbial Dark Matter (Phase II) - Alinen... | ecosystem: Environmental > Aquatic > Freshwater >... | reverse complement strand
TTCAATAATAAACTGATAAAATAATTAGACAATCGAAACACATTAGTTCTGCCATAATTAAAAAAAATCCGAAAAAATTATTTCAACTTTCAATTATCTTATCATACAAATTTTCTTTGTGAATGTTTTATTTTCTGTCACAACCTTAACAAAATAGATAGATTGAGCAGTGCTCTCATTCATTTCTAATGTAGATGTTGTATTTGGGTCTAAGTTTCTTTCAGTAATTTGTTTGCCTAAAATATCATAAACTATCACCAAACTTTTTTCTGTTGAACCTAAATTATTTTTTATTACTATCTGGCTATGATCTGTATAAATACTGAAGTTTTCAGTATTTATTTCTTTGATAGCTGTTGGACGTGAACCAAACAGAACATTAAAACGGTTTTCATTTGATACAGCATCTGAAGTAAATGTATAACTTGATGAACGAAGATCTGTAAATGTCTTTGTTTTCAAGTCTTCCAAGGTTACTTCAACTGTTGGATCAATAGTGAGATTATTAGCCGTAATAGTATATTTTCCAGCTACACCTGTTGTGATTTCTACCGGCACTATTGAATTATACATTTTTGAAATCGGCAAATTATTTACAGCTACTTTCACTGAATTATTTTCCAATGTCTTAGTATTAATCTGTGGAACATTTTCTTCTGGACTAAATAATTTATACGCATCTATCATCGCATCAAACCCATTGGTTGCCTCATTCGCAAAGGCAATCACACTTTCGTCTGAAAAATTATTTCCATTAATTAATATACTTAATTGATTGGTTTTATCTGAAGCATTTTCTGCTGCACCTTTCCAAAAAGGCTGATTGTAAGCTACACGCACTCTATTATCCATGCTCCATACGCCATTGGCTGTGCAATGCACGTAAAGTCCCTGCATTGATGGAATATAGCGAGTTCCTCCATTTGTTCCAGTATGTGAAGTTGAATTGTATGTTGTATAGCTTTGGTGTTGTGAATCATAAACATAAACCGTTGGATCAATATTGGTATTGAGCCAGCCATTTGTTGCGTCCCAGTCGATTAAACAAGGATACGGATTCCCAACCAAATTCCAACCGCCACCTTCTCCTTCAGTATTGGTCACAGGTAATGTAATCGTGCCTGTGTGTAATTTTGAAATTGTTCCAGCGAAAGTGGTTAAACGTTTTGATTCATTTAATAAAGTTGGATTAAACTTAATGGCGTACCCTTTACCTACCTGTAATGAATCATAGCCGGTTACTGTCACATAAGCATTCGTTGTTTCGTTAAAACTTTTTCCATAATAATATCGTAATGCCATAGCTCCAAGATAGCCATTATAAAGCGGAGCTGCCTGATAATGCCAGTTATTCAGTGTATCATAAATCTGAACATTTACTACATCATTATTTCCTGTTCCAATTAATTTTGAGGCATTATCTCCAATGGCTAATTGAGCCATATTATGAGGATCAGTAGTCAACAACCTAATGGTATTTGAAACTCGCATTGTATTACCGCCTCCATCAATTGTTAAAAGCTTACCGGCTGGCACATCTACATTATAAAAATTAGTGGATGATGATCCATTGTAATGTGTGTTGCCATTAAACAAAACTTTCCCATTATTATGAGTAAATGAACCATTATTGGTAAAATTGCCTGCAACTGTTAAATTACTGTTTGGTGCAGCTGTTACACTTCCGTTTGTAATGGTGAAATTATTGGCTACTTCTGCGTCATCACTAAAATTCCACGCTCCGCCGCTACCATTAAAAATAATATTATTAAATTTCCCTGTTGAACCAGTAAGTGTACCAGCAATGGTTTTACCCGAAGTAGTAGAATTAAAATTAATTGTACTTGAACCACAAGTGAAAGTCCCGGTATCATCCCACAGAACGATATTTGATGCGGTATTCCCATTTAATTCTCCAGGCAAATAATGCAGATTGGGAATAACGTTATCAGTAGCATTAACATCTGATATAAATGTATAATAACGCAGGATAGATCCTGAACGCCAAGATGGAGTTGAGCCAATAACTATTTTGCAAGTTATCCAATTAGGTTTGGTTCCACCTGAAACACCTATAAAATTAATAGTCGTATATTGGTTCCCGAAACTATATTGTACGCCATTTGTAAAGGTATGCTGTCTTTTTACAATTCCAGTTACGTCGCCCATACCTGTTGTTGTGGCTGATGCACCCATATTAAGCGTGTACGTATTCATATCCAGAAGTCCTTTTATAGTTGAAGGGTTATAGTTTGAAAGATTTAATATTCCGTTGACAGTTATATCATTTTCTGCAGTAGCGCCGGCAGCTCCGCTTAATGTAATATTATTATAAAAACCTTTTGCCACTGTTTGAGCTGAAGAAGCATTATATTGAACAGTCCCACCCCATGTTTTACCTGTTGTTATTGGTGTAGCCGATGTGCTTTGTGTAAGCAATGTTCCTGAATGGCTCACAGTACTTACGCTAAGGTCTTTTGTTGACATATCCAGTGTTGTGCCGGCATTGGTAGTAAATGCTCCTGCCACAGTAATATTATTTGTTGACGCTGTACAGGTTGCTCCTGTATTGGTAATTGTAAGATTATTAAACGAACTACCTCCGCTGTTTATAGTCTGCGCACCTGTTCCATTAAAAGTGATTGTACCGCCATTATTTGTAAATGTACCGCTGTTGCTAAAGTTTCCTGCGACATTTATATTGGCTGATGCAGGCGCTGTTAATGTTCCTGTTATGGCAATATTATTAAAAGAATTAATTGATGAGCCACTCATGGCAGTTGTACCGCTGAAATTAACAGTTCCTGTGGATGGAGTGAATGTACCATTGTTTGCCCAATTACCGCCTACGATATGTGTAAATGTAGAAGCATTGAAGGTCGTACCGGAACCCAACGTAAAATTCCCTGTTGTATTAATTGCTGCCAAAGCAGTTGTAGACGCTGTTCCTGACATTGTAAAATTTCCTGCGACAGTAGTTGTAGTTGCAGGCAATGTCTTCGTGCCAGAACCACTTAATGTTAAGTGACCATAAGTTTCTGCTGAAACAGTTTGTGCTGTGCCGCTGTAATTGACTGTACTTGTAATCCCAAATGTTTTGGTGCCTCCGCCCGATACTGTTACCATACCTGATGTGCCTGACAAACTAAAAGTGGAACCATTTGCAATATTTAAACTTTTCCCCGAAGCAAGTACAATAGCATAACCGCCATTATCAAATGTACTACCTGAAGTAATATTTCCTACTGATAAATTTCCGGTAACATTAGTACCTGTTATTGCTGCATTTATAGTAGCACCAACAGCATTGGTGTTGTTTATAGTTAAATTATTGTATATTACTGAACTAACTCCAACAGGAATCGTTTGAGCAGCTGTTCCATTGAAGTTTACTGTACCCGTTGATGGTGTGAGAGTTCCAAGAATATAGCCAAATGTAAGGTTTCCGCTAATATTTAAAGTGCCTGCTCCACTGAAAACTACTTGACTTTGTGCAGCTGATTGCCCGTTAAACAAAAGATTTCCTGTTGTAACAGTACCTGTTGAAATATTAACTCTATTAATCAAAGTTGCGGATGCATCAGGCGTTAAATCACTATAAGCTAATTTAAGTGTGTCTCCAACCGTCAAACTACCTGCGTTCACATTAATTACAGATGTTGCCGCTGCATTTGGACGGTTCATCACAAGATCATTACCCACTGCCAACAAACTTGTACCATCAGTAAAAGTAAGAGTTGCAACAGTAGCCGCACTATAATTACCCATTGTTAGGCTACCGCAAGCTGCTGCATAACCACTAGGAATTGTCACTGTATAACTTGTTGCTGCTTCACCAATAAATACAAGATCGCCGGAAACAGGAACAGGGGCGCCTGAAACGCCGCCAGAAGCCAAAGACCAAGTTGAAGTTGAATTCCAGTTGCCACTAGCAACAACATAACGATTATTGCCAACGCTGATAACTATATGGCACGTAGTACTGCCGGCGGCGTTTGTAGCGGTAACCGTATAAGTTGTCGCAGCCGAATTTACGGTTGGAGTACCCGTAATAGCGCCTGTTGTGGTATTAAAATTTAAACCTGCTGGCAAAGACGGACTTATAGTATAACTTGTTACAACTCCTGTTACCGTGGGGTCTTGTTCTGTAATGGCAGAATTGGTAAGAAAAGTCACAGGGGTGATATAACTTAAATTTGATGGGGCTGTAAACTAACTCCCAAAATACCTGTAGCCGCGTTAAAATATATAGTATTTATGTGGATTGCAGCAGAACCGGTTCCCCCAAAAGAAGTACCGGTAGGTTGATTAACACCTCCTAATGTGAGAGATGCAGTTGAAGAAAGAGTAGAAGGAAATGGCCCTAAATTAACATGAGCGCCTGTTGTAACAGACATATTACCGCTTATTGCAATGGGATTACTAAAGGTTACACCTGAAGAATTCGTATTGCTAATAGTTAAATTATTAGCTCCCTTAACTCCATTGCCAGTAATCTGACCAGCTACAGTACTATTATAAGTATAATTAGCAGCTGTACTAAATGTTCTTGAACCATTCACCTGAATAGAGCCTGTAGCACCTGATGAAGACAGACCTCCGGTATTTGCAGTAATAATGCCTGCCCCGGGACTTAAAGTAAAAGAAGTATTATTTGTTCCTGTTAAAACAGAAGTTCCCATATCTATTGTAGAACCACTTGCAACAGTAAATTGAATGGCGCAAGATGATATAGTTGCTTGCGATGTAATTGATGCTGTTGGCGATATACTTACAGTTTGCACTCCTGTTCCAACAAAATTAAAACTAGCTGTAGATCCTGATTGCGTAGTTGTTTGGGTTAAAATACTTGTGCCTGACAATGTAAAGTTTCCTTTTAAATTTAATGCGGAAATTGTTGGAGTAGGTCCTCCATTATGCATATCTAAAATTCCGGCAGCCATACTAAAATTACCATTAACATTTAATATTCCTACAAACTGTTGTCCGTATTGCCTCATGTATAATGTACTGCTTCCGGTTTGAGTAATCGTAAAATTACCCTGAACAGTTACATTCCCTGATGCACCAAACAAACAAACCGTATTTGTCATTGAAGAAGGATTAAAAGTAAAATTACCGAACGTCTGCCCAATAAAATTGCTTATCACCGTTGCTGAAGTATATGATCCAGTCATGTTTAAATTAGACGTAGCAGCCCAAGTCGTAGTAGTGGTTCCTAAAGGTAATATCGCTGAAGAATTAGCATCATTATAGGTTCCGTTACAAGTCCAGGAAGGTGTAGTTATAGTCCCTGTACTTTGATTTGTATAAGTACCATTTACAATTATACTTGTTGATGCATTTACTGTTACAGAACCAGTTGGATTCATTACACCAGTTGCATCAATGGTTATAGATGCACATGCTGCATTTGCACTTACAGTAACTGTATTCCCATTTCCAATATAAACAATATCACCGGCTTTTGGAGTTGCAGATGCAGCAGTCCCACCATAACCAACTGTTGACCATGTTGTTTTAACATTCCATGCAGTATTGGCTCTTGAGTAATAAGTCGCTGCACTCAAGTTCATACTATACAATAAAACTACAGCAAAGACAATATTCACAATGCATTTAAAAATTGACGCGGATTTATTTTCCATTTTAAACATAATTTTTGTTTTCATAAATTTGATTTTTACAAATATAATATTTCGATTATTTATTACAATTAGTATTAATACTAAAATTCATACGTATAAATACTATGCACAACTTTTATTTATGAAATATCTTAATATTATTTTTATATAGTATTTAAAAAAAATGAAAAACTGTTTTTAAAATAGGATATAAAAAGTTTAAGCATAATTACCACTTTATTCCTTTAAGTTTTTGAATTTCTATTGAAGAATATGTAAATATACACATCTATTGATAAAAAGTCAATCGTTTTAGATTTAATATTTACAAATGCTTTTCATTTCAAATGTATCTTTGAAAAATATTAGGATTAAAATGAGTTAAAAGACAATAAGCGTTGTCCCAATTTCATTAAACACCAATCACCTTATTCATTTTCCCCATCTATTTTTCTTTCTCTTACTTATTCAAAATCCGTTCGATAAATAAGGTAATTACAATCACTTGAGAAATGTCATCAGGCAATAAAGAAAATATTTCTTGATTTTTTTATAATAAAAAATGATACTCTAAAAACAGCATTAGCCGATTTATATCTACAAAATTATTTTAAAAAATGGGTAAACAAATCCACTCTATCGCTACTGTTTATAGGATAAATAATGAGTGGATATGTTTAAAATGAAAATAAAAGTTTATCAGGTATGAACCCTGAAACTGGCACTGTTGTGGAGTTGGAGGCTCTATGAAGTTAATTTAATCAGATTTAAGAAAAATAAATTACTCACCTCTACAAAGCAACAATACAAAGGTATTCAGAATTATTATAAAAAACGAAATTAATTAAAATTAACTTGATTAAATCAAAAATGGGGTGTAATTTTGGGGTGTAGATTTTAACACTTTAAAATTATGAAAAGCCGAAAAGCCTTAATAATAACCAGTTTTTGTTTAGAACAGCGAAAAGATAAAAAAACAGGACTTTTAAAAACGGATCATGTACCTATTTTAGTAGATTTTAAGTTTGACGGGCAACGTGCAAAATATCCGATAGGATACCGGATTGACTTTGATAAATGGAATATAGATGAACAACAGGTTAGAAAAAACAACTTTAATAAAACCTATAATTCTGCAAGTACAATAAATAAAAGGATTAACAATATAAAAGAATGGTTACCCAAAATCTATAATGAAGCTGTAAATTTAGATTATTCAATTACATCAAAATATTTGTGGGACACCCTTACCGAAAAAATTAATGAGATTGAAAATTTAACGGATAATTCTACACCAAAAAAAGAACAAAAAAACCTACCTGACTACATTCAATTATTTATTGATACTGAAAGCAAAGCGAAAAACTGGACTGAAGGAACAATAAAAAAAATCAATACTCTGAAAACACACATTTCAGGATATGGTCAAGAATTGCAATTTAAGGACATTACAGCAGATTTTCTTCAAAGTTATATTGATTATCAAAGTAAAGATTTAAACCTGAATAACAACACTAATTTCAAATACATGAAGTTGTTAAATTGGTTTATGAATTGGGCGACAAAAAAAGGATATAATACCAACCTTGCTTTTAAATCATTTGAATATAAATTTAAAGGAACCTCAACAGCAGACTATCAAAAGAATATAATATTTTTATCTTGGGATGAACTGCAATACTTTAATAATTTGGACTTGTCAAATAATAAAAGACTGGAGCAGGTACGAGATATTTACTGTTTTTGTTGCTACACTTCATTAAGATATTCAGATATTGCCAACCTTAAAAAAAGCGACTTCAAAACAGATGACACCGGTAGCAGTTATATTGAGATTTTGACAGTAAAAACAGATGACAAACTGACTATTGAATTAAATAAATATGCTTTAGCAATTTGGAATAAATACAAGAATATTGATTTAAAAAATAATCGGGCTTTCCCAGTTACAAGCAATCAAAAATATAATGCTTATTTAAAAGAAGTCGGAAAATTGGCAGGTTTTAACAATAATGAAACCATGATTGAATACAGAGGAAACAAGCGTATTGAAAAGACTTTTGAAAAATGGGAATTATTGACTACACACACCGCCCGAAAAACTTTTATTATTAACGCTCTGTATTTAGGAATACAACCAGACATTATTAGATCATGGACTGGACACAAAGACCATAAAACAATGGAAGTTTACACGAAAATAGTAGATAAGCAAAAAAGAATATCAATGAATAAATTTAATGAGATATAAAGTTAAAAAATTGTTTATAACTCCTTTTCATAAATTTAATGTGTTAAAAATTGTTTAATTAATTTTGGTTAGTTCATTTAACAAAATTTCTTTCTTGGGCTAAATGCCAATAAATAAGGGTCAATTCAATTAAAAACCTCTATCAGTTTGACCCACTGAAATACATCCGGCAATTTTACTTCTACAATAGTTTAGGTAGAAATATTTTGCAATACTGCTCCAACGTATTTCAAATCATTTTATCAAAATGGAAAAGTTAATTTTTAATCTAACTGTATTAGAGTTAGAAAATTTAATCAAAAAATGTATCTCAAGCGAATTATCTAAACAGACACCACAAGAAACATTATCAAAAATTACGTCCGATCCTCAACCTTTTATTTATGGGATAAATGGACTTGCTGAATTTTTACAAGTGAGTAGCCCGACAGCGCAAAAAATTAAAAATTCCGGTCGAATACCTTTTTCACAGGCTGAACGAACGATAATATTTAGAAAAGCGGATATTTTAGAAGCATTATCGAATAAAAAAAGAGGAGGTAAGAATGGATAAAACCACGCTCACCCCAAAAGTATCTTTAAATGTTTTGCAAAACGAAAATAAAAAATTAAATTTTATCAAACCTGATTTTAATTTTAAAAATTTTGGTATTGATAGCATACCACCAACCGAAACTATTGCACATATTAACGGATTGCCGGAAAAAGGTAAAGAAGCTCAAGAAAGTAAAGGACTGTTCACAGTGAAAACAGCCAATCGTTGGATTAATCAAGCTAAAACCAGACCTATTCCGCAAATGCTATTTAGCGAATTTTGGTTTGAAGGAGAGTTATGTATTTTATTTGCCGATACGAATTTAGGAAAATCAATTTTAGCAGTTCAAATAAGTAACAGCATAAGTCAGGGCGAACCGATAAAAGCATTTAAACTGGAAGCACAAAAGCAAAAAATATTATATTTTGATTTTGAACTTTCCGACAAACAATTTGAATTACGTTACTCGATAAACTTTGAACAACATTTTAATTTTGATACAAATTTTTTAAGAGCAGAAATAAATCCTGAAAATTCTGATTATAAGGAACACGGTTTTGAAACCTTTGAAGAGTTTCTTTACAATTCATTAGAGCGTTCAATAATTGAAACTGAAGCGAAAATTTTAATTATTGATAATATTACTTATTTGAAGGACGAAACCGAAAAAGCAAAATATGCTTTGCCTTTGATGAAGGATTTGCAGAAGTTGAAAAAAGGACACGGACTTTCTATTTTGGCACTTGCTCACACTCCGAAAAGAGATTTATCAAAACCCATTACAAAAAATGATTTGCAAGGTAGTAAAATGCTGATAAACTTTTGTGATAGTGCTTTTGCAATAGGTGAAAGCAATACCGATAAAAATATACGATACCTAAAACAGATTAAAAGCAGGAATACGGAAATGATTTTTGACGTTGAAAATGTTTGTGTGTGTCAAATAATTAAATCCAGTAATTTTTTACAATTTGAGTTTCTGAATTTCGGAACAGAACGCGAACACTTAAAGCAAATAAGTGAAAGCGAAAAATTGGAACTGGAATGTTGTATTAAAGATATATTGCAAGCCGAGCCAACCTTAACAGCTTATGCCATTGCAAAAAGGTTATGTAAAGAGGAAAGTAAGTTTAACAGTTTTAAAGTAAAAGTTAGCCGGATTGTAAACAAAATTAGTAACAGTAGTAACATTTAGTAACACCTGTTACCAATGTTACTAAATGTTACCAAAAGCAGTTAACAATGAATGAACCCCGATACATATTAAAGCAAAAATCTGATCTCTGCCAGTTCACGCCCTATTTGTTGAACACCGAAAAGAATACGCTGTGTTTGAGAGGACGAAGGTTTTTTTATTCCTTTGATGTATTGCGCCAAAAGACTTTGATTCATGCCGATTCGTTCCGAAAGAGCCTTTGCATTAATCACTTTGTAAAATTCAAAGAAACTTTGCAAATCAAGAGTGAATTTTATTTCATCAGCAGAATAAACAATCCCTTTTTCTTTGAATGTAAGATTCACAGCTTCCAAAACATTGGCTTTAAGTTCATCAAAAGTTTCACCTTCTGTTCCTATAAAATTATTGCCAATAGTAGTATGTGCGCTATATCCGGTATCTTCTTTTGTTATGGTAATATTAATAAGTGGTTTTTTCATCTTTTGGTAGTTTTAATTTTTGCCTGTTTCAGAATAGCATTTAATAGCCCTTTTTTTACCTCTTTTCCCGCATGGAAAGGAACGGTAAGCTGTTCGGGTTTTGTATTGTGTTGCATTATCACATGGCTGCCTGTTTGCCTCACTTCAAACCAACCGTCTTTTTTTAACAATTTAAAAAGTTCGTTGTACTTCATGTTTTTAAATTACACCACAAAAGTAATAAATTTATTACCAATATGCAAATAAAAAATAACATATCAGAACCATTGCAAAAACTTGAATTGGACAAAAACAGATTTCGAGTAGAGACTTGCCCTTGTGGCAAAAGCAATAAGGACGGCAAATTCGTTCCATACAAAGGATATGATAATAAAGGATATTGCCATTCCTGCGGTGAAACATTTTTACCTGAACTACCTGAAAAAAAATTTATATTAAAGTCAAAAAATAATATAAAATCAAAGTCAGTTGTCAAACCTCAACCAAAGCAAATTTCATTTATTCCGATTGAGATATTTAAACAAAGTCTGAAGAGCTATAAAGCAAACCACTTTGTAAAGTTTCTTGTTGATCTGTTCGGAGTAGATAAAACAAACGAACTAATAAGCAAATATTTTATAGGTACTTCGGAACATTGGGACGGTGCAACCGTGTTTTGGCAAATTGATATTTTCGGTAAAATAAGAACTGGTAAAATAATGCTATACAACCCCACCACAGGAAAAAGAGTGAAAGAACCTCGACATTGTATTGACTGGATTCAAAGTGTCTTAAAACTTTCCGATTTTGAATTACAACAATGTTTATTTGGTGAACACTTATTACAGGATAAAACAAAACCCATTGCAATAGTTGAAAGTGAAAAGACAGCAATAATAGCAAGCGTATATTTTCCAAAGTTAATTTGGTTAGCCGTTGGAAGTATTACAGGTCTTGACGCTGAAAAATGTAGTGTTTTAAAAGGACGAAATGTTGTACTGTTTCCCGACCTCAACGGCTTTGAGAAATGGAGTGTTAAAGCAAAGGAATTTTCACATCTTGCACGATTTACAGTTTCCGATTTGCTGGAAAGCAAAGCTGCTGAAGCAGAACGCAAACAAGGTTTAGATTTAGCCGACTATCTAATAAAGTTTAATTATATGGACTTTGCAAACCCTGAAACCCTAATAAACCCTAAAAATGAAATGTTAACAAAAACTAATATTGAAAATTCCTCAATTATTCAACCAATGGTTGAGGAAAAATTTATTGAACTAATTGAAACGATTCATCATTTTAATAAAATTGAAAATTGGGATCAAGAAATTATTGAACTTGAACTATATTTTAAATCAATTGTGTTGCCGACACAGCATTTAAAATTAAACACAGGACCCACTATTTTAAACGTTTCAAAATTTATTGAAGGTCATTTAAATTTTGTAAAGGCAAACAACGGAAAACAAACATTTTTACCATATCTCAACAGATTACAGGAATTAAAACAAATCGTAATTGTAAATTTGAATTGATATGAAAACAAAATTCTATATACAATTAAATAACCAAAATAGTAATTAATTGTAATTTTATGAAAGCAGGAAATCCAAATTTTGTAAAAGGTCATAAAAGACAGGGCGGGCGGAGTAAAGGCACTCCGAATAAAGCCACGAAAGAAGTAAGAGAAGGATATGAATTATTATTAACTAACAATATTAATAATCTTGATATATGGTTGAAAAAAGTTGCTCAGCGTGATCCGGCGAAGGCATTAACATTATACCTTTCTATTTCTGAATTTTGTATTCCAAAGATGCAAAGAACAATCATTGAAGAAAAAGTTGAAAATAAGAAAACAATAATCACATTAGATATTTAGCAATTTAAAAATTAAATTTTATGCAGTTCCATTCTCTCTAATGGCTTGTTGTATAGCAGTAGCAATTTTTTTCATATTATCCCATTTAGTTATTACAGAATATTTTTTTCCGTTTTTATAAATTAAAGTAATAGATTGAGTTTTTGAAAAAAGTAGAAATATTCCTATTGGGATCAAAATTATATAAGCAAAAAATTTGGGATCGTCATGCGAACTTGAAGCCATTTTAATTCCTAATAAAAGTATTAAAATTCCTATTGAAACAAGAATATAGCTTGGTCTGATTTTATAAACAACGTCTTTAATATCTTTAATAAAATAATCAAAATGAATATTTTTTTCCGTTATTTTCTCACCTGATACATAATAATTCTCATCAATAAAATATAAAAAATTCTTTTTATTTGGTTGGCTTTGTTGAGGTTGAGGAGAGTTGTATATTTTCGATTCTGTCGGTTTATCTTTTAAAAAATCGTATAATTTTCGCTTGCCTTCATCCGATAAAATAGTATGTGCTTCATTTATTTCTTCAAACTTTTCTTTGAAAAAATTATCGTTATTGTGCAAGTCAGGATGAAATTTTTTAGCATATAATCTATACGCTTGCTTAATTTCTTCTTGCGTTGCGTTTTGATCTACACCTAATA
>Ga0073936_10008919_pt1 | contig 12576 bp, 10 predicted proteins | sample AliMusrvi5mmetaG_FD_87041 | JGI IMG/M metagenome (GOLD analysis project Ga0073936, IMG submission 87041) | Freshwater lake bacterial and archeal communities from Alinen Mustajarvi, Finland, to study Microbial Dark Matter (Phase II) - Alinen... | ecosystem: Environmental > Aquatic > Freshwater >... | reverse complement strand
GTCAGGATCTCGGTCTCGGGGATGCCGAGCTTCTTCATGAGGCTGGCCGCGACGAGCCGGTTGTCCCCGGTGATGATCCGGAGCGAGACGCCGAGGCGCTTGAGGTGGTCGATCGTCTCGACGATGTTCTCCTTGAGGGGGTCGTACAGGGTCAGGAACCCGAGGAAGGTCATGCCGGTTTCGTGGTCGCGGCCGATCAGGCGGTCCTCGCCGGGGTGGCGGTACGCGAGGCCGAGCGTGCGGTGCCCCAGAGCGCTGTGCTGCTCGTACAGGCTCCGGATCCCCTTGCGCGCCTCGTCGATCGGCTGCAGGGTCCCGTCGGGCCGCTCGGCCGTGTCGCACACCGCGAGCACCTTGTCGAGCGCGCCCTTGGTGACCATGAGCGAACGGCCGGTGCCGGGTTCCGACACCAGGATGCTGAGCATGCGGCGCGTGAAGTCGTAGGGCTCCTCGTCGAGCTTCGCGTAGCCGGAGATGTCGAGCGTGCGGGCCGCGCGGACGGCCTCGTCGATCGGGTTGCGGAAGCCCGCCTCGAAGGAGGCGTTCAGGTAGGCGTAGAGGAAGACCCGCTCGCTCTCGTTCCCGGCCAGGTCGAGCGCGCCCTGGAGTTTCACGGTCCCGTCCGTCAGTGTGCCGGTCTTGTCCGAGCAGAGGACGTCCATGCTGCCGAGATTCTCGATGGAGGAGAGCCGCTTCACGATGACCTTGCGGCTGGCCATGACGCGGGCACCGTGGGAAAGGTTGATGCTGATGACCGCAGGAAGGAGCTGCGGCGTCAGACCGACGGCGAGCGCGAGCGAGAACAGGAAAGAGTCGAGCGGCGGGCGCTTGAGCAGGACGTTGGTCGCGAAGATCGCGAAGACGAGGAGCAGCGTGATCTCCATGAGCAGGTAGCCGAACCGGCGGATGCCTCGCTCGAACTCGGTCTCGGGCGGCCGTAGCCGCATGTGCTCGGAGATCCTGCCGAATTCGGTGCCGCGGCCGGTCTGGACGACCAACGCCCGGGCGCTGCCGCTGACGACGTGGGTGCCCATCCAGAGCGCGTTCGTCCGCTTCGCGAGCGCCGCATCCGCCGGGAGGACGCCCGCCTGCTTCTCCACGGGGAACGTCTCGCCCGTGAGCGTGGACTCGTCGACGAACAGTGCGGTCGAATCGATCAGCGCCGAATCGGCCGGGACCTTGTCTCCGGCCTCGAGCCGCACCACGTCGCCGGGGACGAGGGACGCGACGTCCACTTCCTGGGGCTTGCCGTCGCGCAGCGCCGTGGCGCGGATTCGCACCAGCGCGAGCAGCGCCTCGGTCGCCTGGCCGGCGCGGAATTCCTGCCAGAAGCCGAGCAGGCCGCTCACGAGGACGATGGCGAAGATGATCGCGGCGTCGGTCGTGTCCCCGAGAAAGAGGGACAGGCCGGTCGCGAAGAGCAGGATCAGGATGATCGGACTCTTGAACTGCGACAGGAATACGACGACAGGCCCGTGCGCCTTCTTCCTTCCCAGATCGTTCGGCCCCGACCGGGCCAGACGCGAGGCCGCCTCGGTGGCCGTCAGGCCCTCCGCAGGACTCGCCAGCGCTTTCCGGAGATCCTCCACGGTCTTCGCCCAGAATGCTTCCATGCCGCCTCCCACGCGACCCGTCCTTCGGTCCTGCACGGGTCTTTTCCCCCATCGTAGTCTACCCGGCCGGGTTTGTCCAAACCTCACCTCCCCATCACGGAACGGGTGTACGATGGCTACAAATGGAAAACGAGAAGGGGGTCATCGCATCATGAAACGCACGACGGTCCTGGTGGTCGACGACGAAGAGAGGATCCGCAAGCTGGTCGGGGATTTCCTGCGCAACCGGGGGTTCGCCGTCGAGGAGGCCGTGGACGGGAAGGAAGCCTGGAAGGTGTTCCTGGATCACCCCGAGAAGATCGACCTCGTGATCCTCGACGTGATGATGCCCCCGCCGGACGGGTGGGCCGTCCTCAAGCTGATCCGCGAGAACCACCGCACGCCCGTGCTCATGCTGACCGCGAAGGCCGGCGAATACGACCAGCTCGAGGGATTCGCCCTGGGCGCCGACGACTACGTGACCAAGCCCTTCTCGCCCGGGCTGCTCGTGGCGCGCGTCGAGGCGCTGCTCCGCCGCAGCGGGACCCGGAAGGAGACCCCGACCGAATTCGACGGCGTCCGCGTCGACGAGCCCGGGCACACCATCTTCCTCGACGGGAAGCGCCTGGACCTCACCCCCAAGGAATACGACCTCTTCCTGTATCTCTTCGAGAACGCAGGGATCGCCCTGACGCGCGAGCGCCTCCTGTCCGCGGTCTGGAACTACGACTTCTACGGCGACCTACGCACGGTCGACACCCACGTCAAGCAGCTGCGCGCCAAGCTCGGCACCCGCGCCGAGCGGATCCGCACGATCCGCGGGGTCGGCTACAGCCTGGAGGTCGACCCGTGAAGCATTCCCTCCGTTTCCGCCTCTTCGGGCTGACGACCGGGCTCATGCTGGCCTTCGTCCTCGTCTCGTTCCTCCTGAACGCGCTGTTCCTGCAGCCCTGGTACATCGGACGCAAGACCGCGAGCCTGCAGGACACCTATCCCCGGGTCGTCGCCGCGCTGCAGCTCGACGCGACGTCGCGCGACCTCGCGCTCGAGAAGATCGAGAACGAACTCGGCGTCTACATCGCCATCGCCGACGAGAATCTCAACCGCGTCTACGGTACGCGCCAGAACCAGCCGAACATCTCCGGCGTGCCGCTTCCCACGCTGCCGGCGTCCGGCGGTTCGACCGGCCTGCCCGACGGGCGGGGCGGCTTCGGCATCTCCGACGAACGGCAGGTCCTGGACAACCTCCCCCTGTTCAAGGCCACGCCCGTGGTCTCCCGCTACAGCGACGCACGCACCGGCGCGACGTTCCTGTCGCTGTCCGGCAAGGACACGACGGCGGACGGCGCCGTGTACTACATCCTGCTCCGCACCTCGATCCAGCAGATCAGCGACAGCGCCTCGATCGCCAACGGCTTCTTCCTGATCGTCGGCCTGTTCACGATCCTGCTCGGCGGCCTGTTCGCCTACCTGCTCGCCCGCACCGTCACGCGCCCCGTCCTCGAGATCAGCCGCACCGCCAAGGCCATGGCCGTCCTCGACTTCTCCCACAAGATCGACGTCCGGACCGACGACGAGGTCGGCGAACTGGGCCAGAGCGTCAATTCGCTGTCCACGCAGCTCGAGGGCGCGATTTCCGAGCTCCGCGCGGCGAACAAGGAGCTCCAGGCCGACATCGAACGCAAGGAACGCATCGACCAGCTGCGCAAGGAATTCGTTTCCAACGTCTCGCACGAGCTCAAGACCCCGATCGCACTGATCCTCGGTTACGCGGAAGGGTTGAAGCTGCGGATCAACGAGGACGAGAAGGACATGTACTGCGACGTGATCGTCGACGAGGCGCGGCAGATGAACCGCATCGTCGTGCGCCTGCTCGACCTGGCCCAGCTCGACGCCGGCGAAGTCCGGCTCGACCGCACCGAGTTCTCCGTCAAGGCACTGGTCGAGCGCGGTCTCGAGCGCTACGCCCTGCCCCTGCGGGACGCCGGCGTGACCGTGACCGCGGAGGGGCCCGACCTCGCCTTGTATGCGGACGAGGAGCGGATCGAACAGTCCTTCGACAACTACCTGACCAACGCGATCCACTACGTCGGAGGCGACAAGAGGATCGACGTCCGCTGGGAATGCCTGGACGGGAAGGTCCGCTTGTCGGTGTTCGATACCGGCGACGGAATCCCCGAGGCGTCGCTGCCCCGCGTCTGGGAAAGCTTCTACAAGGTCGACAAGTCCCGTACGCGCAGCTACGGCGGCACGGGGCTCGGACTCCACATCGTCCAGTCTGTGGTCCACGCGCACGGCGGGACCTGCGGCGCGGCGAACGTGCCCGGCGGCGTCGATTTCTGGTTCGAGATCCCGATGGACGGGACACCTCCGGAATCCCGCGGAACCGACGCCTGACTGTCCTCACAGAACTCTCACGAAACCGACGCCGGAGCATCGCAAATCGGGATGGTCCCTTCATTAGAATGGGCGTAGGCATCAACAGGAAGGGAGAGCCATGACCATGAAGAGAACGAATCCGAGGTCCCGCCGCACTCCAGCCGCCCTTGCGCTCGCCGCCGGGCTCGTCGCGCTTTCCGTGCTCGCTTCGGGCTGCACGCTGTTCGGATCGACCACGACGACCACGACGACGAAGAAGACCACCACCGCCACGGTCACCAAGGGCAACCTGCTTGTCGGACTGATTGCGGACGGTCGCATCCAGCTGTCGACGTATGCGCTGGCGTTCACCGTCTCCTCGACCGTCAAGGCCATCGACGTGGCCGTCGGCGACAAGGTCACCAAGGGCCAGACGCTCGCCGAGCTCGACGACACCGTCCTGCAGCGCGCGGTGGTCACGGCCCAGAACAACCTCGACCGCTCCACGGCCGGTTACAACGACGCGGTCATCCAGCACAAGATCAACCTCGTGACCGACCAGATCGCGCTCACGAACGCCACGACCGCCTACAACGGCAACCCGAACGACACCATGACCCAGCTGCAGTACCAGCTGGCCAAGGAGCGCTACAGCAACCTGGTGAACTACGACGTCTCCGTGATCACCGCCAAACTCGCCATGGAGGACGCGGCGACCGCGCTCGCCACCGCGAAGTCCAACCTGACGCAGACCGTCCTGACGGCGACCGTCGACGGCGTGGTCAGCGCGATCAACTACAAGGTCGGCGACAGCTTCACGGTCAGCCAGAACGGGTTCAACACCAACGCCAACACGTTCCTGACACTCATCGACCCGTCGGTCGTCTATCTCACCTCCAGCGTCACGGAAGGCGACATCGCCAGCGTCAAGGCCGGACAGACCATGAAGATCTCCGTCGACGCGGCCTCGCTCGTCAATGTTCCCGGCAAGGTCACGGCCGTCAGCGAGACGCCCTCGATCGCCAGCACCGGCATCGTGACCTACACCGTCACCGGGACCCTGGACGACCCGAACGTCGATGTCCTGCAGGGCGAGAGCGCCGTCATCACCTATCTGAAGACCGAGAAGGACAACGTCCTGTATATCCCGGTCAAGGCCGTGACCACCTCCTCCGACGGCATCCAGACGGTCAACGTCAAGGATTCGGCCGGCAAGGTCACGAAGGTCGAGGTCACCACGGGCATCTCCGACGGCACCAACGTCGAGGTCGTCGACGGTCTGACCGAAGGCCAGACGGTCGTCATCGGGAGCATCTCCCAATGAGACCGCTCGAAGTGGTCCGTTCGGTCCTCCTCGACCTCCGGATGAACAAGTCCCGGGCCTTCCTGACTTCGCTCGGGATCATCATCGGCACGGCCACCATCATCATGGTCGTCGGCATCGGCAAGGCCGGCGAGCAGGCGGTCACCGACCAGTACCGCCGCCTGAGCGCCGCCAGCATCACGATTACCCAGAACTCGACCGGCTTCTCGGGCGGCGTGCGCGGACCGTTCGGCCAGACCACCACCGCGGCTACGACCCAGACCATCCTGTCGGCCGACCAGTTCCTCGCGATGTCGAACCAGCTGCAGGACGTCCAGAGCGTGGGCGTGAGCGTCCGCACGTCGGCCACGGTGGCCGAGGGCTCGGCCTCCTCGACGGTCAACCTGCAGGGCGTGAACGAGGCGTACGCCACCATCACCAATCTATACACGGCCTACGGCGACTTCTTCACCGACCAGGACGGCGCCCTGCGCCACCGCGTGGTCGTGCTCGGAAACAACATCGCCGCCACGCTCTTCACGGATCCGTCCACGGCCGTCGGCCAGACCGTCATGATCCAGGGCAACACCTTCACGGTCGTTGGCGTCCTCGACCGCATCGGCGGCACGGGCGGCTTGTCGACGGGTTCCTCGTCCACCAGTCCCGGCCAGACTTCCTCCGTCTCCACCGCGGCCGACGACAGCATCTTCATGCCCTATGCGGTCGCGCTCAAGTACACGACCGGCACGGCGACCGCGGGCCGCGGGACGTTCTCGGCCAACAACGCCACGACCAGCTACATCGCGCTCGCGTCCGACATCACGACGGTCAGCGCCGCGATCGACGAGATCGACTCCTACATCGCGTCCATTCTCGGTTCCTCCTCCGCATACACCGTCACCGACGCCGGCAGCACGCTGACCGCGGCCCTAAACACCTCCAACACCATGGCTTCCCTGCTGCTCGTCATCGCCATCATCGTACTGATCGTCAGCGGCATCGGCATCATGAACGTCCTGATGGTCGCCGTGAAGGAACGCACGCGTGAGATCGGCATCCTGAAGAGCGTCGGCGCATCGCGTTCGACGATCCTGTCGGAGTTCCTGCTGGAGGCCGTCTTCATCAGTGTGGGCGGCGGGCTGCTGGGCGTGGGCGTGAGCTTCCTCGCCCCCCTGGTCCTCACGGCGCTCGGCGTGAGCTTCCTGGCCTCGGTCGAGGGCGCCGCGCTCGGCATCGCGTTCTCCGCGGCGACCGGCATGTTCTTCGGATACTACCCGGCCTGGAAGGCTTCCCGCCTCAAGCCCATCGACGCCCTGAACTACGAATAGCCCCGTGCCAGAAGGAGAAGCAGCCATGAAGAGATTCGACCAGAAATCGTTCCGCCGGAACGCGGTGCCGCTCATCGCGGTCGCCGTCCTGGCCATCGCGGCCCTGTTCGCGCTGTCGGCCTGCACGAAGGCCGCGGCGTCCGCCTCCACGACGACCCTCCCGGGCCTGTGGGGCGAGGTGACCGACATCTCCGGCAACCAGGTCACGCTCAAGCTCATCGCCATCCCGACCGGCGGCTTCCCGACCGGTGGCTTCACGCGGCCCACCGGCGGCTATACGCGGCCGACCGGGGGCTACACGCGGCCCACCGGCGGCGCACGGCCGACCGGGGGCTACACGCGCCCCACCGGCGGCGCGTACCCGACCGGCGGAGCCGGCCGCTTCACCATCAGCTACACCGGTGAAACCAGGACCCTCATCATCCCCGTCGGCGTCCAGATCACGGAGTCGACCCGTGGCACGGGCGGCGCCGTGACGACCACGGTCGTCGACATCTCCAAGGTCCAGGTCGGCAACTTCCTGATGATCTACTACGGGTCCAACGGCAAGTCGATCTCCAAGGTCACGCTGACGACGACCGCGATCACCGGCCGCGGCGGATTCGGCGGCGGGACGTTCCCGAGCGGCGGAGCCTTCCCGACGGGCGGCTTCCCGGGCGACAACGGCGGCTCCGGGGGCGACGGACAGCCTCCCGCTGGCGGCTGATGGGAGGATATGCAATGCAGCCCATCATCGACATGAAGGACATCGTCAAGACCTACGGCAAGGGCGAATCCATGATCCAGGTACTGGACCACGCCACCTTCACGGTCCAGCCCGGCGAATTCGTGGCCGTCCTCGGCCCCTCGGGATCGGGCAAGTCCACCCTCATGAATCTGCTCGGGCTCATCGACACGTACGACAGCGGGGAGTACTTCCTCGACGGCGTGGAGATGAACCAGCGCACCGACAAGGAGTACGCGGCCATCCGCAACCGCAAGATCGGGTTCGTGTTCCAGAAGTTCAACCTGATCGCCAAGTACACCGCGCTCCAGAACGTCGAGCTGCCCCTGCTCCTCAAGGGCGAAAGGCAGCGCGACGCGAGGAGGAAGGCCCTGGAGATGCTCGGACGTGTCGGACTCTCCGACCGCGCGACGCACCGCCCGAGCCAGCTGTCCGGCGGCCAGCAGCAGCGCGTGGCCATCGCCCGCGCCCTGGTCAACGACGCGTCCCTGATCCTGGCGGACGAGCCGACCGGCAACCTCGACCAGAAGACGGGCCACGACGTCATGCAGACGCTGGCCGACCTGCACGGTGCCGGCAACACGATCGTGCTGATCACCCACGACCAGTACGTCGCGAAGCACGCGAGCCGGATCGTGCGCGTCGAGGACGGCAAGATCACGCCGGCCTGACCGTCGGGACCTGGGTCTCGAGAACCGCAGAGGACGTCCTTCGGGGCGTCCTTTCGCATTCCTTGAAAAGGGCTTGACAGGGAAGGACTGCGGCGATATAGTTTGGATGGAAACCATATGGTAACGATGCGAACCAAATCGCAAGGGGGATGGACCCGATGAACCGCAATGATGAAGCCTTCGCGACGGCCAAGCTGATCCGGGACCTCTATTCGCTCTGCATGAGGCGCGTCGGGCGAAGCATGTCGGACAGCGGGCTGTCGGCGCAGCAGGCGATGGTCGTCCGTCTCCTCGCGCACGGGCAGGTCCACAAGGTCACGGACCTCTGCCGGGAACTGTCCCTGACGAAAGGGACCGTGTCCGGCATCCTCGCGCGCATGGAGGACGGCGGGCTGATCGAGAAGTTCAAGCAGGGCGGGGACGGGCGCAACGTCTATCTCCGATTCTCGGAGAAGGGAAGAAGGCTGGCGGCGGAATCGCGCGGCGTTCTCTCGGACAGCTTCGACCGGCTGTTCGAGGGATTCGCGGACGCCGAGCTCCAGGCGGCAAGGCAGAGCCTGACCGACATCCTGGAACGGATGCAGGCGAAACAGGAAGAAGAGACATGGACGGAAGACTGATTCTGGCGATCGTGACGATCACCCTGGCCCTCGTGTTCTATACGATCGGCGTCTGGTCGGAGAGACGGGCGAATACGTTGAAGCGCTGGCACCTGCTGTGCTTCTGGGCCGGCCTGGTGTTCGACACGACCGGCACCACCACCATGGGCCTGATCGCGAGAAGCGGCACGGAGCAGGTCGCCCCGGCCACCCTGCTGATCCACGGCGTGACGGGCGGCCTCGCGATCGGATTGATGGTCCTGCACGCCATCTGGGCGACCGTCGTCCTGGTGCGCGGCTCCGAGAAGTCGAAGGCCGGTTTCCACAAGTTCAGCGTCGTGGTCTGGTCGATCTGGCTGATCCCCTATTTCGTGGGCATGCTGTTCGGCGTGACCTCGACCTGAATGACCCCGGGGGGCATGCGGGAACGGCGGGAGGGCGTCCGCGGGCGCCCTTCCGCGCGCTCGCGACGAATTGACACCCGAAGGCGCCGGGTGGTATGAATAGACGGATGGACGAACGAAGGCGGTGGAGCATGGACTTCCGGAGAGCGATTGCAGAACTTCTTTCGGCCCGCACGGGCCTTCCCGCGGACACCCTCGAGGCGTCCGTGGAGGTCCCGCCGCAGTTCGAACTCGGAGACTACGCGTTCCCCTGCTTCCCGCTCGCGAAGACGCTGCGCAAGGCCCCGCCCGCGATCGCGGCCGAACTCGCCTCGAAGCTCGCCGAGGGCGCGCCGTTCCTCGACCGCGTGCAGGCGGTCGGCGGCTACCTGAACTTCTTCCTCGACCGCGGCGTCTTCGTCGGCACCGTAGTGGCGGACGCCCTCGCGGCGGGCCCCCGCATCGGCGCGACGGAAGAGGGCGCCGGGAAGACCGTGATCGTCGAGTTCTCCTCGCCCAACATCGCCAAGCCCTTCCATATCGGGCATGCCTTCACGACGATTCTCGGCCAATCGGTCGCGAAACTCTACACGCACCTCGGGTATCCGGTCGTGCGCATGAACCACCTCGGCGACTACGGCACGCAGTTCGGCAAGCTGATCGTCGCGTACGGGCGCTGGGGCGACGAGGCCGCGCTGCTGGAGGCGCCGATCCGGGAGCTCCTGCGCATCTACGTCAAGTTCCACGACGAGGCCAAGGCCGACCTGGCCCTCGAGACGGAGGCGCGCGCGCGTTTCCTCGCGCTCGAGGAGGGGAACGCCCCCGAGATGGCCCTCTGGAAGCGCTTCCGCGACCTGAGTCTTCTTGAGTTCGCGCGGGTGTACGACCGGATGGGCATCGCCTTCGACAATTACAACGGCGAGAGCTACTACAGCGACCGCATCCCGGCCGTCGTCGACCTGCTGCGCGCGAAGGGCCTGCTCGAGGAGAGCGAGGGAGCCCAGGTCGTCAAGCTCGACGAGGAGGGCCTGCCGCCCTGCATCGTCCTCAAGTCCGACGGCGCGACGATCTATGCCTCCCGCGACATCGCCAGCGCCCTCTACCGCAAGGAGACGTACGGCTTCTACAAGAACATCTATGTCGTCGGCACGCCCCAGGCGCTGCACTTCCGGCAGGTCTTCGCCGTCCTGAAGAAGGCCGGCTTCGCCTGGGCGGACGACTGCGTGCACGTCGGGTTCGGCCTCGTGAAGTTCGCCGACCGCAAGCTCTCGACGCGCGCCGGCGAGGTGATCTTCCTCGACGAGCTGCTCGCGGAGAGCGTCGCCAAGACCCGCGAGATCATCGACCGGAACGCGGAGCCGCGCGACACGGACATGTCCGAGCAAGAGCGCGTGGAGGTCGCCGAGAAGGTCGTCATCGGCGCGGTGCAGTACATGTTCCTGCGCAACGGACGCGACCGCGACATCGTCTTCTCCTGGGAGGAGATGCTCGACTTCGACGGCGCGACCGGCCCCTACGCGATGTACACGTACGCGCGCGGTCGCAGCGTGCTGAGCAAGGGCGCCCTGGAGGGCGCTTCCGCGGCCGACGCGACGCCGGAGGACCTCGCGCGGATGGGAGGGGACGACGAAGCCGCCGTGGCCCGCCTGCTCTACGGGTTCGGGGATGCCGTGCACCGGGCGGTCGAGGCGAACGAGCCATTCCTGCTGACCCGCCAGGTCGCCGGGATCGCCCGCGCCTTCAACAAGTTCTACAACAACGAGTCGATCCTGTCCGCGCCCGACGCCGGCCTTCGCCGCGCCCGGATCGCGCTGACCGAAGCCGTCTGCACCGCCCTGAAGACCGGCCTCGACCTCCTCGGGATCGCGGCCGTCGAGCGGATGTGAAGCTTCCACCCGGATTCGTCGCGCGCCTCCGCCCCCGGTTCCCCGAGGACGGGGAGGAGTTCGCCGCGTTCCTCGCGAGCTTCGACGCTCCGTTCGTCTCCGGCATCCGGGCCAACTCGCCGCGGACCACCCGGGAGGGCCTGCGCGCGCTGCTGTCCGCGATGGGCGAGCCCGCGCCGCTCGCCGACGTGCCCTGGTGCCCGGACGGCCTGGTCCTCGCGCGGGACGGCGCGCCCGGCCGCCACCCGCTGCACGACGCCGGCCTCTTCTACCTGCAGGAACCCAGCGCGATGCTGCCCGTCGAAGTCCTCGCTCCGCGGCCCGGCGAGCGCGTGCTCGACCTGTGCGCCGCTCCGGGCGGCAAGTCGGTGCAGATCGCCTCGGCGATGGGCGGGGAGGGGTTCCTGCTCGCGAACGACCTCCACGAGGACCGGGCCCGTGCCCTCGTCCGCAACCTCGAACGGTGCGGCGCGACCCAGGCCGCGGTGACCGTCGGATCGCCCGACCGCCTCGCCGCGCGACTGCCCGGCTATTTCGACCGGATCCTCGTCGACGCGCCCTGTTCGGGCGAGGGCATGTTCCGCCGCGACCCGGGCTCCGCCGCGCGCTGGGCGCAGTACGCCGACGGCAGTTGCCGGAGCGCGCAGGACGCGATCCTCGACGCGGCCGACGAACTTCTTCGGCCGGGAGGGCGGCTCGTCTATTCGACCTGCACGTTCTCGCCCGACGAGGACGAAGAGACCGTCGCGGCCTTCCTCGACCGCCACCCCGGCTACCGGCCCGTCCCGATCGCCAAGACCGGCGGCATGGACGACGCCTTCGACCTCGGGAGGGGCCTCTCCGCGGCGGCCCGCATCTGGCCGCACCGAGCGCCCGGCGACGGACACTTCTGCGCATGCCTCGAGAAGCCGGGGGACGACGCGGGTGCGCGCGGTTCGACGGAATCCGCGACCGGCACGGGCAAGCCGACGTTCGCCCCGCTGGGACCGTCCGAGCGCGACGCGTTCCGACGATTCGCCGAGCCGGTGCTCGCGCCCGAAGCCCTGGACCGGGTCGCGTCCTGGATCTCCGGCGCGCGGCACGCCGCGCTGTCCGGCGGGCACGTCCACCTATTGTCCTCCAATCCGCCCGATCTGTCGCGCCTGCACGTCCTCAAGCGCGGATTCCACCTGGGCTCATTCGCAGAGGACCGCAGAGGACTGCGCTTCTCGCCCTCGCATTCGCTCGCCCTGGTCCTGGCGCGGGCCGACCTCCAGCGCGTCGTCGACCTGCCCGTGGAAGACGGGACGGCGCTGCGGTATCTTAAGGGGGAGACCGTGTCCGTCGCGGAACCGGGCGGAGCGATGGAAGCGGGCGGATCCGCCGCCGCCGTCGTGATGGGGTTTCCGACCGGGTGGCTGAAGCCGCAGGGCGGCGGACAATTCAAGAACCTCTACCCGCCGGGTTGGCGGAGACAGTAGGAGAGCAGGGAAGGGCATGAAGAAGTCGACCGTCGACCAGCTGGACCTCCTGCTATCGGCCTTGCGGGGCCGTCTCGAGGATCCCGAGGACTTCGTCCGCCTCGAGGCGGACTTCGAGAGCGGGGCCCGCAAGCACGCAGCGGCCGTGACCCTGGCCGGTGCAGGTTCCCCCGCCACCGGTGCGCCTCCCGTCTACCGCTTCGTCTTCCCCGGCGGCACCACCACGGGCGACGCCGCGCATGTCCTCGCGCGGATCCGCGAGCTCGCCGTCC
>Ga0073936_10008917_pt1 | contig 12578 bp, 9 predicted proteins | sample AliMusrvi5mmetaG_FD_87041 | JGI IMG/M metagenome (GOLD analysis project Ga0073936, IMG submission 87041) | Freshwater lake bacterial and archeal communities from Alinen Mustajarvi, Finland, to study Microbial Dark Matter (Phase II) - Alinen... | ecosystem: Environmental > Aquatic > Freshwater >... | reverse complement strand
GGCGGCAGCGTCCTTTCTGGGCATGGCATCGTTCTGATTGGATCGAGATCCTATGCCAGTCGACCAACAAATTCGCGATCCGCTATCCGCACCAAAACAGCCTGAGCCGGCAACTGCTCTTCGCAGGAGCTTACCTCCTAAGGCTCTTCGACGACTTCCGGAGTCTCGGAGCCATCGACAGGCCGTCACTCGCTTCGCGGATATTTGGTCGTCAACATGTCGAACGCGCTGTGACTGAGGTCGTGGCGCAGGTTCGTTCGTGGGGATATGCCGTATCCAAAGCAAAGGAGGCGCAATGGATGCTTTGCACTCTCCTTCTGGCCAACGGAAGTCCGAACCTTCGCGACCTTTCAGTAGAACTGCTTCAGAGAGAGAAAAGCATCATGACTTCCCGTCAGAAGCGCCCGAGTATCCTGGTTCTTTCCAAGGTGCTTGCAGGGCTGGGCTACATCTCTGCCGATCTGTCGTCGTCCTGGCGCATCGGTAACTCTTGGAATGCAGGCGCTGCGAAAAAGGGCGTGGCATCGGAGTGGGTTGAGTGGGTAGACCGCTGGCAGGCCACAACGACATTACAGGAGCACAGCCGTGGCCGTTGCTACCTGATCCTTTTGAAGGCCGGCCGATGGGTGACGTCCTGTCACCCCGATTGCGCGGACCCCAAGAACTGGACGCGCGAAATTGCGGCCGAATGGGTGGCGATTGTTTGTCGCATGCAAATCGGCGATTGGACGCAATCGGCAAATGAGGCAGTTAGAAAGGATGCACGACCGTTATCTGCCAAGGCCAGAGCACATCATTTATCCGCGGTGAGCTCCTTTTTTAGGGACTGTCAGGAATGGGAGTGGATGTCACGGAGGTTCGATCCGCGGCGATCCTTCGCAGCGCCGGGCAGCATACGTGCGCTCATCGGACCGAAGCCTCGGGTCATTGCCGATGATGTTTGGGCGAAGCTGCTATGGGCTGGAATCAATTTGACAGAGGACGATTTCGGCTCAGCGCCGCACGTCAGCGAATACTACTACCCGCTCGCCATGATCAAGGCCCTGGCAATAGTCTGGCTCTTCGCGGGGCTGCGCATTGACGAAATCCGCCGGCTCCGTGTGGGCTGCCTTGTCCGGCAACCGGATTCGACGGCTGCGACTGATGCACGCATCTGTTTGTTGGATGTTCCGGTGAACAAGACGAGCACGGCATTTCGAAAACCAGTAGATGCTCTCGTTGGCGAGGCAGTTACGAACTGGGAGCGCGTGCGCCCTGTTCAACCGCGGGCAATCGACCACAAGACCGGCGAGATTGTTAACTTCCTGTTCGCTTACCGGGGATCACAGATCTCTGGGGGATACGTAAACAACGCTCTCATCCCGCTGCTGTGCGCCAAAGTTGGAGTTCCGAAGGAAGACGCCCGCGGCCGGATTACAAGTCATCGTGCCCGCTCCACAATCGCCTCACAACTTTATAACGCGAAGGAGCCGATGACGCTGATGGAACTGCAGCGCTGGCTCGGCCATAAATGGGTGAGTTCGACCCAGCACTATCTGGACATCAACTCGACCCGGCTGGCAAACTCTTACCGCAACACCGAGTACTTTGCACGCAACATTCGAATGATTGAGGTATTGATCGATCGGGACGCCGTCATCGACGGGAAAGCAGGCCTTGAGCCTTGGAAGTTTTATGATTTAGGCCACGGGTATTGCTCGTACGATTTCTTTGACCAGTGCCCGCATCGAATGGCATGCGCGAAATGCAGCTTCTACGTGCCGAAGAACAGTACGCGGAGTTTGTTGCTCGAAGGCAAGTCCAACCTGTTGCGCATGCGCCAGGAAATCCCATTGAAGGATACAGAGTTGGCCGCAATCGACGATGGGGTTGTAGCCTTCGAAAAACTATTGGTGCAACTCGCGGATGTGCCAACACCAGCAGGCCCCACGCCGCGACAAATTCAGGCTCCGGAGCTTGTGCAGATCAGTCCCAAGGGATGCTCAGACTCATGAATTCCACCTGGGTTGATTTCAAAGTCATAAAGGCCACAGTCACTATGGAAATGGCGCTTGCCAGTTACGGGGTAATGCTCCATCGCGTGGACTGCAACTACCTGCGGGGACGGTGTCCTCTTCCGACCCACCACTCAAAGAGCAGCGCCCAAAGCTTCATCGTCAATACCGAGAAGAACGCTTGGGCGTGTCATTCCGATTCCTGCACTGCGGCGCGAAGCGGTCGCACAGGTGGCAATGTTCTGGATTTCGTCGCCTGGATGGAAACTTGCTCGATGCGTGATGCTGCCATCCGGCTTCAAGGATGGTTCGGCTTCAGCGCCACACCACCAGCACCGCGAGTGGTATCGACCGCCGCGGATCTTCTGGCTAATTACGTCGACACCGTTAAAGACAATCCTCCGTTGCCGTTTACTCTGACCGGGATCGATGTACACCATCCGTACCTCGCTGAGCGCGGCGTTACACCGGAGACCGCCCAGCACTTCGGCATTGGACTCTTCCCGAAACGCGGCTGCATGGAAGGCCGGATCGTTTTTCCGATCCACAATGAAGAGGGCTTGCTGGTCGCTTATGCGGGGCGGAGCGTAGACCATTCCGGCCTGAAGTATCGATTCCCCTCTCGTTTCCGAAAATCTCTCGTCCTTTTCAATCTGCACCGCGCAGCCCGCCATGGTCAATCAGTGATCTTGGTTGAAGGGTTCTTCGATTGCCTCAACGTGCATCAGGCGGGCCTGCCGTGCGTGGTTGCGCTCATGGGATGCACGCTTTCCGATCGGCAAGCGCGGCTTCTTGAGCAGCACTTTCGAGAAGTTGTCTTGCTGATGGACGGCGACAAGGCCGGTCGGACTGCCGGCGCGGTGATTGCCGGACGGCTCGTCACCAGGCTCTCAACCAGACTTGTCGAGATCCCCGCTGGCCGCCAGCCGGACCAACTGAGCGCCGACCAGATTCGGTGCCTCTGCATCCCGGATTACTTCTGATCGCTCATCACTGGCAATGAGCTATTGCTTCCGCAAAAACATCTGAACGCTTTTGGATGTCCAGGTGGCCACTCCACACCCGAAGAAGTCGGTGTCTTCGGTCCAGATTGGGCAGCCAAGCGCCAATGCAGATGCCAGTATCGGCCAGTCATCTGGATCACGCTGCCCGAGCCGTTCACGTGCCTCGGCTTCGAACTCCCCGTAAACGTCGCTCCCAATCGGTTCCACCAGTTGTTTCAGGCCGCGCAAAAAGCGGAGCGCCTTTTCCGGATCGCCACCGCGTTTGATCGCCAGTTCGGACAGATGTTCTTCAGCTTCAAAGTACGCAGCTTCAGGAACGAAAAACGTCACCACTTCGCAATATGCCTCGATCACGCCGCGCACACGCTTTCCCAAAACTGCCCGAATGAGAATGTTCGCGTCAACGACCAGTGCCTTACTTGCCATTCCGTTTCTTCTCGCGGGCCGTCTGACGGATCTGCTTGTACTCCTCCATCAACTCGTCTTCACCCGCGCCCCATGACGCGATCATTTCATCGAGGTCTTTCGCCGCGGCACGCATGGCTTCGAGTTCTGCCTTCCGGTCTAGCTTTTGTGCGGGGATGTAGTAGCCGAGCGTCTGTCCGTGCCTCATGATCGCCAGCGGAGCGCCAGCTTCCAGGTAGCCCGCGAGTTTCTCGCGGAATTCACGCATCCCGACCTTAACTGTTTCCATATTGCGTACTCACTGTACACATTCTAGCATTTCCCGCTTCGCTGACGGTCGGTCCACTCGCCGATACCGCCAAGGTGCCGCGAACTGGTTTCAAAAAGAACAAATCCCGCTCCGCCCATATTCCACATAATCCAACCCAGTGGCCACTAAACGCGGGTGAGCGATACAAACCTGCATCCCCGCCTTCAGCTGGCGTTCATACCAAGCTTCCCTCGCCTCAGGTGGGACGGCGGTAGTCAACACTTCGACACGAATGCCCTCGCGACTCAAGATACTCTTCAGCCGCTGTGTCACATCGCGCTTCTGCGTATATACTGCGAAGATCTGACAACGGCGCCCCTGGCCGATCTCAGTTTTGACCTCCTCAACAAGACGCCGTTCCTTTGCATAGAGGACATCTTCATCGAGATCAGGTGGATCTGATATTACGAATCGTTCGCGCTCACCCGTGTCCGGATTCGCTGCGTATCCGAACAGCGTTCCGAGTTGGAACGGCCGGTCAGGATAGAGCATCAACGCATTCAGACCAGTGCTTACTACCGACTGGTTGCAGTGATGTTCTTCAAGCGAAGCTTTGATGTCTTCCTCAAGGCTTTTGTATGCAGCGCCGAGCGCAACATCCATCTCGACGCTGATGACTTCTTCTTCGTAGGAAGGCAGCGCATCGGAGATATCCTCCAGCGACACAAATGCGCCGAGTTCCATGAGGAACCGCCCGAACAACAGCGGGGAAGCGCCAGGCCGTCTTCTGACCCGTGTCTTGACCTTCGGCTTGTCTGAACACGCGTTGTCGGCCGGGCTGATTGTCGTGACCTTCTCAAGAACTCCGTATGTTTCTGAAAATGCCCGCATTCCCGCATCTCCGTATGAGAACCCTTCTTCCAGCATCTTTTTCGGGTTGAGCCGGAATAAGATGTTATACAGTTCATCCGCGTAGCCGCCGTTCAGGGTGCCTGTCAGAATCACCGTGCGCTTGGCACAAGAAGCGATTGTTCCCAGCGCCGCGCCTTGAGCTGTATCGCCCTTTAGCTCGTGAACTTCGTCTGCAACGCCATAGTCGAAGAATCCTTTGAGGTGCCGTCCTATGAAGTCCATGGGCGCGCATCGCCGCACCTTGGATCCATCTGCTTGCCAGAGTGCACTGAACAGAGCGCGGCGGGCTTTGGTTGGATTCGCCTGCTCGTCCGGCAACAGAAGTTCACTGTGCTTTGCCTTGCTGAAGTCCGCTCTTCGCAACTGGTCGTCTTGCGTCAACACCGGCCTGCCGGTATCCGGATTCACAATTGCGCCGTTGAACGGCCCGCAGTGCGGCGCTCCAAAGGCATGCCGCCAGAAGTAGCCTAACTTCGCAAGTTCTCGCGACACAATGAATATCGACGGGCAATCGCAAATTCCCGCCCAGCTTGCTCGCGCCGACTTCGATTTCTTGGCGAGTCGCAACTCGCTCAAAGTCGTCTGCAGGCCTTCGCGAACGATGCGGCCGTTGCGAAGCCGTACCTCGTTCACGCCAGTGTGGCCGTTCGACCCAACACCGTTGCGAACGCCGTCAATCAGGAAGACGCGTACGCGCGGCAGAGTCGACAAACACTCCCTGCCCCATTTCATTGTCAATTGCGGGGGTGCCATCACCAGAGCTGTGAATGGTCGTCCCTTCGCGTGGACAAACATAGACCCCAGGGAAATTAAAGTTTTCCCTGTGCCGCATTCCGCGATTGCACCAGCCGAGTTTGCAACGTCCCAACGTTTCGCGATGCCTGCGATTGCGAGCGACTGTGCCGCATAAGGGGTCCGCCGCAGCTTCCGTAACTCCGCAGGCAGCGGCGTGCCAGGCTCATGTAAGGGTGGATACTGCTTAAGTATGCGGTCTTCGAGCAAAGGCGCGAAGTGCCGCAGATAGGTTGCGATGTCATTCGGTATGGTGCTCACGGCTCCTCCAATTCAAAACTTTTGGTTAATTGTCAGTAGCGCTGTTAGCTGGCACAGGATTGCAATTCAGGCACCTCGGCTTCAGCAACTTCGAGCTCGGTCTGAAACCTTGCCGGCACTTGCCAGGAAGACGCCTGGCCATGATGCGGAATCTTTATTGCGGCACGCTTCAATGCATGCCCGATCCAACCCAGAAATCGCTTCTTGGTTCCCTTCACGAGCAGCGGCCTACAGCCGAGTCCCATCAACGGCTCCACGGCTTTGTGCCTTTCCAATTCGCGATCAAACCACTCGCTCCATTCAGGGAGAACTGGCAGTCCGAAGCGAACGCCTACGCGTTAAAGCAAGAAAGCCGGGTCGTCGTCGCACAGCACAGTCCGACGAGATGTCGGATTGCCGCCGGCGCGAGTTTGCTATACCTCATTGGAAATAGCCACAAGAAGGCGAAGCTGTCCCTGGCGTCCCTGAATGTTCGTGACTTCTAGAGCAGCTTTATGGTTGTCAGCGCTGGCAGTAGCAGAAGCCAATGCTGTAGCTCTGATCAGAGCCCGCGTTGACGAAGTTGGAAAAAGAGCACTGGAGTGATTAAGAGCGACAGGATCATGGAAACAGTCACGCCACCGATCACCGCAATCGCCAGAGGCTGAAGCAACTGCGCACCCGAACCCACTCCAATTGCAAGCGGGGCCATGCCGAAGATGGTTGCGAGCGCGGTCATCAGAATTGGCCGCAGACGGCGACGACCCGCATGGAATATCGCTTCCCGCAATTCAAAGCCCTTCTCTGTGAAGTATTGTTCGGAGTCCAACATCAGGATGCCGTTCTTGTGGACGATACCGATCACCATGATGGCGCCCATGAACGATGAGATGTTCAGGGTAGTTCCGGTTATCCAAAGCGCCGCGAGCGCGCCGGAACCACAAAGGATCGTCGCCGCCAGAATCGCGAGTGGATGCGAGAAGGAGCGGAACTCGAACACAAGAATTACGAAGATCAGGAGGATAGAAAGCAGCAGAACCTGAGTCAGTCCAAGGAACGATTCGCGCTGCATTTCGTACAGACCGCCATATTCAATTTGCGTCCCTGGTGGCAGCGTGATTTCTTTGGGAAGACGCTGCTGGATCTCTTGCATTGCAGAGCCGAGGTCACGTTTTTCGAGACGTGCGGTTACTGCCGACATATTTCGCAGGTTCTCACGGCGGATCTCCGTTGTACCTTCTTCCACCTCCACGCTTGCGATGCTCGACATAGGCACGGTCTGCCCCGTGGGGGAAGTAAGTAACAGCGATTTAAGTTTCTCCGTCGACGAGCGATACTGCAACGGATAACGCACGCGAATGGCAACCAACCGTTCTCCGCGGATCAGATCCGACGCCACTTCGCCGTCCAACATGGCCGCCTGCAGGTCGGCGACATCCTTTACGCCGAATCCGGCGAGCCGCGCCTTCTCCGGGTCAACCCGGAAATTGTGGGAGGGGCCAATCACAATCGTGCGGTTGGCAATGTCCACAACTCCCTTTACCTTCGGCAACCATTCTTCTATCTGCTTTGCGACTTCCTTATATACGGCCGCGTCGTCGTGATTCACTTTGATCTCGATCGGTTGCGGCGACCAGGCGAGATCGCCAATCAAATCCTCCAAAATATGCGGGAACTCCGCTTCGATAGCGGGCTCGGAAGAGACGATTTTGCGGCGCAGTTCGGATGTCACTTCCTCCAAGCTGCGCTTCCGTTCCTTCTTAAGCTTGATAAGAAAATCGCCGGTATTAGGCTCGGCGATTGCGAGAGCCAACCGCGCACCAGTGCGACGGGAGTAGCTCTCGATCTCGGGTGTCTCCCGGATGAACTGCTCGACGTGCCGTAAGACGCGATCCGACTCTTGTAGAGACGTGCCGGAAGGCATCCGGTAGTCGAGCACGAAAGCTCCCTCATCCATCTCTGGCAAGAAGCCGCTGCCGAGCTGGAAATAGATCCCCACCATTCCAGCGAGTATGACTGCGCTAGTCAACAGGATCATTCCCGGGTGGAAGAGCGACCAGTGCAGCGCGGATTCATACACAGCGGTGAGCCAGCGCAGAACGCGGCCTTCCCCCTTCTGCTCTGCCTTCTCGATGTCGGTTTCCGCAGTGCCGGCCGGACGGCGGAAGAAGATGGCTGCGAGCACCGGGGTAAAAAAGATGGCCAGGAATAGGGAAGCGAGCAACGCCGTAACCATGGTCATAGCAAGAGCACGGAAAAAGACGCCCGTGATACCACCAAGGAATACCAGTGGCGCAAAGACCATGATCGGCGTCAGCGTTGAGCCGGTCAGCGCGGGAGTCAACTCAGTGATCGCGCTCATTGCGGCGTCCATTGGAGACTCACCGCCGTTGAGATGCACGATGATGTTTTCCACCATCACGATGGCGTCATCGATCACAACGCCTATGCATGCCGCCAGACCACCGAGGGTCATCAGGTTGAAGCTCATATTGAAGAGCTTCATGAAGACGATGGCGATGAGTACGGCCAGCGGGATGACCAGGGCTGCCACAATCGTCGTGCGCCAGCTCTTTAGAAAAATCAGGAGAACCAAAACCGAGAGCGCGAGACCGATCAGAATGCTTTCCACAACTCCGGAGATGGAGTCCCTTACGAGAACGGATTGATCATAATAAGTCGAAAGCTCGATGTCCGGGGGCAGCGTTTTCTTGATCTCGTTTAGTTCGGCATTTACCGAGTCGGCGATCTTCACCGCATTGCCGTCCGGTTGCTGCAGGACGTTGACCAAAACCGCAGACCGCCCGTTGGCTGTAACGACGTTATAGATCGGCCGCTCGCCTGCAACCACGGTGGCTAGATTCTTCACTGCCACTGGAGTGCCGCGCACGACGTCGATCACAGTGTCCTCAATCTGCTCGCGAGTGCGCAACAAGCCGGTCACAGTGGTCAGATAGAGGTGGTAGTTCTCCTGAACCATGCCGGACGGCGAGATGATATTGTTGTTACGTAGCGCCTCGGTTACTTTGGTGAGAGGCATCCCGTAACTGTTTAATTTCTGGGGATCCACAAGTACGTGATACTCGGGAGGGCGCCCTCCAACGATGCGAGCTTCCGCGACGCCGGGCAATCTATAAAGGCGCGGCGCGAAGTTGTAATACGCCAATTCCCAAAGGTCCGATTGTGAGCGGGTGGGAGAAGTGATACTGAATCCGACCATGGGAAAGACCGAAAACGTCAGCCGGTTAATGTAGAACCGGCAAGTAGGCGGCAGCGAAGGGGTGATCTGCGAAATGCGTCCCTGCACCAAATGGAGGGCATTCAGAATGTCCACATCCCACCGGAAGAAAATGCTGATTTCGGTTGCTCCCCGCGCCGTGACCGAACGGATGGTTGTAACACCGGGGACAATGCGAATGGTCTCCTCGATTGGCCGGGTGACGCGCAGCATCTGGATGTCCACCGGCGTGATGCCATTGTCCACCAGCACTACGATGCGTGGGAAATCCGTCTGCGGGAATATCGCGACGGGCAGTCGAAACATGAATGCGATTCCGGCGAGAGCAAAGCTGAGAACGATTACGACCATGGCGCGCGCGTGCGCCTGAACAAAATGAGCGAGGCGATCAGTCACTGTTTCTTTGCCTCCGCCATTTTAATCTGAGCCCCGTCGGGCAATCCGTATCCGCCCTCAACGATGACGGAATCTCCGGCGTTGATTCCGCTCTTGATCTGAACCTTGCCCTCGAAAACCTGCCCGGTCTCGACTTCCTTCTTCGAGGCGGTTCCCTTGCCCCCATCGACCATGACGATGCCTTTCTTTGAGCCTTCGGCGAACTGTACGGCGGCTAAGGGCACCGTTACGCTATTGGCTGCCGTGCCGGTGGTGATGAGCACCTCTCCGAATGCGCCGCTGCGAAGAGTCAGATTTGGATTGGGGATCTCGCACCATGCCTCCACGGTTCGTTTCATCATGTCGACGGCTTGGTTGAGAACAGCAATACGACCGTTGTAAGATTTCCCTGCGCCGTCGGCCGGAGTGAATGTACACCCGGATCCGACGCGTACTCCCGCGATTTCGCTCTCAGGCAGTTGCGCGCGAGCGACGGCGACACTCAGGTCCATCACAGTAAAGATCGGTGCGTCGGGTTTTGCCATGTCGCCGGGGAACATGAACTGTTCGGTGATCGTCCCCGCCGAGGAACTGCGGATTTCAGCGAACTCTAATTGCGTCTTGAGAAGCGAGAGGCGTGCCTGAGCTTGCTCCACCTTGCTTTTCGCCATCAGGATGTCTTGGTCGCGGGACTGATTCATCAACAGGTCGAGAGACTTCTTCGCCACTTCGTGGTTTGATTTGGCCTGCGCCAACTCGGTTTCGCTGAGTTGGACTTCGCGCTGCGGAATCGCGCCTTGGTTGAATAGCTGCTTGCGCCGGTCGTAGAACTTTTGGGCCTGGTTCAATGCAGCTTCCGTAGTAACAACCTGCCCTCGCGAACGCTCGATTTCGGTAGGTACGGTTCCGGATGTCACTCGTTGCATGTTGGCTTGAGCATCGGACACGGCGGCGTTGGCCTCGTCGCGCTGTGCGACGATGTCTCGGTTGTCCAACTGCGCCAATAGCTGGCCGGCTGCAACGCGATCACCTTTGCGGACGAGCAATTTCCGGATCGGTGCGGTGATGCGCGCCCCTATGTTTGCCTGCTCGCGGGCAAAGAGGAACGCCGGCGCGTGCACCGTTATTTTCATTTCAGCCAACTCGGCTTTGGCAACCTTCACCTGCACGATTGGTTTTGGAGGCGCCTCCTCCTGGTGCGAAGCGCAGCCCGGAAGAATGAGAGCGGGCAATAATAGCAAAATAAGTCGTTTCATCGTCCTGTTGCAACCTCCAGATCGGCTTTAGCATTTAAGTAGTTGGCCATGGTTGTGTAGTAGTTACTCCGTGCCTGCGCGAGTTGATTTTGCGCGGTTACTACGTCGAGCGCCAGTCCCTCCCCACCTTCGTAGCGAATCCGGCTAAGCCTCAGATCGTCTTCAGCAAGCTGTGCCTGTCGGCGCGTCAATGCAATCTGCTCGTAAAGCTGCTTCACGCGAGTTAGCGCGCTCTGGTACTCCTTCGAAAACGTACGTTCGGAAATGGCGCGCGATGTGTCGACCTGCTGCGCCTTCAGACGTGCCTGCTCAGTTGCCGCACGGGCTTTGTGCCAGTCGAAAATAGGAATGTTGAGGTTGACGAATGCAGCATAACCGCGATCACGAATCCGAACCGCCGTGGAATCGATGCCGTATTGGAAGACAACTCCTAATTGTGGAAGCAGCGCGGAATGCGCGCGCCGCGCGTCAGCCTGAAATCCGCGCTTTTGGGCGTCGAGTAGATTGAATTCCAGTCGCTTCAGGAACGGTGTGGCCTGCGGGGCATCGGCCTCCGGAGTCTGCGGAGTGTCTTCGAGGAGATCGGCCAGTGGTAGTGTGTCAGCTACGTCGCGAGTCCAGAATGAAGCCAACTCCTGATTGGCGAGCTTCGCCTCCATTTCAGCGGCATTGCGGGCCTGTTGCAGAAAGGCCACTTGGGCAGAGGATTTGACGACATCAGCCTGTGCGGCCTCTCCGCCTTCAAATAGCAGTTTCGATCGCTTTTCGAAACTCTGACTCTCGGTGAGAGCGCCCTCTAAGACGCGGACGATCCGGCGTGTGAGCAAGGCTCGATAGTACGCCAGGGTTACAGCGCGTCTGAGATCGCGTTGCGTGAGTGCCAGGCCGGCTGAGGAAATATCCTGCGCCACCCGCGCACGGGCCATATCGGCGCGTAAGCGGCCGGACGTGTCGAACTCCTGATTCACGCTGATTAACGACGAATACTCGCGGATTCCGTTTAGGGGAAGGAAGCTAAAGACTTCACGGTTATTGAGCAGCGGGCTGTTGTAGGTGAAGCCGTTCACCAGGCGGGACTGAGGAAGGAACCCTGCTCGCGCCTGCGTCAACTCACGCGACGCTATGTCGCGCTCCTGTCGTGCCAGGCTCACCGGTGATGGGACTGATTCCGCAAGGCGTATACAATCTTGCAGCGTGAGGGGCGTCTGCTGCGCGTTTAGAGATATCACGGCCGTCGCAAACAACGCAGCCGAGGTTAAGACAAGTTTTCGCACGAATCGAGTTCCTCCTCGTGATCGGACACACAACTGCAAGTTTAAAATCCTGATTTCAAGTTCTATGCTAACGCAGGCCTCACATTAGACGATCAGGGCAGTTCTGCGATCCGGATGGCGCGAAACTCGATCTTCATTTCCTTGTGATGCTGGAGACCAATGTAGCCGGACTTGAGTTTTGAGTCCGTGCCATCCACCGTTTTTTGACCGTCCAGAGTACCGACGATGTGGTTGCCGCGGACCGTGACTTCGACCTTGTGCCATTGGTTAGGCGCAGGATTTATGGTTACCAGGCGTTGGATGACGTCCTCGATGCTGCCAGTCGCGTATTTCGCGTCTTCGTTGTTGATCTGGAATTCATAACCATCCACGGGGTTGCACTGCGCTTTGGGATTGGTCTCCTTCGTCGCGCGAAGAAAGACGCCGCTGTTGCCTTTCGGAGAATTCCGATACTCGAGATTTAAGACAAAATTCGAATACGCTTTGTTGGACCTCAACCAACCATCTCCGCTGGCGTCTGCGACGATGGCTCCACCCTCGACGCGCCATTTGGCTTGGCCTTCAGGATGCCATCCGGCGAGGGACTTGCCGTCGAACAAAGCGGCCCCACCTTTCGCTCCGGTCTGGGCCAGCAGCGTGACTCCGCACGATATGATGACACACATTATTCGTTTCATTTTGATCCTTCTCATTTTTTAATGACAGCCTAAAATTTGAGGCTCTTCCGCAGAATTTGTGGGTGAGTCCTCACCGAAATGAAGCGTGGCGTGAGTCCGCTTCACCCTCTTAACCATGAATGGGGCGAGGCTGGGACCCTTGTCAAGGCAACCCTTCGGGC
>Ga0073936_10008916_pt1 | contig 12579 bp, 11 predicted proteins | sample AliMusrvi5mmetaG_FD_87041 | JGI IMG/M metagenome (GOLD analysis project Ga0073936, IMG submission 87041) | Freshwater lake bacterial and archeal communities from Alinen Mustajarvi, Finland, to study Microbial Dark Matter (Phase II) - Alinen... | ecosystem: Environmental > Aquatic > Freshwater >... | reverse complement strand
GCCATAACCACCGCCGCTGGGACGTGGCTCCTTGGGTTCCGAGGCATTCACGCGCAGGGCGCGGCCTTGGTAGTCGTAGCCGTTGAGCGCTTCGATGGCAGCATTCAACTGGGCTTGGTCACCAATGGTCACGAAAGCGAATCCCTTGGATCGCCCGGTTTCACGGTCGGTGATGATTTTAACCCGGTCAACGGGTCCGTATGCGGCGAAGAGACCGGTCACGTCCTCTTCTGTGGCGGTGTAGGGCAGGTTGCCCACGTAGATGTCCATTTGCTTCGATATTAGAACGCCATTTCTTCAATCAACACTTCCCGAGACCATGGCGCACAAGACCAGACGAAGCGCGTTCTGCCGCGTGGTTGCGAAAAGAACGCGAGGAGGTTACGGGCAATCCGGCGGGATGGCAAGCATTGTTTTTTGGATTGTTTTGGAGGGGCGATCTCCGAATCGCCCATCAAGGAGGGGCGGCTTCCCAGCCGCCCAGGACCATGAGGAGTCAATGGGAAGCGGATTGCCGACACTCATTGGCTCACCATGGGCTACGGCGGCCGGAGGCCACCGCTCCTTGACGGCGGCCGGAGGCCACCGCTCCTTGGCCGCGCTCCTTGCGCTCAGAGGTACTTGTCGGTCACGGCACCCTCACTGGCGCTGGTGACCAGTTTGGCATACTTGGCGAGAACGCCGTGAGTGTAGCGAGGGGCCGGTTGCACCCATGCGGCCTGGCGGCGGGCGATTTCCTCAGGCGGCAGAATCACATCGATGCGATTCCGGGTGGCATCGATGGTGATTGCATCGCCTTCCTGCAACAGGGCGATCATGCCTCCGACAAACGCCTCGGGAGTGATGTGGCCGACGACAAAGCCATGACTGCCGCCGGAGAAGCGGCCGTCGGTGATGAGGGCGACGTCCTTGCCGAGGCCCATGCCCATGACAGCGCTGGTTGGCCCGAGCATTTCGCGCATGCCGGGGCCGCCCTTGGGGCCTTCCATGCGGATGACGATGACATCACCCTTGCGGATTTGTTTGGCGAGGATGGCTTTCATGGCTTCGTCCTCGGAGTTGAAGACGCGGGCGTGGCCGGTGAACACCTCGCCTTCCTTGCCGGAGATTTTGGCGACCGCGCCGCCTTCCGCGAGGTTGCCGTAGAGGACGCGCAGATGGCTGTCTTTCTTGATGGGGTTGCTCAGCGGGCGGACGATCTGCTGGCCTTCCGGATAGGGATGGCCGAGTTTCTCGAGATTCTCGCGCATCGTGCGGCCGGTCACCGTCATGCACTCGCCATGCAGCAAGCCGCCGTCGAGCAACAATTTCATCAGGGGCACGGTGCCGCCGATGGCAACCAAATCGGACATCACGTATTTGCCGGAGGGCTTGAGGTCGGCGAGCACCGGCACGCGGCGGCCGATGCGCTCGAAGTCGTCGATGCTCAGCTCAACGCCTGCGGAATGCGCAATGGCGGGCAGATGCAGCGCGGCATTGGTGGAGCCACCCAGCGCGATGAGCACGGTGATGGCATTTTCAAACGCCTCCTTGGTGAGGATGTCGCGCGGGCGGATGCCGAGCTTGAGCAGATTGAGCACCGCGGCTCCGGCATCGAAGCAGTCGCGCATCTTGTCATCGGAGATGGCGTTCTGGGCGGAGCTGTTAGGCAGCGACATTCCGAGCGCTTCGATGGCGCTGGCCATGGTGTTGGCGGTGTACATGCCGCCGCAGGACCCGGCGCCGGGGATGGCGAGTGACTCGACGGTATCGAGTTCGGCATCGGAGTACTCGCCATTGGCGTGTTTGCCGACCGCCTCGAACACCGAGACGATGTCGAGGTCCTTGGTTTCGCCCTTGATGCTGGCGCAGCCGGGCAGGATGGTGCCGCCGTAAACAAACACGGCGGGGCGGTTCAAGCGCGCCATGGCCATGAGGCAGCCGGGCATGTTCTTGTCGCAGCCGCCGATGGCCACAAAGCCGTCCATGCCTTCGCAGCCGACGACGGTTTCAATCGAGTCGGCGATGACTTCGCGCGACACCAGCGAGTATTTCATGCCCTCGGTGCCCATCGAGATGCCGTCGGAGATGGTGATGGTGTTGAAGATGATGGCCTTGCCGCCGGCGGCGTTGACCCCGTTGGACGATTCGCGGGCGAGCTTGTCGATGTGGATGTTGCAGGGCGTCACTTCACTCCAGGTCGAGGCGATGCCGATCTGGGGTTTGGCAAAGTCCTCCTTCTTAAAGCCGACTGCGTAGAGCATCGCGCGGCTGGGCGCGCGGTCGGGACCATCAAGCATCGGGCTGGAAAACGGGCGGGTGGTGTCATTCATGGCACGCCGAGCATTCCGGCCGACTGGACCTGAGTCAAGCAGAGTCTCTCTCGGTCATTCCACGGCGAGCGAAAGCTGGGGCAGATGACTGAAATGGCAGTCGGCTGTCGCGAGGGTCCCGCCTGCCTCGTAAGACATTGCGGCAATCCAAATGTCGTTGGTCGGAATCGGCGTTCCATTCTTCTTCAAATGCCACAGGAACTCGCCATAATACTGCGCGGTTTTCGCGCCAACTTGCAGCACTTCCACACAGCGCTCCGCAAGAAAGGTCTGCAGCTTGAGGCGATTCTCCTGCAACTTTTCACCTTCCAAAAAGCCGTGCCACAATTCTCCCATCACAACGCTCGGCAGCCACACTTGCTCGGCCTTGCAAATCAACCGGCCCCAACGCCCGCTCCGGCGCCAGTCACTGCATGCATTCGTGTCTAACACAATTTTCACTGCCACAATTCCGGGTCAATTTTGTTCAATTCCACCTGTAAGAAGTGATCCCAGTTCGGCCCGAAATCCGAATCGCCCGCGTATTTCTCCAAGCCATTCGTTGCGTTTTCCTCACCCACCCCCAAGCCCGTCTCCAAGGCTTCCAGCAATACCGTATTCATCGAAACCTGCCGTTTCTGGGCCCTTTGTTTGGCCGCTTGCAGGCATTGCTCACTCACCCGACGCACCGTAATCTGCTTCATGCATGCAGTGTATTAAGGACGCGCATGCAGTCAAGCTGATTCTTCCGAGACGAGAGGCTCGGGAAAGGCCATCGCATAAATTGCCAGGCATTATGTTGTTGACGAAAATCCGGGCTTGGCAGGGCGGGCGAAGGAGTGGAGGGTGGGGGCGGGATGGAATTGACTCTTTCCAAGCTGCGGAGCGCGCTGCCTGAGGGCGGGTTGTTTGGTGGCGGTGGCTGGCGCTACTCGCCGGAACCGCTGCGGCTGAGTCGTACCGAGGCCCGGCAGTTGATGGCATTGGGGCATCCGCTGGCGAAGTTCCAGCAGGCCTGCGACGCTCTGTATCGGCGCAGCGCAGTCGGCAAATTGCCAGGCTGGCTGGCTGACTTGCTGGATGCCGGCAAACCGGAGTGGCTGACGCGCATGCAGCGCAGGCCGGAAACCGCGGGCCAGTTTCCACGGGTAATTCGGCCGGACTTGATTTGGACGGCGCAGGGATTTGCGCTGACCGAGCTGGACAGCGTGCCGGGAGGGATGGGCGTGACGGCGTGGTTGTCGCGGGTCTATGCAGACGCCGGCTTTGAGGTGCTGGGCGGACCGGAGGGCATGCTCAATGGCTTCCGCTCGCTGCTGCCGGAAGGCGGGGCGGTGCTGGTTTCCGAAGAGGCGGGAGACTATCGCCCGGAAATGGCTTGGCTCACCCGCCAGCTCGGCCCGGCATGGCAGGTTGCCCCGGCCGAAACCTACCAACCGAACGGGTGCCAGCTCTATCGGTTTTTCGAGTTGTTTGACTGGCAATCCGTGCCTGCGGCCCAATGGATCGCGGATGCCGCGGCGGACGGCTCGGCGAGTATCACTCCGCCGTTCAAGCCGCACTTGGAGGATAAGCTATGGCTGGCGCTCTTGTGGTCACCCTCGCTCAAGCGCGAGTGGGAGCAAGTGCTGCGTGGCGGCCATTTGCAGCGTTTGCGCGAGTTGGTGCCCTTCGGCTGGGTGTTGGATGCGAGTCCGTTGCCGCCCCATGCCGCGTTGCCACGCCTGGACGCGCATTCCTGGCTGGAAGTGGCCGAATTCAGCCAAAAGGACCGCCAAATGGTCCTCAAGATCAGCGGCTTCCACGAAACAGCATGGGGCTCGCGCGGCGTGTTCATCGGTCACGACCTGCCGGCTGCCGAGTGGTCCGAGCGACTGCTCAACGCACTGGATCAAGCGCACGCCCAGCCGTGGATGGTGCAGCAATTCCATGAGGGCCGTCCCATTGAGCATCCGGTTTTCCGCGACGACGGCTCGGTGGAAATGATGCAAGGACGGGTGCGGCTGTGCCCGTATTTTTTCACGGACGTTGCTGGGAAAACCTCATTCGGCGGCTGTTTGGCAACCATCGTACCGATGGATAAGAAGAAAATCCACGGCATGCGCGATGGGATTCTGGTGCCCTGCGTGATCGGCTAGGAGGACAGGCATCCTGCCTGTCATGGCCAACGGGCTTCCAGCCTATCAGTGGTTTCTTCCGCACGAGCTATCCCGACACTCCAATTTGCGACATCCCCAATTCTTAATCCGTGTAATCTGTGGTTGTCTTAGGCAGTCATCCCCCTCTGGCTAACCATCGAAATCAAGAGTCCTTAGGATGCCCGCGCAGCCGTCTTCGAGCAGTTCGATGACGTCATCGAAGCCGCGCTGGCCGCCGTAATACGGGTCGGGCACGCGGGCTGCCTGGTGCTCTCGACAATACTCCACCAAGGGCCGGATCCTGTCGCGAAAGCGGCCAGCGGGGTCGAGCGCGCGGACCGTTGCCAGGTTGTCCTCATCCATCGTGACGATAAGGTCGAAATGCGTTAGGTCGGCGCTGTGGATTTTGCGGGCGCGGCCGGCCACGGTATAACCGTTGCGCTCGAGGGTGGCAGCCATGCGCGGATCGGGCGGGTCGCCCTGATGGTAGCCGAGGGTGCCCGCCGAGTCGATTTCAATGTCGGCGCTGCGGCCGGCGTCGGCCACCAGCTTGCGGAAGATGATTTCGGCGGCGGGGGAGCGGCAGATGTTGCCCATGCAGACAAACAGCACGCGGAATGGCTTGGGCGAGGTGGCGGGGATCATGGCTGGCGCTGCGTCATCTATAACATCTCGACCAGTTCGACGCGGCGGTTCTTGGCTTTGCCTTCCTCGCTGCGGTTGCTTTGCACCGGGCAGTAGGTGCCCACTCCGGCTGACTTCAAGCGCGACGCGGCGATGCCATTGGCGATCAGGGCCTTGACCACGGCCGCGGCGCGCTCGGAGGAAAGCTTCATGTTGGATTCCACCGAGCCATCGCTGTCGGTGTGTCCGACGACAAACAGCCTGAGCTTGGGATTCTGGCCCAGAAGTTTCACAATCTCATCCAAGGTCGGTTTGGATTCGGGTTTGACGACTGACTTGGCGGTGTCGAAATAAATCCCGTAAACGGCAATCTTGCCGGTTTCCGAGATGCCCTTGTTCAGGGCGGCGGCATCCGTGGTCACCTCGTCTTGCATCGGCTTGGCCTCGACGATGAGCAGCGTGTAGGCCCGCCCGTCGTTGAATGCCTCCACGCTCACGTGGGTGACTCCACCATTTTTTTCGAGTCTGGCATTGAGAATGCGCGTGTCGGAAAACAGCACGGAGCCGCCGAGTTTCTTGATCGCGTTCTCATAGTTTCTAACGATCTGGATGAAGCTCAGCTCCTTGGTTCCCTCCTTCGCATCGTAGTCCGTCTTGGTCAGCTTGCCCTCCCACACATTGTCCTTTTCCACATAGGGCGAGGTATAACTATCAAAATCCTTGACCACCTGCTCCCCAATGATATACCCCGGAATTCTTGATAGCAGCGGATTGTCTTTCGTCCCTTTCTTATCCGTCCCCTGCGCGAACGTGGTTGCAGTTAGAACGGCGAGTGTGATGCCCAACAGTGACGCGATGTTTTTCATAAGCATGGTTCTGTAGCGCGGAGAATACCCGTGCGCCCGACGCTGCCAAGCCTTGTTTTGGCAATTTCCCGTCCGTCGCCGCGGGAGGACAGCCGTCTCGGCTGTCAGGGGGGACAGGCGTCCTCGCCTGTCGTTACCAAATCGACGGGGAAGCACAGACAGCGATGGCCTGCGGCGAATCTCCCATAAATCACGATGTTTCTTTCGTGATTGCGCCGGTGATGGCATGACCGAAAGGAGCGCCAAAGGGACAGCCGTATCGCCCATTCCGCCGCCCGCGCAGGAAGCGGTCCGAAAAATCCAGGATCGCGCATTTTTCGGTTTGACAGTGTCGGTTTGACAGGTGACTATATGAACAGCCTAATTAGCACCGACGCAAAAGCTTCACCCTTCCGATCGTATATCAACCCGCTCCCGAGATCTCAAATTTCAAATTTGAGATCTCAAATCCCGAAATCCCGAAATCCCGAAATCCCGAAATCCCGAAATCCCGAAATCCCGAAATCCCGAAATCCCGAAATCCTGAAATCTGAAATCTGAAATCTGAAATTCCCCCGAACCCCGAACCCCCGAAGACCATGACCTATCAACGATTTGAAGACGTGCCGGTGTGGCAGGATGCGATCCGCCTCGCGGAAGGCTGCGAGGATTTCCTGATCGCCGCCAAGAACCGGATCACCTTTTCCAAACGCGACCAACTCGACCGCTGCTCGCTGTCGGTTTCCAACAACATCGCGGAAGGCTTTGAGCGTGGCACCACCAATGAGTTGCTGGCGTTCCTCTACATCGCTCGCGGCTCGGCCGGCGAGACGCGCTCGATGCTGTGCTATTTCGAGCGCCGCCCGGCGCTCAACGATTTCAAATCTGAAATTTCAAATTTGAAATCGCTCGCGGAGAATTGTTCACGGCAATTACGGGGATGGGCGGAGTCGTTGCAAAACTGCGACATTGCCGGCCAACGGCATTTGAACGAGCACAGCCGCAACGAGTGGGAGAGGAAGAAGGACGCGGACAAGCGCCACCAATCGTTTGAGGCAACCGAACGGGCGATGATCGCGAAACTGTCCAAAGACCATCCGGCGCGACGCCTCTGGGAAAGCCGCCACGGCCCGCTGGACGAATCCAAAATCTGAAATCTGAAATTTGAAATCTGAAATTTGAAATCTGAAATTTGAAATCTGAGATTTGGGGTTTGAGATTTGAGATTTGAAAGGGATTCGGGATTTGGGATTTCAAATCCATGTGTATCCTCGTCGCCGTCCATGTTCCAACATTTCTTTCGGTTCCAGGGCCATCGCGCCAATGCCGGCCGCGAAGTTCAAGCGGGCCTCACGATCATCGCCATCCCGCTCACTTTCAGCATTGCCGAGGGCATCGGCATCGGTCTCATCAGCGCCGCGTTGCTCGCCCTCGCGCTAGGCAAACCCAGGTCGATCACTCGCGTCGGCTACAGCGTCGCCGCGGTGTTCTTCCTGCAATTCCTCAGGAACTTTCCGTTTAACGGGTAGGGCGATGGGAAAAAAGCTCCTGAAAAGCTGAAAGGCCAGCGCGAAGGATGCCGCCGGATGAGTTGCCGCTGGAAGCGTCAACTACAAGGCGCTCCGTTGGCGACAAAGCACTTGCGGGCATCGGGCATCGGTGGCTTGATGGTGGTGATGGTTCACGCGCTCCGGTTGCTGGCAGGGACATTTCTCGCGATGGTTTCGTTGCGGGCTGCGCCGGCGGGTCCCAACGTGGTGCTGGTTCTAACGGACGACCAGGGGTACGGTGATTTGTCGTCGAGCGGCAACCCGCAGGTGCGGACACCCAACCTTGACCGTCTGCGCGCCGCTGGCACGGATTTTTCCCGCTGCATTGCGGCGCCGAGCGGGGTGGGGACGCGGGCGGAGATCCTGAGTGGGTGCCACGAATTCCGCTGCGGCGTGAGCAACACCGTGGCGGGGCGCAATTTGATTCGCCCGGATGTGCCGCTGCTGCCGGAAGTGCTGGCGGCGGCTGGCTACCGCACCGCGATCATCGGCAAATGGGACCTCGGCGAAGCCTATCCCTGCCGCCCCGAGGACCGGGGGTTTCAGGACGTGTTTGTGCATGGCGGCGGCGGCATCGGCCAAACTCCGGACCACTGGGGCAATGGCTACGTCGATCCGTGGATCCGGCGCAATGCCGCTTGGGAAAAGACCACGGGCTATTGCACACGGGTGTTCCTCACCGAGGCGAAGCGCTGGCTCGCCGCGCGCGCCGCGGACCAGCAGGCGTTCTTTCTGTACCTGGCGCTCAATGTTCCCCATGCGCCTTACGAGGCTCCGGCCGGTGCGGCGGAACGCTTTTTGAAAGCCGGTCTGAAAGAGCCCACCGCCTCGTTTTATGCCATGATCGAGGATCTCGACGCAAGGGTGGGGGACTTGCTCGCCGAACTGGAACGGCTCAAGCTCGAATCCAACACTGTCGTGGTGTTCCTCGGCGACAATGGCTCGGCCATCGGGGCCTGGAATGCCGGCATGCGCGGCATCAAGGGCAGCCCGGACGAGGGCGGCGTCCGCGTCCCCGCCTTCATCCGTTGGCCCGGCCACATTCCCGCCAAACGCGTCGTCACTTCGCTCACCTCAGCCCTCGACTGGTTTCCAACCCTCGCCGCTTGCTGCGCGGTCCCGCCGCCGCCCGGCTGGACCGGCGATGGTCTCGACCTGTCCCCCGCTTTGCTCGGCACTGCGGCGTTTCCCGAGGACCGGCTGGTTTTCACCCACGTCGGTCAGTGGCCCGGCGATGATCCGCCGGAGCGCTACCGCTCGCAGGGCTTTGCCGTGCGCGACCAGCGCTGGCTGTTGAGCGGCTTGGAGTTGTTCGAGATGGCGGTCGATCCGGGCCAGCACACCAATGCCTTCGAGCAACACCCCGATGTCGCGGCTCACCTGCTTGGCGCCTATGGCACCTGGTGGAACAGCATCCGCGCCACCGTCCAAGAACCGGTGCGCTATGTCATCGGCAGCCCCCACCAGCGGGTGGTCCGACTCACCGCCGCCGATTGGTGGCCGAGCCGCGAATTGAACTCCGCGGCGTCGGCCGCCAGCGTGGCAACTCAAGCGGCACTCCGCGGCAAGCTCCAGGCCCTAAGCGATGGCGTGGCCGTGGCCGAAACCGCCGGCCATTGGAAACTGCGCGCCGCCTCCGCCGGCCATTACCGCATCACCCTCTCGCCGCTCCCCGCTGAAGCAACCGAGGCGGACCGCACGAAACTCGGCCAGCTCAAGGCCGGCACCGTCCACATTCGCAGCGGCAGGCGCGAGGTGCAAATGGCCATCAGCAAGGGCGCCACCTCCGTCACCCTCAACCTGGACCTGGCCGCCGGCGAACTCGATCTGGAAGCCTGGTTCACCGGCCAATTGTCCGACGCACGCATCCTCGGCGCCTTCTTCGCCGAAATCGAACGCCTCGGCGAACGCAAGCGCCCGGAAATCGAACTGGATTTGCACACGATTCCCAAAAAATAGGGCAACTTTTCGCGGCCGGGTCGGTTGAATCGCCCGACTGGCCACATCTAACAACCATACCTCACCATGAAAAATCCCTGGATATTCCCCGCAGCCGCGCTGATTCTCGGAGCCCTCGGCGGCTTCCTCGCCGGCAAGAACACCACCTCTAGCGGCACCACCGCATCCGACGAGACTCCAGCGCAGCGCAGCCATTCGACGAGCCGCTCCGCAGCCAGCACCTCCGAGGCCAAACGCGGCAGCCGCGCCCGCAGCATCGCTGAAATCCTGCACTCGCCCGGCCAAACCGACCGGATTCAGGCCCTCATCAATTATTACAGCGGGTTGACCCCCGCGCAGCTCGAGGCGGAAGCCGCCAAGCTCGAGGACCTGCCGATGTCTGAGCGCATCATGGCCTCATTCCTGCTGTTTGGAAAATGGGCGGAGACCGACCCGACCGCCGCCATGGCCTACACCCAAAAAATGGGCATGACCGGCAATTTCGTCCGGCCCACCGTGTTGCAAGCCTGGGCGAGCAAGAATCCCGAGGATGCGGCCGCGTACTACTCGACTAACAGTCGCCAGTTTGCCATGATGGGCATGATGGGCGGCCGCGGCCCGGGCGGCGGCGGTGGCGGCGGTGCCTCGACAATCGCCACCGAGTGGGCTCGGCAAGACCCGAGCGCGGCCTTTGCCTGGGCCGGGACTCTGACTGGCAGCGAAAAGGGCTCAGCCATGTCATCGGTGATCGGTGAAATCGCCAGCTCCGATCCGAGGAAGGCCGCCGGCATGGTGGCCAGCATGGATGCCGCCAGCCAAGGCAGTGCCAACGACGACATCGCCCGCAAATGGGGCAGTCAGAGTTTCACCGACGCGGAAGCCTGGGTGCGCTCGTTGCCCGCCGACCAGCAGGCGTCCGCGATGGCCTCCGCCATCGCCGGCCTGTCCAAGGACAACCCGCAACTGGCCTCCGAAAAAATCGCCGCGCTGCCCGTTGGCGATGATCGCAATTCCGCCGTATCCACTTTGGCCCTGAACTGGTCGCGCCAAGATCCCGCGGCTGCCGCCGCCTGGCTCCTCCAACAGAACGATCCCGCCGCAGCCAGCGGTGCCATGCGCGAAGTCATGCCCAACTGGGTGAACCAGGACCCCGCCGCCGCGCTCGCCTACGTCAACACCCAGCAACCCGGCGAGGTGCGCGACAGCGCCGCTTCGGCCTACATCATGAGCAACTCCAAGACTGCCCCGGCCGACTTGGTTGCCTTGGCGACCACCATCACGGATGACAATAGCCGCAGCCGCTCCCTGAGCGTGGCCACCATGCGCTGGATCCAGGAAGATCCGACTGCCGCAAAAGACTATGTCCAAAGTTCAGATGCCTTCACCGCTGATCAAAAAGCACGCGTTGCCGATGGCAAATCCCTCTGGGGTGGCAGTCGTCGCGGCGGTGGCGGCGGTGGCGGTACGGGTGGCGGCGGCGCTCCGGCAGCCGCTCCGGCAGCCCCGGCTCCTTGAACGAGCGTGAGCGAGGCACGGTGGTCCGGGCATCCTGCCCGGAGCCTCATGTCTGAAACCCGTAATCGGTTCAAAAGAATCCGTCGCTACAACTGCGGATTTAACGGAGCGAGTCCGCATCCCCGAAGTCTGCCGAGTGCTCACAGCCGTTGAGCGGCGGCGGCCACTTGGCGTTTTCGTTCCTCACCACCCGGTCTTCCCGTGCTATCGTACCGGATCACCGGGCGCAGGCATCTTGCACCGGATCGCGCCTGCCATGTCCCGCAAGTCATTGAGTGAAACCGAATTTGTCGTCCTGATCACCCGTTATCAGGCGGCCATTTATGCATACATCCTCACGATCCACCCGGATCGCGTGGCGGCGCAGGACATCTTGCAGGAAACCAATCTGGTGCTGTGCCGCAAACTCGTCGATTTTGAACCCGGCACCAGTTTCAAAGCCTGGGCGTTTCGCGTCGCCTATTGGCAAACCATGGCCCACCTCAAACGCGTCCAACGCGCCGGCTTGGTCGCCTTGGATCCCGAGGTGCTCGAACTCGTCGCCCTCGAAGCGGAGGAACAACTCGGCGATTTTGAGGACCGCCACCTCGCCCTGAGGTCCTGCTTGCAAAAACTGCCCGCCGGCGACGCCTCAATCCTCCTCGCCCATTACCAGCGCGGCGAAAGCCTCGCCGAAATTTCCGGTCGTCTCGGCCGCACCCGCGACGCCCTCAAACAAGTCTTGCTGCGCATCCGGCGCAGCCTCCGCGCTTGCATCGAACGCCAGCTTGCCGCCGCCGCTCGCACCTAGTCCCGCGATGAGTTCCCCCTCCTCTAACAACCCCTGCCGCGACCCCTTCGACGACGCCCTTGACGCGTTGCTCAGTGGCGATGCCTCGCCGCAGCTTGTCACCGTTCTCAATGACACGTTGCGCTGCGATGCGGAGGCACGGCGCGCCTACATTCGCGCGATGGCCTTTGAAGCGATGTTGGCACGGGAATTCGCGCCGCTGGAGGAATCCCCGACTGCCATTCCCGCCCGCCGCCATCGCTGGCTCGCTGGTGCCGCCATCGCCGCCACCATTGTCCTTGCCGCCACTCTCGCCTGGCACTTCGGCCCGGGCCCGGGCGCGCCGCCAGCCACCGCGGCGGAATCCTTAGAGACGGACGCGGAAATCACCCATGCGGTCATCACCTCGCTGGATGAGGCCAGCGGGCGCTTCGGCAAGGTGGCCCTGAGCCAGGGCTTGCGGCTTGGCGAAGGCATGTTGGAACTCGATCACGGCCTGGTCGAGATCACCTTTGATTCCGGTGCCGAGGTGACTCTCGAAGGGCCCGCCCGCTTTCACCTCGATTCCGATAACATGGCCAACCTCGCGGCCGGACGCGCGTCGGCCCACGTGCCCGAGCCCGCCCGGGGCTTTGTCATCCATACCCCCTCGTCCTACATTCGCGACCTCGGCACCGCCTTTGCCGTGGAAGTCCGCGATGACCGCGAAACCGATCTCCATGTGCTCGAAGGCGAAGTCGAGGTCTCCGCCACCAGCCGCTCGGTGGTCAATCCGCCGCAGATCCTGCGCCAACGCGAAGCGGTGCGCCTCGCCGCCGGGCGCATGGTTCCCATCAACTTCCGCGCCGACCATCCGGATGCCCACCGCAAGCTGCGAAGCGCGAAAATCCCGCCTTCGGTGCATTGGTC
>Ga0073936_10008915_pt1 | contig 12579 bp, 7 predicted proteins | sample AliMusrvi5mmetaG_FD_87041 | JGI IMG/M metagenome (GOLD analysis project Ga0073936, IMG submission 87041) | Freshwater lake bacterial and archeal communities from Alinen Mustajarvi, Finland, to study Microbial Dark Matter (Phase II) - Alinen... | ecosystem: Environmental > Aquatic > Freshwater >... | reverse complement strand
GAATTCTTCTCGGCGATCGGTCGGCCGCTGGCGGGGTGGTGCGAGCGGGCGATGCCGTGGCCGGAGGGTGCCGGCGGCTCGGTGCGGGTGGTGGCCGACCCGCGCCAGCAGGCAGTGGAGGCGTTGCGGGTGATCGGTGCGGAACGCTCCGCATCCAACGAAATGGCGCTGGGCTCAGCCGACGCGGAAGCCGGCGAGGAGCTGGCGCGGGCGCTGACCCGCGGCGGGTGGCCGGCGTTTCATCCGGCTGCCGTACAGGCAACGGCGGGACTGGCGCGCTGGTTCAAAGTCTGGGGCGAATGGTTGGCCGAGCCGAGCATGACGGTCATGGCAGACCTACTGACACTGCCGGAAACCGGTGCGCTCATCGGCGGGCGACGCGCCCAAAAGGCCCAACGACTGTCAGAAATGCGCGACCAATGGATGGTGATGCGCACGGAGGATTTGCAGCGCCGAATGGACGCCGCGGTTTTCCGCAGCGACCAGGCCCGGGCGGCGGTGGCGGAAGTGCTGGACGCCGCCATTGTGTTGGAAAAGCGGCGCGCGCGTTTTCTCCGCGACGATTTCACCGGAGCCCTGGCTGAAATGTTAGATGCGCTCGGTGGCAGCGCCGCGGCGTCCGCGGAAACGGCCGCCGCCCTGGGCGAATGGATGGGGCAGGCGGCACCGGTGATCGGGCGGGTGCGGCGCGGCGCGCGTTTCTGGCTCGATCTGATGTTAGACGTGGTGTCCGCGCCCGTGCCGCTGCCGCCGGCAGGGCGGGTGATCGACGTGCACGGTTGGCTGGAGTTGTATTATGAGCCGGGCCGGCATCTGGTGATCTGTGGCATGAACGAAGGCAAGGTGCCGGCGCGCAGCGGCGGCGAGCCGTGGTTGAGCGAGGCGGCACGCGAGCGCCTGGGTCTGATCACCGATGCGATGCGTGCGGCGCGCGATGCGTTCCTGTTCAAGGCGATGGTGGAAGCGCGAGTCGCGGGTGGCCGGGTGGACGTGATTTGTGGCAAGTCTGGCGCCGGCGGCGAAACATTGCTGCCCTCGCGCTTGTTGTTAGCCGCGGAGCGACCGGCGCTGCCGCTGCGGGTGATGACGCTGTTTCGCGAGATCGAGCCGCCGGAAGCCGGCTTGCGCTGGCATGCCGACTGGCAGTGGTCGCTGCGCAAGATGGAGCCGCCCCAGCGGATCAGTGTCACCGCCATCACCGATTATCTCGCCTGCCCGTTCCGCTTCTATCTGAAACACGTCGTTGGCATGCGACAACCCGAGACCAGCCGGGTCGAATGGAATGCCCGGGATTTCGGCACCGTCGCGCACGAGGTGTTAGAGCGCTGGGGCAAGGATGTGGAAGCGCGCGAGTTTGACAAGACCGAGGCGTTGGACGCGTGGCTGTCTGCGGAACTCGACCGGGTGGTCGGTGAATGGTTCGGCAGGCGCGTGCCGATGTCTGTTAGAATACAGGCCGAGTCGTTGCGCCAGCGCCTGGCATGGATGGCGAGAATCCAAGCCTGCGAGCGGGCGGCGGGCTGGCAGGTGGTCGATGTCGAGCGCAAGGTGGAACTGGTGGCCGGCCAGGCGATGCTGGTGGCGAAGATCGACCGGATCGACCGCCACCGCGACAGCGGCGAGCTGCGGGTCATCGATTACAAGACCGGCAAAGTGGATGGAGTGGAGAAGGCGCATCGCAGCAAAATGATGGCGAGCAGCGTGCTGCCGGCGCACCTGATGGATTCGCCCGCAGTGCACGAGCGCACGGAGAATGGCAAGTCGGCAAGCTATCGCTGGGTGAATTTACAACTGCCGCTCTACGCATTGGCACTGGTGCGGCGCAACGAGAAGCTGCCGCGGCCCTGCTATTTCACGCTGGGTGCCACCGACGGCGATGTCGGCGTGCACGAGTGGGCGGATTTCACGCCGGCGGATTTGGCTGCGGCGCAAGCCTGCGCGGAGTGGGTGGCCGATCGCGTTTCTAACAGAAACTTCGCCCCCCCGGCGGAAAAGGTCAGCTACGATGACTATCGTATCCTGGGCGCGGGCCGCCCGCTGCACGAGGCGATGGCGTTTGATTGACGACTGAAGAGGTGGTCCGAACAGTCCCCTGTGCGGATCTTCCGTGAAAGAGCTGTGGAGGACAGCGATGTGAAGACGCCGTGGGCAGGATCGGGACGAAGACCGCACAGGGGACTGTGCGGCCTATATCTGAGGCGGGGCGAAGCCTTGGCGATAGTGGCGGCGGACGATGGTGGCGGAGGCTTCCGGGTGATTGGTGAAGGTGAGGCTGGCCTTGTCCCAGCGGAGTTCCTGGCCGGGGTAGCGTCCGGCTTTGACGGCGAGCTGGACCGCCTCGGTAATGCGCAGCGCGTCGCGGAACGGGCTGCGCAATTCGGTTTTCCGGCCGAGACAGTTGTCCACCCACGCATGCCAGTGGTTGAGCGGCGCAAACTCGGGCAGGCCCGGCATTTTCAGGCCGGCGGTGAGCTTGCCCTCGCGCCAGATTTCGAGGCGCCCCGGGGCGCTTAGAGCGAGTACGCCGCCCTCGCAAACGACCACCGTCATGTTGTCGTCGGCGAATTTCCCCGCTGGCAGGCCGAGAGCGGCGCGCGAGGCGGCTTGGCCGGAATCACTGTAATGGATCGGAAAGCGGTTGCGCGCGAAATTGTTAGAATCGACCGCATAGGTGATCGTGGTGCGGCACGGGTGAGGGTGAAAGTCAGGGTTGGGGGATTTCGGGCAATGGTTCAGAACGGCGATGGGCGAGAGCAATTCATCGTACGCGTAGAACAGCACATCGAGCACGTGGCAGCCCCAGTCGCCCAGACCATTGCTGCCGTAATTCCACCACGAACGCCACACCACCGGTGCAATCCCCGCGCGATACGGCACCTCATCGCAGGGCCCGAGCCATAGGTTCCAATCGAGGTTTGGCGGTGGCGGGCCGGGCTCGGCGAGCACGCGGTCGAGATTGAAATAGGCGCGGTCGTTGGGCGAGCCGATCCACACGTGCGCCTCGACGGCCTTGCCTAACATTCCCTGGCGCAGAACCTCCACCGCGGCACGGCGTCCGGCAAGGGCCATGCGCTGATTGCCTAGTTGGGTGACCAGCGCGGGCCGCGCGGCCAGCGCCTTGTCCATCATGGCGAGTTCCTCCAACTGGTGGACGAGGGGCTTCTGGCCATAGACATGTTTGTGGCATGCCAGCGCGGTGAGCATGATCGGGGCATGACTGTGATCGGGCGTGGAGACAACCACCGCATCGAAGCGCTCGCTTTTGTTAGCGAACGCCTCGCGGTAATCCCGGCACACGAACGCCTGCGGATGGTCTTTGGCGGCCTGGTCGAGGGCGGTGGCATCGACGTCGCATAGTCCGGCGATTTCCACCAGCGGATGGCTGGCAACCTGCTTGCGGTCTTCCGCGCCAATCGTGCCGACCACGCCGATGCAAAGCACCCGCAGCTTCGCGTTGGGTGACGCGGCGGGTGCCAGCGCGCGGACCCTGGCGGATAGACCGAGGCCGGCGGCGGCGGTGCTCCACAGGAAGCGGCGGCGGTTGATGCAAGGAACCATGCCCCGAGTCATACTCGCGAGCGGCCACGGCTTTGTCAAAAATCCAGAGCGCGATGCGGTCCTCAAATCCCGCTCACGCCGGGTACTGGCCACTGAGGTATCCGGTGAGCTGCTGGATCGCGTGACGCTGGGCGTGCATGATCCAATTGACCACGTCGCCCATCGACACCAAGCCGACGAGGCGCTCGCCGTCGAGCACGGGCAGGTGGCGGATCCGGTTGAGGGTCATGCGCGCCATGCATTCCTCGATGCTGTCGTCGGGCGCAATGACCACGACGGGGCGGGAGAGGATTTCGCCGACGTGGGTGGTGCGCGAGGTTTTCCCTTGCAGGATCACCTTGCGGCTGTAGTCGCGCTCGGAAAAGACCCCGACCACGTTGGAGCCCTCCATGACGACGAGGGCGCCGATGTTCTTTTCGCCCATGAGCGCCAGCGCGTCAAAAACCAGCGTTTCTGGTGTGGTGGTGGAGACTTCGGAGCCTTTGCTGGCGAGGATTTGACGGATGGTGCCGGAGATTTCCATAAGCGCTTGGGTTGATTGCAATGCAAGCCTAATGGACGTTTTCCGCAGTGGCAAGGAATCTCGCGGGAATTTTCGAAACGAGTCCATGCTCTGGGGTGGATCGAGAATCAGAAACCACTGAAACACTGAAAACCACCGAGCCGGCCGGGCAGCACCCCGCCGAGCGCCGCCTGTCATCGGGCCGCTTGTCTGACATGCCCTCATCCCCCACTCATCTGCCGTAGCGGGGACGCCGATCATGGTCATCTCTCCTGCAACATGGAATTTGTGGGTCGTAGCCCCAAGCAGCATTCAAAGGTCCTCGAATTGGCCGAGGAATTCCTGGCATCGCCCTCCATGTCCGGATGATCCTCGCCGACGACTCGAGCGAGGCGCAACGCCCCGTCCGACCAATCCCGGATCTACCCGGCTGCCACAAGTGGCGGACAATGCCCATTTGACATCCCATGGTGTCCCCTAGCAACCCGATCTAGCAAAACATAATGTTGAAAACAAAGGACTGGCCCCAAACCTTCATTCTGCGCGACCCCGGAAACCCGGAGACGCACCAATGCCCATGAAATCAACCGTTGACGCAGGAAACCCATGGCAGGGACCGTTTTGCAAACGGTCCGGCTGGGGCGGGCTGATGGCGGCTTGGTTAGCCCGATTCACCCCACCACAGGCTGGAAACCCTCAATCCAATGAATGGCCCATCACCGAGGAATCCGGCGAGTGATGGTGCAGCGGAGACTCCGCATGGATGGAAGAGTGTTTGGCAGGATGCCAAACACTGCCGGCGGGACGCCGGCGCTCCCCAGTCCGCCGGCGCTCCCCAGTCCGCCGGCGCTCCCGATTTAGCTGCCGGCCTTCTTGGTCCAGGAATCGCGGAGGGCCACGGTGCGGTTGAACACCGGCTTGGTGCCGGGCTCGTGATCGATGGCGTCGGCCACGAAATAACCGATGCGCTCGAACTGGCAGGAGAAACCGGGTTGCGCCGCCGCGAGGGAGGGCTCGATTTTGGCGGTGATTGTTGTTAGGGACTGCGGATTGATCACCGAGAGAAACCCGCCCTCGGCGGCGTCGGGATCCTCGACGCTGAAGAGACGGTCGTAGATGCGAACCTCGGCGTCGGTGCCGTGGGTGGCATCGACCCAATGGATGGCGGCGCGACATTCCACGCCCTCGGGAGTGCTGGCACCCAAGGTGCCGGGCAGGACCTCGGCGCGGATCAGGCAGACGTTGCCGGCCGCGTCCTTCTCGAAACTGGTGCAACGGATGATATGGGCGCCGCGCAGGCGCACATGGCGGCCGGGGCCGAGGCGGTGGAATTTTTTCGGCGGCTCTTCCATGAAGTCGTCGCGCTCGATCCAGATCTCATTGCTGAGGGCGACCTGGCGGACGCCGGCATCGGGGTTTTGCGGGTGGTTGGGGATTTCCACGACTTCGGGGGAACCGGCGGGTTGGTTTTCCAATACGACCTTGAGCGGGTCGAGCACGGCCATGCGGCGCGGGGCGCTGGTGTTGAGGAAATCCCTGACATCAAACTCCAACAGGGCGACATCGGTGGTGCCATTGAACTTGGTGATGCCGACGCGCTTGCAGAAATGGCGCACGGCGGCCGCCGGATAGCCGCGGCGGCGGATACCGGAAATGGTCGGCAGGCGCGGATCATCCCAACCGCTGACGTGACCTTCCTGGACGAGTTGAAGCAACTTGCGCTTGCTCATGATGGTATAACTCAGGTTGAGCCGGGCGAACTCGATCTGGCGCGGCTTGGAGGGCACCGGACAGTTGTCGATGAACCAATCATAGAGCGGCCGGTGGTTCTCAAACTCCAGCGTGCACAGCGAGTGGGTGATGTGCTCGAGGGCGTCTTCGAGCGGATGGGCGAAGTCATACATCGGATAGATGCACCACGCGTCGCCGGTGTTGTGATGCTCGGCGTGCAGGATCCGATAGATCACCGGATCGCGCATGTTGAGGTTGGGCGAGGCCATGTCGATTTTGGCGCGCAGCACACAATCGCCTTCCTTGAACTCGCCGGCGCGCATGCGGGCGAAGAGGTCGAGGTTTTCCTGTAGCGGGCGCTCGCGGTGGGGCGAGTGGACGCCGGGTTGGGTGAGGTTGCCGCGGCTGGCGCGCATTTCCTCAGCGCTTTTTTGTTCCACGTATGCCTTGCCGTGCTCGATGAGATGCACGGCGCACTGATAGTAGAACTCGAAGTAGTCGCTGGCAAAGTACAGGTGCTCGCCCCAATCGAAGCCGAGCCACTTCACATCGGTCTTGATGCTTTCGACGTATTCGACTTCCTCCTTCTCCGGATTGGTGTCATCGAAGCGCAGGTGGCAGCGCGCGCCGGTGGCGGCGTTTTCCTCGGCGATGCCGAAGTTCAGGCAGATTGACTTGGCGTGGCCGATGTGGAGGTAGCCGTTGGGTTCGGGCGGGAAGCGGGTGATGGTGGTGGCATGCTTGCCGCTGGCCAGATCCGTGGCGATGATCTCGCGGATGAAGTCGAGTTTGGCCGGGCGCGGTTCGGGAATAGGATCGGACATGGGGGGCGGAAGAGTTATCGGTTATCAGTTATCGGTTATTGGGGAAAGACACAAGACGCAAGACTTCAAGACGCAAGAAAAGAGGAAGATGTGGCATCTCTTTTCTTGCGTCTTGCGTCTTCAAGTCTTGTGTCTTCTGCCTTCTCACGCGCTGGCGAGTTGTTGGAGGAGGGCTTGGTTGAGGCGGATGCCGGCCTGGAAGTTGGCGAGGGGGAAATTCTCGTTGGGGGCGTGGACCTGGGCGTCGGAGAGGGCCAGGCCTAACAACAGGGAGTCGGCACCGAGGATTTCGCGGAAGGTTTGGACGATGGGGATGCTGCCGCCCTCGCGGATGAGCACCGGTTCGGCGTCGAACACGCTGCGCAGCGCGGCTTGGGCGGCCAGGCCGAAGCGGGAATGCGGATCGGTGGCGTAGGGTTTGCCGTCGTGGCCGGGGAGCACCTCGACTGTGACGCCGGGCGGGCAATGGGCGAGGAGGTGGCGGGTGACCTTGGCCATGATGTCAGGTGGCGATTGATCGGGGACGAGGCGGAAGGAGAGTTTGACGAAGGCTTCGGCCGGAATCACGGTTTTGGAACCTTCACCCTGATAGCCTCCACCGATGCCGTTGACCTCTGCGGTGGGCCGCGCCCAGGTGCGCTCGGCAGAGGAATAGCCCGGTTCGCCGAACAGGCCGGGCGAACCGGAGGCACGCTGGAAATCCGCGTCGCTCACGCCGGGGATGCTTGCCCACATCTCGCGCTCCCAGGTTTCCAAGGGGCGCACTTCATCGTAAAATCCCGCGATGGCCACCCGCCCGTCGGCGTCGTGCAGGCTGGCCACCAGGCGGGCGATGGCGGTGGCGGGGTTGGCCACCACACCACCGAACAGGCCGGAGTGCAGGTCGCCCTTGGGCCCGCGGATGATCGCTTCGCAACAGGTGATGCCGCGCAGGCCATAGCCGAGGGTGGGCACGCCGGGCGCCGCCATGCCGGTGTCGGAAATGGCGATGACGTCGCAGCTCAGCGCCTCCCGTTGATCTAGCAGAAACGGCGCGAGATTGGGGCTGCCGATTTCCTCCTCGCCTTCAAACAGGAAAATGAGATTCACCGGCAGTTCGCCCTGTGCGCGGAGGGTTTGCTCCACGCCTAACACATGGGCGAGCATCTGGCCCTTGTTGTCGGCCGCGCCGCGCGCCCAGATTTTGCCGTCGCGGATTTCCGGGGCGAACGGCCCGCTGTGCCACAGCGCGAGCGGATCGACCGGTTGCACGTCGTAGTGGCCGTAAATGAGAACCGTGCGGCGACCGGCGACGTGGGCGTTTCTCGCCAGCACGAGCGGGTGGCCCGCAGTCTCGTGCAGTTCCGCATTCAGGCCCATGGCGGCGAGTTTGGCCAGCAACCAGCCGGCGCAGGCGCGGACGTCGCCCGCATGGCGCGAATCGGTCGAAACGCTCGGAAAGCGCAGAAAGGCAAACAGATCTTCAAGTTCGGGGGTCACGCGGCAATGCTGGCCACTGCCGGCGGGTTTCCGCAAGTCGAATCATGGCGAATCATCGTCCATAAATAACCGAAATGTTAGCTTGACGGCTTCCCGTACTTTTGATGTTTAGAAATAATTCCTCGACGAATTGACACCATGAACGAAACCACACCCTCATCCCCCACGCCGCCACCGGAAAATCCCACCGGCACCCCGGAGCCGACTTCACCTCCGCCATCCCCCGCCCCATTGCTCACGCCAGCGCCCGGCGGCGGCATGGACGGCAAACAATGGGCCTTGCTGCTGCATCTCTCGCAATTGGCCGGATTTATCGTGCCGGGGCTAGGCTTGGCCGCGCCAATCGTGATCTGGCAGATCAAAAAAGATCAGTTCCCGGAGTTGGATCCGCATGGGAAGATGGTCACCAACTGGATCATTTCCCTGGTGATCTACTGCGTGGCTGCCAGCCTTCTGAGCGTCGTCACCTGCGGATTCGGCGCAGTGCTGTTCATTCCAGTCGCGGTGGTCGCGATTGTCTTCCCGATTATCGGCGGCTTGAAGGCACGGGATGGTGTGTTGTGGAAATACCCGATCACCATCAAGTTCATCAAGTGAGGGAGGGCTCGGAGTCTAACGGTTCCATGGAGTGGGAGACAAGAGTCTGCGCTGGCCTTGTAGCGGCGGTCTGAGACCGTCGCTGAATGACAAGCTCATCTCATGCTTGCTCGCGCCTCATTGGCTACGGCGCTCTCAGAGGGCCGCTTCAATTCCCGCTACAATCCGCCTCACAGGCGGGCTAAAGCCCGCGCTCCTTACTCGCGGCGGGGGTGAGGGAGTAGGAATCCTTGGCGTCCTTGACGAGCCAGCCCTTGGCGGCGAGGGCGGCGCGCAGTTCGTCGGATTGCGCCCAGTCCTTGGCGAGGCGCAACTGCCAGCGTTGTTCGGCGAGGGCCTGGATGTCCGCGGGCACGACGATGTCCTCGGTGACGAGCGCTTCGGGCAAGGTCAGACCGAGCGCGCGCAGCACGCGGTTGAGGCCGGCCAGCGCCTTGGCGGCGGCATCGCCAGTGAGGCTGGAGGCTTCGCGCAAGCCGGTGAAAATGCCGCCGAGCGCGCCCGGCGTGTTGAGGTCGTTTTGCAGGCTGTCCCAGGCGGCTTGGAACGGGCCGAACTCAACGGCATTGAAGCTGGGCTCGCCGTCGATTTTGGCGGCGAGTTGGCGGGCGGCCTTGGCGAGTTTCGAGAGGGCCTCGCGGGCGCCGGTGAGCGAATCGAGGGTGAAATTGAGGGGTTTGCGATAATGTCCGCCGAGCAGGACATAGCGGACTTCCATCGGCGAAAAGCCACGGGTGGCGAGGTCTTCGAGGGTGTAGAAATTGTTGAGGGTTTTGGCCATTTTGCCGCCATCGACCAGCAGATGGGTGATATGAAACCAGTGCGCCGCGAATTGGCCGCCGCAGGCACACTGGCTCTGGGCGATCTCGTTTTCATGATGGGGAAATACCAGATCCACCCCACCGGAATGCAGGTCGAAGCTGTCGCCTAGGTATTCCTGGATCATCGCGGAACACTCGAGGTGCCAACCGGGGCGGCCCTCACCCCACGGCGCAGGCCAGAAATTCTCACCATCTTCCGGACGGCGGGCTTTCCACAGTGCAAAGTCCGAAATGCTGTCCTTTTCGTATTCGTCGGCGTTGGCGCGGGCGTTCTGGGTTTTCCCGAGATCCAGCTCGCGCTCGTCAAGGTGGGAGAGCCGCCCGTAGCGCGGAAACGAGGCAATCTTGAAATAAACCGACCCATCGCCAGCGACATAGGCATGGCCTTTGGCGAGGAGTGCCTCGATCATCGCGATTTGCTGCGGGATGTGCTCGACCGCCCCCGGCTCGATGTGCGGCGGCAGGCAGCTCAGGCGTTCGCAGTCGGCGTGAAATCGCGCGGCCCAGCCGGCGGTGAACTTGGCGAGGGACTGGCCGGCCTTTTGCGAATCGCGGATCGTCTTGTCATCCACATCGGTGATGTTGCGGACGTGCAGGGTGCGCATGCCGCCGGTTTCCAGCGTGCGCCGCAACACATCCTGCAACACGAATGTGCGGAAATTCCCGATGTGGGCCGGCCCATAGACCGTCGGCCCACAGCAATAAAAGCGATAGGTTGTCCCATCAAGGGGGCGCAGGTCCCGGTCGCTCCGGGTGAGAGTGTCAAATAACCGCATGCGATGGGTGTAATGAACCCAACCGCTAACGGCAAGCACGGGTTAACCGGACCGCGTGGCTGCCGCGTCTTCGCGGCAGGCCGTGGTGGCGGCGTCTCGCCGCCCGTGCCGGCGCATTTGGGTTTTCCAATCCGCGCCGCCCATGTATCCTGCGCCTGCCATGCTTCCGGAAACCTTCCTCGCCTCGCTCCAGTCCACCCTGGAGGAAATCACCGCCGCCGGCCTCTACAAACGCGAGCGCCTCATCGCCTCCTCCCAGAATGCCACCGTACGCCTCAGCGACGGCCGCAGCGTCATCAACCTCTGCGCCAACAACTACCTCGGCCTCGCCGATCACCCGCAGGTCGCCGCCGCCGCCCGCGCCGCTCTTGACCGCTGGGGTTTCGGCATGGCCTCGGTGCGTTTCATCTGCGGCACCCAAACGCTCCACAAACAACTCGAGGAGAAAATCTCCGCCTTCCTCGGCACCGAGGACACCATCCTCTATCCGAGTTGCTTCGATGCCAACGGCGGCCTGTTTGAGGTCCTCCTATCCGAAAACGACGCGGTCATCTCCGACGCCCTCAACCACGCCTCCATCATCGACGGCGTGCGCCTGTGCAAGGCCAAGCGCTTCCGCTATGCGAACAACGACATGGCCGACCTCGAAGCCCAACTGCAGGCCGCCGATGCCGCCGGCGCGCGCTTCAAGCTCATCACCACCGACGGGGTGTTCTCAATGGATGGCATCATCGCGCAACTCGACGAAGTCCACGCGCTGGCTAGCAAGTTTGACGCCATCGTCCATTTCGATGATTGTCACGCCACCGGTTTCCTCGGTGCCCGCGGCCGCGGCACCCACGAACGTTGCGGACTGTTCGGGAAAATCGACCTCACCACCGGCACCCTCGGCAAAGCCCTCGGCGGCGCCTCCGGCGGCTATACCTCCGGCAAACGCGAAATCATCGAACTGCTCCGCCAGCGCTCCCGCCCCTACCTCTTCTCTAACAGCGTCGCGCCGCCCATCGTCGCCGCCGCCATCACCGTGCTCGAAATGCTCTCCGCCTCCACCGCCCTGGCCGAGCGCGTCAAGGACAACACCACCTACTTTCGCAACGCCATGGCCGGCACCGGCTTCCAAGTCAGCGGCAGCGCCCACCCGATCTCGCCCGTCATGTTAGGCGACGCCGCCCTCGCCCAGCGCTTCGCCGACAAACTCCTCGACCGCGGCGTCTATGCCGTCGGTTTCTTCTATCCGGTCGTGCCACAGGGCAAGGCGCGCATCCGCACCCAGATCAGCGCCGCCCATTCCCGCGCGCAACTCGACCAAGGCATCGACGCCTTCATCCAAACCGGCAGGGAACTCGGCGTCATCTGAACAAGGAGCGGTGGCTTCCAGCCGCCGTGTTCGAGCGCGGCCGATGGAGCCCGGTGCCTTCTTGAAACCTCCCGCGGGTTCGGTTGCTGCAATTCCCCCGCGTCCAGCACCGCGCCGAACTCGTCGTAGGCACCATTCGAACCAATCTGTAAGGGCACTGGTCGCTTCCGCCCGTCTTGTGCCGTCAATTTGTCGCCTTTGTGCTCGCCTACCGGTGCCGCTCCCCTAACTTTCTTGCAAAGACCTCGTCCATTCTCAGCTCTCCCCCATGCCTGCCAAACGCAACGCATCCCCCAAAGATACCTCCTCCGCCTACGCCAAAGAGCTCGATAAGAAGCCGCTGACCCTGAACCCAAACACAGACGGGAAGAAAAGCGTTGTTGCTCGTGTCGAGGATGCATTCGCTGAGCGCGGTCTCGGAGACTACAACAAAGGACGAGTTTCAAAGCGCATCATGACGGACCTTGGAAAGAAGGAGGTGGCTGCAATCGACGCCGATACCATTGCCAAGTTCCGCAAGGTCATTGACGCTATCAATGCAGTCGCGGCTTCTTGGAAGCAGGTCATGTCCCTTAACGAATCCATCGTCGAAGACGCCGCCCTGACATGGTTCGGGGAGCTGGGCTATGCGGTCGGACACGGGCCGCATCTGGCTCCCGGTGAACTGGCGGCTGAGCGCAGCTCGTATGCCGAGGTGATGCTGGTGGGGCGCTTGCGCGAGGCGATCCACCGGTTGAATCTGGAGATCCCCGAGGACGCGCGGGAAGATGCATTGAGAAAAGTCCTACGGGTGGCCACGCCTTCACTGGTGCGTAAGGGTCTTAAATTTCACCCCTCGGTGCGGGCGGCTCTGGGGGGCTTGGATCGACCTCAGGTCAGGCGACGGCCTCGGCTTCCGCCTGGGCGGCGGCGGCCAGGGCGGCGGCGAAGCGGG
>Ga0073936_10008914_pt1 | contig 12583 bp, 7 predicted proteins | sample AliMusrvi5mmetaG_FD_87041 | JGI IMG/M metagenome (GOLD analysis project Ga0073936, IMG submission 87041) | Freshwater lake bacterial and archeal communities from Alinen Mustajarvi, Finland, to study Microbial Dark Matter (Phase II) - Alinen... | ecosystem: Environmental > Aquatic > Freshwater >... | reverse complement strand
GCACCCAACACCACTACCATTCTATGCGCGAGAAGCCGAGAAAGACAAATCCGTTTCCACCGGCTGAATTCGGTAAGAACTAAGTACCTGTCCGACATTAACTCAGTGTTTTGTGGTGCGGCCGTCCCGGCTGCATGCGCAGGCGAGACACCAGCGCCACAAGTTGTTTTTGGACGAGCACTAACCCGCCGTTGGACGACGGAGCAAGCAACGCGATATTCCCAGCATCACCGCGGCGGCGGCAAGCAAGGCCAGCGATCCAGGTTCTGGGGCTGGATAGGCCGTCAATCTCGGCGACGTCGTGTTTTCTTCTTCCGATGCGTCAACCAGGATGGGATCTTCGCCACGGATCCGGGCTTCAATCCAGTCGCTGAAGGCCGATACCCGCGTGTGGCCCGAAAAATTGCCATAAACCGAACGTGGGGGGCCAAAATCCGATCCGACGAACGAATTGACCCCGGCGAGGTACGTGCCCGTGGATGTTGTGATGAATAGTCCGCCGCCACTATCGCCCGGTGCGATCAGACCTTCTAGGGGCAAGGCATGTGAATAACCTAACGGAACCGCGCCGACCGGCAGAGGGTTGTCAAAATCGGCCACCAAGAGACGCTTGTGTTCAATCTGACTAATGACGTTCTGCGCTCCACGCTTCAGGCCGTCGCGCTTTGTGTCGCCGGAATTACCGCTGCCCGTCTTGCCAAAACCAACGACCGTATCCGCCTGGTTCAGCTCGCTGGAACCGGTGTAAAGCTCTGCCGGCTTGATGTTATCGACCGGTTTGACAAGATGTACGAGGCCAATGTCATAGCCGGACCAAAGATCGCCGTTCCAACTGGGATAGACGATCTTGCGATCGACCTGATAGGTTTGTCCGCCGATGCTGAAGGATATTGTCTTGGCATTGTCGACCACGTGGGCCGCGGTAAGAACCCATTCCGGCGAAACGAGCGTGCCTGATGCCGAAAATCCAGATTTGGTCGTTGTTCCCATGAACTGCCCAACACTTTCGTAGGGCACGCTGCTTCCTAGAGTACGGTAGAGCGAGTCATTCTGGGTATCGCGCACGACGATCGCCTGCGTGGGTGCGGCAACGACGCCGACCAGCAGAAGAAGAACCACCGCGATTATCCAGTTTTGACGTTGCATCCTAGTCTCTACAAGAGGCTTCCCGGCGACAAACCGCACAATACGGCAGAAAAGGCGGCACGACACCGGTAATCCTGGCTCACCGAAAGGGGGGGCCACGGGAGTCTTCCGCAAATTCCTAAATACCAGACTATCACGAATTGATTCAGATGTCAACGATTTTGTTCAACCACTCGCCAGAACATCAAGTAGGTCAGGCTTTCCAGCCTGACGTTGCCCGGTGTGCTGTCAGGCTGGAAAGCCTGACCTACAGCAGTTTTGACATCTTGGCGGGTGGTCGATCATTCCTCCTCCCAGATCTCGCCGACTGGCTCCAGGGATTCCTCGAACTGCGGCTCTTGCGGCTCCCAGGGCAGTTCTTCCGTGGCCAAGGCGATTTCCGCCTCTTCGACGGCCGGTTCTTCGATTTCCACCAGACGCGTTTTGGCGGCGGGTTTGCGGGACACTGGTCCAGGTCGAACCGGCTTCTTCGGCTTTTCCTTCGGACCCTCGTCAAAAATGAGGGGGGCCGGGTTCCGCTCGGAGTTGCTTGGCAATTCATTGACCGGCGCCTTGAGGTTGCGGAACAGCTTGGCGATATGCTCGTGGCAGGTGAAGACGAGCATCTGGTGCCCTGCGGCGGCAAAATCGCGTAGCACTTGGGCAGCCGCCTTGGCGCGCTCCATGTCGAAATTTACCAGCACATCGTCGAGAATCAGCGGCAGCGGGGCACCGTGGCGTGCAAAGTAGGCCGCCAGCGAGAGGCGGAGGCTGAGGAACAATTGCTCCCGCGCCCCACGGCTCAGAACCTCGACCGGCAGCCAGTGCCCCTCGGCGTCCTCGACACGCAGAACCCGCTCGCCCACCGGTGTCCAAACGCGGCGGTAGCGTCCCTGGGTCATCTGACTGAAATAGCCTGATGCCTCCTGAAGCGTCTCGGGCTGGCGATCCGTTTCATAAGACGCCCGGATCGTTTCCAGGACTTGTCCGGTTACCGCCAGCACTTGCCAGCGGCTAATGGCATCCTCGATTCGCTGTTGGAGCGTGGCCATGTCGAGATGGCGGGCGGCCAATTGTCGATCGTCGGCCAGACTCTTCATCTCCGCGGCGAGCCTACCACGTTTTTCGATTCGTCGATGAATTTCTTTCTCGATCCCGGCCAATCGGGTGCGTAGATCGTCGCTGCCGGCGTCGAGATGCGCGGCGGCTGGACCTTCAAGATGTTGCCTCAAGGCGGCCTGCGAAGCACGAGCGCCAATCGTCGCCGCCAGGTCGTGCTGAATCTGCTCGTGTTCGTGGCGCAGGTTCTCGATCCGGGCGGCCTCGGCCGCCATTCGGTGGAGATGCTCCTCGCTTTCCGCTCCGCACTGCCGCAATAACTGCTTGCGGCGCTGATGCAGCCGGGCGACGGCCGCCTCGCCCTTGGCCCGCGACAGGCGGAGCTTGCGCAAACGGCGGCGGATCACTTCGCGACGTGTGATCCGAACCTCTTGCCGCGTGAGTATCTCGGAAAGCTCCAGAACCTTCTCCATGGGATGCTGCGACTGGACCTCAACGCCGCAATCGGCCACGAGTTGAGCCACGCGGCTGTGGAGCATGTCGCGCTCCCGGCGGCGCTGCCCGAGTTCTTCGTCGAACCGTGAGAGGCGGGACTGTAGGTCGCGGATGCGGCTGGCCAGGCGCGCTACCAGGCGGACATTTCGCGGCGAGAAATTGTGCGGCAAGCCGGCTTTTTCCAGGCCCTCGCGCCAGGCCCGACGAGCGGCGCGGAGATCCTCTTCAGCCTGGGCCGCACGGCGAGACGTCGCGGCCGCGTCTTGCTGGGCCGCAGCGTGCCGGGAATCGAGCGGGGCCAGATCTTCCAGGGCCGCCAGTTCCCGCTCGGCCGCAGCCAGCCGGCTGGCCATTGGGCCGCCGCCGCGCGGAAGCTGGTCGTCCAGCACGGCGCGCTCGTCCTTGGTCTGCTTGATCTGCATTTGCAGCAGCCGCAACTGGTTCTGCCCCTCTTCAAGTTGCTGGTCGTTCGATCGCTGCATGGCCAGGCGGGCCAACACGGCCCCCACCGCAATCACAAGCCCGATGCCCGCAACGCTCCAAAAACCCGTTCCGGTCCACGCTGGGAAAACGAGCAGCCCGAGCGAGAGAATCAAGACTCCCACCACGAAGATCACGGCCAGCGCGATCACCGCGTTGATTGCCGGCACCTGCTTTTCCAGGAGCGATTGGGCCTGTTCTTGAAGTTCCTTCTCGTTGCGGGTCATCTGCTCGAGCCGCTCGTCAAGTTGCATGCGGCGGCGAAGCTGGTTGACGAGGCTGCCGGCCTGTTCGGTGGCCGTGGTGAGATCGGTGGCCTGACGCTCGCTGAGTGCCGCGGTCACTTGTTCGTGGACATTGGCGGCCGTCTGGTGGGCATCCTCGGCCTCGCGCTGGAATGCCTTGCTTTTTTTCATGCATTCACGCATCAGGCGCCCCGGATTGCGGAGCCGCGTCAGGGCCTGCGGCGAAAAATTCGGCAACCGGTCCGGCTTGGCTGGTTTGCCGAGGCCCATCTTTTCGTACTCGGCAAACATCGTGGCATGTAGGTCGCTACGCTGCTTTTCCAGTTCTTCAATCTGGCTTTCCAGCGCGCGGAGCCAAGGCTCTTGCTCCAACGTGGCCACGATGCGTGCTCCGTGACGCCCCAAGGCATCGTTGACATTCAATGCTTCGCCCTCGCGTCGCAGGGACTGGCGATGCCGCTGCAATCGCTCCATGCTCGTCTGATGTTTTGTCGCCCGCTGTTTGATCGCCTCCAGGCGTTCGACCGCGTCGGCCGGAACCACCATCCGCGGCGGCAGGGAGGCTAGCTCTTCGCCCAACGCGTGCTGCCGATGCCAGCGGTCGCGGACCGCCGCAGCCAAGTCGCGAAGGTCGAGTTGCTGCCGCAGTTCTTCCTTTTCTTCTTCCAATCGCAAAAGCTCGTGTTCGAGCATCCCGCGGTCGCTGGCCAGGCGGACGTAGGCATGGGCCTGCGACTGCTGGTCCTCGATCTGCCGGCGGATTTGCTCCCGCTGGTTGATGAGTTGCGTAATCTGGCACGCCCCCCCGTGCCGATCGAGGATGCGGTTCCGCGTCGTTTCCAACTCCCGTGTGACCTCGACCAGGGAGACACGATCCAAACCGGCGATGATACTATAGAGCAGGTCGGCCGCCTGGGTGTCGCTGAGAGTGGCCAGCTCTTGCATCTCGCTGAGACTAACGGCGAAGACGTTATTGAACGTCGCCTCGTCGATATTGGCCAGCAGCGTCTTCACGACCTGGTCGCCCTGGCGAACGCCGTCGGCGGCGGTAATCTGCGTTTCATCCAGCCGCGGGTTGCCGTCGGGCGAAGTGTAGCGGGCAATCTGAAACTGCCCGCCGGCTCCGCTCACTTCCATCCATCCGCCCGGCCGGCCGCCGTGTAACGGTGGCAGATAGCGACGGCGATCGGGCGAAAAGCCGTAGAGCGATGAACGGATGAAGTGCAAGAGCGTCGACTTGCCCGCTTCGTTGGGGCCGTAGACAACATTCAAGCCCTCGCTCATCCGTTGGAACTTCAGTCCGCTCCAGACGCCGTAGCCTTCGATTTCCAGGGCAAGAAGTTTCATGAGCGATGGTGTCACGCGACAATGGGTTTCCACACGAGCCAGCAGACTCGGATACATTTTACCTAATCCTCCCCTTTGTTAGAACAGGGATAACTGGGGAAGTAGACGAAAAATGAAAGATAAGTACCTGTCCAAAATTAACTCCGTGTTATTGCGGTGCGGCCGTCCCGGCTGCATGTGCAGGCGAGCCCAGGAGAATTGCAAAGTCTTTTTTTGCGAACTGAGCAGAGGTTTGATTCGTAGAAACTGGGCGGACTGGGCGGCGACAACACCCCATATTTGAGTGAATTAGGCATAGTAGGTATTCAGTTGACTCGAGTTATCGGTGAATCTGGCAGGTGCAGGGGCATTTATGCCCCTTATCCGCGAAGCGGTATTAGGCCCGTGCTTTAGCACGGGTTACACGACCAAAACCTCCCATTCCCCCCGCGTCCCGACCGCCGTAGGCGGTCGGGACGCGGGGGGGGCGATCGCGGTCATTCCAAAACCCGTGCTAAAGCACGGGCCTAATACCGGCTGCGCCGGGAATGACCATAAATGGCCATGAAGACGCTCGGCCGGCCGAAAGTTGTGGGTAACGACAAGCCCTAAAGGGCGGGCCTGATACCGTCTCGCGGAAAAGTCCGCTGAAGCAGCCTCATTGAGTCAACTGAATAATCGCAGCCCTCCTCCCTCAGCAGTTTCAACAAAGGGCGTTGGGCGTAGATGGCACCGCCCGTGAAAAACTGTAGAGCAGGATAGGCCGCCAAAAGTTCGGAAAGGTGATTTCTGAGACTTCCCGGCTTATTTGTTTTGTCGCCGCCGATTGACCACTGATCCAATGTGCCCGAGTAGGGATGGCAAATCCCCCTGGCCTTGCGAGTATTTTGAAATCTATTGCGCTCCCCTTTGTGATTTTTGGAAACCATTTCCAATGCGAAGGAGCGCAACAGATGGGTCTATCATGGACGAACCAAGGGGGCAATTTCGATCCACCCGTGCGGGTGATTGCCAGAGTTCTTTGGCGGGATAGGGAGAACAGAGCGCGAAAGTGCCGTAATCTGAAACAGCAAATGGATCAGCGAGAACCTGGGAACCACTTTGGCATCCAAACGCCGCGGCACCTACAAGGAATTCAAACTCGCAACGATACTACCTGCAATGACTTAGGCGTTTCATCAGACCACCCTAACCCTCTCCCGTAGGGAGAGGGGACAATTATTTCACTTCAAATTCCGCGTCAATTGGCTCATCCTCGCCGCCAGCGCCGCCGGTTGCGCCGGGGTGACCTGCGGCGGCATGCGGGCCGCCGTCGGAACCAGTGCCCGGAGCGCCGGGCGCATCAGGCTGGGCGCCGGTCTTCGCGTAGAGCGTCTTGCTCAAGGCATGTGAAGCCTGTTCCAATTCGTGCAGGGCGGACTTGATGGCTTCGGCATCTTCGCCCTTCGCCGCCGTGCGGGTGCGCTCGATGGCCTTGCTGACCGCTTCCTTATCGCCGGCCGCCAACTTGGCGTCGTGTTCTTGCAGCAACTTTTCAAGCTGCCAGGTCATCGTGTCAGCCTGGTTGCGCAACTCGGCCAGCGTACGCTTCAACTTGTCTTCTTCGGCGTGAGAATCAGCCTCGTTCCGGCGACGTTCGATCTCGTCGTCCGACAGTCCTGCGCTCTGCTCGATCCGCACCTTTTGCTCCTTGCCCGTGCCAAGATCCTTGGCCGAGACGTGGAGGATGCCGTTCTGGTCGATATCGAACTTGACCTCGACCTGTGGCACGCCACGAGGCGCGGGCGGGATGCCATCCAGATTGAAATCGCCCAGCAGTCGGTTGTCGTTCGCCATGGCCCGCTCGCCTTGGAAGACTTTCACGGTAACCGCGCCTTGATTGTCGGCGGCCGTGCTGAAGATATTGGTCTTCGTGGTTGGAATCGTGGTGTTCCGTTCGACGAGCTTGGTCATGATGCCGCCTAGAGTCTCGATGCCTAGCGACAGCGGCGTAACGTCCAGGAGCAGAATGTCCTTGACTTCGCCCGACAAAACGCCGCCTTGGATCGCGGCGCCGGCGGCCACGACCTCATCCGGGTTAACGCCCTTGTGCGGCTCTTTGCCAAAGAGCGTCTTGACGATTTCCTGCACTTTGGGAATACGGGTCGAACCGCCGACCAGCACCACTTCGTCGACCTCGCTGTAGTTGAGGTGCGCGTCCTTCATCGCTTGCTGCACGGGACCGCGGCAACGATCGAAGAGGCTATCGCAAAGCTGCTCGAACTTTGCTCGATTGATTGAAATCTGCAGGTGCTTGGGGCCTGAGGCGTCGGCCGTGATGAACGGTAGATTGATGTCGGTGGTTTGCAGCGTGCTCAACTCCTTTTTGGCCTTTTCGCAGGCTTCCTGGAGGCGCTGCAAGGCCATGGGATCCTTGCGCAGGTCGACGCCGTTACCACGTTTGAACTCATCGGCACAGTAATCGACCAGCACGCGGTCGAAATCGTCTCCGCCGAGGTGTGTATCGCCGTTGGTGCTGATGACGCGGAAGACGCCTTCCGCAACCTCCAGAACCGAGACGTCGAACGTGCCACCACCGAGGTCGAAGACGCAAATCTTCTCCTGCGATTTCCGTTCCAGCCCATAGGCCAGCGAAGCGGCGGTCGGCTCGTTGATGATCCGCATCACTTCCAGTCCCGCAACCTGGCCGGCATCCTTGGTCGCTTGGCGCTGGGCGTCGTTGAAGTAGGCTGGCACGGTGACCACGGCCTTATTCACCTTGTGGCCCAGGTAGGCCTCGGCGGCCTCCTTGAGCTTGCGGAGGATCATCGCCGAGATTTCCGGGGGGGTGTACTGGCGATTATCGATCTGGACCTTGACGTACTCTTCCGGTCCGCCGATGACCTTGTACGGCACGATCTTCTCTTCCGAGTCAACTTCATTGTGCCGTCGGCCCATGAAGCGTTTGATGGAATAGACGGTGCGCCGCGAGTTGGTGATTGCCTGCCGCTTGGCCGGCTCGCCGACGAGCGTTTCACCCTTATCGTTGAAGGCGACAACGCTGGGAGTAAGCCGGTTTCCTTCTTGGTTGGGAATTACTTTTGCTTCTTTGCCCTCCATGACCGCAACGACGGAATTTGTCGTTCCCAAATCGATTCCGATGATTTTTTCACCCTGTGCCATGCTGCAATGCCCCTTTCGTCAATCCTGAATGTAAACCGACGTCCACAATAAACTTGGATATCCTATCGTTTGCCGGAAACCAAGAGGTCCGGATTTTTTAATGGTAAGGTGCAAAGGTCGTGCCGCATGGCAGGCTGGGCCGATGCGTTACCGTAAGCAATTGTGGTATAAAGTCTTAAGATGATTCATTGACGCCGCTGGCGGTTAATTTTGTCAATAAAGTTGCCATTCTCGGCAGGAAGAGAGAATGGCCTGGCTGCCAGAATGGCAGAATAGCACCTGGGTGAATACCGGACGGAACTAGAAATTCAACCAGCGGCTACCAAGTGTACTGAATGCCCAAATATCCAGGCGTATGCCGATCTCCAGCCAGTGTATATCCGCCTGAGAAGAGGAAATGGAACTGTTCGTTGAAATCGTAGAAGCCGCCAAGGTTGAACAGCGCGGACGATTGCGCGTCCGCACTATCTGCCCCCTGGCAGAAAATTTCTCCACCAAGCGTCAGTTTATCAGTCAGCTTGCGTTGCAGAAGCCAGCCTCCAAAAAGATAATTGCAATGACCCGCGGCTGGATTGATCGCATAACCGCCGCCGCCATACGTCGTCCACTTCCCCCAACTCTTCTGCGCCCAAAGGGGTATCGTCCCCCAGACACTTCCGTTTCCCAAGCCTCGATCCGCATCACCTGAAGGGACCATCAGCATGGGGAAAAAGCCAAATTGAGGCCAGTCGTCAGTCTCTTTGAGAAAACGATACTTGACACCGAGTTGAATGTCCCCAAACCCATACTCGGTCGGATTGCCATTCGAGGCGAAACAGGTGAACGGAGCAACCAGATGGAATTGGGTTTCTGCTGCAATTCCATAGTTGAACTCGAACGCGGGGGTCTGTACTGTCGCCGCGCCTTTAGTCGCATCGAGCATGGAAAACAGATAGAACTCACCGTGCTTGTATTCGACTGGCTCTGGATCGTCGGTGAGAAAGGGAGGGCCAGCGTGTGCAGTTGCGCCTGCGATCAAGACCATCAAGAGCGAGAGGATGGTTGGCCGATGCTTCGTCACGATTCTTCCCCCGCCTATGGTGATGCAGTGCTTTGTACCTGTCCGACATCAATGCCGTGTTTTTGTGGTGCGGCCGTCCCGGCTGCACGTGCAGGCGAAACGCCCGCGCCACAAGTTGTTTTTGGACGAGCACTTTGCCCCGATTCGATAGTTCTACCTCTATCGTCGGGCAAGCAGAATGCCATCTTCATCCAAAGCGGCGCATCCAGCACATCTTTCCTGAGTACAACCTGGATCTACACCACACATGGCACAGGCCCCATATTCCGCAAAGTCGGTGTTTCCGCCACCTTTTGGACTGCGAAACTGCGGGCCTCTTGCACCGTTTGTGTCCTACAATTACTCGGCGTACTACATGCTGCCGCACTCCCCGAACGGATGACGACCTGGAGCGTAACGTGAGGATAGACTCGTTTTGGACAAAACTTCTTCGCGGACCGGTGCAGGTCTGCGCTAGGATTGCAGGTATCCCGGCCACTCCATTGATCCGTGTCGGCTCCAGACCATCGCGGGGTTGGATTGTCAGTATCCCGCTACTGACCTTTATGCTCTTGTCGGCTGGCATAGGAACCGTGGGATACACCTATTTCACGCATCAAATTGTCGCAGCGCGTCAAGTTGCGCAAGACAACCTTTCATCCATTGCAGACCTAAAGGCTGCTCAGATCGTCGCGTGGTATCGAGAACGCACCGGGGACGCTCATGCCATTTTCAACAGTCCCGTCATGCAGGCCAAGGCCAGGGAGTTCCTGTGCGGTTCGAGCAACGCCCGAACGAGAGAAGAGCTGACGGCAACGATGCAGTCTGTTCAAGAACAGTACGGATACCTTTCCGTGGGCCTTTACCGTGCTGACGGCGCACCGTTGTCTTGCGTGCCAGCCAAGCCGCACCCTGGGATGCCGTGCGGAGACCGCGACTTCCACGCAGCGCTGCTCGCCAAGGATGTCCTGGTGACGGACATTCATTGCGATCCTGAGGCCAACGCACCTTGGCAACGCAGGCATATGAGCCTGTGGATTCCTGTCGGTGTCACACCAGGAACGGATGTGCCGGCCAAAGGCATATTCCTGCTGGACATCGACCTGAACCGACTGCTCTATCCTTTGATTCAATCCTGGCCCGTCCCTAGCCGCACCGCGGAAACCTTGCTGGTCCGGCGAGATGGCGATGAGGTCGTCTTCTTGAACGAGCTGCGCCACCGGAAAGGGACAGCATTGTCTCTGAGGCTACCGATCTGCAACGAGAGTCTCCTTTGCGCTCGGGCGGCGCTCGGGAGCGAAGGAGTCACGGAAGGTTTCGATTACCGCAACGAGCCGGTGCTGGCCGCCACGCGCAGGATTTCGGGCACGCCCTGGTTCATTGTGGCCAAAACGGACCAGGTTGAGGTCTATGCCCCCATCAGAGAGCAGGCGTTAACAACGGGGGCCTTGGTGCTGCTCTTCGTGGTCCTCGTCGCCCTGGGCGTGGGCCTCATGGGTCGCTGGCGCGACTCACGCTGGCTGCGAAGCCAACTGGCAATCGAGCGCGAGTACCGGCTGATTCTCGACTCCACCGACCAGGCAGTTCTCGGATTGGACCGGCACGGCCGACACGTGTTCGCCAACCCGGCGGCCTGCCGAATGCTCGGTTATGCACCCGAGGAGTTGATCGGCAACCCAAGCCACGCTATCTGGCACTATAAGAAAGTGGATGGCACGCCCTGCCCGTCCGAAGAATGCTTCATTTACAAGGCTCTCAAGACCGGAGAATCATACTACTCCGATCGGGAAGTTTTCTGGAGAAAAGACGGCACGAGTTTCCCGGTGGAATACTCCGCCACGCCGAGCCGGGAAAAGGATCGTCCTATCGCCTTGGTTCTTTTCTTCCGCGATGTCAGCGAGCAGAAGCGGGCCAAGGAGCAGATAGAGCAGTACGCTGCCGCCCTAGAGTCCAACAATATGGCCCTTGAAGAGTTTAATCGGCTCACGGAGGCGGCCACCCATGCCAAGAGTGAGTTCCTCGCCAACATGAGCCACGAAATTCGCACGCCGATGACGGCCATCCTGGGCTATGCCGATATTTTGACCGACCGCTTGGAGCATCCCGAAAGCCTGGAAGCCGCCAACACCATCAAGCGCAATGGCGAGCACCTTTTGGGACTGATCAACGACATCCTCGACTTGTCGAAGGTGGAATCTGGTAAGATGCAGATTGAACTGATCCGCAGCTCGCCCTTCGATCTGCTGGCCGACGTTGTCTCGCTGATGCAAGTCCGTGCCACCGCCAAGCACATAAAGCTGGTGGCCGACATGGCCGGTCCCCTACCCGAGACCGTGCTCACCGACCCGTTGCGACTCCGCCAGGTATTGGTCAACCTGGTGGGCAATGCGATCAAATTCACCGACCAAGGCGAGGTCCGCATTGCTGCCCGGCTGTCTTATGGTTCGGCCGTCCCGGCTGCAAGGGCAGATTGTGGTGCGGCCGTCCCGGCTGCAAGGGCAGATTGTGGTGCGGCCGTCCCGGCTGCAAGGGCAGGCGAGACGCCTGCACCACAAGTTGTTCTTCGCTTCGACATCACCGACACGGGGATCGGCATGAACGAAGAACAAATCGGAAGGCTCTTTCAAGCCTTCAGCCAGGTGGACAACTCCTCCGCGAGGAAGTTCGGCGGCACGGGACTGGGGCTTTGTATCAGCAAGCGACTGACGGAGGCCATGGGTGGCCAGATCGAAGTGCATTCCACGCCAGGCAAGGGGAGCACATTCAGCGTGACGATTGATCCAGGGCCGCTGGATGGGATTCGCATGATCCAGAATGCCCAAGAGGCTCTCGTCGATCGTCCACCAACTCCCACACCGACCACGGCAACCCCAGACAAGATCGCACTCTCCGGCCGGATTCTGCTGGCCGAAGACGGCCCGGACAATCAACGGTTTATCACCTTCGTACTGAAGAAAGCCGGCGCCGAGGTGACGCTGGCCGAGAATGGGCAGCTCGCCTTGGAGCAGGCGTCGGTTGCATGGGAATATGGTCGGCCTTTCGATGTGATCCTGATGGACATGCAAATGCCTGTCATGGACGGCTACACTGCCACACGCCGCCTGCGGGCCAAGGGTTACAGCGGTCCGATTGTCGCCCTGACCGCACACGCCATGGCCGAAGACCGCCAGAAGTGCCTTGACGCCGGTTGCGACGACTTCGCCACCAAACCGATCGACCGGCAGAAGTTGCTGGGCACGGTCGCCGACTGGATCGCCCACGAGCGAACGAATGACGCCCCATTCACGCCCACAGCCAGCGAGAGCAACGCAAGCACATCCCTGCCCGACACCTTGGTCCATTCGCGGCTTGCCACCAATCCCGACCTGGGCATGTTGGTCGATTCGGGGCGGGGTCTGGCCGATCGGGGTCTGGCCGATCGCGCGCCACTTGGCTAACATAGGACTATTACTGGGAGATACCCTGGACGATCTGCCGCACTGCCGATTCGTTCCAGGGCATGGCCGCGTACTACCGCATTAGTTTCTGTTGCGGAAAACGCCGTAGGGTGGGCCGAGCGCAGCGAGTCCCACCAAAATCACCACGAATCCCAGATGGTGGGACTCGCTGCGCTCGGCCCCATACGAACGAAATTAAGGATTTTGGTATCATT
>Ga0073936_10008910_pt1 | contig 12584 bp, 5 predicted proteins | sample AliMusrvi5mmetaG_FD_87041 | JGI IMG/M metagenome (GOLD analysis project Ga0073936, IMG submission 87041) | Freshwater lake bacterial and archeal communities from Alinen Mustajarvi, Finland, to study Microbial Dark Matter (Phase II) - Alinen... | ecosystem: Environmental > Aquatic > Freshwater >... | reverse complement strand
GTCGGCTACGGCGCTGACGAATGGGCATTCCGCGCTCAATTGAGCGCGGCCCCGTTGAAGCAAGAGTTCACCGGACATGATACATCGGGATCACCCGAGCATTCCGCGCTCAATTGAGCGCGGCCCCGTTGAAGCCATCTTGTCAGTCTCGGCATCGTATCGACGGTCTGCGCATTCCGCGCTCAATTGAGCGCGGCCCCGTTGAAGCCAGCCCGAACCGTGCCATGAATGGTAACGGAGCGTACATTCCGCGCTCAATTGAGCGCGGCCCCGTTGAAGCAACAAAAAAGGCAGGCCAGCGCAAACTGACCTGCCCATTCCGCGCTCAATTGAGCGCGGCCCCGTTGAAGCTTCTTCTCGGAATTGGAAAGGTGGGAGCGTGAACTGCATTCCGCGCTCAATTGAGCGCGGCCCCGTTGAAGCCAAATGAGTGCGCCAGTCTTGGGCGGAATCTTGCACCATTCCGCGCTCAATTGAGCGCGGCCCCGTTGAAGCAAATCCAAGGAACTGATATACGTCAGCCTTGACTACCATTCCGCGCTCAATTGAGCGCGGCCCCGTTGAAGCTGCGAGAATGCGCCGCCTTCGGAGCGAAAGACTGATCATTCCGCGCTCAATTGAGCGCGGCCCCGTTGAAGCTGGACGTTTTGCGTGGAATATCTCGAATCCGTTCCGCATTCCGCGCTCAATTGAGCGCGGCCCCGTTGAAGCGGGCTAAGACGCTGGCCAAGCTGAGCGAGGTGCATTTCATTCCGCGCTCAATTGAGCGCGGCCCCGTTGAAGCTAGCTGCGTCGGACGTGATCCCGACCGGAGCGTTCGTCATTCCGCGCTCAATTGAGCGCGGCCCCGTTGAAGCTACTCACGATGGCGGAGAAACATCCAAGTGGAGAGTGCATTCCGCGCTCAATTGAGCGCGGCCCCGTTGAAGCCGCGTCCCCTGCCGGCTGTGGACGCTCACTAAGCCCCACCGGAACCTCGCCGGAGCCTCGCAGAACAGTCTGGCTGGCAGCCTGTCGTAAAAGTGATTTGGGATGACGCGCTCCCTCATTTTGGTGTGTTAGGCATAGTGCATTTCTGCTAGAGAATTGCCTTGATTGAATCCAATTGCTCGCACGCTGCGGCTCGTTCTGCGCTTTTCTTGCTTTTGCCTGGGGTTGTTCGCGCCCTTCTTGGCAACAGCCCAATACCATAACTACAATGCTGCAAACGGATCGGACTGCATCGTCCAGACTTACCGCTCGCCCAATTTGCCGTCCGGCATTTACGACGCCATTCACGAGGAGTATGTGAGCAGTTCGGATGGCGGGTCGGGGTATTTCTATGGCGGCATGGTGCAGCACTCGGGCAACGGCCAGCAGTCGCTGGTGCAGTATGTCTGCTGGCCGGCCACCGGCGGGTTCGCGCCCTACTCGCAGCAGATCCCGACCTTCGCCGGCACGAACATGGTCGGCTATGCCCAAATCGGCGAGGGCAGCAGTTGTGCAATCAAGGGTTACTGGCCGCTCTTTACAAGCAACCTTTGGAGCCGGTTTGCGGTGCGCTATTGGCAACCGGCCGACGGCACGCCGCACCTGGGCTACCAGGGGATGTGGATGAAAGAGCCGGTGAGCGGCAATTGGTATCACCTGGGCACGTTCTTGTATCCCTTCGCCGTGACGGGGGTCAACGGCATGAGCGGCTGGCAGGAGAACTTCAGCGGCTACACCGGCGATTACATCGTGGACCATGCCGGCGGCTACTTTCACAAGAATGGCCTATGGCAATCAGCCAATCGGGTGCAATACACTTCGCACGGCTATGTCCTGCTCGTCGATACTAATACCGCCACTCGCTCCCAGTGCGGCCCCTCCTACGCCGGTTCTTACAATGTCCCGCGCACTCTAACTATCACCGGCCAATCAGCCCTGCCAACATTCGATCCCATCGTCGTCAACAGCTCCAGCGCCAGCGTCCTGAGCACGCAGTTGCTCGTCCAATGGCAAATGCCTCTTTCCAGTTCTCCCCAACTCGCCTACCTCGTCGAGGTGTTCGACAATCCCAGCTACACCGGCGCCGCCGCCCTCAGCTTCTATGAACGCGAGCCCGAGGCGCGGGGGAAGCTGTTGAACATCTCCGGCGTTGCCACGCCGTATGTTCGCCTGACGATCGCGGACATCTTCTTCAACACCAATGCGCCCATCCTCATCACCCCGAGCGCGGCCACTCCAAGCCCGGCGACCACTGTTCCCGGCGCCGTCGGCGGCCTGGCTTACAAATACTACGAATCCAGTTCCGGCGATTGGGGGGCGCTTCCAAACTTCAGTTCGCTCACGCCGATTTATCAGGGAGCCGTGAGTTTCCCGGACCCGACGCCCCGGCGGCGGCGGACCAATTACGGTTTCAGTTATGCCGGGTACATTGCAGCGCCCACGGACGGCCTGTATGCCTTCACGTTGCATTCGGGCGATGGCAGCACGCTGGTCATCGATGGCACAACGGTCATCAGCTTCGACGGCCTGCACGATTCCTCCCAGTACCGGAGCGGCGGGTTGGCGCTGGCGGCCGGCAAGCACAGCTTCAATCTCCAGTTCTTCAAAGGGGCGGCCAATCCGGTCAATTCCACCGCCTACACGGACGGTTTGGGGTTAGCCTGGGAAGGCCCGGGCATCGCCAAGGCTGATATCCCGGCCTCGGCTTATTCGCGCGTGCCCGGTGGCAGCGAACCGGTCATCACCCTGACCTCGCCGACCAACGGCGCCACCGTCTCCAATTCGAATCCCGGCTTGAGTGTAACGGTTTTGGCCAACGGCTACACTGTCAACAGCCTCCGGTTTTATCTCACTGACTATTATTCGTATTACGCCCGCCCGACCCAGGGCGTGGATTATTACCTGGGGCAGGATACGAGCACGCCCTATGTGCTGAACTCGATGGTCTGGACCGCCCCCACCAACCTGGTGCGCGCGCGGCTGGTCTATAACGTTACCAATACGATTGACTCGGCCCCGGTCAGCATCGCCACCACGAACTCGAGGTTTGCGCCGTGGGGTTGGTCGCCGCTGGAGATGCATAATTACCCATCGGGGGCAAGTATCCAGGGCAACACTTTTACTATTCTGGGAGACGGGATGAACTTCCTGAGCCGGCAGGTCAACGGTGATTGCACGCTGATCGGGCACCTGGCGAGCATCACACCCAGCGCGGCCGGGCCGGATGGCGTTGCACCCGAAGGGAGTTGGCGCGCCGGCATCATCCTGCGGGGCACCACGAATGCCACCATCGGCCAACCGCTGGGCGACGGCAGCGGAACCCGATTCGCGGCTTTGTTCAGTTCGGTTGGCGGCGGAACCTACTTCGAGGACGACACGATGCGCGGGGGCAACGGGATGCGAACGCATGGTCCAGCAACCTGGGGGGAGGTAATCGCTGGTTTAAGCTCCAGCGCGTGGGGAATTCCTTCATCAGTTCGGTTTCAATGGACGGGGTGAGTTGGACCCAAGTGAATAGCAACCTGCTCTCGAACTTCGGCTCGACCATCTACGCCGGCGTTTTCATCCATGCCATCCAGTCCATGAATCCCAACATCCACATGGCCGGTTTCGACAGCCTGAGCCTGACGGGCCCAAATGTCCTCGGCCCGGCCAGCGTCTCCATCAGCCCACAAACCAACGCAGTCATTGGCGGCTTGCCGGCGACGTTCTCAGCCTCGGTGATCGGCCCAATTCCCCCAGGCTACCAGTGGCGGCTTAACGGAACCAACATTCCCAGTGCTACCAATGCCAGCTACGCGATCACGAGCGTCGCCATGATCGATGTTGGCGAGTACACGGTCATAGCCAACGGTGTCACCAGCGCCCCAGCCGCCCTCATCTTAAGCACCCCAGCGGGTTCCGGTATCTGGACCAACCGCGCCGGCGGCTCCTGGATGGCCGGCAACAACTGGAGTGACGAGCTTATCGCAGGCGGGACGGATGCGGTCGCCGACTTCAGCACTCTGAGCTTGAATGGCAACCCTGTGGTTACGCTCGATGGCACGCGCAGTATAGGCGCGATGTTCTTCGACGATCTAAACGCGGCCACCCGGCACAATTGGACGCTCAGCACGGGCGCGGGTGGTCCGTTGAGGCTGGCTGTCAGCAGCGGGACGCCAGGCATCGCGGTCAAGAGCGCAACCAATGTTATGAGCGTGGTCGTTGCCGGCACACAGGGTTTTAACAAGACGGGCGCTGGATACCTCACGCTCGGCGGTGCCGGCACCTTTACCGGTACCGTCACTGTTAATGCGGGCACGCTTGAGGTTCAGAATAAGTCGGGCGATACCCCTTACGGCATTGCCCAGGGCGCGACGCTCAAGATCGGCTATAGCACGGGAGGCGGCTATGCCAGCACGGCGCTGTCTATCAATGGCAATGGCGCCGCTGCAACCTCCGGCTTCTACCTGCAAGGAGGGAAGACTTACAACTCGAGCGGTCAGATCGTTCTGCTGGCAGCGCCAACCACCATTCGCCAATACGGTTCGGGGCTGGCCAATATCGGCAACTTCGACATCAATGGCACTGGCCTCTGGTGTACCGCGGCCGCGTCCGGCTCGGCGACCGATCCGAACATCCAGATGGTGAGTTCGGGTTACGGCATGTCGGTCCAGATTGACCCGGGGACGAATACCACTACTGGCGACTTCACAATCAACGGCCCCCTTAACGTTGGAGCTCTGGGTTTCTACAAGCGAGGCGCCGGTTCCCTCGTCGTGAAAGGTGCCGCGACCAGCGGCAACGTCGCGCTGAACTTGCAGGGTGGCACTGTCATTTGCGGGGCCGCCAACTGCATCGGTGCCAACGCCGCAGTGCCCCTCTCGAGCGGCGCCAGCCTCCTGCTCAACGGCTTTAACCAGGCCATTGGCTCGCTATCCACCGCCGCCGGCAGCGTGCTGAGCTTTGGCGGCACGAACACTCTGACGGTGAGCAAGCCGCCATTGCTGGCCGGTAAAGTGCAGATGGCCCTGAGCAAAGGCGCCGCTACTTCCAGCAGCAAACTGGTGTTGACGAGCGGCACCCTGACCAACGGCGGCACACTCATCGTCACTAACCTGGGAGTCGGCGCGTTGGCCGCAGGGGATAGCTTCACTCTTTTCAGCGCGCCGAGCTACGCCGGTGCTTTTTCCAGTAACCTCCTGCCGCCCTTAGCGGCGAACTTCCGCTGGGACACTTCCAGGCTCGCCAGCAAAGGTACCATTACCGTCGTGGGGCCGCCGGCCATCACCAATTCAGCCATGTTGCCCAGTGGCGGCTTCAGCCTCAGCGGCTTCGGCGCGGTGAGTCAGGTTTGCATCCTGCTGGCCGCCTCGAACCTCGACCTGCCCGTGGTCTGGAAGCCACTGGCCACAAACCAAGCTGATAGCAATGGCCTCTTCCAGTTTACAGATAGCGAGGGTGGTGGTTGGCTCAGGCGGTTTTACCGGGTCGCCGGCCCATGAGGGTCTTGTTCCCGGAGCAGGTCCAGGATATGTTGGGTCATCTTGGCCTCTCCTCCCGCATGCTGATATTCGAGCTCGCCTTCCCAGAGAAACCTGGCGCGTCCTTGCTTATCAATCAGGTAGATGGCGGGCCAAATGTGTTGCTGCCACCGATTCCAGTTCTGGTGATCTGAATCCAAGAGCACAGGATAGGAGATGCCCAATTCCTTCACCTTTCTGGCCGCGTTGGCTGGGTCCCGTTCGGCCTCGGTCTCGGGCGTGTGGATCCCAATGACCACGACCCCTACGTCTGCGAAGCGTTTCCACCAGCGTTCATAGGCCGCGAGATTGCGTTTGCAGTTGATGCAGCCAAACGTCCAGAAATGAACGATGGTCACTTTGCCTTTCCGTGAAGCGAGCGAAAGCGTGCTCCCCTTGGCCAGGTTGAGCCAGGAATCGCCTGTTAGTTCCGGAGCCAAGGGGCTCGCCAAGACTTGCGAAGGTTCCCCCGAATAGAGGGGAGCGGCGAGCGGACCCAGCAGGCCCAGCGCTACCGGAAGCATCAGCAATAGCGCGGGTGCCCTTCGTGACAGAGTGATGGTCATGCGAGCAAAGATAGGCCGTGGTTCCCAGCCGTCAAATATCGTCTCGCATGAGGGATGGCGGCTGCACCTACCCAGGGACTTGCCAGCCTGGTGCAAGCGCACTACTAGGCAACAGATAGGGCGTTGCTACGGTATCTTAGCGCTAAGATACCGTAGCAACGCCCTATCTCCTGGCTATTACCTGGCTTGCAGGTGGCTGGTGGGTGGCTGTGGGATCCTGGCAGCATTCGCGGAGCACGGGGCTGCTGGTCTGGAGCAGTTGCTTGCGGGAGCTTGCCTTCCGCGTGCCCGCCTGCACTGAGGGCTGCGCGGAAAGTTCGGAGAAACGGCCTATCAAACCTGCTTGAGGCGGAGCGTGACGCTTGAGCCTGGAGGCAAGCTGAAGCGGCGGTGACCCGCGGGCGCCGGGCTGGCGGCGGTCGGCAACTCGACCTCTTCTTCCCGCGGAAGAACCAGTTCGCCATGGCCGACGGGAGGCAAGCGCAGGACGACTTCACGTTTGCCGCGAGGGCCTTGCGCTCGGAAGCTCAGCGGGCCCAGCACGGTGAACGTGGTCAGGTCGAGATCCGGCAGATCAGCAAGCTGCGGCCGCAGCTCATAGCGCTGGAACCCCGGGGCCAGTGGCTTCAGCCCCAACAGACCGTGGTAAGCGATATAAAGCGGCACGATGGCACAGTGGCTCCATTGCGCGCCGCTGTCAGGGGCGGGCTTCCAATCTTCCTGGAGGGTGTTGTTCAGCCTCACCGAATCCATCGGCGCCCAGCGTTCGCGGAGATCCTTGACAATCACATCTGCCCGCCCGGCTCGGGCGAGGGCCCATAGGCGCCAGCCGGCATTGGCGGGATACGAGAAGCCCATCTCCGGCGGGCAGTCAGCCAGAGACCGCACCGCGTTCTCGGCTTTGTGGCCGGGGCATTGATCGAACAGGATGGCAGTCGCCAGCGAACGATCACATGTTCGCTCGGTCTTTTCCTCGGCCAGCCACGGCAGGTTGTTGATGAAGAGAGCACGCTGGGGGCTCCAAAACTTGCGAACCGCGGCCCGGAGCAGGCCCTGGCCGAATTCGTCGGCAGTTTGCGCCTCTCCGGAATCACCGAAGGCGCTACAAATAGGCGCCAGGGCGTGCTGCATGACGGCGGCGGTATAGAGGTTAAAGGCGCATTGCTTGTGGCGTTGGCGCTGATAGGCAGCGTGATCAATCCATACCGAGGGGATGCCGAGGTTCTCGACTGGTAGCAAGCCGTCGGCGCCGACCAGGCTGCGAAGGTACTGAGCGAAGCGAAGCAACCGCGGATAAGGTTCACGCAGAGAATCCAGGTCGCCCGTATAAAGATAATGGCTCCAGCAATCGAAGTTGAAGCCGACGCCGTGGTCGAGGATCGGCCCCCAGCCAGAGAGATCGAACTGGCGCTCGACCAACCGGGCCAGGCGGTCATAGGCCGGCCAGCAATCCAGGAAGAAACCCTCTTTGGTCAGCCCCTGGCTCCAAGTGCTGAGATAGCGAGCCGGCAAGCGGGATTCCCCGAAGGCCAGATGAACCCCGTGCAGTTGATGCCCGCCGTCCCCGCTGTACTGCTGCCGCTCACGAGCCATACCGTCCACGAGCGTTTCCTGAGCGCAGTTGTTGAGAGTGTTGAGGGACGCATCAAACAGCCGCTGCAGCGGCGGCTCGCTGGTCTTCACGTGGGGCTCGTTTGGCCACGGAAAGACCCGGCGGCGCACGTGCACGTTGCTCACGTTCACGGGCCCCTTCGCGCTGTGGATGTGGAGTTGCAGCCAGCGCAGGCTTTCGTAGTCGAACGTTTCGAAGTGGTTCTGACCGCTCCGGCAGATGAACCGAGTCCAGGAATCGAAATGAGTGTTCAGCAAAGGCGGCCCGCCGGGCGCATGCGCCTCTTGGACGAGCAGTTCGATGGTCGTTCCGGCAGGCGCTTCGATGTCGAACCCGGGCCAGCCGACGATCTGCTCCTGGAACTCGAAGGTAAGCACAGCTCCGCGCATGCCATCCAGCTCGACCCGCCACTGGCCGGGGCCAGTCTCGACGGCAACCTGTTGGCGCGAGGCGATGAAGGCATCGGGAATGCGAAAGTCGAAGTAATCTTCAGGCGTGGAATACCATTCGAGCCACAGCGTCTCCGTTAGCCTGGCCGCAGGCACCAGCGACTCCCGCAGCATCGGGATGCTGCGCGGGCGAAGCTCGGCATCCGGCGGGCCGCCGCCCAAATCGAGCGTGTATTCGTAGTAGTTGGTGGAGAGGGCGGGCTTATTCGGCGACCCCGACAAAGGCATCGCGGATAGCCATTGGCCGTCCAGTTGGAAGGCGGGCTCAGCCCATCCATACGGGTAAAGGCGGGAATCGAATTCCTCCTGTAACGCCCGCAGGTACCAGCGTTTTGCCCGCCCCGGCCGCCAGGCCCGGCAAACCAGTGTTCTCCATTCACCGTCGGAAACGATATGGTCAATGCGGCCGTCGGCTTGCTCAATCTCCAGCCAGAACATGAACCCAGGCTTCCCGAGCGGCCAGGTGCCATCCCCGACGCCGTAGAAGAGCACCGTGGCGCCGAGCACGTTGCGGCCAGGCTCCAAGTGGCTGGTGAGATCGAGCGGATCGGCTTCCGGCCAACGCGGATCGCTCGGCGCCGGCCCCCACTGAACGCGCTGGCCATTCAGCTCAAGCCGGTACCGGCTGTCCGCGCTGATCCAGCCGGTGGCCCGGCGTGGTTTGGCGGTGAGGAGCAAGTCTCGGCGGAAGAGAACAAAGGTATTCTGAAGAGTCCGGCCCGAGGGATACCAAATCCACCGAGCCGGCGACAGGTTCGGCAGACCAAGCCGGGTGGAGGTCAAGGGGACCCTCGGAGCCGGGTCTTTGCGAGCCATCGCCGTAGCCGCAGCCGAAGTGCCATCGGCCAGCACTAGCGAGCCACCGGCTACCGCAGAGGTTTTGAGGAAGTCGCGACGATTCATGCTTAAGCCTGAGCCGCCGCAGCCGATGACGCCAACCTCGACGAGGCCTACGGCCCATGAATCCTACAGGCTATCACCCAAATCCGCCCGGAACTTGGCCACGAGCTTCTCAGGCCAAGGGCTGGTCGGCTTTAATTTGCCGCCAAAGAAACGCAGCACGGGAGGCTCTTCATAGAACTTCAGGCCACCCACCAGCTTCCTATTCTTATACAGCCAGTACAGCCGGTCGATCGCGTATTTGACTTGGGAGAGGGTGAATACGCGACGCGGCATTGCCAGGCGCAGCAATTCGATGTCCGCCAGCACATCATTGCCATTGGCGTCGCGCACGCTGGAGATAGTGCCGCGCTCCATACCGCGAACGCCGGAAATAAGGAAGAACGCCGACGCCAATGCGCCCGCCGGATACTCGGTCTGCGGCACGTGCGAGAGGAATTGGCCCGCGTCGATATGCACGCCCAGGCCGCCGGCCGGCGTCACCACGGGCACGCCCAGCCGTTCCAACTCCTTGACCATGAAGCGGATGAAAAGGGGCGACTGCGAAATAATGGTCTCGTCGAGCGTCTCGATCAACCCAACTGCCATGGCTTCCACCTCGCGAATGGACATGCCACCATAAGTGTAGAAGCCCTCGAACAGCGGCACGAGGTCCTTCATCTTGTTGTGAATTTCCAGGTTGTTGGTGCAAATCCCTCCGCCCCTCGTCGAGCTGACCTTGCGGCTCGAGAAGTAAGTGAGGTCAACCAGGCCGATCATTTGGTGCAGGATCTCCTTGATCGATTTGTTCTTGAACTCGGGCTCTCGCTGTTTGATGAAGTAGGCATTCTCCCCGATCAAGCTGGCATCGAGCACAATCATCAGGCCATGTTTCTGGGCGATCTTCCGCACTTCGCGCATGTTGGCGATGGAGAAAGGCTGCCCGCCGATCAGGTTGGTTGAGGCTTCCAGGCGAATGTAGGCCACCTTGCTCGCGCCATACTTCTTGATGACCTCCTTCAGTTTGGCAGTGTCCAGGTTGCCCTTAAACGGATGATCGCTCTTCACCTTGAGCGCTTCGTCGGTGTAAATCTCCAGGATGGAGCCGCCGTTGATTTCAATGTGCGCCTTGGTGGTCGTGAAATGGTAGTTCATCGGCACGACGTCGCCGGGTTTAATGAACACCTTGGAGATGATATTCTCAGCCGCGCGCCCTTGGTGCACCGGCAGATAATATTTGCAATTGAACACTTCCTGGATGGACTCCTCTAACCGCATATAACTCTGCGAGCCGGCGTAAGCGTCATCCGCCCGCATCATGGAGGCCACCTGGTTGTCGCTCATGGCGTTGGTGCCGCTGTCGGTGAGCATGTCCAGGAAGACCGACTTGGTGGTCAAAAGGAAAGTGTTAAAACCGCCCGCAATGATCGCCTTGAGGCGCTCCTCGATCGGGATCAGGTTCAACTTCTGCACGATTCTCACCTTGTGCAGTTCCAGAGGGATTTCTTCGCCGCTGAAGAATTTAACGCTGTAGCTTTGGTTCTTTTCCATGATGACGGTTAACTCGATTGTTAATGGTTTTGCATTTTTGGAAATTGCGTTCTCACGCTCACCAGCCGGAGGAGCTTTAGAATCAGCACAACTTCGTTTCCGCGATACTAATAGCCCAGTCCGCACCGAATCAAGGCTATTTCCGCCCCACTTACTCCAGGGAGGGCTTGGCGATGCCCCCCAGCAGTTGCGCCTCCCCACCCTCTTTTTCGAAGACGCCGTAAAACATGGTCGAGCAATCGAGCCAGAGGGCAAGGCAGTGAAAGTCCTCGCTGGTCAGTTTGAGGTCATGGTGTCCTTTGTCCAGCATCTCGATCAGCTTCGAAGCCCGGGCACCAAAGCGGCCGGGGTAGGTCCGATAGCTGTCGCCGTAGCTGGTAAACCCGTAGTCGACGAGGTTGTTGTAGGATGCATACCACTTATTCTGGATCGGCTCGCGCGCGAGGTTGGGAGCCTTGGCCCGATTCTCCTTCTCTTCATGGCACTTCACGCAGTTCCGCTCCAGCTCCGGCTGGACCAGGCGCGGGTAGCTGAACGGGTTCGAGCCGTCCACGTCGGGCGTTGGCTCGGAAGGGGGCCGGCGCAACGCCAGCGGGACGAGGGTCGTCGCAGTGGACGTGCGGGACTTGGGTTCGTGGCAGCCTTGGCAGAGCAGGCGTTCGCCAGCGCGGACGTAGGTGGCCGAGCGCATGGATTGGACGGCCAGCCCGCGGTCGTCGAGGGCCTGGAAGAAGAGTTCGCGGTAGGCCGGCACTTTGAAGTGGGCGCTGCCGTCGGCCTCCACGGGCACCGTGCCCAGCACCCAGCGCGCTGGCACCACCGAATCGCCCGCCTCGGCGACGCGCTTGCCGGTCTGATGCGGCGGCGCGCCTGAGGGAACCGACATGGGCAACAGTTGCAAAATGCGTAGCTGCTTGATCTTCGTCCCCTTCGGCCAGCCTCTGATGCTGTCATAGACATTCATCAACGCCATGGTCGCTTCCCCCTGGTGACCCGGGCTGACCGACTCGGTCCGGGCCGAGGCCAGGCTGGCGGCGGCGGCAACAGGCGGCCGGGCGGTCGGTCGCAGCGGCATGGGGCTCAGGCAGCCGATACTCGGGTCGCGATAGATCAGCTCCTTGTTGCCGAAACTGTCGACCAGGTAGAGGCCGTAAGTGCCTGGGCGGCGCTGGGTGCCGGTGGCATGCGCTATCTCGGCGTCATAGACGCAAAGGTAATAGTCCTCGCTCAAAGGCCAGGCGGTGCCATAGACCTCGCGGCCGCCCTGGCTTTCCGGGAAGGCCACCTCTGGGGTCAGCCGTTTCACCGGTCCCATGCCGTCGTCGTCCGCCACCTGCGGATCAATCACTACCAGCGATCCGAACGCCTGCCCGTGGTGGGGCGAGGCCGTGGCTACATAACGGGGCGAGCCGGGAATCGGCCGGACGTTCAGCTCCATATCCGGGCGCTTTTCCCGAGGCGCAAAGTTTCCGTGCAGGGCTCGCGAGTCGGTGCCCTCCAGAGTGGTTATCCAGGGAAAGTGAGCGGTGCAGCCATGGCGGTCCACATAATCCCAGCGGGTGTAGATGATGCGGCCGTCATGAGTGACGCTGGGCTGCCACTCGTTGCTTTCGTGAAAGCTCAGGCAGTTGAGGTCGCTGCCGTCGGCGGCCATGTCGTAGAGATTGTAGAGCGGGCAAACGCGTCCGCAGCGGAGGTAACCGCCCCGGCGCTCGCTGATGAAGGCGACGCGCCCGTTGGGCAGCCAGCAGGGATCAAAATCGTTCCAAGTGCCGTCGGTGAGCTGCCGCAGGCCCGTGCCGTCCACGTTGACCTGGAAGAGATGGTAGCAGCGGCCCTCGGCCCAATGGCCGCGGGCGGGATCGGTGTGCCAGCGATGGCTCTTCTCTCCCTGGCATTCCACGTAGGCAAATAGCAAGGTCCGGCCATCGTAGGAAAGGCTCGGCGAAAGGAACGAACCGCCGGGGCCGTCCTCGCCGTTCAGGTGCCCCTCTCCATCATAGGAAACCCGGGGCCCCCGAGCCGGACCGCCGGACAGCTTCTGCCCCTTCAAACG
>Ga0073936_10008907_pt1 | contig 12588 bp, 13 predicted proteins | sample AliMusrvi5mmetaG_FD_87041 | JGI IMG/M metagenome (GOLD analysis project Ga0073936, IMG submission 87041) | Freshwater lake bacterial and archeal communities from Alinen Mustajarvi, Finland, to study Microbial Dark Matter (Phase II) - Alinen... | ecosystem: Environmental > Aquatic > Freshwater >... | reverse complement strand
TCGCGGCCCTCGATAAATTGCAGCATCTTTGCCACAAAAGCCTGCAACATCGCGGAGTTATCGCTGTCGGGGTTGGTGGCCACTTCGACCAGCTCCACGTAATACTTGCCCTTCGCAAAGCTGGCGCTTTGCTTTTGCACCTGTCCGCCCATGCCGATTTTGGCGATGGGCTGGCCGGGATCGAGATTGGTGGCAAGCATGCCATACGCAGAGTCGGCGTCGTTCATCTCGGAGACGTCGATGTCCAGCGTGTTTCCGCCGGAGGCGCAGGTAATCCCCTGCATGCGCACGAAGTTGTATTGCAGGTAGCCTTCAGCGCCACCGTCTTTGTACTCGTAGAGATTGTCGGCGACGTACTGGCGCCTGGCCCCCGACGGCTCCCAGCCCGGAACGAAATGACAGTTGAGGTAGTCCTGCGCAGCGGCCGTCCCCGTGGTCAAAAGGACGGTCAGCAGCAATCCGGCAACCTTCATGCAAACAGCTCCTGGGCCCGCGCCACACGCTCTGAAACCCTGACGCCGTGCGGACAATTTACCGTGCATTCGGTGCAGTCGCCGCATTTCACAGCGCGGTGCTCTGCGGCCAACTCCAGGAATCTCTCACGCCCCAGCGCAAACTGTCCGTACCCGTCGGCATAGGTGAGCACGCGCAGCACATCGGCTACCGGCAGCCCCTGTTGGCAGGTTCCGTCGCACTCTCCGCACATGCGGCAGTAAAGCGGACGGATCGATTCCAGATGGGCGGCCAGTATCTTTTCGTCGCCAGCCGACAGCGGATTCCCCATCGCCTTCAGGTTCTCTTCCAACTGGTCCATGTCCGTCATGCTGGGAATGGTGGTGGCGACGTTGGGATTCTTGACAACCCACTTGAGCGCGGCCAGCAATGCGCCGGGCTTGCTCAGCTTGTCATAGAGCGGGCTGCCGGGCTTAACGCTGCGCGCCCCACCCGCCATCACCTTCATCCCCACCACGCCGATTCCGGCCTTGGCGGCGGTTGCGACTGCCTGCTCCATGGCGGCGTCCATCGAGAAGTTGTAGGCAGCCAGAACCACGTCGAACACGCCCTTCTGTGCCATCCACGGCAGCAGGTCTTTCTGTCCGCTGTGGGTGCTGACGCCGGCAAAGCGGATCTTGCCCTGCTTCTTGGCAAGCTGCTGCGCTTCGATCATGTCGTCGCGAATATCGGCGGCGCTGCTTCTGCCGTGCAAATACCAAATATCTATATAGTCCGTGCTCAGCTCGCGCAGGCTCTCATCCAGATGCTTCAGCATCCCTTCCTTGTCAGGGGCGTGGGTCTTGGTCGATAGCACGATCTGCTTCCGTTTGGCTCCCAGAGCCGCGCCTACCATGCGCTCGTTGTTGCCGTGCTGGTAGCCGCGCGCGGTATCGAAGTAGTTGATTCCGGCGTCGGCGGCGCGCTCAATCACGCTTGGGTCGGAAGTGATCATGCAGCCGAATCCCACGGTTGTGACCTTCAGCCCGGTGCGGCCCAGGACCTTATAGTCGAGTTTTACAGGTGCTGCGGTAGTCGCCGCGACGGCAGCTTCCGACGGTTTCCAGAAGCCCATCTTGGAACTTGCACTTGCCACCGGAACCATCAATCCGGCGGATAGAAAGTCGCGACGAGACGTATTGGACGCCATGATTTCACCCCCATTTTCAGGAAAAAAACATCATAAACCCTCTGCGCATCCCGTCAATAGGGCAGGCATCACAACGCCGTTCAGCGAGGGGTGGCGGCGATTTTGACTCCCGGCCACAAGCCGTATCGCCGCGCAAGTTACTGCATCGCCATGCGGCGCCACAAGCTGCGGGGAAAAGGCCTGGTTTTTGGGAAAAGGCCAGAAAGGCACACCTCGTGAGCTAAAGCCCTCGTCTATTTTCAACCACTTGCGGCGCAGCGACCCAGAGGGTACCCTGGCCGCGCCCTTTCAAAACAGAGCCTTGATAAGAGTTCTTCTGCAGCCTGCCAAGCCGCATGGAATAGGGTTTACGTGCTCTCTACTGCTTACCACTTCTCAAGGCGCTTCAGAATATCCGGTTGCTCGCGCTCCTCGGCGGCGATGCAAAGGAAGAGCCCGTCGGGCTTCATCGCCGCGATAAAAGGCTCGAGTTCGCTTAATTGCAGGTCTACCACCACCCCCTTGCCCGCAGCCTGGATCTTCCTGATCACTGGCAGCCATTGCGCGATGGGCAGGTCATCGCCGACACCCTGCACCCACTGGATGGCATTGATCTCGGGAATGGCCAAAATGCGATCGAGATGGCGGAGCATACCCTTGCCGTCAAGGTGGAAGATGTTGTGGGTCATATGCGCCACTTCTTTAAGAAGAGACGGCAGGTAGAACTCGCAGAACGCCCTGTTCGAAATCATCGACGTGAAGTCGCAGCTGGGAATATGCATTTTGCCACGCGACGGAATCGCCATCCACGTAACGGAAAGCTGGCCGTGTGTTTTCAGCACGTCGTCGTAATGGTCATACAGAGCAGCAAAGTTCTGGTTGGCTGCGGCTACCATCTCGTGAACCTTTTCGGGATTGTCCGAAAGGTCGAGGCAAAGCTGCTGGGAGCCGCGCCAGTCGGCAACGCAATCGAGGCTGCCGTGCAGGTCAGTATAGCCGACCATATACCTCCCGGCGCACGTCTCTAGCGCGACGCGGGTAAGTTCCTCGATACCACGGAAGTACTCGTTCTCGCGGCTGAAGTTAATGCGCGGAATGTCTTCCCAGTCGTGGATGCAAGGATGAATCCACGAGGTAACTTCGGCATAAGTCAAGTCAGCGCCGTGGAAGGCTGCGTATACGCTTGGTCCGAGGTTAGGCCAGAAGACCGGAAAGGTCTCCCCGTAGAATTTTCGTCCGCGAATGGACTCAAGGAAGTAGTCCACCTGAAACCCGGCATCGAACCAGCGTTCCTTGAGGCCCGGCCACGAACGTCCGGCGAGCCTGGGCGAAGCGGCGTACTCGGCGTTGTGTTCGGCAAAGCGCACCGGAGGGCGATCGAGAGTCTCATGATCGAACCAGTGCTCGATACGTTCCATCGCCTTGTCAAAATCCGGTTTTCCCTCGAGTTCCACTTTGCTCCTCCGGCCTGGCGCGTGGTTCACTAGGTTCGCGCTGTCGGGTATCCACGCGAAGCGGCTGATGCTTCAAGCTGCGGCTTCCCCTGGCTTTTCAGTCAGGAGTCAATATATCCCAACTACCTTATCTCTCAAGCAATTTATCCTCGCACCAAGACCGCAAACAACTTCGAAATCATATTCACGAATCTATTCAATCTGCCGATTACACCAGTGAAGACGTTGCCGAATGCTTGAGGACGAACCAATAAAAAACGGCAGGGCCTCCCCGGAAAGTCGCCGATCAAGGGGGTCTGCGCAGGCTATCGTCCCGCTATACAATACAGGCAAGGTGTCAGCTTCAAATTGGGGGATCTCTCATCGCGAGTGAAGAAGATCAGTGCACTTAACGACACGCCTGGCTGAGCGCAGTTTGCGGCTAACCGCTCGACGTACCTGATTGCTGCGGGCTTATGGATTACGGAACATTCTTTTTCACGAACATCGCCTCAGTCACCGTATTTACGGCGTGCATGGGCGTGCTTGCGTGGCACAATCGCAGCCTGAAGGGAATGAACTGGTTTGCGGGCGGCCTGCTGGTCGGATTGGTTAAGCTCATCCTGCAAGGCCTTGAGGGGAAAGTGCCGCCGGTCGTCAGCGGCATGTGCGCTAACGAGCTTTACCTTATCTCCATCATGATGCAGTACATGGGGCTGCGCTGGTTTGTGGTTCGCAAGCCGATGCGGAGCCTGTGGCCCTGGTTTGCTGTCGCGCTTGCGCTCTCCGTCTACACCTTCATGTTTCTCAGGAAAATTCCCTACAGCGGCAATGTAGTGAATATTCCATTCGTGATGGTGTGCGGCGTTTCCGCATGGACTCTCTTCAATCACGGGAAAGGGCCGTTTCGAGCGGTGTCGCGCGTCGCAGGGTTCATTCTGTGCGGAGAAATGTGCGTGGCTGGATATCGTGCCGCGATCACCAACCTGCGCTATATGCGACCGTGGGAGACTGTCCATGCCCAGACCGATCCCCGATGGTTGTATTCCCTGGCCGGCATGGCTTTTTTGGCCACCATCATGGTGATGTGCGACCTGTGGTTCCTGGTTACGGAGTTGGGCAGGGAACTGGAAGAGCTGGCAAGCACGGATCCGCTCACCGGAGCACTGAATCGCAGGGCGATGGAAGAGGCGGCGCTGCGCGAGACAGCCCGAAGCATCCGGCATGGTCACCAACTCTGCATGATCATGATTGACGTGGACCATTTCAAATGGCTGAACGACACACGAGGGCATGCCGCGGGCGACTGTGCGTTGCAGGCATTTGCGCGCCAGGCAAAAGCGATGCTGCGTCGGCAGGACCTGCTTGCGCGCACCGGAGGAGACGAGTTCACTGTCCTGCTACCGGACACGCATGCTTCCATCGGCATTGCCGTAGCAGAGCGGGTTCGGCAGTCCATAGAAGCCCTTGAAGTGCCCTTCGAGGAGGGGATAATTAAATTCACCGTGAGTGCGGGCGTGGCCCAACTCGATCCGTTGCGCGGCGGCTGGGAAGAAATGATGCGGCGCGCGGACGCTGCGATGTATGCGGCAAAAGAAGGTGGCCGCAACGCGGCGACTTCCCAATTGCCGGAGATTCCTGTTAGTGCGGTTATTTAGAAGCGGCATTCATCCCGCTCTGGTGGTACGACTTCTTTAGAGCCTGCCCGTAAATCTTCCTGCACACCACGAACGGGAGCCCCATCCTTGCCCCTTTCGCGGCGCATTCCACTACCAGACCCCCGCATTACACTGACACAGGGAGAGGATATGAAACTCGGCCTTGGACTCTATCGCCACATGTTGAACGACGAGTACTACTCCTTCGCCGTTCAGGCAGGTTGCTCCCACGTAGTTGTTCATCTGGTCGACTATTTCAGGCAGGGCGAGGCGAACCCCTCCCAAAACCAGCCAACCGGCGACAAGGACAAGCCCTGGGGCATTGCCGGCGATCCCGACCGTCTCTGGACCGCAGAAGACTTGATCGGGCTACGTAAGCAGATTGAAGCCGCTGGACTAAAGCTCGAAGCCATCGAAAACCTGGACCCCGCGCACTGGCACGACATCCTGCTCGACGGGCCAAAGCGCGCTCTCCACATCCGCAACGTGCATGCAATCGTGCGCGCCATGGGCGAAGCCGGCATCGGCACGCTCGGCTACAACTTCTCGCTCGCGGGAGTTTGCGGCCGCGTGCGTGGGCCCTTCGCGCGTGGCGGCGCGGAGTCGGTAGGCATGGACGGGCCTGTCGACACGCCGATTCCCAACGGCACCGTCTGGAACATGATCTACGACGTGAACGCGCCTGCAGGCTTTCTTCCGCACATCGCGCATGACGTGTTGTGGGACCGACTGCAACGCTTCCTTGAAGAAGTGCTCCCCGTGGCCGAGCAGTCCGGTGTTCGCCTGGCGGCGCATCCTGACGACCCGCCCATGCCCACCATGCGCCTACAGCCGCGTCTGGTCTACCAGCCGTCCATGTATCAGCGCCTCATCGACATCTCGCCGAGCCCGAGCAACCTGCTTGAGTTTTGCCTGGGGACTCTGGCGGAAATGACGGAAGGCAATCTTTACGACACGGTAGAGCAATACAGTGCCCAGAAGCGCCTGGCTTACGTGCACTTCCGCAACGTTCACGGCAAAGCTCCGCACTATTACGAGACTTTTATCGACGATGGGGACATCGACATGCTGCGCATTCTGGCGATCCTGCACAAGAATCAGTTCGATGGCGTTCTGATTCCGGACCACAGCCCGCAGATGACCTGTTCTGCCCCCTGGCATGCGGGCATGGCGCACACACTGGGCTTCATGCGCGCCGCCATGATGGCACTCGATCGCGGATTCGCGCCAACCGGCGCGTAAGGCTCAGGCGCAACCCATCGGACAGAAAGCCAGTCCGCTATCATCGATAAGGAACCAGCGGCGGGCACAGACTGCCGCGACCCGAAAGGAAAGACTCCGCTGATACTTGATAAGTTCAACCTGACGGGCAAGATCGCGCTGGTCACCGGCTCCTCGCGAGGACTGGGCGCGGGCATTGCCGTTGCGCTGGCAGAAGCCGGAGCCAGCGTTGCGCTTCACGGCTCGCGTTCCGTGCCCGAAGCCACGCAGGAACTAGTGGCAGGAACGGGCGCGAAATTCATCGCACTTGCCGGCGATGTGGGCGATGCCGCGGTTTGCGCGAGGTTGATCGAAGAGACCATTCGGCACTTCGGCACGATTGATATTCTGGTCAACAACGCCGGCATCATTCGCCGCGCACCGGCCGCCGAACACTCTGAAGATGACTGGAATGCGGTGATCGAAACCAACCTGACCAGCGTATATCGCCTTACGCAGCATGCGGGCAGGCACATGCTGGCGAAGGGATACGGCAAGATCATCAACATCGCCTCCCTACTCACGTTCCAGGGTGGCATCCATGTTCCTTCTTATGCGGCGGCCAAGGGTGGCGTGGGGCAACTGACCAAGGCCTTCGCCAATGAGTGGGCCTCGAAGGGCGTAAACGTGAACGCGATCGCGCCCGGCTATATGGCCACCGACAACACAGAAGCGCTGCAGAACAACCCGGAGCGGGCCGCCCAGATTATGGAGCGCATTCCCGCCGGGCGCTGGGGAACGCCCGAGGATCTGGCCGGCGCGGCCGTATTCCTGGCCTCCGCCGCCAGCGACTATATGCACGGCCATGTGATGGTAGTCGATGGCGGCTGGCTGAACCGATAATGTTGTAGATCGCGGAAGAGCCCCTTCCGCTAAAATTTTCACGGAGATCCTATGAACGCAAGCGGAGTAGTTTACACAGCAACCGATGCCACACCGACATCAACGCCTGAGGCCGGAATGATTCGCCAGGTGCTGGCGTATAACCCGCAGTTGATGCTGGTTCGCCACAACTTCGTCAAGGGTTGGGTGGGCGCACGCCATAGCCATCCCCACCACCAGATGGTGTATGTTGTCCGCGGCCACATCCTCTTCGAGGCCGAGGGCAAGAGTTGGAACATGCGCGCCGGAGACAGCGTGGTTGTGGACGGCAGTCTCGACCATCAAGCCTCAGCTCTCGAAGACTCCGAAGTGCTGGATATCTTCACGCCCTATCGCGAGGATTACGCGTAGCATCACGCCCGCCTTCGATTAAAAATGGGCGGCGAGAGAAGGATAGGTAAGCAAGATGAAAATGCGGTGGATATACCCATTGGCGCTGGTTGCTCTTAGTGCCTCGTCGCTTAGTTCGTACGCTCAAACTGCCGGCGTGGCCGGAATTGGACACGTCGCTTTTCGCGTAACCAACCTCGAAAAAGAAGTCGCCTTCCTGCAAAAACTCGGCTACGAGGAGTCGTTTGGCTTTCCCGCCGGCGGCAAAGTGAACCAGGTCTTTGTGAAGGTAAACGACCACGAATTCGTGGAGATCTATGAGCGCACCGATCCCGCGCAGCCTCTCGGCTGGATGCATGTTTGCTATGAGGCGGACGACATCAACGCGTTGAATACGGCGATTGCTGCCCACGGCCTCAAACCTGCGCCCGTGTCCAAGGCGGGCGCCGGCAACCTCATCTTTTCGCTCAAAGATCCTGAAGGGCGGGTTACTGAGTTCACGCAGTACATGCCCGGCTCGCGGCATTGGCTGGACCGCGGCAGCCACCTCGGCGCGCATCGCGTCGCTCAGCAGTTGCTGGGCTTCGAGCTGCCCGTTCCCGATATGGCGGCCGACAAGCAGTTCTACACTGCGGGGCTTGGGCTAGCGGTGCAGCAGGACAAGGCGAATCTCAAGGTCCAGATCTCCAGCAAGCCTTACCCGTGGATCGAACTCCACGCAGCCAAGCCGGTTGACGCACCGCAACTCCTGTTCCGCGTGCCCAGCGCCAGCGCGGCGGCGCATCAGTTGAAGGCGCAGGGACTTACTGTGACACGCGCGAAGAAACGCATCACCGTAAGCGATCCAGATGGAAACATATTTGCCTTTGTTGAGGACAGCGCTCGCTAGATTCGAGTCTGGGCATTTGATTTTCGAATTTGTAAACTCTATGGCCTTTCCTTTGTGCAAGGATCTGCAAAGGAAAGGCCATAGAGTTCAATCTCAACTTCAAGCTGCGAGACGAGGAATTAGTTGCGTGCCGAGCGCGCCTCGATGGCCTTTTCCTGCGCAAGCAGATCGGCCAGAGCCTTCTCGGGGCATATGTGATGCACTTCTATCCGGTCCAGCTCTGCGGTTGTCTCCACACAGGATGCGACCGTCATAAAACAGTCCAAGCAGCGCGTGTTGAAACTACCGTTATCGTTTTGTGTGCGGTTATACATCGTTCCTCAGGGACACTCGGGGATTTTACGATGCTAGTCGCAGTAGAATTTTCGTGACGTGATTCACATCACTCTGCCTTGTGACGCCTTTTGGGCAGTCTTGTATCGCTATTCTCAAAAATGTTTCTTCTCCGGAAAACCGTCAGAGCGTAAGTCCCTGATTTGGATTTCGCCTCAGTTGCCAGCATGCACTCAGCCCCCCCTGCGGAAACAGGGACACGGAGCAGATTACGTCCAGAGTGCCCAGGTAGTCGAACTCCGTCTTGCGGCCTTTCAGCGGAATGGCCACGTAGCGATTGACGCTTACTTTGGAATTCGGCGAGCCACGCAACCGATAGACGGCGTAGTCGCCTCCGTAAACGGCAACGAAAACTGCCGCAAGCACCACGGCCACCCGGAACAGCCAGCGCATCAGAAACTGAATCAAGTCTCAGCCTTTCAGTGCAACGGCCCACATTGCAGGAGCGTCAACAGGCCTGGGGTCGCAACGATTGCGTCTTCAGGATATATGCAGCATGAGAGCGCGGTAGTTGGATCTCGATGCTGACCTTGCGGCATTCAGATGCGAGAGCCTTGCACTATTGATCCGGCAAGAAGACAATGTCATCTTCTTCCCACCCATTCCCGCAAAATACGTGGGAATGGATGGGGCACGCGAACAGTATTTAGTTGCCGGGTCTATAAAGCCCTCTCAACTTCCCGATTGCTAGTCGGACATTAAAAGAACTGGTCGCGGCGCACCTTCCGGCATCACCAGTTTTTGTGGTGAGCAGCAGGCTCGATCCAGCTTTGCGCGATCAGTTTGCATCTGCTTGTCGTTGCCTAGCGAAGCCATGACGGCAGCTAGAATGGACGCCGCAGAGGCATCTGCCTGGGGCACGATGCGGTAGTGCATCCACTTGCCCTCGCGGCGCGCTTCCACCAGGCCTGCCTTGCGCAAATAGGCTAGGTGGCGTGAAATTTTTGGCTGACCCTGGCGGAGAATCTCAACAAAGAAGCAGACACACACCTCGCGTCCGCCTATGAGATTCAACAGGCGCAGGCGGGTAGGGTCGGCTAGCGCCGCAAACAGCGCGGACAGGCTCACCGATTTGGCGCCCAGGCTCATGAAATTATTATATACGTGTTGACAAATATGAGAGGGCGTAATATATTTGCTAAAGCGTATATGAGGTGCACGACATGGATACCAAAACTCTAGTTCAGGAAAAGTACGGGGCCGCTGCCCGTCAGGTTACCGCGACCAGCGCCGCCGCATGTTGCAACTCGGCCTTTACCTGCTGCGATCCCATCACCGGCAATCTCTACAACGAAGCCGAGAAAAGCGGGTTGCCGGCCAACGCTGTGCTGGCGTCGCTGGGCTGCGGCAATCCAACGGCTCTCATCGAGCTCAAGCCCGGAGAAACAGTGCTCGATCTGGGCTCTGGCGGCGGCATTGACGTGCTGCTCTCTGCCAAGCGCGTGGGGCCAACCGGCAAGGCTTACGGGCTTGACATGACCGGCGATATGCTGGCTCTGGCCCGCGAAAATCAGCGCCAGGCCGGCGTCGAGAACGTCGAATTCCTCCAGGGCGAAATCGAAAATATTCCGCTGCCTGACAACTCGGTAGACGTCATTATCTCCAACTGCGTCATCAATCTCTCGGCCGACAAGGACCAGGTGCTGCGCGAGGCCTTCCGCGTGCTCAAGCCGGGCGGCCGGTTCGCCGTCTCCGATGTCGTTGCCCGCGGCGAGGTCCCCGACGAGGTGCGCAAGAGCATGATGCTTTGGGTGGGCTGCATCGCCGGCGCCCTTGAAGAGAACGACTACATGGGCAAACTCGCACAGGCAGGCTTTACCGCCATCTCGGTCGAGCCGACCCGCGTGTACAACATTGAGGATGCTCGGCGATTCCTGGAGGAGTCCGGCGTGGACGTGGATGCCATTGCTCCCCTTGCCGAAAACAAGTTGATGAGCGCCTTTATCCGCGCCACCAAACCGGTCAGCGCCTGCTGCGGCTCATCCTGCTGCTCGAACTAACCAGCTCTCAAAACCAATTGGGTACCCCATCCTTGACGCGCTCCTTGCGGCAAGGGTGGGCCAGCACAAACTCAACCCCTTCTACAAACCGAAGGCAAAACCTATGCCGACCCCTTTCAACATCCTCATCCTATGCACGGGCAACTCTGCACGCAGCATCCTGGCCGAGGCGCTGTTCAACACCATGGGCGCGGGCCGCTTTCAGGCCTTCAGCGCGGGCAGCCACCCCACGGGCCGAGTCAATCCATTTGCGATAGAGCAGGTGGAGACTCTCGGCTATCCGGTAGAGAATTTGCGCAGCAAAAGCTGGGATGAATTTGCCGCTCCCGGCGCACCTGAGCTCGATTTCGTCATCACGGTCTGCGATAACGCGGCTGGCGAAACCTGTCCCCTGTGGCCCGGCCAGCCGGTTACCGCGCATTGGGGATTTCCCGATCCTGCCGCTGTTCAGGGCACGGACGAAGAGATGCGAGCCGCCTTCGCGCAAACTCTGCATCAGATCCGAAATCGAGTGCGGCTCTTCCTCAGCCTACCTCTGGAAACGCTGGATCGCCTGGGCATCGAAAGCCGCATGCGCGCAATCGGGCAGCAGCCACTGTAACTCCGCACATCGCCGCACAGGAGACCTCGCATGAATTCCGATCCACAGCTCTGCTGCCCCGTTCCAGGGAGCCCTTCGAGGCTCTCCTTCATCGACCGCTACCTGACGCTATGGATCTTTCTTGCGATGGCCATCGGAGTCTTTCTTGGCCGTTTTGTGCCTTCCGTGCCCGCCTTCTTTCAGCGCTTCCAGACCGGCACCACCAATATCCCCATCGCCGTCGGCCTGATCCTCATGATGTATCCGCCGCTCGCCAAGGTGCAGTACGACCGGCTGGGCGAGGTGTTTCGCAATCGCAAGATCCTTGGGCTCTCTCTGCTGCAGAACTGGGTCATCGGTCCGGTGCTGATGTTTGTGCTCGCGGTCGTCTTCCTGCGCGGCTATCCCGAGTACAGAACCGGCCTCATTCTTATCGGCCTGGCCCGCTGCATCGCCATGGTGATTGTGTGGAATGAATTGGCTCGCGGAGACACCGATTACGCAGCCGGCCTGGTCGCCTTCAACAGCGTCTTCCAGGTGCTCTTCTATAGCGTTTACGCGTGGTTCTTTCTGGCCGTCCTGCCCCCGCTGGTGGGGCTCAAGAGCGTGGTCGTCGACATTCGGATGAGCCAGATTGCGCAGAGCGTCTTTATCTATCTCGGCATTCCGTTCCTGGCCGGGATGCTGACCCGCTTTGTGCTGGTGCAGGCCAAGGGCCGCTCCTGGTACCAGACGCGCTTTGTACCCGCCATCAGCCCACTGACGCTCTCGGCCCTGCTTTTTACCATCGTTGTGATGTTCAGCCTCAAGGGCAACCTGATTGTGCAGTTGCCGCTCGACGTGCTGCGCATCGCCGTGCCGCTGCTCATCTACTTTGTCGTGATGTTCTTCGTCAGCTTCTGGATGGGCCGCAAAGTGGGCGCGGATTACTCCAAAACCGCAACCCTCTCCTTCACTGCCGCCAGCAACAACTTCGAGCTTGCCATCGCCGTTGCCGTCGCTGTGTTCGGCCTGAACTCCGGCTCAGCCTTTGCCGCGGTCATCGGCCCGCTGGTCGAGGTGCCGGCCCTGATTCTGCTGGTGCAGGTTTCGCTCCGTTTGCAGCGATATTGGGTGACGCCCCAGCAGGCCGCACCAACACTACGCCAAGAGAGCCTGTAATCATCGATCGCACGCAAGAGGGCCAGCCGCAAGCGGCTGGCCCCGCAGTCTATCCCGAAAAACCCAGGCGTCAGAACTTCACTGAAGCCGCCCTCGGTGAAATCCCGCTCAGCTCGGCTGCGCGCGCCTCCGCATAAGCCGCGGCTCCCATCAGCGCCGTGCGGCTCTCCAGAATCACCCTTACCGGCATATTCACCAGCAACTGGCTCAACCTTCCCTTGTCTGTAAAAGCCTTGATGAAGGTGCCGTCCTTGAGCTTCTCCAAGATGCGCGGCGCAATGCCGCCGCCCACATACAGGCCTCCCACCGACAGAATCTTCAGCGCCAGGTTGCCCGCTTCGGCCCCGTAAGCCGAAACGAACATGTCCATCGCCTTTTCACAGATTTCGCTCTTGGCTGCCAGCGCCAACTCAGTAATTACCGCGTTCGGGTCTTCCGCCG
>Ga0073936_10008890_pt1 | contig 12602 bp, 10 predicted proteins | sample AliMusrvi5mmetaG_FD_87041 | JGI IMG/M metagenome (GOLD analysis project Ga0073936, IMG submission 87041) | Freshwater lake bacterial and archeal communities from Alinen Mustajarvi, Finland, to study Microbial Dark Matter (Phase II) - Alinen... | ecosystem: Environmental > Aquatic > Freshwater >... | reverse complement strand
GTCGGGGTAGCCGGATTTGAACCGACGACCTCGTCGTCCCGAACGACGCGCGCTACCAAGCTGCGCTACACCCCGAAATGCCTGGTTTAAAACCAGGAGCAAAATTAATTTTTTTTATTCAAATCAAAGCAAATATCAGTTTTATTGTGCTTTTGAATTTCGTACTTTTATACTTATTCTTAAAATATTCGAAAATGAAAGATGAAAATGAAAGTCAACCTTTTAATGAGCTGACCGATGCCGAAGAACACGATTTATTCCATTTGTTGAGAACTGCCGAATGTATTAAAGTCACTTCGGTATTGCCTGTGAAAGAGGAGCTAACCCCGCTGGAACTGGCTGTTTATAACTTTCTTTTGAATCACCTTAGAGATTTTTCATTACTTAAAGAAGGCTTCAACATTCAGTTTCTTAAAAATAATTTGGAATTTGAGTGCTTAGAAGATGATTTGATAAGTACTTTCAGAGCCCTGGATAATAAATACTATACCGAATGCGCCTTTGACGATAAGGGGAAATGCGCATGGATTAAGCTTTTATAATTATATATTCATCAACCTGGTTTCACATTTGCGTAAGGCGATCCTTTCGAAGATTTGCGTATTATTGCAAACGTTATTTTTGTTGTCAAATTTTAACTGATCATTTATGAAAAAATTGTTTGCTTCACTCTTCATAACGATGTTTCTTGGTTCGGTATTGGGCCAAAATGCCCCTTTCAATGGGATGCAGAATAACCTTGGGAACCTTTACATGCTTTCCAACGCAAAAAGTAGGTCTATCAGTCCCGAAAACTTCACGGGTGAAAAAGGTAAAGGGGGAATGGCAAAGGTTGGTGAAGGATCTGCTTCAAATGCTGCACGCGAGCTCGGGCAGGGATGGAAATTGAATCCTTTTATTGTAATAACTAAAGGGCAGACTTTTACACTGGCCGAGATTGACGGACAAGGGTCTATTGAGCATATCTGGATGACACCAACCGGAAACTGGAGGTATTCTATCCTTAGGATTTACTGGGATGACGAGAAAGATCCTTCCGTTGAATGTCCGGTAGGCGATTTTTTTGGGATGGGATGGGGCGAATATGCGCCACTTCAGTCAATGGCTGTTTGTGTTAATCCCGGGAGTGCCTTTAATTGCTACTGGCCAATGCCTTTTCGGAAGAAATGTAAAATTACCATGGAAAACCTCGATGAAAAGCAGATGTCACTCTATTATCAGATTGATTATTGCCTTACTGAGGTTCCGCAAAATGCCTCTTATTTCCATGCACAGTTTCACCGGACCAATCCAATAAAATATAAGGAGGTCTATACCATTGTCGATCAGATCAAAGGAAAGGGACAATATGTGGGAACTTATCTTGCCTGGCAATCCAAAAACAACGGATGGTGGGGTGAGGGGGAGATCAAGTTTTATATGGATGAAGACCATTCATTCCCCACGATTTGTGGAACCGGATTGGAAGATTATTTCTGTGGCTCCTATAATTTTGACCACAATGGAAAATACAGTGTATTTTGTTCCCCTTATTCAGGGCTGCATCAGGTTATCTTGCCTGACCAGTCCTACAAACCCAGTTTGCGCTTTGGCTTATACCGCTGGCATATTGCTGATCCGATCCGTTTTGAAAAAGATCTGAAAGTGACAATCCAGGCCCTGGGATGGAGAAGCGAAGGGCGTTACCTGCCGCTCCAGGATGATGTCTCATCAGTGGCTTTTTGGTATCAGACTGAACCACATCAGCCATTCGCTCCGTTACCTTCCAAAGACGAATTGGAAGTTAATTGATAGCCATTGAAAATAGTTAGGCTGTCTTAAAATCTGAAAAAATTAACCACAAGGAACACCAGGGAGTTTCACAAAGTTCACAAAAAGCTGGAATATTGGTATTCGGCTTTGTGTTCATCGTGCTTTCCTGGTGTACCTTGTGGTTAATTATTATTGGCAATTATAAAAGACGACAACATGAGAGTTTTTATACTTACAATTTTCACTTTTATTAGTTTATGGACTAGTCAAACTGGACAGGTGGACAACTATTATTTTCCAGTCAAAGACTTTTCTATAGAGAAGACATATTGTTTTGTCAACCAAAAAGACACATCAGAAAATCATATTGGAAAATGAGGACAACTGTTTCAAATAATGACACAGTTTTACAAACGTCAATCTTTGACAGTAAGAACAGGCTTACAGAGACAATGATTGAAAAGATTCAGAATGGTAATTCAAAAATCCAAACTTAAACTCTTTATCGGTATGACAAGCAAGGAAATAAACAATCATCCGTTTGCAAGATTTTGGAATATTCTGTCTTCTCTGCGAGACAATAGGTGAATGAAGAAATCCAATGGAAGGTAAATTTTAAAGATTTAAATTCACCAAGTATTTGTGAGTTGACAAAAATTCGAATTTTAAAAAGCATTAATAATAATCATAAGACATTTACTGACTTAATGAGATTTGAGATTTTGGACACAAAAGCAGGATATCAATATCATATGACTTCTGTTTATCAAAAGGACAAAGGACTCATTTCGTATAAGTTAGTTCTTCCTGGAGGCGTAGAAAAAGATTATGTTTTGACAGAAATGGAATAACTGCCAATAATAAATAGGACTCTGAGCGGTCTGCAATACCCAGCGTTGAGTCGGTGTTGAACTAAATTCGCCGGGATCAGAGCTATGTACTTATCGGCCGATTTCTTGGTTTTATTTCGGAGTTTAGAAATAAACGGGTACTTTTAAACAGCTATCCACACAGGCGGATTTAGTTCAACATCAGCTACCCGCAAGCCGGGTTTCGGTGCTTCGCTGACAGGAAATTAACATTTTGGAAGCCAGCTCTCCATCGGCAGTTCATCGGTTTACTCCCGTCCTTTGTGCATTGCAGAACGTTAAATGCCATTTTGGACGACCCGCAAGTTAAATATAGACAACTACAACTTACAAATAACGAACTGCAAGTTTAAATCTGACTATGGGGAGTTTCAACCTGAGACCTGCAATTATTCAAAGTCAATCATCGCCTTCATTACGCCATCCTCATATCTGGAAACCAGATCAAAACCTGCCTTAGTCTGATCAAAACTGAACCGGTGGGTCGCCATCTTTTCAACATTTAACCTGCCGTTTCCCATCGATTCGAGTGCCTCTTCAACCGAATGGTTCTGTCGGCGCACACTTTGAATGCAAATCTCCTTGTGGCGCAATTTGTCGACACTGATGTTCCAGCGATCAAATTCCGGAATCCCGATGATCATTAATTTTCCTCCTGGTTTCAACATATCAATTGCCTGATCCATTGCCTCTTGTTTGCCGCAACATTCAAATACAACATCAAGTAACAATGGTTCTTTGGCAGTAATTTCTGCAACAACGTTCTCCCGTGCAGAATTCCCTATCCAGGTTGCTCCGCAAGCCTTGGCAATTGACAATCTTTCATCAATCAAATCTGTCACAAATATTCTTTCAGCACCCTTAGCAATTGCAGGTAGGATAACGCTCATTCCGATTGGTCCAAACCCAAGGATTCCAATGGTGGCACCTTTCATCGGAATGGACTGATTTACCGCGTAAACTCCGATAGCAAGTGGCTCACTGATTGCTGCTTCGGTATAACTCATGGTATCTGCGATCCGAAAGCAGCTATTTTCAGGCATCACGATATATTCACTCAGACACCCGTCAGCTTGTCCGGGACACCCCAGAAACCGAAGCTTTCTGCAGGTATGTGGCCGGTTGGCCTTGCACTGATCGCACTCGCCGCATGGCATAGCCGGTTCAATGGCGATTCTGTCTCCGGGTTTAACTCTGGAAACGTTTCTCCCGACACTGATTACCTCTCCTGCTCCTTCATGGCCTACGGGGAAAGGATATCGGACAATCTGACCTCCGATTTTCCCTGAAACGTAGTAGTGGACATCTGAACCACAAATCCCTACAACTTTCATTTTAATTAAGACATCTGTGTCGTTTTGAATTTTTGGCATAGGAAACTCCTGCATTTCCATTGCCCGGATTCCGGTCAGAACCATTGCTTTCATAGGGAAAATATTTAAAGAATAAAAAAGGCTATCGATAAATTTAGTAAAAAGAATAACTTATTGTCGCAAAATTTGAATCTTATGATCTTGGATTTCCCAATTTTCAAATTTGGCAGCTCTGCTTCCTGGCGTGGTTTTCCTTTTTTATCTCACGCCAAGTCGCAGAGAACCAAAATTCAACATTATATCTTTACCATTACTTAGTAGCTATTGATGTCCAAAGATAGAGTTTTTGAACCTAAATTTTTCGGTTTTCAGGTCAAGTGACAATTTGGTTAAATCATGAATCATTTTGTATATTGTCAGCCCTGAATTACCCGATACCTTTGTCATTCCGTAATTCAAAACTAACTATTGTATTTTTACCACTTTAATTAACAAAACCATTATGCAAGTTTTATTTGGGATCCTTTTTCATTCATTAGGCGGCGGCGCTTCAGGAAGTTGGTACATGCCGTATAACTGGGTAAGGAAATGGCGATGGGAAGTCTTTTGGATTGTCGGTGGACTTTTCTCGTGGTTGATTATGCCATTGCTTGCCGTATTGTTTACCATTCCTGATTGGCATGGAATTTTACATGCTACTCAAGGGAAAGTTATCCTTGACACTTATGTTATGGGTTTGCTTTGGGGAATAGGAGGGCTGACTTACGGACTTGCTATTCGCTACCTGGGTATGTCGCTGGGCAACTCCGTTTTATTGGGTATTACTTCTATAGTTGGCTCTCTGGGATTACCTGTTTTGCGTAATATCCCGGGTATTTCTGGAATAATCCCGGCCGGATTATCATTCTCCGATTTATTTGGCAGTACCGGGGGACGAATCGTCCTGCTTGGCATTTTAATTCTTTTAGCCGGAATTATTCTCAGCGGGCGCGCCGGAATTAAGAAGGATAAGGATCTTGGTAACATTAAGGAAGGAGTTAACAGTGAATTCAAACTTTCGAAAGGATTGATTATTGCCATCGTTTCGGGTGTCTTGAGTGCTTTTTTCAGTTTTGGAATCGATGCCGGGAAAGAAATGGCTGCTGCTGCCAGAACCCTGGCCGTGGAACAAGGTTATCCATTTATAACCCAAACCGGAAGTGGTTTCAAATATCTCTTCGAAAACAATATTATCTTTTTCGTCATTTTATGGGGTGGTTTGACTTCTAACCTGATCTGGTCAACTGTACTGATCTTAAAAAATAAGACAGGTGGCGACTTTGTTGACCGAAAAACACCTTTGTTGCGCAACTACCTTTTTTGTGCGCTGGCCGGTACCACCTGGTTTCTGCAATTCTTTTTTTACGGTATGGGCGAAACCAAAATTGGTAACGGCGCCAGTTCCTGGACACTTCACATGGCCACCATCATTCTGACTGCCAACCTTTGGGGTTTCTATCGCAAGGAATGGAAAGGCGTTTCAAAAAGAACCAATAACATGATTTTGTTGGGAATTTCCGCAATTCTATTATCGGTAATCGTTATCGGTGTCGCTAAATGGCTCTATCCTGAATTAAATGCGCTAGGATAATGAAAAAACGTCTTGCTTTTAAAATGGTTTTGAAAGAAGGTCAGAAAGCTGAATACAAAAAGCGGCACGATGAAATCTGGCCGGAATTAAAAATGCTCCTAATTGAAGCGGGTGTAAGTGAATATTCGATTTTTCTTGATGAGGAAACCAACATGCTGTTTGCCTTTCAAAAGCTGGATGGGAATTCCGGATCGCAGGATTTGGGACAAACAGAGATCGTTCAGAAATGGTGGGCTTATATGGCAGATATCATGGAGACCAATCCCGATAATTCACCGGTGATGGCCAATCTGGAGGAAGTATTTTATATGGAATAGTCAAATTTATATAATTTTCAATGAAAAAAGAATTTGTTCAACGGGCTTATGAGCTGGCAAAAGAGCAATATGCTGGTTTAGGTGTCGATACTGACGAAGCTATTGCCAAAATGAAAAGTGTAAAAATCAGTCTCCATTGCTGGCAAACAGATGATGTAGGAGGATTCGAGAAACCGGATTCAACTTTGGGAGGCGGCGGGATCCAATGTACCGGTAATTACCCGGGTAAAGCCCGCTCAATAAGCGAGATGAAGGTTGACCTTGAGAAGGCAATGTCATTGTTGCCCGGAAAGCAGCGTTTGAATCTCCATGCCATTTATGGTGATTTTGGCGGACAATTTGTGGACCGCGACCAGATTGAGATCAAACATTTTCAAGGTTGGATCGATTGGGCAAAAAAGCATGAAATCGGTCTTGATTTTAATGCTTCTTGTTTTTCTCATCCTATGGCTGATGATGGCTTTACGCTATCCAGCAAAGATGAAACGATCCGCAGCTTCTGGATCGAACATGTGAAAAGGTGCAGGGTCATTGGTGCCGAAATGGGGAAACAGTTGGGTACACCGTGCGTTTTGAACCACTGGATTCCAGATGGATCCAAGGATATGCCGATAGATCGGGGAGGCCACCGTGCCATTCTTAAAAAATCGCTTGATGAGATCTTCTCGGTGGAATATCCGAAGGAATATCTCAAGGATTCGGTAGAGTGCAAATTGTTCGGGATTGGCTCTGAGGCAATGGTTGTTGGTTCCCATGAATTCTACATGGGTTATGCCATTAAGAACAATAAACTTTTATGTCTCGATATGGGCCATTTTCATCCCACTGAATCGGTCGGCGATAAGATCTCTTCGTGTCTGCTTTTTGTGGATGAACTTATGTTGCACGTTTCGAGAGGTGTGAGATGGGACAGTGACCATGTAGTGACTTTTAATGAAGACATCTGCCTGATTGCACAAGAGGTGATCCGTAACAAGGCGCTCGATCGTGTAAATGTCGGACTCGATTTTTTTGATGGAAGTATTAACCGCATCGGGGCTTATGTGGTTGGAACCCGGGCAGCACAGCAGGCATTTCTTTTTGCCTTGCTGGAACCCACCGAAAAGATTAAGGATTACGAGGAGAAGGGGAAGAACTTCGAAAGACTGGCTTATCTCGAAGGGATGAAAACCCTCCTTTTTGGAGCTGTTTACGATAAATATTGCCTGGATAACAATGTACCTGTTAGTATTGATTATGTGGCTGAGATTCAGAAATATGAATCGGATGTTTTAAGCAAAAGATAATTTCAATCAAATATGTAACCTGCCAGGCATTTAAATCCTGGCAGGTTTTTTTATGCCTATAAAAAAAGCTTCCTCCTTTATTCCTTTGAAAATTGTAACTTTATCCAAAATATCAGGGTGTAGTGAAGACAGAATTTATCAGTAACGATCAGCTTCAGCTGGCATTTGATTTTGTAAAATACACCGGTAAACACATCTTTCTTACCGGGAAGGCAGGAACCGGTAAAACGACTTTCCTTCACCAGCTTAAACTGAATTCCCTCAAACGTATGGTGGTCGTTGCCCCTACAGGTGTCGCAGCGATAAATGCCGGTGGAGTTACCATTCACTCTTTTTTCCAATTACCATTCGGCCCATTTCTGCCAGCTGAAAGTGGTGGAAATCATAATGCAACCTCTTCTGAAGGGTTTCAGAAATTTAACCGTGAAAAAATAGCAATACTTAAAAGCCTTGATTTATTGGTGATTGACGAAATCAGCATGGTTAGGGCAGATTTGCTTGACGGCATCGACAGCGTTTTGAGGCGGTATAAGGACCGCAACCAGCCTTTTGGTGGTGTGCAACTGCTGATGATTGGCGATTTGCAGCAATTGGCTCCGGTAGCAAAGGAAGAGGAGTGGAATCTGCTCAGACCGCACTATGAAACCATCTATTTTTTCAGCAGCAAGGCATTAAAAAGTACTGACTATATCAGCCTTGAGCTGACCCATATTTTCCGTCAGCGTGACGAAACCTTTATCAGACTGCTAAACAGGATCAGGGATAACAATGCTGATCAGCAAACCCTGGATGATCTGAATAAAAGATATATTCCTGGTTTCACCGGGAAGGAGGGTGACGGATACATTACGTTGACCACCCATAATTATCAGGCGCACGATCTCAATGAGACAAAGCTTGCAAGGTTAGGGGAGAAAGTATGGAAATTTGTTGCCGACGTTGATGGTGAATTCCCCGAATATTCATATCCAACTGATTTTGAATTGAGTCTCAAGGTTGGAGCACAGGTGATGTTTGTTAAAAACGATATCTCACGTGAGAAGCTTTTTTATAACGGAAAGATAGGCCGGATAATTTCTATTGATGATGATTCGGTTCATGTCCATTGTCCTGGAGAGTCAGAAGATATTGCAGTTGAGAAGGTTGAATGGCAGAATAACAAATATACCATTGATGATGAAACTAAGGAAATTAAGGAAACTATCCTGGGTACTTTTAGTCAGATTCCTTTAAAACTGGCGTGGGCAATTACGATTCATAAAAGCCAGGGGTTGACCTTTGAGAAGGCGATCATAGACGCTAAAGCTGCATTTGCCCATGGTCAGGTATATGTGGCGCTCAGTCGTTGCAAAACACTCGAAGGAATGGTACTGAGTACTCCGATTTCCAGTCAATGCCTGAGAAGTGATTCCCGGATATCAAGTTTTAATCTGGATATCCAGAAAAATCAACCTGGAAATGAACTTCTGACCGAATCAAAGCTTGCATTTCAACAATTATTATTATTCGAACTTTTTGATTTTCAACCTCTGTTGAGGCGAGCCGGATATTGCGCGAGATTGATGTCTGAGCATCGGGAAAGCATTGATACTATTCTTAAAGAAAATATAGAGCAGTTGCACCTGGAAGTGAAGCGTGATCTGACTGAGGTTTCGGAGAAATTCAAAGGGCAGATGCGCCATTTATTGGTTGAAAACCGCGATGTCGAAACAAATATACCCCTGCAGGAACGGGTGGGTAAGGCCTGTCATTATTTCTCTGACAAGCTGGATCAAATTGTTATTCGTAAATTAAAAGTTATTGACATTGAAATAGATAACAAGGCAGTTAAGAAGTCGGTCAATGACGCGATCAATAAATTGAGTGAAGACAGCCACCTGAAACTCGCCTGTTTGAAAGGCTGCATGAATGGATTCACAGTGAAACGTTATATGGAGATTCGGGCCAAATCGGCGATCGAACCAACTGAAAAAGTGCATAAATATAAGGCCTCCACCCCTGTTTCTGAAGGATTAATGCCAAATCCAGGTTTGTATGCTGCGCTTAAATCGTGGCGGAATCAAAAAGCGGATGACTTAAATCTGGATGCATACCTGATCTTGCCCCAGAAAACACTTCTCGAATTGATCACTCATCTGCCGTCTTCCATTGCTGAACTAAAAAGAGTAAAAGGTTTCGGCGCAAAAAAAGTGGCGCAATTTGGAAAGGAAATTCTACCTCTGATTATTAAGTACAGGATTGAAAATAAAATGGGGGAGCAGGATATCCAGCTTGAAAGTGAGCCGGAGGAAGAACCCAAAACCCCAAAACCCGATTCCAAACTGCTCTCTTTTGAATTGTTCCGAAGTGGTAAATCAGTTGTGGAAATAGCTGCTGAACGGAACATGGCCGTTACAACCATCGAGGGACACCTGGCTCATTATGTCGGATTAGGTGAACTCAGTGTTGAAAACCTCGTAGCTCCTGAAAAAGTTGCTAAGATTTCGCATTGGTTTATTAAAAACAGATCAATTAGTCTCGGAGCTGCCAAGGCGGATCTTGGTGATGATATCAGTTATTCCGAATTGAAATATGTGCTTAAATATCTTGCTTTTTCTGAACATATAACCGGTTAAATAGATACTTTTATACCCCATTATCATTCTACGAAATTATTGAATTATGCCGCTTTTCTCACAAAATTACCGCTTTAAACTGATCCTGTTAACAGGAATTCTCTTTCTTCAACTATTCGCAAAAGCAATGCCACCCGCTGATCTTTCGACCATAAGCATAATCCCGAAGCCTGTTTCACTAACAACTTCAGCAGGTACCTTCACGTTAAAAAATAGCAGCTGTATATTTATTGTGGGACATTCAGAAGGGATTTTGGCTGTCGGTAAGTATCTTGCTGCCAGACTCTCTCCGGCTACCGGGTTTCCATTTGCGGTTAAACTTTTTACAGGTAAGAAAAGTGGCGGCAATATTTATCTGACATTGGCAAAGTACGATTCGCAACTAGGGGATGAAGGGTACCAACTTACCATTAAGGATAACCAGATAAACCTGACCGCAAATAAGCCGGAGGGTCTTTTTAACGGGATCCAAACCATCAGACAGCTGTTCCCGCCTAATATTGAGAGTTCTTCCTTACAATCCGGACCCTGGCAGATTCCTGCCGGAGTTATCCGTGATTTCCCTGAATATTCCTATCGTGGCGGGATGCTGGATGTGGCCCGCCATTTTTTCCAGGTGAACGATGTGAAACGGTACATTGATCTGATTGCACTCTATAAAATGAATGTGATGCATCTCCATCTTTCGGATGATCAGGGGTGGAGAATAGAGATTAAAAAATGGCCAAACCTTACCAAAATTGGTGGCAGTTCACAGGTTGGCGGTGAAAAGGGTGGTTTCTATACCCAGGAGCAATACACCGAAATCGTGAATTATGCATCAGAACGGTATATCACCATCATTCCTGAAATTGATATGCCGGGTCATATCAACGCTGCGATGGCTTCCTATCCTGAACTTAATTGCAACAATAAAGCAACTGACCTTTATACCGGAACTGATGTTGGTTTCAGCTCAATGTGTACCAGCAAAGAGATCACTTATCAGTTTATTGCCGATGTCCTGGGAGAGATAGCGGCTATCACACCGGGTCCGTATCTCCATATTGGCGGTGATGAATCACATGTGACCAAGCTCGAGGATTATATTCCATTTGTAAACCGCGTACAGGAAATCGTTAGTAAACTAGGCAAAAAGGTGATTGGATGGGACGAAATTGCCCTTTCAACATTAAAACCCAATACCGCTGTTCAATATTGGGCGAAAGCTGAAAATGCCGTAAAGGGGGTCAAACAGGGGGCCAGGGTCATTATGTCTCCTGCAGCAAATTCCTATCTGGATATGAAGTATGATTCAACCACGACACTTGGGTTGCATTGGGCTGGTTATGTTGAGACTGATCAGTGTTATAACTGGGATCCTGCAACGCTGGTTCCGGGTGTGGGTAAGGCGGATATTCTGGGTATTGAAGCGCCGCTGTGGACTGAAACCATCACCAATATGAAAGAGTTGGAATATATGGTTTTTCCACGGCTTTTAGGGTTGGCTGATCTTGGATGGCGCTCCTCATCTGCTGGAAACTGGAGTGAATATAAAACCCGGCTTGCCCTGCAAGGTGAGCGGTTAAAGGTAATGCAGATAAATTATTACCCTTCAAAATTAGTTCCCTGGGTGGTAGCCGGCCATTAGATAAAATTCAAAATGATAAATTCAGGTAATGTAAAGTGCAAAGTCAAAGAATGAGATTTGCATTTTGCGCTTCTCACTTTGCTTTTTGAATTAATCTACAATTCCTATAATTACTGAGGTTTCGTGAGATTCACCCGGATTCAGAACAATTGCATCGTCAAATGAATTTACAGCCTCGACACAAATGAAAGTTTTGTAAGCGTCATCAGGCATGTCGCTCATTTTGGCACACCCCTCTACCCAAGGGTTCCAGACTGTGGTAACCTTGCTTCCTGATTTATTTACAAGAATCTTCCTGCCGAAGCGGGAATCTGAGATTATACAGGTTACTTCAGTATCGTGGTAATGGCGATCGACTGACTGATGAATTTCCAGTAATGATGTGACTTGTCTGAATTCACCCGGCTCACCGTGCTTATGAAAGACTGCTCCACCCAATCCATCAATCGTAATCGCTTCGATATCTGATATATTGTAATAGGTATGCAGTGCGCAGGTATATTCAAAATGAGTAGGAGAGGTATTGGTAACTTTCAGAGTTGCCTTGAGCGTTTTCCCAATTATTACCTTAATCTCTGCAATAAAGTCATATGGCCAGAATAGTTTTGTTGCTTCTGAAGAACAGAGCTCTAACCGGATCAGTGTTTCTTCGTTTGGTAAAACCGCAGTTTCAGTAAGATCCCAAATCATAAGCCTGCCAAAACCGTGCTGTGGTTTCTCGAATTCCGTTTTATGCGGACCAAACCAGGGAAAACAGACAGGAATTCCTCCGCGTATGGCTTTCCCCACTTCAAAATTGCTCCCGGAACTCATCCAAAGGATATCAGGTTCATTTTTAGGCTTAAAACTGGTAATCTGGGCACCGTACAAACAAATCCTGGCATCAGCATATTGATTGGAAACGATCATGTCAACGATATCGTCAGCATGACTTTCAAAACTCACCACTCCGGGGACGGAATTTTTTTTATTCAATTCGGAAAGAGCTGTCATTGTATATTCTTGATTATAAAATAATTAAATATTTATCTGTTCCCCCTGTTATAGAGCAGATATCCAAAACTTACCTGGAGGTATAATTTCGGATTACTGGCACTGTAATAATTGAGAAGTAAACTGGCCGGACCAAAAGGGGTGTGAACCACAAACCCTCCGCTTCCGACAATAGCATTGGACGTAAAAAGTTTATT
>Ga0073936_10008882_pt1 | contig 12608 bp, 10 predicted proteins | sample AliMusrvi5mmetaG_FD_87041 | JGI IMG/M metagenome (GOLD analysis project Ga0073936, IMG submission 87041) | Freshwater lake bacterial and archeal communities from Alinen Mustajarvi, Finland, to study Microbial Dark Matter (Phase II) - Alinen... | ecosystem: Environmental > Aquatic > Freshwater >... | reverse complement strand
AGGGACACCATATAGTATGATCTGGTGGGGCGCACTAGTGCCTAATAAGGTCAATGGCGTTCGCCTTGACGACGTCCAGTTTCAAACATTAGACAAAGACAATCGACCTATTAGCTACGTCTCAATGGGAAAGGGAAGCGGGCCTGACGAGCGAGGGATGCGCTCATTTGCTATTTATGTTGAGCCCAACCACGCGAATTCTTGTGAAGTAAGATTTCGATATTGGAATGGCTCAATCAAGAAAGGAGACATTATTACAGAGTATACAGTCCCTCTGAAGGACCATGTGTTGGCTGCAATGCAAAAGAAGGACGCTCACCCCTAAAGTTGCCTCCAACTCAACCCGGCGTCGCCACCCAAGCAGAACCAGCCGCGCCAGACCGACCCCCACCAGCCCCATTGTTTCGACGATCCCTTTTAACGAAAACCACAACCCGGTCTTGACGGTCAGCCCCGCTGGTGGGGTCGGCTGCGCGTGACGTTAGTAAAATGATCCAAGTACCCACAGCATTCATTGCACTGATGACCGTCGTCGCGGCTACTTTTACGTATGCGGATGATCTGACGACCGCCAAGCCAGTTGAGCAGCTTAGATACGGCAAGCAGTCAGACGATACAATGGCGATCGTGATTGGGGGAGATGTGGCCGCATGTGGGAAATATTTCGTACCAAAGGGATTTGGACTCAAATCAATACTTGGCATCGTTGGTGGATACGGGTGGAAGGGACATCGCACACATGACGCCGCAAAGACTGCTCAATTCCGTGGAAAAGTCAGAATATCCAGACCGGTGGAGGGTGCAAAGCCCACATTATTAGAATTTGAGATTTCCAACCTGCAAAAGGCAAGTACAACTGATTTTGAACTTTCCGAGGGTGATGTGATAGAATTCGTAGCTATACGCTTTTATGAGAAATAGTTTGACCCAGAAACCGAAGACTCGACAAGTCGCCGCAGCCGACCGGCATCAGCTTCATGAATCCAACTAAACACACTCCAATCGCCCGGCGGCTGGGCTAGGCGTTCGCGTTCTACGCAGCTTCCTGACCATGCTCACCAGCGATAGGATGCCGACTAACAAACCCACCAGGAGCGATGCGAACCGCAGGTGCCATTCGATCTGCTCCTGATAGGACGTGATGACACCCAGCACCGGGGACACGGTGCCGACGATGGCTTTGCAAACGTAGTCGAAGTCGATGTCAATGGGCTGGCGCATGGTGGAAGATAGGTATGGTTTATTCGCGGCACGATTTCAGCAGGTCGATGATTTGCGCATCGGTGGTTCCGGTCGCCGCGGCAAACGCCGGGATGGACGAGGCGAGCAGCGGGTCGGTGGTCAACAGAAATTGCGAGTCGTCCCAATCCTTTTGATGGGTAGGATTGGCCGCAAGGAAAGTGTCGAGCATGGATTCGAGGCCCAGTTCTCGCAGCTTGCGGCGAATCGAGAGCTTGCTAACGGAGAACGGCACTTCCCCAACCACGACCGGACAGGTGGCTTGATAGGCGTCGATCATACCAGCGTAGGCACGCTCGAACGCATCCCCATGGTATAGACGGCGTTCGCCTTCTCCTTGTCCTTGTCCTCGGCACCGGCGAATTGGCAGGTGATCTCGGCCAGGTCTCCCTCGGTGAAGGTCGTCGTCACCTGCGAGGCGGTGATGAATCCGATCTCCGGGTGGGGAGCGCCGGGACGCGGCATCAGGGCGATGGCGGACGAGCGGTGGCAGAGGAATATCTGGGTGGCCGTCCACTTCCCCTCCTTGTCGATCTGGACGGTGTAGCCGGGTTGCGGATAGAGCCGTCCGGGCAGGATTGCGATATGGGTTGGCATCTCACGGTGCGCCCGGCGTCAACCGAATGCCACCATAGTAATGGCTTGCCAACAGGAGCAATTTCAGCAATCTGATTCCACCCCCTTATGAAATCACAACCAAAGATCGTTGCCGCCATTGCCACCGGCTTATTCGTTGCGCACTTGCCATTGTCAGGAGCCGACGCACCCGCCGCTTCCAGCGAAGCAAAAAAGATCACCTACGCCGCCGACACGAAGCCCATTTTTGACGCCACATGCGCCAAGTGCCACAATGCCGAAAAGGCCAGGGCCGGCCTGCGTATGGACAGCCTGGAAGGTGTGCTGCAAGGCACCAAAAAGCGCAAGCTGGTTGACCCCGGCAAGAGTGCCGGTAGCCTCCTGATCAAGATCGTGGAGTCCATCGCCGCATCCGCAAATGATCCGGAGGGGAAAGCCAAGTCGCTGCACAAGAAGGGCCCGAAGCCACTCACCCCGGAGCAGATCACCCTGTTGAAGTCCTGGATCGACCAAGGCGCCAGGTAACCGTCAACCGAATGCCGCCTGCGGCTTGCCGCCCAGCTTCTCCACCTTGGCGGTCAGCTTGGTGATGAGGTTGTTGGTCTCGCCGGTCAGCCGGTTGTTCTCGCGCTGCATGTCGAGGGTGCCGGTTGAGTAGCCGCCGCCGCCCACCTTGCCAAGCGAGGTGACGATGGGATCCAGCCGATGGGTTTCCGGTGCCACCTTTGCCGCCTCGGCTGGCCTCGCCGCCGCCGCTGCCGCCTGCTTCACCTCCTCGGGCTTGGGCATCGAGTCGCGGATGGACTGGACCACCTTTCCCATGTTGTCGCGAAGCCCGGTGGTGTCGATGGTGTCCGTGAATCCGAACTCGCCGGCCTTGGGGGCGGCCTCGGCGGCACTCTTTGCAACGCCCGCCCCGCCCGATTCCAGAAGGCGGTTGTTCTCCTTCTGGAGGTCGCCGTACTTCACACCGAAGAGGGATCCTCCCTCGTCCTTGTTGGACTTGAGAATATCCTTGAAGCTGGTGTTCACATCCTGGGACTCGAAACCCATCAGTTTCGACATGCCGGGGATCTTTGCCAGCCCCTTCAACATCCAGGCGACGCACCACTCGATGCCCGCTTTCAGATAGGTGATCGGCATCTCAAACGCATTGAGGATGGCGAGTCCGAAGCTGGCCGCCAGGCCTAACAACAATGTCCCGAGCCCCTTCCACATCGACCCGTCCGTGATGAAGTAGAACAGGAACGACACTGCGGCGCGGAACCCGTTGATGAGTGAATTCACGGCTACCGCGAAGGCGAGCTTCATGGACGTGGACACCAGTTCGAGAACCTGCCCGCTCTTGAACGCGGCGATGATGAACATGATCGCGTCCTTGATCCGCTTTCCCGCCTCGACCGCCATTGGGGTGAGCCTAGCAACAAGGTCGATGGCTTCCGCTACCAGGGGGCGGATCGCGTCGTTGATGGGCGTGCCCAGCGCGAGGAACACCTCGTTGAACGAGTCCTTGAGTGTGGAGAACAGGCCGGATGTCGTCTTGCTTTGTGCCTCCATCATTCCGGCGAACTTGCCGCCCTTGGACGTCATGTCGACGAACGCCTTTTCAATCTGGGGGAATCCGACCTGCCCCGGCTCGACGAGTTTCCTAACCTGGGATTCGTTTACCCCGAACTGCCGCGCCAGTTCACCGATGATGGGGTGCCGCGCCCTGTCAGTTGGTTCACGTCCTCGGCGAAGAGCCTGCCCTGGACCCGCGCCTTGCCGTAGATTTCGGCGATTTCGCCGATGGGCGCCTGGATGCCCGCCGACACGTCGCCGATGCGCCGCAGGGTTTCGGGCACGGTGTCGGCACCTTCACCGAAGGCGATCAGCTTGCGGCCGGCATCGGCCAGTTCGGGAAACTCAAACGGTGTTTCGGCACCGAGCTTGCGCAGGCGGGCCAGCGTTTCCTCCGCCTTGGCCGCGTCGCCGATCAAAGTGGTGAACGCGATCTTCGTCTGCTCGAAGTTGGCGGCCGAGGTGGCATAGACGACCTTCAGATACAGGAAGGCGTTGGCCCCGTATTTGATCAACTCGGCCTCCATTGTCCGATGAAACCTATCGGTTGCGCCGTCATGTCTCGTTGGATTGTTTCCATTGCATCCGCAGCGCCTCCAACCGATCCCGCAGCGTTAGATCTCCATGCCCCGACACTGCTCCAGCTCGTTCGCACCCCGTTCCTGCGAAACAGGCAGTGCTGATCCTGGGCGAGTCGTGCCAAGGGCATGAAGAGGACACTCACCGCCAGATCGGGCGTGCCCGCCACAGTGCCCCCAGGCGAGTCGATGTCGAGAAACACGGCACGGATGTCGTCCCGCTGGCCGGTCTCACGCAGGGCGGCGCCGACTTCCTCGGAGTCGGTGGCGCGAAACAGCACACGGGCGAAGATGTCTGGCTTGCGCAGGATCACCGCCATAGCTGCCAACGTCTGTGCTGTGCCCCACGCTGTAACCATAATTCGCATCCGCCGTGGTAATCGAGTCCTGCCCATTGGGAAATCGCGAGTAAGTCGAGGTGCCGCCGTTGTAATACGCTGCCTTATACCACTCGTCACGCTATAGGTGTAGCTACCGGATGAGCCTGTTTGAGCGATCCCGTAGGATGACATGTTCGAATTGTAGATCCCATAACTGTTAGAGGCTCCTTTGGCATTGAGGAACGCGGCATACTGGGCGTTGGTCACCTCGTATTTCCCAATCTGATATGCGTATCTCACAACACCGTAGGGGCTGCCATAATTGCCAGGATTCCCGACGCTGACATAGTCGATGTTGACTGCGGCCGAGGCCGGTGTGACGAGCGAAACGCCGGCCAAAATGGCTAGAGCGAGGGCGGTATTGATGCGTTGTTTCATTGGAATTGCATGTAATACTCCGCATATATTGTGCCCCCCCCCGGCGTCAATGACATTCTCACCATTTATCTCAGCGGCTTCGGTTGCGCCTTTTCCCATTCCTCGCGGCGGAGTTTGCGGGTCTCGTGAATGAACACGAAAGTGCCTTTCTTGTTGCCGACGATTACGTCGGGCAGCTTGTCGCCATTCACGTCCGCAACGGTCACTTGGGTGCCCACTCCGGAGTTGTCGTCGATCAGATAGGGAATGAAGTCCACGGTCTTGTCGGGATTGCGCACGGTCTTGAACCAATAGAGCACCGCAGGAGCGTTCGGATCCTCGTCCCCGGTTGGACCGTGTGCCCAAAACCGCTTGCCGGTCACGAAATCCTTGATGCCGTCGCCATCCATATCCACCAACTCCATGGCATGCGCTTGCGAGAACGCGACGCCGTATTTGTTATCCTCCGGTTTCCTGCCGACAATCGTGCGGGGTTTGAAGGAGATCACGCCGTTGTCTCGCGTCTGTTCGTACCACACGATGCCGTAGCCGTGCGGGTTGAGGGTGGTGAGCACGTCGTTGAGACCGTCGCCGTTGAAATCATAAACATACATCTGTGCACCGCCCGCGGTGCCGGAGCCCGGAGCGAAAGGAAACGGATGCACTTGCCACACCGGATCTCCGCTGAGGGACGCGGGTTGCTCCCACCAACCGTCTTGTTCGATGAAGTCGGCGCGACCGTCGCCGTTGATGTCCCCGAAGCCCATGCCATGAGTGTATTTGTGCCAAGTGCCTTTCGGCGAAATCGAGTGCCATGTCCACGGCTCGGACGGACGGCTCCAATCGGCGCCGGCGTATCCCAGGAAGCCCTTGGAATTGCAGACTACCTCGGGCTTGCCGTCGCCGTTGATATCACCAAAGCCGGGTGATTCGTTGTCCAGGGTGCTGATCACCTTGTGCCGCGCCCAATGTTCCGTGCCATCGGCATTCTTCCGGCCCTGTGGATTCTCATACCAACAGGCGTCGGCACCGGGAGTGTCATACACGATGATGTCGGTCCAACCGTCCCCGTTGAGGTCGTAGGTGTAGGTTAGAAAGTTGTCGGAATAATCGTTGATTTTGCCTTTGGCACCGCTGTAACCGGGAAAGGTGATTTCCGTGCCGTCGGGGTTCTTGGCTTTCGTGGTCTTGGTGGCGGGACGGAATTCGTGGCGAATCTTGAAATCCGGACCTTCCCACCAAAACGGCCCCCCGCAAATGTCCATTTTCCCGTCGTGGTTGAAGTCACCGTAATAGGCACCTTCGCACCAGAAATCGTCGGTCACTTGGATCTTCTTGAAGCTATGCGCGGTAACCAAGGATTCCTCCGCGGCGCTGACTCCCGGCGCAACGAGCAATCCGCTCACAACCAGCATGGGCAATTTTGTCATGGCCGATCCGTCGCAGGTTCGGGGGCACCGGTCAAGCAAAGTCGAGACCGTAGGCCGCCACGCCTTGCCCACCTGCTTGAGCAGACCGTGGAGGAACTCGATTTTCCAGCCACGGTTGACGCGCCATCTCGGATGGGTTATCTACCGAAAAACTCCCAGTACATACAACCATGAAAACCCGTCCCTCCGACACCGTCCGCGATGAAGTCCTTGCAGTGTGCGCCCGAAGACATGCGCTCCATCGCGAATTTCTGCTAGGATGGATTCTGATAGGCGGGCTGCTGCCGGTGAGCGCGTTGGCCGCCGCCGACCTCAGCGCGACCGCACTCCAGTGCGAATGGCGCGTCAACCCGCTCGGCATCGACACCCGGGTGCCGCGCCTGAGTTGGAGGCTGGAGTCCGGGAAGCGCGGTGCCAAGCAGACCGCGTGGCAGGTTCTAGCGGCGACGACCCGTGACCGGCTGGCGGCTGATCAAGGGGACCTCTGGGACAGCGGCAAGGTGCTCACCCCGGACTCGCTGAATGTCGTTTACGCCGGCCAGCCGCTCCAGTCGTCGCAAGCGGTTTGTTGGAAGGTGCGGGTCTGGGATGCCGCGGGCCGGCCATCGAACTACAGCGAGCCCGCGCGCTTTGAAACCGCGCTGCTCGCTCCGGCCGACTGGCGCGCCGCCTGGATCACCCGCAAGGTTGCGGGCCCGGTTCCCGATGCCAAGGCCTTTGACGACCATCCCGCGCCGCTGATGCGCCGGGAATTCAGCGTGAACAAGCCCGTCACCCGGGCCCGCGCCTACGTCAGTGGACTCGGCTACTATGAACTTCGAATCAACGGCGGGCGGGTGGGCGATCACATGCTCGACCCGGGCTGGACCGGTTACTCCCGGCGCGTGCTGTACTCAACCTACGACGTGACCGCGCTCCTCAAACCCGGCCACAATGCCGTCGGCATCATGCTCGGCAACGGATGGTTCAACCCGCTGCCGCTGCGCATGTGGGGGCACCTCAATCCGCGCCAGGCCCTGAGCATCGGCGAACCGCGCGCCATCATGCAACTCGTCGTCGAGTTCGCGGACGGCACCGCCCAAACCATCGTCACCGACGAATCCTGGCGCGTGGCAGAAGGGCCGGTCCTGCGCAACAGCGTCTATCTGGGAGAAGTGTATGACGCGCGCCGCGAACAACCGGGCTGGGACCAGGCCGGCTTCGACGACACCCGCTGGGAAGCCGCCACGCGCGCCGGCGAGCCCAACCCCGGTCCGCTGCACGCGCAGGAAGCGCCGCCAATCCGCCTCACCCGCACGCTCAAACCGGTCAAGCTAACGGAACCGAAGCCCGGGGTGTTCATTTTCGACTTCGGTCAGAATTTCTCCGGTTGGGCACGGCTGCGGGTGCAGGGGCCGGCGGGCACCCGGGTGCGCCTGCGTTCCGGCGAATTGCTGTATCCGGACGGCACGCTCAACGGCATGACCGCGGTGTGCGGTCAAATCAAGGGTGGCGCTGAGGAGACGTATAATGGCGCAGGCCAGCCACAGACGGCATTCCAACGGGACGTCTATGTGTTGAAAGGGCAGGGGACGGAAACCTTCACCCCGCGGTTCACCTATCATGGATTCCGCTATGTGGAAGTGCGGGACTTCCCGGGCACACCAACCCTCGCCGCGCTCGACGGCCTGCGGCTCAACTCCGACGTGCAACCCGCGGGCTCGTTCGAGTGTTCTAACGAAATGTTCAACCGCATCCAGCAAATGGTGTTGTGGACCGAGTTGTCCAACCTGTTCAGCGTGCAGTCGGATTGCCCGCACCGCGAGAAGTTCGGCTACGGCGGCGACATCGTCGCGTCGAGCGAGATGGCGATGCTCAACTTCGACATGTCGCGGTTCTATGCCAAGGTGGTGGGGGACTTCGCCGACGCGGCGCGTCCTAACGGCGGATTCACCGAGACCGCGCCGTTCGTCGGCCTCAGCGACGAGGGACTTGGCGAGGGTGCCGGCCCGATCGGCTGGGGCACGGCCCATCCGCTGCTGCTCTGGCAGTTGCGCCAATATTATGGCGACCAGCGGTTGATCGAAGAGCAATACGAACCAACCCGGCGCTGGATCGCCCTGTTGCGCTCGCGGGCGGTGGGCGACCTGCTCGACAACGGCATCAGCGACCACGAAAGCCTGGTGCCCAAACCGCGCGCGCTCACCGGCACGGCGTTCTACCACTACAATGTGAAACTCTTTGCGCAACTGGCAAAATCGTTAGGCAAGGAGGCCGATGCGACGGAGGCCGCGGCCCTCGCGGAACGCATCAAAACCGCCTTCAACCGGAAATTCCTCCAGCCGGACAGCGGCCGTTACGACGCGGCCACACAGGCCTGCCAGGCGTTCGCGCTCTACCACGGACTGGTGCCCCCCGACGCGCAGGCGCGGGTGCTCGACGTCCTGGTGCGTGACCTCGCCGCCCACGACGGGCACCTCACCACCGGCATCTTCGGCACCAAGTATCTGCTAGACTCGCTCAGCGCGGCGGGCCGCGCGGACCTCGCCAGTACGATCGTCAACCAGCGCGGTTTCCCGGGTTGGGGATACATGCTGGAGCGCGGCGCGACGACACTGTGGGAGCATTGGGAGTTCAGCGACGACACGTTTTCCCACAATCACCCGATGTTCGGCTCGGTGAGCGAGTGGTTTTACAAGTCGCTCGCCGGTATCCAACCCGCGCCCGATGCCATGGGCTGCGACCGCCTCATCATCCAGCCCCGGCCGGTCGGTGATTTGACCTGGGTCAAAGCCAGTTATGACTCGGTGCGCGGCAAAGTCGTGAGCGCCTGGGAAAAGACCGGCAACCAACTCACGCTCCATGTGACGATTCCTGTTGGAGCGAGCGCCATCCTGTTCATGCCGGCGGGGAATCCGGACAGTGTCAGGGAGGGCGGCCGGCGTGCGCAGGATGCCGAGGGGGTGGGCTTTCTGCGCAACGAGTCCGGCGCTGCGGTCTTCGCCATCGAATCCGGCAGTTATGTGTTCACCAGCCAGTGATCCCGTTGTTTCCAAATTTCCATGAAACATCCAAGGATCAAGGGAAGAGGAAGCAGTGGAAGAGAAGTCCATGCTCCTTCAATAAAAGCATAAACCGACGACGCATCGATCGCTTTTCCAGCAACCTGCCGCGGGCGGGTGGACCGCTAGTGGCGGTAATATTCGCGCACCATGCGTCCGACGCGCTGGCCGGAGGCATTGAACGCGGCGGCGCGCAGCACGCCGGCGGCGCTCACTTGGAACGGGACGGTGTAGAGCGTGGAGGTGTTGGTCACATCGGTGCGGTTGGTCGTGTAACGGATGGTTAGAGCCTGTCCTGCGAAGCCGGGAGCCAAGCTCATGCTCACGGTGGCGGTGGTGGTGAACACGCGGTCGTCCGGGTTGGTGAGGCCGGTGAAGGCGATGCACACCGGACTCAGCACTGCGGAGAGCACGGCGTCGGTGTGGGTGAGACGGGATCTGAAATTGGCATAACTGGTGCCGAGTGCCGGATTCCAGGTGCGTTCGCTGGTGGCGGCGAGGCGGGCGCGCACGCTCATCATTTCCAGGTCCTCTTCCTGCTCGAAGGTGGTGAGCTGGGTTCCCAGCACATGTTCCGCGGCGACGGTGGAGCTGGTGTAGGTTTCACTCGTCCCGGAATACTGGCCGAAGATGGTGCGGTTCCAGGCGTAGATCGTGGCCACTGTTTTTCTAACATCGTTGACCACATAGAGTGGCGACCACGCGGCGTTGACCAACTGGAGTCCGCTATCGGGGAATTCCACGGGGTTCCAGCAATCGAACGGCATCACCAGCACGTCGGTGGGGGCGGGCACTTCCGGTTCGCCGGTGACCGCGCTGTTTTCCCAGACGATGGATTTTTTGCCGAACTCAGCGGCATAACCGCGGGCCAGGGTGATGAACTTGCAGAACACCAGATGCACGTTGTCGGCCGGGTTGGCGCGGGTGAAGCCCCACTGCGCGAAAATGGCCTGGAAGTCCGTGCTGTTTTCGCTCCATGCCCAGTCCACCTCATCGCAGCCGAGGTGGAAATACGGCGTGCTTTGGAACACCGCGCACATCTCGCCGATGAGTGTGCGCCAGGCGGCACGCACCTCGGCCTTGGCGACATTGACGCTGCTGCTAGGTACGTAGGGAGCGCTCGCGGTAATCGGATAGGTGATCTTGAACAGTGCCGGGTAGGCCGCGAGCATCAACGCATTATGCCCGGGCCCTTCGAGTTCGGGCATGATGTGGACGCCGCGGGCCACGGCATAAGCCTCCAGCGCCTGCATGTCCGCCAGGGTGTAAACCAGGCGGCCGCGGCTGGTGGTGGTGGTATTGAGTAACGGATAGGCCGTGCTCGGGAAGGTGTAGGCCTGGTCGTCGTTGAAGTGAAGGTGCAGGTAGTTGACCTTGTATAGCCGGCACAGATCCACGGCTTGGAGCAGCGACTCGAGCGAATGATTCTGCCGCGCTAGGTCGAGGTGCAGCGCGCGGATCGCCACGGCGGGCGTGTCATCGACGGCCACCCGCGGGCACAGCAAGGCGCCGGCATCGCTGCGCAACGCCTGGAGCAGCGTGGCGGTGCCTAGCGAAACGCTGAAGGCACTGCCGCCGCTCACTGTGGCGCGGGTGTCGACATTGAGTGTGTGGCGCTCGCCGGTGAGCGCGGCGTCGAGCGTGAGCACGATGTCGCCATCCGCGGCGGCGGTGGTGACCACCGGCAGCGTGCGCGCATAAGAGGCGCTGATTTCCGTGGCGAGCACGTTGGCGGCGGCCACCAGCAAGGCATCGGTGGCCACGATGCGCGCGCCCGTCGGTATCGTTAGATCGCCGGTGCCGGGCTGCACGGTGAGCGGCCACGGGACGAGATTGAGGCCCGAGTTTCCCGGCGCGGTGTTCACGGTGACGTGCGCCACGCTGCTGGCGGTGCTGCCATAGCCGTTGGTGACGACGACGTAATAATCCCCCTGCTGTGAGGGATTCGCGCTGGTCACGGTGTAACTGCTGGCGGTGGCGCCGGCGATGGCGCTGCCATTGAGATACCACTGCCAGGTGGGAAGCTGGGTCCCGGTGGCTTTCGCGCTCAGCGTGAAATACCCGCCGTCGGTCACGCTGGCGCCCTGCGGTGCCAGGGTGATGCTCGGCGGATCGCCGGAGGCACTGACTTTCAGCCGGGCAAACATGCGGTCGTTAGATCCTTGCGGGATGGTGACCGTGACCGTGTCGGACATGCTGCCAGGCGCAACGTCGATGCCGGCATTGCCGGGATCGACCGCGGTGGTCCACTGACCTAGCAGGTTCGTGTTGAATTCGACCACCGGGTTCAGATAGGCCGCCTCATGCGTGCGGGTGAAGGTGAACACCAGGTTGTTGCCGATGCGGGTGGCGGTGGGCGGCCTGGCGGCCGGGGATGGGCCCGCTTGGGCGGATTTGGGGTCGGTGCCGAGCACAAACTCAATCCCGTTAGGAAGGCCGTCGTGGTCGGGATCGGCATTGAGCGCGGCGGCCTGGCCGAGCATGTCATGGGTGGTGGTGGCCCAGGTATCGTAGGCGGTGCCGACTGGCATGGTGGCAGCCAGATAACTGGCGGCGAAGTCTGCGGCGCTGCGTTGATTGCCCCACAGCACCACCTCGTCCAGCGAGCCCTTGAAGTGCTGGCTGTCATTGGTGCGATGACCCAGGTTCATGGTGTTAGACGCCGGGGAGGAGGCGGCCATAATGCCGGCCGTACCGCCCACCGACGTGCCGGCAGCGTCCCCGTCAATGAAGAACTGGGTGGTCACATTGCCGTCAAACGAAAACCCGATCTGGTGCCATTCGGTGTCGTTGCCCACCGAAGCGCCGAAATAGTCCTGTTTGGCGAAGGTGGTGAAATGGAGCGCGCCATCGCTTTGCCGGATGCCGAAGCCGAATTCCCGGGTGGACAGCACGCGTTGCGAGTCCAGGCCGGAGATGTTGCCGTCCCGTTTGATCCAGGCCTCGCCGGCGAATCCATTCGGGGAGTAGCGATAGATCGCCCCGGCCACACTGGTGTTGTAGGGTGTCGCGCTATGGGCGTAGGCCCCGGAGCTCGAGCTGCCGTCGAAGTAAGCCGCGCGGTTGGCGGCCCTGCTGACAAAGCCCGCCTGGTCCGTTAGAGTGTTGGCGCCGGATCCTTGATAGGTCATGGGGAGATTGCTTCCCGCCTGATTGTTCGCCGCGCCGTAGGCACCCGAGAGGTCGGCCGTGGTGGCCAGGTTGGTGGCGCCCGTTTCGTTCATGCCCCACCAAGCCACCGGGTTGGTGCCGGCAATGTACACATCGTAGGCCGTCGCCCGCAGGTCCTGGGGACTGACGACGCCCAGCGTGATGATGACCCAGGCGGCATGGCGGTTGATTCTAGCGAGGCTTCGCCTCAGACCCAAGACGCAAGACTTGAAGACACAAGACAAGAAAATTTGACCTAACGACAGCATCTTTGGCTCTTCAAGGACTCTAGAGGGT